>Ga0209068_10000062_pt1 | contig 66848 bp, 55 predicted proteins | sample ColStrG_CSR_2012_FD_187200 | JGI IMG/M metagenome (GOLD analysis project Ga0209068, IMG submission 187200) | Freshwater sediment microbial communities in response to fracking from Pennsylvania, USA - Cold Stream Run_MetaG_CSR_2012 (SPAdes)... | ecosystem: Environmental > Aquatic > Freshwater >...
GGAGTCTTCCTCGTAGCAAAGGTCGAGCAGGATTTCTCCATCCACAATGCCGACGCTGGTAGCCGCCACAAAATCGCGCACCGGCGCAGAGGTCAGCGTGCCTGCCTCAATCAGCTTCTGCATTGCCAGCCCGACCGCCGTAAACGCGCCCGTGATCGATGCCGTCCGCGTCCCGCCATCCGCCTGAATCACGTCGCAGTCGACAAACAGCGTGCGCTCACCCAGCCGCGTCAAGTCGGTAATCGCTCGCAGCGAGCGTCCAATGAGTCGCTGAATTTCCTGCGTTCGTCCGCTGGGGCGTCCTTTTGTAGATTCCCTCGGAGTGCGTGTCAGGGTCGAGCGCGGCAGCATGGCATATTCGCTGGTGATCCAGCCCTTGCCTTGCCCACGCATAAAGCTGGGCACGGATTCTTCCACGGTTGCTGTACAAATGACGCGCGTGTTGCCCACTTCAATCAGGACGGAGCCTTCCGCCGTCGAAATGAAGTCGGGAATAATGTTGACCGGGCGCATCTGCTCGGGCGTGCGGTTATCGGAGCGGTAGATCATCAGGTGGGATTGTAGCAGTTGGCTCGAGTGATAACTCTTGGCGTGTTTTCTTAACAGTGGTGCATTTCAAAATGTTTATACAAGGTTGTCATTCCGAACGCCTTTTAGGCGTGAGGAATCTGCTGTTGGTCGGGGAGGAGCAGATTCCTCGCCGATAGAGCAGGTTCGCAACGACAATTCCGGGAGCGCATTCGCCAAACTGTACTGCTGCCGTTTTCTTCGGTAAAAGAATTGGTTGTTGCAGATCCCGTCTCTACTGCCCCGACTTCAATTGATTCGCCAATTGCGACACGTTGGATGTGTCATACACGCTGGAGAGGTCAGCGTGGCCGGCCAGCGTCTCGCGCTCTTTGCCGTCGACGAGAAACTTCACTCGGTTGATGCCGGGAACATTCGTCGAGAGGGTTTGTACGATGGAGACGATGGTGAGTTCTTCGACCAGAATACCGGAGCGGTGGCCGTCGGCCATGGGGGAACTCATGTCGATTACCGCCAATCCTGGGTCGACGAGATAGACGTTCCGAATTTCCGATCCGGCGGAGACTTCATGACGCGAGTCTTCGGCGAGGTACGCATTCAGCAAAGCTCGCAAGACTGCTTCGGCGCGTTGCTGACGTCCTTCGGAAAGCGGAATGGATGCGCCGCGCGCCACCAGCATGCCCGGATCGTCGTAGGCAACGTAGAGGGTAACTTGCTCCTGCGGTCCAGACTGTGGCGGCGCTACATGAGCGGCTTCGGCCGCGCGTGGCACGCGAGCTTCATGACGCTTGAGGCGCCAGAGGTATCCGCTCAGGAACAGCACAGCCATCAGCAAAACGTAGACGCCGATTTTCAAGTGGCGAGGAATCATCGGGCGGCCTCCAACTGCGCTTTGGCTGCGGCAACCCCGGCAGCAATTCCGGCTGCCACCGACTGCTGGTAGCTCTGGGCAGCCAGATCGGCGACTTCATCTCCCGGAGGCGCGACCTCGACCGCAACCGCTGGAGCCACAATGTTGTTCAGCGGGCGTAAAGGCGCGTAGAGCACTCCGGCGGGAACATCATGTTTGCGGAGTTCGGTGGCAATGCTGGCGGCGACCGCCACGGCGGTTCGCAAAGACGGAGCCTGCGCGGACTCCCAGGGCTGGAACTGGCCACGCGCGTTGCCGCTATAGGGAAGCAGGGAGGCGTAAACGCGAGCGCCGCGTCCTTGCGATGCCGCGTGCACAGCAATGTAGATGGCCGGATGCGCGGAGTTGGCTATAGCGGCGCGCTGATCGAGACCGATGGTGCCATCGGAATCGCGGAGGATAAGTGCTGACAAACCAAGTTTTTGCAGCTCTCCTTGTAAGTGCCGTGCGAGGCTCAGGCAGACGTCTTTTTCGGCCAAAGCGTCGCTGAGGCTAGCGCCGCGTTCGCTCCCTCCGTGGCTCGCGTCAATGATCGCGAAGAAATGGTGCGGGCCCGCTGGCTGGGCCGGAGCGACGATAGTTCCGGCTGCCAGCGTGCCGGGGGGTAAGGGAATGTTTTCGGGAGCGGGCGTGGCTTGAGGTTGTGCCGCTGGCGCCGCAGCGCTCGGAGTGGGTTGAGCTTTTGGCGCGGGCGCCAGCGTGATGGTGCGGCCTTCATTGCTGAAACTTGCCAGCAGCGGCGTTGAGCTGTAAATCGTCAGCAGAGCGAGGCCGTTGGCTTCTTCATACTGGCTGCGACTGATCGAGGAATTGTCGTAGGTATAGTTGGAGACGACGGGAGTAACAATCGGCTCGCGCGTAAACGTAAGCCGTACTTTGCCGGGCTCGCTGGCGATGGCTGGATTGACCGGCGACGTGAAGTTCAGAACGAGACTGGAAGCATCTCCCGCGTGGGCAGAGTCTGGCTTCTGCAACTCCACGGTGAATCTAACCGCCACCTTTCCCACAAAGAGGCGGCGGGAATCCTCGTGAAACACGATTTCGCGTGTTCCGGTGATCTGAGGAATGAGCGCGCCGAGGCTGGCGACCGGAACCAGCCCGCGGCTTCCGTCCATGCGAAATGGGGCGGCGAGATCAACGTCTTTGCCTTTGGTCTTGACGTGAGTCTGGCCGTTGATGAACTCCGCATCGCGCTCGTTGAAGCGCAGCTTCCATCTACCGCCGTCCATTTTCGCGCTGACATCGCCCAGGGGCTCCAGTACCTCGACGAGGCCGATGTAGTCGCGGCCCTCGCGAGCAATGACTGGAAGCGTAAAACTGGTCTGCGGGGAAAAGACAGCAATGTGCTTTTCTTCCGCCTGGGCCACAGTCGGATGGGCCAGAGCCGCAAGTGCTAGGGCGAGCGCGGCGAACAGCGGCTTAGTCCACCGCATAGATGGTCAGACCGTCCAGCATTTTGGGGAAGAAATCCGTGGACTTTTGCGGAAGAACCTCTCCCGCGAACGCAATGTCGCGCACCTGTTCCATGCGGCAAGGATTCATGAGGAATGAAACGTTGGCGCCGTTTCGCGCACGTGTGAGCGCCTCGCCCATATCGCGCAGGTAGCTTAGGTTCTCCTGATTGCGAATGGATTCTTCGGAAAGCCCCAATACGCCCTCGAGCAAGCCTTTGTGCAATTGGACCACATCAAGCGCCTGCTGCCGCAGCGAGAAGCCGTCAAATACCGGAGTGCCAATCGACTTCGGTGCATACAAAAGAAATGCTCGGGAGGCTGTCACAGCCATTAGGGCTGTGGAGGTCTTCCCGGCATCCTTCAAAACGCTAGTCGCATGCGCCGCGCTGATCGTGCCGACCACTTCCTCCACCCGGAAGAGTTCGCTTGCCCGTTCCACAAATTTGTCTTCGGAAAAACTCGTCAGACCGTGTACCACGCGATGTGTCGGCAAGATGACCATCCCGGGGCTGTTCATGTTGACGAGTGTCATCATCACATTGTCGTAGGGGGCGTTTTCCAGGCGATCTCGGCCAATGATTTCGGTTTCTGCGGCTGCACGGCGTTCGTTGCGATAGTTCAGCGACGTTTCGTAGCGGTGGTGGCCATCGGCGATGATCAGCCGTTGGTCTTTCATCTTTTCCTGCACTGCCTTGATCACCGCAGGATCGGAGATTTTCCACACGCGATGGATGACTTCATATTCATCGGTGACTTCAATATCGGGTGCGGCAGGGGAGGCCAGAAGAGCGTCCACCTCACCGGCGTCCGAATACAGCATGAAGATATGTCCGAAATGGGCCTTGGTCGCGCGGAGCAGGTTCAGGCGGTCTGACTTCGGCTTCGCCAGCGTTTGTTCGTGACGGAACACAACGCCCGCGGAGTACTCTTCGATCTTTCCGGCGGCAATGAACCCTCGGCGCTCGGCTTTCACGTCGCTGCCGGGAACGGTAAAACTTTGGGTGTAGGTGTACAGGCAGGGCTGGGCGTCCTGTTTTAAGACGCCTTTGGTTCGCCAATCCGCGAAGGAGGCTGCGGCCCGGGTGTAGACGCTCGACTGCTCGTTATCCCCGGGTTCGGCCTTGCCCAGGATGACGCGAACCAGGTTATAGGGGCTGGCAGCGTAATACTTTTCCTGCATGGCCGGGGTGATTTTGTCGTACGGCTGCGTGACGGCAAGTTGGGGTTGGACCCGAGCCGGGTCGTAGCGGAGTGCACGAAAGGGACGCAGGATGGCCATAAAGTGGAAGAATCTTGCATTGTAGCAGGGCGGGCGGGTGACAAAATACAGCGCAAACGCTCGCGGGGTACTGGTTTTACTGTTTCTTTCTACAGCGGAAAAGGTCCGTGTGTTGCAGACAAGGCCTGTGATAGTATCCGCAATAAGAAGCGTGGATTTCCTGCGGAGAGGTTAGCCCAAAGTACCATTGCACGGGTTCAATTTCTCGTCCATGCTCGGTCCTGTGGAGGACGTATGGTGTCACCACGGAGTAGGACTCTCCCGGTAACTCTAGCCCTGAGTGCTGTTTTGGCGGTTGGTCTGAACATTGCGGCCTGGTCCCAAAGCCCTCTCGACGACGTTCATGTAAAGCCGCCCGCGCCTGGGAGCGCACCTCCTGGAACAGGTATCCGCGACGCTTCCGGCAAGGTTCCAGCGGATGTCATCACGACCGCATCCCTGAAGACTCACGAGCGGCCGCTGAAGGTCGCCGTCGACCTCGTTCTCGTGCCAGTGACAATCACCGACCCCATGAATCGCCTGGTGACGGGGCTGGATCGCGAAAACTTCGCGCTCACCGAGGGCACCGATCTGCAGGAAATCAAGAACTTTTCCAGCGAAGACGCTCCGGTGTCGTTGGGCGTAATTTTTGATGTCAGCGGCAGTATGTCCAGCAAGATCGAAAAGTCCCGGGAAGCGGTGATCGAATTTTTTAAGACAGCCAATCCGCAAGACGAGTTTTTCATGATTGCGTTCGCGGACAAGCCCGAAGAAGTTGCCGACTTCACGCAATCCGTCGAAGACATTCAGGGCAAACTTGTTTACACCGTCCCGAAAGGCCGCACTGCGCTGCTGGACGCCATTTATCTCGGCATCACGAAGATGCGTCAGGCGAAGTATCCGAAGAAGGCCCTGCTCATCATTTCCGATGGCGGCGACAACCACAGCCGCTATACTGAGGGCGAAATCAAATCGGTGGTGAAGGAAGCCGACGTCCTGATCTACGCGATCGGGATCTACGATCACTTCTTCGCATCGGATGAGGAACGTCTTGGCCCAGCCTTGTTAGGCGACATTACAGAACTCACCGGCGGCCGTGCGTTCACCATCGATAATCCGAACGATCTGGCCGATGTGGCAACCAAAATCGGCATCGAACTCCGCAATCAGTACGTGCTTGGATACCGTCCCAAAAATCCTATCCATGATGGGAAATGGCGTAAGATTAAGGTCAAGCTCATCCCTCCAAAGGGATTGCCACCTCTGAAGGTCTACGCGAAGACGGGATACTATGCGCCTGTGGAATGATCGTGCCCAGTTTCTGCTGATTTTGTTGGTTTTGTCAGGGAGTGCCCTTTACCTCAAGGCCCAAAATTCCACCTCAACCGGACAAAGCTCAGGCACGGCCTCGCAGAATGGCACCCCAATCTCCGCAACTCCCGCAGTGGTTCCTGCCAATCCTAATGCGCCAGTGAACCCACCCGCGGCGCCCCAGCAAGCTGATACCGAGAAAAACAGAAGTTTCCCGCAGAGCACGCCCTCCGCCCAGGATGCGAAAGGCGACGACGCTTACGTGTTCCACAAAGAAGTGGACGAGGTGTCGCTGCACGCCACGGTCATGGATGAGAAAGACGGGCTGATTACCAATCTCGACCGGCCAGCCTTCTCTGTGTTTGAAGATGGAACACAGCAGGCCATTACATCCTTCCGGCATGAGGATATTCCGGTTTCGATGGGTATCCTCATCGACAATTCCGGGTCGATGAAAGAGAAGCTCGAAAAGGTCAATCAGGCCGCGTTGAACCTGATTCGTTCCAGCAATGCGCAGGATGAGGTCTTCATCGTGAACTTCAACGACGAGGTGTTCCTGGATCAGGATTTTACGTCCGATATCGGCAAGCTGAAGGAAGCCTTGGCTAAGTACAACAGTGCCGGTGGCACTGCCCTCTTTGACGCGGTAGTTGGCGCGGCCGATCACTTGAGGAGGGGCGCACGACTGGAGAAGAAAGTTCTCTTTGTTGTTACCGACGGCGAGGATAAAGATAGTCGCGATTCACTCGAGCAGGCAGTGCAGATTCTCCAGCAAGATGGGGGACCGACCATATACGCCATCGGGTTGCTAGGCGAAGAAAAGCAAAAGAAAGCCCGCCGGGCACTTCAACTCCTCGCTCAGCGCACAGGCGGCATAGCGTTTTTCCCCAAGACGCTGGATGAAGTTGACCAGATTAGCCGCACCATTGCCCACGATATTCGTAATCAATACGCGATCGGATACAAACCCTCCAACCCAAAGAGTTCCGGCGGCTATCGCCAGATTCGTGTGGAAGCCAAATCGCGCAACTATCGCAAGCTGACGGTTCGTACGAAGAGCGGCTACTACGCAAATCCGCAGCCCGCAAACTAGCATTATTCTCTGCTTATGAAGAAACGCTGATTAAGTTCAATCTAGTATTCTTCTCTGCAATCAAAACGCTGATCAAGTTGAATTTGTCATCCCGACCGGAGCAGAATCGCCGGTTTTCCGGCGATTCCGCGAAGTGGAGGCACCTGCTTTTCATTTGGGAACGTCGTAATCAGAGTTTCCCTAGTATTATTTCTGCGGAATACAATCACTCGAACTGTCGGTCTTCCAACTTTGGAGAATTTCATGCACGAAGTCCTGTTCTTTCGCATCCAGATTAGCCTTTTGCTGTTGTCGTCCGTATTTGTCCTTATGGCAGCAGGCCCAGCCGATCCATCCGATTCCTTGCCCGCTCCTCCCGTAGCCAAGAAGGCTCCTCAGGTTACCGACATCAACGGGCGCAAGCTGGTGGACAACTATTTCTGGTTGCGCGACAAGCCGAATCCCGAGGTGAAAGCTTACCTTGAGTCGGAAAACGCCTACACCGAAGCCGTCATGAAGCCCACCGAGCCGTTCCAGAAGAAGCTCTACGACGAGATGCTGAGCCGAATCAAAGAGACGGATGTCGATGTGCCTTACCCGGAGGGCCAGTACCGGTATTACACGAGGACGGAAGCGGGCAAGCAATACCCGATCTACTGCCGAAGGAAAGGCAGCATGGAAGCTCCTGAAGAGGTGCTTCTGGACATCAATGAAATGGCCAAGGGACGCGCGTTCATGACCATAAGTCAACACGCCGTGAGCCCGGACGGCAGTCTGCTGGCCTTTTCGTACGATGACACAGGCTTTCGCCAATTTACGTTGGCGGTAAAAGATCTGCAAACGGGGAAAATCCTTGTGGATCATGCCGAAAGAGTTGGCTCGGTTGTTTGGGCCAGCGACAATAAGACAATTTTTTACACGCAGGAGGATGCTGTCGCCAAGCGTCAGTACCGGCTCTATCGCCACGCCGTTGGGACAAATGGGTCCGACGCGCTGGTCTACGAAGAGAAGGACGAACGCTTCGAACTCGAAGCCTTCAAGACGCGCAGCAACGCTTACATTTTTGCAATTTCAGGGAGCCATACTACCAGCGAGGCGCGATACATTCCCGCCGATCAGCCCATTGCTGAGTTCAAGCTGCTGGAACCGCGCAAACAAGGAGTGGAGTATTACCCCGATCACAACGGCGACTCCTTTTACATTCGAGTCAACGATACGGGTCGCAACTTCCGCCTCGTCAAGGCGCCCATCTCGAATCCTGGAAGCAAGGCCTGGCAGGAAGTGGTCGCCCAGCAGCCCAACGTCATGTTGGACGATATTGAAATGTTTAAAAGCTTCTATGTTTCCCTCGAGAGAGAGAATGGCCTGCCGCAGCTCCGGATCACGGACTTGCGTAACGGGCATTCCCACCGGATTGATTTCCCAGAACCCTCCTACGCGACGAGCGGTGCCGTCAACCGGGTCTATGACACCACGGAATTCCGGTATCGCTATCAATCCGCGATTACTCCCCCGTCTGTGTTCGCCTACGACATGGAAGCGGGCACATCGAAGCTCTTGAAGCAAAGAGAAATCCCCGGGGGATACGACAAGTCGCGTTACGAAGTGGAGCAGATCTACGCGCCGGCTGCGGACGGCGTTAAGGTTCCGATCTCTGTTGTGCATCTGAAGGGCGCGAAACTCGACGGCACGGGCCCGCTTTACCTGTATGGATACGGTTCTTATGGCGTCTCGATCGACACGTTTTTTAATTCAGACATCTTCAGCATGGTGGATCGAGGTGTCGTAACAGCGGTCGCCCACATCCGTGGGGGCGGGGAAATGGGAAAGGCATGGCACGAGGCCGGCCGCATGATGAACAAGAAGACTACGTTCACCGACTTTATCTCCTGCGCGGAGTACCTGGTCGGACACAAATACGGATCGAAGGACCGTCTAGTGATCGAAGGAAGAAGTGCGGGAGGCCTGTTGATGGGCGCTGTGCTCAACATGCGTCCTGATTTGTTCAAGGCAGCGCTGGTCGGGGTTCCATTTGTGGATGTGATCAACACCATGCTGGACGAATCCCTGCCGCTCACAGTTGGAGAGTTTGAGGAGTGGGGAAACCCCAAGGAAAAAGCCGCTTTCGACTATATGATTACCTACTCGCCGTACGACAATATCGAAGCGAAGACTTATCCCAACATGCTGGTGAAAACGTCTTTCAACGACAGCCAGGTCATGTATTGGGAGCCGGCCAAGTACGTCGCCAAAATGCGAGCGACGAGGACGGACCATAACACCCTGATTATGAAGACCAACCTCAAGCCAGCAGGTCACGGAGGCGCGTCCGGCCGCTATGACCGTCTGCATGAAGCGGCCTTCGACTATGCCTTCTTCCTCACGCAAATGGGGATTCAGAACTGAGCGGGGAAATCCTTATGGAAACTCTGAATTAATTTAAAATTGTCATCCCGACCGAAGGGGAATCGCCGGTTTACCGGCGATTCCTCGAAGTGGAGGGACCTGCTTTTCGCTGGGGACCATCGGATCAGCGAAACACACAAGGTCTTTTTCCAGATTTTCCAAAAATATCTTGACTTAAGAACCGTTCCGCTCCGAGAATTGTAGTAGGTGATCACAAGCGCTTGCGATCACGCTACCAAGGCTCCTTGCCGCGATACAGAACATGCACGGCAAATAGCCGCAAAATGTGCCGGACGCGCAACTCGCCTTTGTAAGTCCTAGCGGCAGTTGGACTTAGCCAGCCAACCGCGCATCCGGGCAGCCAAAAAGGAATCGCGACAGGCACCGGTATGAGCCCGGAATAGGTCCTGGCTCGATTCTGCAACACCAGGAAATCGCCCCCAGGCACCGGTACGAGTTCGGAATAAGCCCTGGCCGATTTCCGTAGCGCAATGTACTGTAACGCGGCGGGAGAACTGTTCGCGGCAAGGGGCCACTATGAAATTACATCCAACCCGATCTGCCAGCGTGGAATTCCAATTCCGGATGCCCTCGCAGATGTGTGCCTCAGGAAGCTCTGACTAAGTATCATCAATATTGAAATTGTCATTCCGAAGCGCAGCGAGGAATCCCCAGGGTGCCGAGAGTAGTAAAGTGCTTTCCAGCTTTCTTGCGAGGACACTGCGCGGAGAGAAAACTGACGAGAGTTGTGGCAAGTCGAGGGTGTAGGGAATCCTCGCTACGCTTCGGAACGACAGTCCTATGAGATTAAAAACCTACTCAGAGTTTCCTTAGCGTTGCCCCCACTTCAATTTGCTGTGCAGGCTGTCGAAAAACGTGCTGTGGAAGCGCAGCAGTTTGAAAGTGTGAGCGAGCTTGCGGCAGCGAATGACATCGCCTTCCAGAATAGCCATACCCATCTGGCCATCGAAGCTTAAGAACGCGCCCTCTTTCGCGGTCTTGGCCACGACTTGAATGGTGACGTTGTCGCAAACCACAAGCGGCCTGTGCGTGAGGGAATGTGGAGCCACTGGAGTAATCACAAAAGCATCCACGGATGGAGTGAGTATCGGCCCGCCCGCTGCGAGGGAATACGCCGTCGATCCAGTCGGTGTAGAGATAATCAGTCCATCCGCTTTGTAGCTCGAAACGAAAGCGCCATCGATGGAGAGTTCGTAGCTGTTCAAACGCGACAGCGTATTCTTTCCGACGACCACCTCGTTGAGCGCCTCGTAAGAGCCAATGACTTTCCCAGCTCGTTCGATCTGGCAGTCCAACATCGAGCGCTCCTCGGTGGCGGCCTTGCCCTGGTCGGCGGCTTCGAGAGCTGTGTAGATCTCCTTGCGGGTGACTTCCGTCAGAAACCCCAGTGAGCCGAGATTTACGCCGAGGACGGGAATCCCTGAGCGAGCCAGAACTCGAGCTGCCGCCAGCAGGGTGCCATCGCCGCCCAGGAGTACGACGAAACGCACCGGGTAGGATGCGATCTCCTCGCGATTCACCGTTTCGAGACCCTTGCAATAATTGGAAGTCTCGCGGTCGGTGATGATCTGGTAACCGTGAGCCTTGAGCCACTCCACCACTTCAGGGACAATGCGGCTGAGCTCAGGCTTCGTCGGCTTCGACATCAGGGCGACGAGTTTGGTTTTAGGTTTCGGAGTAGGCATCGCGTTTGGTGTGATGGGTTATTGTACAGAATCACTCGAGCCTGGGGCGCTCTCGCTAGGCGTTCAGCCGGCGCGGAACTGCGCGTAGAGCAGGAATTCGCGATTCCCCTCAGCTCCGAGAATAGGGGATTCAATCACGTCGGTTTCCTGACAGCCCAACGATTGAACTGCGGTGCGAACCTTTTCGACCGCACCCAACTGTGCTGCTTCGTCTCGGACGATCCCACCTTTGCCGACTAACGCGCGACCCACCTCAAATTGCGGTTTCACCAGGATGACAAGGGCCTGTCCTTTTCGGGCGGAGTCTTCCGCGGGAAAGGCGGACGCGACAACGGCGGGGAGCACGAGCGTTGCCGAGATGAACGACACGTCCATGGCGATGAAGTCGATCGCCGCTGATCCGGCCGCTGCGGACCGAACGGATTCGACGAGAGCTTCTCGCGTCAGCAATCGCGCGTTGCACTTTTCGATCAAATGCACACGCGAGTCTTGGCGCAACTTCATGGCAATTTGCCCGTAGCCGGTATCCACTGCGACGACGCGAGCGGCGCCATGCTGCAACAGGCAATCCGTAAACCCGCCAGTCGACGCGCCGACATCCAGACACGTCTTGCCGGAAACCTCGATCTTCCAATGCTCGAGAGCGCGCTCCAGCTTGAGTCCGCCACGGCTCACGTAGCGAAGCTCTTCGCCTAGCAGCCGCAATGCTGCGTCTTCGGAGACGTTGGCTCCGGCTTTTTCGATCTTCTGCTCGTCGACAAGAACCTTGCCGGCCAGGATGAGAGCTTGCGCACGCTCACGCGACCCGGCGAGACCGCGGGCAACCAGAAGTTTATCGAGGCGTGTCTTCACGAAGCCTCAAGGCAGGAAAAAGCTGCTAGTGAAACAGCACCCTTCACAGTGCAAGTTGTGTAACACGGCTGTAACAAAAACTTTAGTACTGAACTTTGGTCCTTTTCCACAAACTTTTCCACCGATCTGTTGAAAACGGGTGCCATTCGCGGCAGAATCAAGCCCACTCAAGCCCACCATCGACGGCAAGAATCTGTCCCGTGATGAAATGCGGAGCCGTCGCGAAGAAACGCACGGCATGGGCGATTTCATCAGCAGTTCCGTTGCGGAGCATCGGCGTCTTCTTCGCCATCTTGCGCATAAAGCTGGCGGCGGCTTTCTCGCCGAGATCGATCATGCCGGGTGCAACGCAATTGACGGCAATCGCCGGAGCGAGCGCCTTGGCCATGACGCGCGTAAGCATGTGCAATGCGGCTTTCGATGAGCAATAGTGAGCATGATCGGCCCACGGGCGCAGACCGCCAAGCGAGCCCATGTGGATAATCTTCCCTTGAGCCTTGCGCAACGCGGGCAACGCCTCCCGCGAGACGAGAAAAGGTCCGCGGACGTTCGACGCAAAGATCGCGTCCCATTGTGTGAGAGTGAGTTTGTCGAATGCAGCCGTGTTGTAGTTCGCGGCATTGTTAACGAGGATGTCGAGACGTCCGAACTCTCTTGCGACGGCATGCAACATGTTGCGCACACTGTCTTCCTCCGTGATGTCGCATCGCAATGCGATCGCGTTGGCCCCGGTCGAATGGAGGGCGTCGGCAGTCTGTTCGGCATCGCGAACGGATTCACGGTAGGTGATGGCAACATCGGCTCCGGCCTCGGCCATGGAGAGGGCAATGGCGCGACCCAATCGGCGGGCGCCGCCGGTGACGAGAACGACTTTCCCTTGCAGAGGCTTCATCCGAATGATTGTAAACGCAAGCGCACATGGAGGCGCGGGCCCATTCGCTTCGCTCAGGGCAGGCTAAGTACCCCGCCCGTGCGAGGCGAAAGAAACTCCAAACAAGCATCGCGGAACAAGCACCCCTACTTGAAATTGTCATTCCGAAGCGCAGCGAGGAATCCCCACGGTGCTGAAAGTGGCAAGGTCCTTCCCAGCTTGCTTACAAGGACGCTGCATAGCGAGAAAGCCGGCCAAGAGTCGTGACAAGGTGAGGGCGTAGGGATTCCTCGCTGCGCTTCGGAATGACAGTCCCGGAAGCTTGAAAGCCTGAACCGGAGTTTCCTTTAAAGTGCCGGGCTCGGAAAACAGTTTCTTCTTTCTGCGGTAGGATGAATGGCAAATGATTCGATTCGGCATTGTTGGATTTGGGCTCCACGGCGTGCGGCGGCTAATGCCCGGTTTCGCGCTCTCGAAGAAATGTCATGTAACCGCGATCGCACGGCGGGACGCAGCCAAGGCGCACGCGACAGCGGCGGAGTACAACATTCCCCATGCCTTCACATCGACCGAGGAATTGTGTGCGTCCCCCGACGTCGATGCGGTCCTGGTCACTTCGCCGGATTCGTTGCATTTGAAAGACGCTCTTACCGCGATTGCTCGCGGCAAACCTGTCCTCTGCGAAAAGCCGATGGCCATGAACGCCGCCGAGTGTCGCCAGATGGTTGAGGCGTCGCGAGCGACCAATGTGTTGCTTGGCGTGGCGCACGTGTTTCGCTTTGAAGAAAGCACGCACTGGTTCCGCGACCAGGTGGCCTCGGGTGCAATCGGACGGCCCGTGTACGCGCGATCGGAATTCTGCTATCAGGTTCATGGGCATGGCCGCGTATGGCTGACCGATCCGACACTAGCGGCTGGCGGACCGATCGCCGACGTGGGAGTGCATTGCATCGATACGCTGCGCTTCGTCCTGCAAGACGAGGTTGTTCGGGTAAGTGCTCGCGCCGCATCAGATGAACGCTCAGGCGCAGTGGAAGCCGCAGGCATTCTGAATATGGAATTTTCGAGAGGCACCTTGGGTACCGTGATTGTGTCGACACGCGCCAGCTATCGCACACCGCTGGAGGTCGTGGGTGAAGGCGGTGTGCTACAGGCCAACGATGCGCTCACCGTGGACCGACCTGTGGAAATGCGATGGCTTCGGGATGGGAACGCTCCTGAGACCAAGACAGTCAACAACCACGAAGCCTATGCGCGGCAGGTCGATGCGTTCGCGGATGCGATTCGTGGAGAAGCGAAATTCCCGGCCCCGGGGGAAGTGGGCTGGCAAAATCAAGAGATTCTGGATGCCGCCTTTCGCAGCGTGAAGAGCGGAAGGACAGAAGAGGTGGCAGAGATCTAAGGAAGCTCTGAACAAGTATCGTTGTTTTGAAGATTGTCATTCCGAGCGCAGCGAGGAATCCCTCTCGTTGGCAAGACTGCTGATGGTAAAGGGATTCCTCACTACCGCTCGGAATGACAAACACAAGTTGAAATACTTGTTCAGAATTTTCCTGACTGAGTTCGGCGTGCGTTAATTCTTCGGTGGGGTTCCCCTGGCTTCCACAATTCCCCAATGCCATTCTTGGTCCGCGCCAACCGTCACGCCCAGTGGAAGTTGGAACGTGGCTTTACTGTTCGGTGCGGCGGTCCCTTTGAAGTGATACAGAACTGTCGTGTCAGAGCGCTTGGCCGCGATCTGCACGGAACTGCTCTGGCCTGAGCCAGGTTGCACCGCGCTAGCTTGAACAATACTTGCCGAGCCGACACCCGTTCCGCTGAACACCTTGGCCGCAGTGCGACGATGCACGAGAGTCAGACCGACTGTGATCTCCTCTATGCTCCAAGCCGAACCGTTATAGACGGAAAGCTGCAGGGAATCGCCAACGATTGCGGCGGGGCCCTCCAGTTTTGCTAGCTCAGCGGCAGGAACATCGCTCGGTCCGTTCGGTTGTGCGCTGGTCTTGCCATCTTTTGTTTTGTCGTCTTTTGCGTTGTCGTCCTTTCCTTTGTCGTTGGTGGCAGCAGACGTCTGGCCTCCCCCGAAAATGTCAGTCAACTTCAAGCCGCGCGCGGTATACGACAGCCGGCAGTTCACATCGGCTGCGGGGAGCGAAGCAGTGGCTGCCAAAGCATCCCCAAAACCAAATCCCAAAGAAGGCTGCAATGCCATGTTGCTCATGCGACGCGATTCTGCGTCCTCCATGAGCTTGGAGAAATTGTCGTTGTCCACGGAGACTTCGGCAGGCTTGGTGGTGACCTTAGCTTTGCGGTTGTTCCGGGCGACATCTCCCAGCGGGACATCCTGGGCCGATTGAGCCAGGACCGTGGCGCCTCCAACTAGCAGCAAAGTCACCATAGCGAATTGGAGTGAACTTGATTTCACGGATATCGGGCGGCTCGGGTCTAGTCCCAAGGCCTCTAACTATTTTGCTGGAAGCCGAAAGCCAGCGGGCGAAATCGCACGTTCGGGAACTCACTTTAGTAATCGAGGGAAGGACAGTCACGCAAGGTGGGAAGCGCGTTCTTACGCGCCTAAAGAGCTGGGAATTAACCTACTTGACCCAAGGCGGGTCAGGAATGTGGGCGGGGCGTGCGTAGCGAAGCAGCGAGCAACGGGGCTCACGCACGCCCGGCTTAACACATTTACAACAGGCCAGAAGCTCGAAGTCGTTGAACAGGGTCGGTCGCGCCTACAGGGGCCGGTACAGGCCCGCGCTGAAAAATCCAGCGCGCAATCGCGAATCCTACCGCTACGTAGACGAAGTTGAGAGCCTTCACGGGATACCCCCAATGGACGACTACCTGTGGGGGTTAGGCAGTTCGTTACCTGAACACTATCAACCGGAACTCAGAAGTACAACTATCCAGACGTGCCATGAAGTAGCACGGAGGTGGGGTTACGGTAACTGTTACCGTAACCAAATTGTTGCAGGTGCTGAGCTCCCCGTGGGTTCCTCCGACGCCCCTCAATTCCTTATCCATTCTTTATGTGGCGCTTATCCCGTTCTTATGTCGAGTGCGGTGGAATACAGGTAGGCTTGGCCGACGCCGAGGAAACAAGCCGGACAAGCCCTCTGTACGAAACGGGGGAATTTTATGAAAAGCAAAGCCATTTTTTGGGTGTTTTGTTGTGCAATTGTTTTGAGCTTAGTTGTTGGAGTTGCGGCCTCTACCGGGGATCTGACCGAGGCGAAGGTCACCACTTTTACCGGCAAGGTCAGTTGCTCAAAGTGCGTGGGCATACAGCCGATGCACAAGGGCTATACGCGATGGACATGGGCGCTGCGTTCTGTTGGTGAAGGGGACCGAATTGTGTTCGTCGTCGGAAGCGAAACCTACGAACTCCAGGGCGAGAAAGATCAGCTATTGAAGTACATGGAGGACAAGGTAATCGTGAAGGGCGATCTGTTAGGGCGCACGCTGGTTGTGAAAGCGATCAGTCCGGCAGCGACGATCCGGTAAGGATCGGGTCTAGGGTGTGTCCCCGCTAACGTAGTCAAAAAAACGATTTGTCATTCTGAGCGGAATTTGTCGCGCGCAGCGCGGCAAATGAAGTCGAAGGACCCCGTACATGCTGAACAGGATGGAGTGCTGAGAGGCATTCTCAGCGGAAAGTGTCCCGTGAGAATGCCTCTCGGTGGTGTGACAGCTTCCAGATGTAAGGGGTCCTTCGACTCCGCCATACCTTCACTTCGTGAAGGTATGGCTACGCTCAGGATGACAGGGTTGGGTGTGAGTTAGACCTGCTTGGGTCTAGCCCCGAGCGGTCTTACACCTGGAGGACGTCGCCTTCGCGCGCGACCATCTCGTACAACACCGGGTTGACGAAGAATCCGATGAAGAGCCGTGAGATCAGGCCGGCCACAATCACGATGGCAAAAGGCTTCTGTGTGTCGGATCCAATGCCGGTGGAAAGTGCTGCGGGCAGCAACCCGAGGCACGCCACCAGAGCGGTCATCATGATGGGCCGGAGTCGCAACAGGGAAGCCTCTCGGGTGGCCGAGCGAATGTCCATGCCCTCCTGCCGCAGCTTGTTGATATAGGACACAAGAATGACGGCGGTTTCCACCGAGACGCCGAGCAACGCGAGAAGCCCTAGAACCGACGAGACGCTGAATGGAGTATTCGTCAGTTTCAATGCTACCAAGGCGCCGACCGGTTCTGTCATGATGACGCCCAGAGCGATCGTCACCGGGAATTTGAAGTTCCCGTAGAGCGCGAAGAGGATCATGAAGATCAGGCCAAGAGCGAGCGGCCCGATGATGATCATTTGATCTTTGGCTTCCAGAAGTTGACTGTACTCGCCGCCCCATTGCATCCAGTAACCCTGTGGTAGCGTGACGGCCTTCTTGACCGCAGCCTGTCCGTCTTCCACGGCACGCTGCAGGTCCCGCCCCTCGATGCTGTACTGAACTCCTATGTAGCGCGAATTGTTTTCGCGGTAGATGAACGACGCTCCATTGCCCTGCGTGATGTTGGCAAGCTGACTCAGTGGAATCTGCTGGCCGTCCGGAGTGCCAACGAGCAGGTTCCCTATCTCATGCGCGTTGCTGCGGAATTGCGGCTGCATGCGGACAACAAGATCAAACAGCTTCTCGCCTTGAACTACCTGAGTTACGGCTTGTCCGCCAACTGCTGCTGAAATCACGGCTTCGACGTCTGCCACGTTAATCCCGTAGCGTGCGATTTTATCGCGGTCGACGTCTACTAAGAGGCTGGGTTGCCCCAGTTCGCGCACCACGGTGAGTTCGGAGAAGCCTGGGACTTGCGCGAGGGTGTTCTTGATTTGAACCGCCTTGTCCTGCAGCACACCCAGATCATCGCCAAATACCTTTACAGCCAAGGAACTCTTCAGCCCGGTAAGAGCCTCATCCACGGCATCTTCCGCGGGCTGCGTGTAGTTGAAGACGATCCCCGGAAAGGCGGTGAGCTTCTTGTTGATGGATTCGATCAGTTCTTTCTTGTCACGAATCTCGCCCGTCCACGCCTGATCTTTGTAGGGCTTCAGGCCAACATAGAATTCACAGTTAAAGAATCCAGTGTGGTCTGTGCCATCATCTGGCCGTCCATGTTCCGAACCCACGACGGTGACTTGCGGATACGACAGAAGGATGTCACGGATTTGGGGGGAAATCTTACTCGATTCCTCAAAGGAAATCGTATACGGCATGGTTGCGCGAATCCAGAGAGCGCCCTCATCCAAATGGGGCATAAACTCCCCACCGATGAAAGGTATGAGCAAAAGAGTGCCACCAAAGATCAGAGTTGCGATCAGCAGAGTCAGCTTGGGACGATCCAAAGCCCAATCCAACTGCTTTGCATATTTCTCCTTCATCCACTCGACAGCGCGATTTTTCTTTTCTCGGACGCCCCCTGTGAACCAGTAGGAGGCAAGTACGGGAACGAGGGTTAATGTCAGGAGCAGTGAGCCGACCAGCGCAAACGACATCGTCTCGGCCATGGGATGGAACAACTTCCCAGCCGGCCCGGTGAGCGCGTAAATGGGGAGATACCCTGCGAGAATGACTGCGACCGAATAAAAGATGGGCCGGTCAACATCTTTGGCCGCCGTCAGAATCACATCGGCGAGCTTGTAATCTTGGCCTTCGCGCAACGCCAATTCACGGTAGATGTTCTCCACCATGACAACCGTGCCGTCGATGACGATGCCGAAATCAATCGCACCGATGGAAAGCAGATTTGCTGCAACGTCGTGCGCATGCAGCACAATGAACGCGAAAAGCAGCGAGAGAGGAATCGTAAGCGCAACAATGATGGCGGCGCGAAAGCTGACCAGGAAGAAAATCAGCACAATCAGAACCAGTACCATGCCGCGGAACAGGTTGCCCTCCACGGTTTCCGTGGTCAGGTCTACCAATGCGCTGCGGTCGTAGTAGGGATGAATCCTTACGTCCTTGGGCAAAATCTGCCGGTTGATTTCGTCCGTTTTCACTTCTACGGCCTTCAGTACGTTCTGCGTCTGTGCGCCACGCAGCATCAGAATGACGCCTTCGACAGCGTCATTGTTTTTCTGAAATCCGAACTGGCCCAAACGAGGCGCGTGCCCGATGACCACATCTCCCACATCGCGTATACGGATGGGAGTGCCTTTGTTGGCGCCCACAACGATGTTTCCGATGTCGTCGGTGGTCCTTACAAGTCCCAATCCCCGAACATAATAGAACTGTCCGCCTTGCGAGTAGAATCCGCCTCCAGCGTTGGAGTTATTGGCCGCGAGCGCTGCATTCACCTGGGGAACCGTGAGATGGTAGCCGTAGATTTTCGCCGGATCGAGCAGAACCTGGTACTGCATGGTTGTGCCGCCTAACCCAGAGTCATCGGCTACGCCAGGAACCGACTTATAAGCGCGGCTCACCACCCAGTCATTGATTGTCTTGAGTTCTTGCGGGCTACGATCGGGACTCTCCAGCACATACCGATATACCAAGCCGCTGGGACTAAACAACGGCGCGACGCTCGGGGTGACTCCGGTTGGAAGGGTTGCATTCGGGAGCCGCTCAAATGCGATCTGCCGGGCAAAGTAGTCGTCGGTGTTGTCTTCAAACGTAAGGATGATGTCGGACAGGCCGTAGAGCGAAATGGATCGCATCACGACCATATGCGGAATGCCATTCATGGCTACTTCGAGAGGCAACGTGACTTGGCGTTCTACTTCTTCGGCGGCATGGTCGGGCCACTGCGTAATGAGCTCAACCCTTGGCGGGGCGAGATCCGGGTAGGCATCCACGGGCATCCGCTGGAACGAGAGAATTCCGCCGACCGTGATGAACAGAGTCAGCATCAGCACCAGGAACTTCTGCTTGAGCGCGGCTTGTACGATTCGATGAATCATTTAGATTGTGGAGCTATCTTTGCAGGGAGTTTGCAAACTGTAAGAAAACGCTTCCGTCTCCGACGACACGATCTCCTGCATTCAGCCCGCCGGTGATCTGAGTCTGCCCATTAACACTGTCTCCCAGCGTTACCGAGCGTCTGCCAAACTGATTTGCCGCGGCTCCATTTGCCGATGTTGCGACATACACAAATGGTTGATTCTCGGTATCCCGCAGCACCGCAGCGTCGGGCAGCGCGAAAGCATTGGGGATCGTCCCTGCCTTGACGGAGGTGTTCACATACATGTCTTTCTTGAGCTTTTGTCCCGGATTGTTGGTTTCAATCCGCGCCTGCAGCGTGCGCGTGCTAGCGTCCAGTGATGCTGCAATGTAGGAAATCTTTCCGTAAAAGGCCTGCGGATAGGTGTCGGTCTGAATCGTCACGGAGTCTCCGACGCGCACATAGGGCAAGTCTTTCTGATACACGTTGACCAGAACCCAAACGTTGCTGGTGTCGGAGATCATGAAGCATTGTGTAGCGCCGGGCTGAACGAGCTGTCCGGCAGAAACGTCCTGCTCGACGACTTCTCCGCTGATTGGTGCTCGGACGGGAACTTCAAACGACGGTGGACCATTCACCAGCGCGTCGACATCGGTGATGCCGATTACCTTCAGGGCGGCTTGCGCCGAGGCTAGATCCCCGCTGGCCTGGGTTTCCGCCGACTGTGCCTGCTCAACGTTCTGTTCTGCAATGGCGTGATGCTCGTAGAGATCTTGTGCGCGCGCATTCGCTTTCTTGGCGAGGGCATAGGCATCCCTGGCCTTGATGTAGTTGGTGCGAAGCTGCGAGTAGTCAGGGCTCGCCACATAGAGCATCGGCGTACCCTTGGCGACTTTCTGTCCGGGAACCACAACGATGCGACTCACCGGTCCGCTTACAGGCGTGATGACAGGGGTCGTACGAAAACTGTTGTAGGCTACCGCGCCCGTCAATCGCAGGGTTCGAGTCAGTGTCACGGGCTGCACGGTCAGAACCTGGACGTGCGCCATCTGGTCTTGCGGGATCGTGAAGAGCTGGGGGTCGTTGGGGCTCTTTGCTTCGACCGAATCCGCAGACTTCGAGCCCGAGCCCTGACAGCCAGCTAGCCCCAGCACAAGCACGGGCACCGTCACCAGCGGAAGATAAACTCGCCAAAGATTCTTACGCATGTTCATGGCAGGCTCCTCGTCCCCACCGCTTGTTTCAGTTGTTCCAAGGCCGTCATATACGAAGCCAGCGCCTGGCGGTAGGCCAGCTGCACCGCCCGGTTGCTACGTTCCGCATCGAGAAAGTCGAGCAGACTTGCCGCCCCGCGCTTGTAGGCGTACTCGCTGATGTCGCGAGAATCCTGCGCCTGCTTCAGATACCCGGAGGTATACAGTTGCACGACCTCGTCATTGCTGTGCAGGGTTTCGTATGCGTTCGCTACATCTGCGAGGACGGTGTCGCTCGCCGATTGCTGTTGTTCCTGCGCCTGCGTCAGCGCGTAGTTGGTACGGGCAATCTCACCTTGGTTCCGATTGAAAAATGGCAGCGCGAAGTTTGTAAAAAGGGAAGTGGAAGTCGAACCCGCTACGTGAGAAAGAGAATAGGTTGCGTTGATATCGACCTTAGCGTTGGCCTTCGCCAGCAGAATCTGGCTCCGCGCGGCGTCGATTCCCAGATCCGCGGCGCGAAAATCGGGGCGTTCCTTCATCGCCTTCAATTGCAAGTCTTCCACTCGTACTTTGAGAGGCTCATAGGCCAGATCGCCGACCACGTCATAGTCTTCCGGCACGGCATTGAAACCTAGAGATTGACGCAGCGCCACTAGGGCCTGTACCTTCGCCAGTCGTGCCGAGGAGACGTCCGTCTCGAACTGCAACAGTTGCAGCTTGATCTTCAGATAGTCGCCTTCTCCGATGGCTCCAGCCTTCAACTGCGCTTCGCCGATGTCGACGGTTTGCCGGAAGTCTTTGAGATTTCGCAGCGCGAAATCCAGCGTGGATTCCGCCAGCAGCACGCTGACAAACTCCTGGCCCACGCTGAATGCGAGAGTCCGCTCCTGATCGGCGATCTGGGCGCGTGTGACTGCGGTTTGATCCCGGGCTGCCTGCAGCCGTCGTTGCCGCTTACGGCCGCGCTCAAAAAGATATCCGATTCCAAGATCAAACTGCTGGATGGTATCGAGATTTTCTCCAGAGAAATCTTGTGGACTGAAAAATGGCAGGAACTGGCTGTCCGCCGACAAAGTTGGATTGGGACGCAGGTTGGCCGTAATTTCCATCGCCTGATTCTGCAGAATTTGAGTACGCGCCGCTTTCAGGGCATGGTTGTGCTCCAGCGCCAGATTGATGGCCTGGTCGAGCGTGATCCGCGTCGTGTTCTGTCCGGTTGCAGTCTCCGCAAACGCCAGGAAGAGCATTGCCGCAACAGTCGGAATGTGTCGCAAATGCATATGAGTTCAGCCGTCAGGTGCAATACCTGAGTTATTTCCTGCACTTCAAAGTTCGGAGTAATTCTTAATATGAAACGAAAACGACAGAAAAGCGTTCTTGATCGACTTCCTAAGGCAGTCGAACTAGAAGCTGGGAGGGGGGCGTGTAAACAGGCAGAGGCGATAAGCGGGACGAACCGGTGCGGTTGGAACGAACGCAAAAGATCGAACAGGGGCCAGCGTGAGGCCGGCGAATGCAAAAACCAGGGTCAAAGCGATGGCTTGCATAGCCACACACAGGAGGCATGGGGCGGCGGACGAAGAACTGCTTGGCCCGGATCCAGAGGCATCCGCTAAGCTTGGGCAGACATGCACGGCATGGGCAAACGCAACCAGCAGCAGCAGGCCCAAAACCAGCGCGCGCCAACTCCGCGCATCGAGTTGAATCCGAGTAGGCAAGGTTCTTCGTCTATGTTAGATGCAGGGAATCCTTAAGCCAAGAGAAGAATTTTGGGCATTACTCTTAAGTAACTACCCCGACGCGGGGAATCTCGCGCGCGTTACGCTCCTGGCCTGCGGCCAAAGGTATTGATTAGCGAACCTCCCGCTCCTGCATCTGCCGTGCGCGATCCGGCGGAGCCAGCACGACTGGAGTAATTCCGCGTTCCGTCGCCATCTTCTGGAATGCTGCCAGATCTGTGCCTTGCAGGGATGTCCAACCCGACAATTGTTCGTCCAGAAGCTTCTTCATCTGATCAAACTGTTTGTAGGAAGGCTCGGTGGGCGCGGAATCCGTATCGAGACTCACACCCATCGCAAGGCCAGCCAACCGAATGTCGATTCGCGCCGGGTAAGCCAGGGAGTCCTCGTTGGCAGTGATGCGTTTGTCGAGCAGTTCGTCGCGAACCGATAGGAGTTTCTTGTCGAGATCCGTAGCGGCTCTGCGAACAGGTTCATTTTCGGAAGCCGGAGGCAGCCTCTGCGCCAGTCCGTTCACCTGCAAGCGTACGTCGTCAATCTGGTTCACCGAATCGGCGATTCGGCTAAGTTGCTCTCGAATTGCGATTCGAAGGTCAAATTGCTTCTGCAAGTCTTCAGCAGAGACTTTCACCCGGGGATCGAGTCGCAGCTCGAGCGGAGCGGTCTCCGTCTTCCCGTTGGAAGTCAGCCGCACCTGGTACTTACCCGGCAGCGCCATTGGGCCGTGGGCTCCCGCCTGGTACTCGTACAAGTAGTAGCCGGGAACTCTGTGGGCCTCTTCATAGAGCATGTCCCAGACGAACCGGTTGAGGCCTGCCTTCACCTCGAGTTCTTTCTCCGGCTTTTTGCTGTCGGGGTCGAGAGGTTCATCGATCGCGCTGGTCTTGGTGCTGGAAAACCTGCGAACGACCTGACCGGTTCCGTCCAGAATTTCCAGCGTTGTTTCTCCCTTCGGCTCCGTCTTGAACAGGAAATCGATCACTGCGCCCGTGGGAGGATTCTTACCTGTGTATCCAGACCGCCTCTCGTCGTCCCCGCTGCCGTGGTAACGGGTGGCGACTGCAGGGGCAAATAGATGCATTTCCGACTGCAGGATGGCGTCGGTGTACTCGCGCAGCGGCTCGATATTGTCCAGAATCCAGAACGCTCGTCCGTGGGTGGCTACCACGAGATCGTCATCCTTAACGACCAAGTCATGAATTGGCGCGGTGGGGAGATTGAGCTTCAGCAGGCGCCAGTCGGCACCATCGTTGAAGGAGACGTAAACCCCGGTCTCCGTTCCAGCAAAGAGCAAGCCCGGCTTCTTAGGGTCTTCGCGCACGGCGCGTACGAATGTTCCGTCGGGAATGCCGCTGCCGAGTTTCGTCCATGTCTTGCCGTAGTCGTTTGTCTTGAAAATGTATGGATGGTAGTCGTCGTTCTGGTGGCGATCCACCGCGACATATGCGGTGCCTGCGTCGCGCGTGGACGCATCAATGAGGCTAATTCGACTCCACTCGGGCATCTCTTTTGGAGTCACGTTCGTCCAGTTCTTGCCACCGTCCCGCGTCAGTTGAATCAGTCCATCGTCCGTGCCAGCCCAGATTTCGTCTTTCGCGACCGGCGATTCGGCGACCGCAAAAATCGTGTCGTAGTACTCGGTGCCGGTATCGTCTTTGGTGACGGGGCCACCTGAAATCTGTTGCTTGCTCTTATCGTTACGCGTGAGGTCGGGGCTGATAGCTTCCCAATGCACACCGCCATCCGTCGTCTTAAACAGCCGTTCCCCGGCGTGATAGAGCACATTGGGGTCATGTGGAGAAATCAACGCCGGCGCAGTCCACTGAAACCGATGTTCTAAAACATAAGCTCCGCGCCCATCGGAGACCTCATGTCCCGCGGCAACGTTCTTGGTTTGGCCGGTATGTTTGTCGTAGCGCGTCAAGAGGCCCTGGTAATCGCCGGCATAGACAATGTCCGGATCTGGCGGATAAGGAGCGATATATCCCGCCTCGCCTCCACCCACGGCATACCAGTCGGCGCGGCCGATAGATCCGTCGTCGCTGCGGCTGGCTATGGCGACCGTTGTGTTGTCCTGCTGCGCCCCGTAGACGTAGTAAGGCGAGCGGTTGTCCGTGATCACATGGTAGAACTGTGCCGTCGGCTGGTTATCTTCGCGGCTCCACGACTTGCCGCCATCCAGCGTCACCGTTACGCCGCCGTCGTTCGAAGCAATCATGCGCCGGTTGTTCGCCGGATCGATCCACAGGCCGTGATTGTCGCCGTGCGGAATCTTCATCTTGTTCATGCTGCGTCCGCCATCGGTCGACTTGTAGGAGTCCACATTCATGAAGTAGACCGTATCCGGATCCTGCGGATCGGCAATTACGTGCATGTAGTACCAGGCCCGTTGCAGAATATTCCGGGTTGGATTGACTCGATCCCAGCTGTCGCCGCCATCGTCAGAGCGGTAAAGACCTCCCTCCGCCGCTTCGATTAGCGCATATACGCGTTCAGAGTCTGCCGCCACCGCTACGCCGATTTTTCCGTAGGGGCCTTTCGGAAGCCCGTGTTCTTCTAGCCTTTTCCAGGTCGCGCCCGCATCCCCCGAGCGATAGATTCCGCTACCAGGACCTCCGCTGCTGAGGCTCCATGGTGTGCGCCGTGCTTCCCAGAGCGCCGCGAAAAGAATGTTGGGATTGTGCGGATCAAACGCGATATCGATTCCACCGGTGTTTTCGTCTTTGTAGAGCACCTTCTCCCAGGTCTTTCCGCCGTCCATGGTGCGGAAGATACCGCGTTCCGTATTCGGTCCGTAAGGGTGTCCGAGTGCAGCCACGTAGGCGATGTCGGCATTTCTCGGATGCACGATCACGCGGCCAATCGCGCGCGTATCTTTCAGCCCCAGATTCTTCCAGGTTTTGCCGCCATCCAGCGTTTTGTACACTCCGTCGCCGTGGGAGATGTTGCCTCGAATGCAGGCCTCGCCGGTCCCCACATACACGACATTGGGATCGGATGGCGCGACCGCAACGCTGCCAATCGACGAGGTCCCCTCATCGTCGAATACCGATTGCCACGTCATTGCGCCATCGGTGGACTTCCACACTCCGCCGCCGGTTGCGCCGAAGTAGTAGACGTTGGGGTCGCCAGCGATGCCCGATGCGGTGAGCGAGCGTCCGCCGCGAAACGGTCCTATGTTCCGGTATTTCAGGCCCTTCAAGGCGTCATCCCACTTCTTGGGCTCAGCCGGCTTCGCTGCTTCGGTGGACGCGGGGGCGGGGACTTCCTTTTTCGGTTCCTTCTCGTGTTTCGCTTCCTTCTCGTGCCGCTGGCCGTAGGCCGGAAAACAAACGGAGAGTAGAAGCAACGACAACACCATCCGAGCACTCACTGTGCGACCGCGCACCACATTGCCAAGCTGCATGTAGCAATTCTCCGGGAGAAGTGTAAGACCGACTATCCTAATCGCCCCGCGCGGAGGATGGAAGGGCTTTGGAACCCTTATAATCATGGCCACAATTCTTTCTCGTTCGGGGAGGGCTGGGCAATGCGTTGGACACCGGGTGGCAATAGTGAAGATCTTGAGGATCGTCGCGACGAAACTGGCGGCGGTGGTGGCGGGGGCGGAGGCTTTGGAGGGATACACCTCGGCCTGGGCGGTACCATCATCGTTCTCATCCTAAGTTTGCTTTTCAAGCGCGACTTCTTCTCGCTGCTCGGCAACGGTGACAGCGTGATGCCGGGTGCGACACAGAGCCAGCCCGACCCACAGCGAGATGCTGCGGAAGAGCCGACGGTCAAGTTTGTTTCGTTCGTGTTAGACGACACCCAGAAGACGTGGGCAGGGATTTTACAGGCTCGTGGAGTGCCGTATCGGCACGCGAAATTGGTGCTGTACCGGGACCTGACGACATCGGGCTGCGGGGCTGCCCAGTCGGCGACAGGGCCCTTTTATTGTCCCGCAGATGAGAAGGTCTACATCGATCTTGGTTTCTACGATGAGCTGCAAAGGCGCTTTGGCGCGCCCGGCCAGTTCGCCCAGGCCTACGTGTTGGCTCACGAAATGGGCCATCACATCCAGAATCTGCTAGGGATTGAACGCAAGGTCCATTCGCTGCAGGACCAGAGCCCCAGCAATGTCAATCCACTGTCGGTCAAGATGGAGCTCCAGGCGGACTGCTTCGCCGGTATTTGGGCAAAGTCCACCGACCAGCGCGGGTTGCTGGAGGCCGGGGATGTGCAAAGCGCCCTGGGGGCCGCCGCAGCCGTCGGAGACGACCGCCTGCAGAAGATGTCCACAGGCAGGGTCAGCCCCGAATCGTTTACCCACGGGTCGTCCCAACAGCGTATGGAGTGGTTCCAGCGCGGCATGACTGACGGCACGATTGAGGCATGTAACACCTTCCAGTAGGTACCGGAAAAACACGAGAGCCGACGGCCGCCAAGTGCGCAAAGTTTTGCACTTGGCGGCCGTTTTGCCGCCATGGCCGATTGCCAGCATGATAAGTAGTTCCGTATCAATGAATTACAAACCCTCCTTGACCTAAAAATCGGCCCCTGCCGTGCTTCTAAAGGTCACCCGGTAAAGCATTGCCCAGAAGTTTAGTTGCCAGATTTTGCGGATGCTGCGAGAACGCAACACTTTTTAGGAGCCCAAAGATTCTTATGAGCCCAAAGATGAAGAAACAGGCTGTCCAAATCGCGATCGCAGCGCTGCTGGCATTCATTTCCGTCGAGGCTAGCGCTCAGGGCATTCATATCAGCGTGCGTAGCCATCTGGATCCCACCGCGGGTCGCTATCGCTATTCGGACGTGGTTGCCGACGGGAACTTCGCGTATATGGCTTCCTGGTTTACGAGCGGCGGCGTTCAGATTTTCGATATTTCGAATCCGGACGCGCCGAAGTTCGTGTCCAGTTACGCGCCTTCCGGGACTTCGAAAAATATGCAGGGCATCGCCGTGCAGAATGGCATCGGGTACTTCGCCAGCGATACCGGTGGGGGCGTGCACATCGTGAACCTTTCCGATCCCACGCACCCGGTACAAATCACGCGCATCACCTCCGCACAAGGCGGATACGACAGCGTCCACGACCTTACGTTGGATGGAAATGGACATTTGTTTATTCCGAACTACCGCTTCTCCTCCACGGTTCAGGTTTGGAACGTGATGAACCCGGCAGCGCCGTTTTTAGAGACAACGATGGTTGGCACCGATCCTTCTTCCGTCCACGACGTCACAATAAAAGGGAATCGGCTCATCATGGCGGGCTGGAGTGGCAGCGTGGATATTTGGGACATCACGAATATCGATCTGCAGACGCCGGTTCTGCTTGGGTCGTTCTTTTCGGGGATCAACACACAAAATATTTCCGTTACCGATGACGGGAACTACCTGGTCTGCCCGCGCGAACTTGTGGCCAACGGCGAAGTGAAGATTTTCAACATTTCCAATCCGGCCAGCGCGGTCCAGGTTGCCAGCCTGGAACAGCCAACGCTGGGCATTCAGGCCAGCAGTCCTTCCGAAACCAAGATTATGGGCAACCTGCTCTTCGTCTCCTGGTATCAGCAGGGTATGGTGGTTTTCGACATTACCGACCCAACGCACCCGGTCATGGTCGGCAACTACGATACCTGGCCCGGTGCGAGCTTTAGCGTGAATGGCGGCGGCGACGGCGACTGGGGTGTGTGGCCGTACCAAGGCCTCGACCGCGTGCTCGTCAGCGACCGCGCCACGGGGCTCTACATCATGGACGTGACCGGCGTCAGTTCGCAGCCAGCCGTGTTTAACCTGACTTACAGTCCCACGAAAGTTACCGGATCGAAAGCTTCGACGGGAACCGTCTATCTTGTAGGTGTATCGCCTTCTCCGAGCGGAATGAATGTTACGACATCGAGTAACAATCCTGCCGTTCCGGGATCGACGGTATTTATCCCCGCAGGCGCCACCAGCGCAACTTTCGCGGAAGGGACGAATCCAGTGGCTGCCAACACCACTGCGACGGTTACAGCGACCGACGGAACCTATAACGCGAGCGCGGCACTCACGGTGCTGATACCTCAACTCAGTTCATTTGTATTCGTACCTGCTTCGATCAGTAGCGCAGGCACGACGCAAGGCCGTCTCACGCTGATGGGACCTGCCGACGTGGACACACAAGTCACCTTAGCGGTCTCAAGCGGCGCCAATGCGGTTGGATCGATTCCAGCCTGGGTCACGATTCCTGCTGGATTTTCTTCGACGACCTTCGCCGTACAAGCCAACTCGATCGCCGCAACCACGACAGTGCGGGTTTCCGGCGCAGTGAACGGAGCTAGTAAGGCCGCCATCTTCTCGGTGAAAGCGGATACTTTGTTGTCGGTGACGTTCTCGCCCTCGTCGGTCACTGGCGGAACTTCCAGCACAGGAACGGTAACGTTTCCAGTTCCGGTGGGTCAGGATACGACGGTTACGTTAACCGTGGTCAGCGGGTCGAGTGCCATCGCTTCGATCCCGAGCACGGTTACGGTTGCAGCTGGCACTTCCAGCGCAACGTTTTCGGTTGGTACGAATGTTGTGGGAAACAAGACGGTGGCGCAAATCTCAGCCGCCGCAAACGGTGGGGCAAAAACAGCTAACCTTACGGTGAACTAGAGCGTTCTTGCAGTTGGTGGGAGCGAGAATCGAACTCGCACGAGTGCGAGGACTGCATTCGGCTGGACTGGCCAGCAGGTGCGCGGCTGCCGGCCGCTACATCTGGCCTGGAGTTCCGCCCCATTCTTTCGGATCGACATCGGCTATCGATTGCGTGAAGCACCAGTGGTGCCCTGCAAAGTCTTCGGCATTGTACTGGCGCTCGCCGTATGGGTAATCCGCTGGCTCGCGAAGGATACAGACACCGTTCCCGCGAGCATGCTCATAGTGAGCGTTGACATCTTCAACGCGGACCATGACAGCCGATTTTAAAGAGACGTTGCGATTAATCTCAATCAGGATAACGGCGCCATCGCCGACGTTCAGTTGAGCGCGATGATCTCCGATGCGCAGGCGCAGGGTGAAGCCGAACGCCTCACACAGGCGGCTAATTGCTTCCCCGATGTCCGGATACGCGAGTTCTGGAAGTACCGTGCTTCGGGGAATCGAGCGATTCGATATCATGACCCGATACTACGGCGAGTGCGTCAGCGCTGCCAACTCCCGATCAAAGCTGTGCCCGCAGTTGCCTCGTCAACTTCGCCATCGATTCGCTAGCCGTTTCTATGAATGGGTTGGGTCTGGTGCCGGGCGGGGGACCTGAACCCCCACGGGCCTAAAGTCCTTCGGATTTTAAGCAACATTTCGATACTTCGCCAACTACGAGGCTGCCTCACCCGTTGGCGCCGGACGCACGGAACGGAAACCCTGCGATGTTTCTTGAAACTCATCGAAACCGAATTGAGAAAGTTCCGCCTTCAATCTCGTGCTAATCCCGGTGCCGATCACTTCAAGGACGGTGTACGGTGGATTAGCTGAGTACGTGCCGTGGTGAAGATCGATTGTGTCTAGCTCGTTAACAAGAATGTCCTCGGATGAGTTTCCCTCTCCAAACTTGAAGGTTGTCACACCGTCCAAATGACTGTTGTTCGGATTGGTAGTCCAAATCCCTTGCGCGACGGCACGGTTGGCCGGAGTATCCACGATCCACACAGGCCCGGTTTGAGCGAGTTGGCTGAGGCGGTGGCCATAATCCCGATCAACCACCACAAAGACTCGATAAGGTTCGGCCATAGGCAAGAGATACATTTCCAGTTGATGACTGTCGAGACCGGCCATTTCGAGTTAGTGGTCAGCAGCTCTCTTTCGTCTGTGCCCACGTGAATCGAAACTCGGTCCGCAGTCTGTTCTGGTTACTGTGTATGGTGCCGGGAGGGGGACTTGAACCCCCACGGGCCTAAGGCCCTTCGGATTTTAAGTCCGATACGTCTGCCAGTTCCGTCATCCCGGCTTGGATTGCAAGATACTGCTGGCAAGTGAGTTACTGCAAGTTTAACCCACGCTGTGGTCGAAAATAGAATTTACCCGCATAGATGCTGTCCACCTGGCCGTATGTCCCTTCGTTCCTGTGGAAACGGCAGCTGCCGATCCTATACTTCACGAAGGCATTTCATGAGCGTGATGCATCGCGGCCTTGGCTACCGTGAGCGTCAGCGGCCAATTTGTAAGACCTGGAACAACAGTGATGGTCCAACGATCCTTTTTCTTCTGGTTGCTGATGATTGCGGTATCTTTCGCTTTGCCCTGTTTCGCGCAGAAAGACGACGAATCCCAGCAAGTACTGGCGTTAGAAAATGCGTGGAATCAATCGGAGACGAGGGCCGACGCACGCGGACTGGGACTCATGTTGGCGGACGGTTTTATCTACACCGACGTGGACGGTAGCGTGAAAAACCGCGCCAAGTGGCTGTCCGATGTGCAGAACGAGTCTCTCCGCTACGAGCAACTCGCCAACCGTGACCAGGTTGTCCATATGTACGGAGGCACTGCGATCGTGACCGGTGAATATCGAGAGAGAGTGGTGCTCAAGGGCAAGTCTGTCCTGAGGCGGGGACGCTTCACCGATACATGGATCAAGTTCAGCGGAGTTTGGAAGTGTGTCGCAAGCCAAGCCACGCTTATCACTGGATATGCCGGGTAATTGGGGCTGACGTACCTAGTTGCACAATCCCTGCCGCAGCGGCTCCCACCCCAAAATGGAACACTCTTCGTTTGCGTGTTTGGAAACGCGGAAATTCTTGAAGGATATGGGCCCTTCCAATGAAAAAGCTTTGTTTGTTCTGTTTGTTGTTGCCGCTGTGCACACTGTCGTCCGTTGCGCAGGCGGACGGCGACGAAGTCCGACACATTGTGGCTCTAGAGAATGCCTGGAACCAGGCGGAAATGAAGGGAGACAGCTCCGCGCTCGATCTACTACTGGGCGATGGATTCGTCTTCACGGATTCTGACGGCACCATCAAAGATAAGGTTCAGTGGTTGAATGCTGTGAAGCATGAGGTCAATCGCTACGAATTGTTGGGCAACGAGGATCAGAAGGTGCATGTCTATGGCGATGCAGCGGTCGTCACAGGAGAATACCGCGAGCGCACCCACGCCAAAGGCAAGATGTTAGTCCGGCGCGGACGCTACACCGATACCTGGGTCAAGCAAGGCGGGCAGTGGAGGTGCGTGGCAACGCAAGCCACAGTTGTCGCTAATAGCGAGAAACCCGAGACGCCCTAGAGAAACTCTGATTAAGTCTTCCGCTGATCGAAAGCAGGTCCCTCCACTTCGCAGAATAGCGGGAAACCGACGATTCTGCTCCGGTCGGGATGACAAATTAGTCGGAATGACAAATCAAACTCAATCGGAGCTTCCCTAACTAGATGTCTTCTAAGCGGACCAAGTCTTCGAACGATTCCCGCCGGCGAATCAACTTGGTGCGCTTGCCTTCAATCAGAATCTCTGCTGGACGACTGCGTGTATTGTAGTTCGAGCCCTGCGCGGTGCCGTAAGCGCCCGCATCCAGTACGGCCAGTAACTCTCCGCTCTGAACCCCTGGAATCATACGGTCGCGGGCAAGGAAGTCGCCAGATTCGCAGACGGGCCCAACCACATCAACAGTGCGCCGCTTCCGGGAGAGGTCCAGCACGACGGGGACAATTTCGTGGTGGGCCTGATACAAAGCAGGTCGCAACAGGTCGTTCATTCCCGCATCGACAACGACGAAATCTTTTCCGCGATTGCTCTTTGTATAGATCACCGACGTGAGCAGCACACCGGCGGGGCCGACCAGCACGCGTCCCGGCTCGAGCAGAAGGTACACATCCAGTTTGCGCAGCGGCTTGATCACGGCACGAGCATAGCTTTCTACATATTTTTTGAAATCCGGTGCTTTTCCCTGGTACGAGATGCCTAGGCCTCCGCCCGCATCGACGTACCGAATACGGAACCCGGCGGATTTGAGTTGCGTCACAAGCGCGGCCACGCGCTCCATGGCTTCACCAAACGGCCCCACAGATGAGATTTGCGATCCAATGTGAACGCTGACTCCGGTGGCCTGGACATATTTGTGCCCGCCTACACGCGCATACAATCTGGCAGCTTCTTCGAGTGGAACGCCGAACTTGTGTTGTCGCAACCCAGTGCTGATGTAAGGATGGGTCTTGGCATCCACATCCGGATTGACGCGCACCGCCATGCGCGCTTTGACTCGCAAACGCGAAGCGGATTCCAGCAAGACTTCCAACTCCGCTTCACTCTCAACGTTAAACAGCAGAATGCCCGCTCGCAAAGCAAGCGCAATCTCTTCGCGCGTTTTGCCGACCCCGGAAAAAACAACTCGCGCGGCTGCCCGCCGATCGGCGCGAAGCACACGTTCCAACTCGCCTCCGGAGACTACGTCGAACCCGCACCCGAGACGAGCGAGAAATCGCAGCAAACTCAGATTTGAGTTGGCTTTGACCGCGTAACAGAGTGTGTGAGGGAATTCGCCGAAAGCAGCATCCAGGGTCTGCGTGCGTTCACGAAGCGTTTGCGCGGAATACAGGTATAGTGGCGTGCCGTAAGTCTTCGCCAATTCGCGAAGATCTTTGCCTTCGCAGTAGAGCACCACTGTTTCGCTGGCAGCGTTCTTGCCGGCGACGTTCTTGTAAGACAGGCCGGGTGGTCGAATGGCATTCTCGGTGACGGAGCGGCTCATTTCTTCTTGCCGGCCCCGTCTTTCGTTGCATGTGTTTTGTGCGGAAGGTCTTTCACCCGGATTGCCACCACGGTCTGGTCGTCGAATGCCTCCACACCTGATGCATGGTCCGCTACTGCTTTGAAGATCGTGTTTACGACGCAGTCCGCAGACTTCTTCGCGCAGCTCGCTACAATTTCCTCCACCCGATGCCGTCCAAATAGGACGCCTTTTTTGTTCGTCGCGTCCAAAATGCCGTCGCTGAAAAACACGAACAGGTCGTCTGGCTTGGTTTGGAACGTGAATTCGTCGTACTCTGCTTCCTCAAAAAGGCCGAGTGGCAGACCTGTGGCCTCAATAATATGAACCTTGCCATTGCGGCAAAACACGGGGCGGGGAAGTCCCGAGTTGGCGACTAACAGAGTCCGCCGCGCGTCGTCCCAAACCGCACAGATGATCGAAACGAATTGCGCTTCAATCCGCCGCTCGCCCAGCGAGAGGTTGACGGCGGCCAGCATTTCCGCAGCTCCAGGCTCCATGGGCGCGTGAGAGCGAAGAATACCGCTGACGAGCGCGGCGTAGATGGCGGCGGGAGCGCCCTTTCCGCTGACGTCCCCAACCACAAACCCGGTACGGCCCAGCGAATAATTCAGGTAGTCGTAGAAGTCTCCACCGATCTGCCTCGCGGAAAGCGAGCGGGCGGAAGTCTCCAGGCCCTCCAACTGCGGCGCGGTCTGGGGCAACAAGCGAAACTGCAATTCGCGAGCGAGCGCCAGATCCCGCTCCAAACGCTTTTCCTGGCGCGCAATCTGCTCATACAGGCGTGCGTTCTCGATGGCAATGGCAATCTGGGCGGCCAGCGTGATGATGGTTCGCTTGTGTTCCTCAGTGAAAAAATTGCGCTTGACGTGCTCCAAATCGAGTACGCCGATCACGCGTTCTTTGTGAACCAAGGGCACGACCAGCTCGGCGCGGGTCTCTGGATTCAGCGCAATGTAGCGATCATCCTTGGTGACGTCCGGAACCAGCACGGCCTCATTTTTCTGCACGGCATAGCCCACGAGGCCCCGGCCCACCGGAATATCATGCTTGAGCTGCACATTTTCCTGAAAGCGCAAAGAGAAGCGGTGCTGCAGCTTCTCGCCGGTGGAATCGAGAAGCATGATGCTGAACATCTGATAATCCAGCACCTTCTTGAGAGACTCGCCCACGCGCTTCAAGACTTCATCCAGATTCAGAACCGAGGTCAGCTCGCGCGCAATCTCATTCAGCAGAAGAAGAGTTTTAGTCTGGCGGCTGGCGCGGGTGTACAGTCGAGCATTCTCAATCCCGACGGCAACCCGGGACGCAATCAGCGTCAATAGATGTTTATGCTCTTCGGTAAAGTGGTCCGGCTGCACGGACTCAATATCGATTAATCCGATGACCTTGTTCTTCACGATCAGCGGAATGGCTAACTCGGAGCGAACGTTGGGCAGCGCATCGATGTAGCGGACTTCCTTGCGGACATCGTTCACCAAAACCGCTTCGCGCGTCTCGACCGCGAGCCCCGTAACGCCTTCGCCCACGCGAATCCGTGCTCGCTCTGCGACCTCCGGCAGGTGCCCAATGGAAAACTTGATGTAGAGTTCCTGCGTTTTATCGTTAAGCAGCATGATCGCGAAGATCTCAAAATCGATGATCTTACGGATCACTTCCGCGACACGTCGCAGGGTCGTATCCAGGTCTAGCGATGTGTTCACCACATCCGCGACCTCCAGCAGCAAGCGGTCGACCGGGGCAGTGGTTCCAGATTGAGTTGTCGTCGAGTTCACTGATTTCATGATAGCAGCCGACGAAAGAGGAAATTGCAGTGCGCGGCTCGGTGGTAAACGCCGTCTCGCAAACTATTGACGGGGCAAAGTGCAAATGTCGGCCAGGTTGCGGTAGCGTTCGGCGTGGTCCAAGCCGTAGCCGACTACAAATTCGTCGGGAATCTTGAACCCAACATAGTCCGCCTCGATCGGCATAAGGCGGCGTGATGATTTGTCCAGCAACGCCGCGATACGAAAGGCCTTGGGCTGGTGAGCTAAGAAAACCTTGCGCAGGTATGTCATGGTCAAGCCAGTATCGAGAATGTCTTCGACGACAATTACGTTTTTGTCGGACATGGATTGATCGACGTCTTTGGTCAAGCGAACTTCGCCAGTGGAATCCCAGCCGCCCTGTAGCTCCTGCGCCGGACTGGGGCGGTTGCCATAGCTGGAAACTCCGATAAAGTCGAAGGTGGCATCCAACTGAATCTGACGAGCGAGGTCGCTCAGGAAGATCGCAGCGCCTTTGAGTACGCCAACGAGGATCACGGGTTGGCCGGCAAAGTCGTGGGTAATCTGAGCACCCATTTCGGCGACGCGTAGTGCGATTTGCTGACGGGAAAAAAGAACCTTGGGTTCTGGCATAGCCGCTTATTGTAACGCCAATAGCTCGGTGGATGAAGGCGTGTTGCGAGCATCGCGTTTAATCGCCGTGGAGTGAGATTGCCGGAATCCCTCTCGTCTAACTACAATGGGCCTGCAACTATTCAGGAGAAACCATGCCCCTTCCCGAGTTCCAACAGCTCTGTGCCGAAGCAAAGAAAGAGATTCAAGAAATTGGACCTGCCGACCTGCGGCAGATGCAGCAATCCGGTGAAGACTTTGTGTTGATCGATGTGCGTGAGTCGGAAGAAGCGGCCCGCGGCACCATTCCTAACGCTGTCGCAATTCCTAGAGGCATTCTGGAGATCAAGATTGACCAGGTGACCGCCGACAAAGACAAGAAGATTGTTCTTTATTGCGCAGGCGGCAACCGCTCGGCGCTGGCAGGGTGGATGCTGAAGAAGATGGGCTTCAGGAATGTCATCTCTCTGGCTGGCGGCTACGGCGGCTGGATGCAGTCACAATAGCCCATCGCACACGAAACAAGCAATGCTCAACCCCCCAAGCTAAAGGCAGGAGTGGCGCCGTTCATGAATCTTAAAGGCATTCACCTTACGTGGCTGGGCCACGCAAGTTTCCGAATCGAAACGCCAGGGGGTAAGACGATTTACGTCGATCCCTGGGTGATGGGGAACCCGATGTGTCCGGAGAAAGACAAGGATGTGAAAAAGGTCGATGCGATGTTTTGCACGCACGGCCACGGCGACCATATCGGAGATGCCGTTGAGATAGGGAAAAAGCATAACCCGATCGCGGTAGGCATTCCGGAGCTTTGCGCGTGGCTCAAGAAGAAAGGTGTCGAGCAGATTGCGCAAATGAACAAGGGTGGCACGCAGACGGTTGCAGGTGTGAAGATCACCATGGTGCACGCCGACCATTCCTGCGGCATCTTCGACGGCGATCAGGTTATCTATGGTGGCGAGGCCGTTGGCTACGTCATAGAATTCGAGAACGGCGTCAAGATTTACCACGCCGGCGACACGAACGTCTTTGGCGACATGCAGATCATTCGCGATCTCTACGCGCCCGAGATTGTCATGCTCCCAATCGGCGACCTTTACACCATGTCTCCGCGAGAGGCCGCTTATGCCTGCAAATTGCTCAAGCCGAAATACGTGATTCCTATGCATTTTGGCACCTTCCCGCCGCTCACCGGGCGTCCGGGTGAACTGCAGAAGCTGGCGCCAGATGTTCAAGTTGTGGAGATGACGCCAGGCGTCACGATTTCCTGATCTACTGTTTTAGGACGAGGGATCATGCCAGAAGACAAACCAACATCGACCAGTTTGAAGCCTTCCATGAGAGGTGATTGGCGCAGCAGTCGAGGTATCACGACGGACATCGTCGATGCATACATTTACTCATTGCTCCCAGCTCGCGATGAAGTGCTCGCTGAGATGGAAGCGGAAGCCTCGGCTCACGATATTCCGATTGTCGGACCGGCCGTGGCGCGCCTGTTCCATCAGCTTGCGGTCATGATTGGTGCGAAGACAGTCTTTGAGATGGGTTCGGCGATCGGCTATTCGACGATCTGGTGGGCGAGGGCTGTTGGCGAATCTGGACGCGTCATCTATACCGATGGGGACCGCAAGAATGCGGAGAAGGCGAGGGGGTACTTTGACCGCGCTGGAGTTGCAGCACGCATCACCCTACAAACAGGGGACGCCCTAGAACTGCTTTCGGAACAGAAGGGCCAGTTCGATATCATCTTCAACGATGTCGACAAACACGATTACCCGCGCGTTCTGAAGATGGTCGGACCAAAATTGCGCAAAGGCGGGCTGTTCATTACTGACAACACTTTGTGGAGTGGAAAGGCTGCAACGTCCACTGGCGCGGAAGACAAAGCAACGCTTGGGATCCAAGAATTTAATCGTGCATCTTACAGCTCGCCAGATTTCTACACCGTCTTGCTGCCGTTAAGGGATGGAGTCACCGTGATGGTGAAACTGTAGGCTAAATTGACTTCACCGGCACCATGAGCAGGTCTTCCACGAGCCCCACTTCCTTCTGCACGAACGGCTCGCCATATTCCACGCCGGCGAGCATTCCATAAAACCGCGCCATCGCTTCTACTCGCGTGCGAATCTCTGCGCAGGCAGGGAAGTCACCGCTGCCCGCAGTTTGGTCCTCATACTGCGACTTGTAAGCAAACAAGGATTGCGTGCGCGTTTCGAACTGGTCGGTAATGTCCACCACAAAGCTTGGGCGCACGTCGTGATAGAGCGATGCATAAACAATCTTGAACGGTCGATGTGGCTCCCCTTCAATTCCCAATTTGCGCAGGCCCGAAAGAAAGCACGCTTCATATCCCAACGTAGATGCCGTGGCGTGATCGGGATGACGCGCCAACCAGTAGGGAAGGATCACTACCCGAGGCCGCGTTTCGCGAATCACGCGTGCCACTTTCAGCTTGTTTTCCCAAGTATACTCCACGCGGCCGTCCGGGATGTCGAGAGCATGTCTCCAGGCCGCCTGCAAAATCCGGGCGGCATCTCCGGCCTCCCGTGCACGGTCTTCCGCGGTGCCGCGCGTGCCCATCTCGCCTTGGGTCAAATCAAGAATGCCGGTGCGATACCCCCGCTGCGCCATTTTGAGCAGTGTGCCTCCGCAAGTCTGCTCCACATCGTCGCGATGCGCGGCAATGGCAAGAACGTCGAGAGGTAGGATTTTGTTTTCAGCCATTTTCTAAACCGCCCGTGCCAGAGCCATCCCCGCCAGCACAGCCGCTAGCGACAGCAGGTTATTCGAAAGGATATTCACTCCTGCAAGCGCCCATTGTCCGCGCTCGGCCAATGCTACGCTCTCAAACGCATAGCTGGAAAAAGTAGTAAAACCTCCGCAGAACCCGACCACGACAAACAGTCTCCAACGCGAATCTACTGCCAGTCGACTCACGGCCCAAGCCATAAAGAAACCCAAAATCAAGCTGCCTGCCACGTTGATTGCCAATGTTCCGTAAGGAAACCCAGGGCCATACATCCTCAGCGCCAGCCGGTTGGTCCAGTAGCGAGAATTGGCTCCGAGGATGGCGCCGAGCGAGATGGAAAGAAGCTCAGACAATCGCTATTTCTTCCTCTCCACCAGATATCGAGCCAGTGCCTTCAATGTCTCCCCACGCTCGGCAAACGGCTCGAGCGCCGTAAGTGCCTGCGCTACCAGCACGTCCGCTCGTCGCAACGACTCCTCAATCCCATACAACGCCGGATACGTGACCTTCTCCGCAGCGGTATCTTTTCCAGCAGTCTTGCCAAGCTGTTCCGACGACTGTGTTACGTCCAGCACATCGTCAACAATTTGGAAAGCCAATCCAACGGATTGCCCAAAAATCCGCAAGCGGGTAATCACATCTCCATCACCGCCCGCGTACAGGCCGCCGCTGACAGTGCTGGCAGTGATCAAAGCGGCGGTTTTTGCGCGATGAATATAGTCGAGAGTCTCTGCATTCGGACGAGTCCGCTCAGCTTCAAGGTCGACAACCTGTCCGCCGATCATCCCGTCCACGGTACCCGTGCCGCGAGCGATTTCGGCGATGATGCGCACGCGCGCTTCAGCAGGGCATCTCAGTCCCGCAAGGACCTCATAAGCCTGGGTCTGCAGGGCATCCCCAGCCAATATCGCAGTCGCCTCCCCGAAGGCTTTGTGGCAGGTAGGACGCCCCCGTCGCAAATCGTCGTTATCCAGAGCAGGCAGATCATCGTGGATCAACGAATAGGTGTGGAGCATCTCCAACGCCGCTCCCAGGTCTTCAATGCCTGCAGGAAGGGAGCCCGCCACCATGCGTCCCGCCTCTATACAAAGAATAGGACGCAGCCGCTTGCCACCCGCAAACACACTGTGGCGCATGGCCTCATGAATCGACGTTGGTCGCGTCGTTGCTGCTGGAATCAGCCGCTCCAGTGCCGCATCCGTAAAGGCACTGCCTTGCGTCAGGGTTTCCGTTAGTGAGCCTTGCTCCACCGCTGTCTCCTGCACCGTGAATCGCTGCACCATGAATCGCTGAGTATAACAAGGGGGAGCCGCACAAGGCATTTTCCAGCGTTAAGTTGATCGGTGGGCTACAATCCCGAGACTCAAAGAATCGGGTTAGGCCAGTTGTTTTCCATGGGCGAGTTCACCTTCCGACTTAAAGGTTCTATTAACAATAAGTTGCCGGTTCATCTATAGTTCCGACGCGGATTGCTTGACTCTGCGCCGGATTCACAGGAAGATGCCGCAGTCAGCAGTGGGTAGGCTATGGCGCAACTAGAAAAATCGGGTACAAAGACACTGGAGAGTCTGTCGACTAGGGTCGCCAACAGTGCGCGCCGTCATGTCGCATTGCGTCTGTTGCCCTTTGCTTTTCTCCTGTACGTCGTCAACTACATCGATCGCGTCAACGTTTCCTTTGCCAACCTCCACATGAGCGCGGATCTGGGCTTCAGCGACCGTGCTTACGGGTTGGGAGTCGGCATTTTTTATGTGGGGTATGTCCTGTTCGAGATACCGGGAGCGATCGTCGTCGAGCGCTGGAGCACCCGGAAATGGATCGCCCGCATCATGATTTCCTGGGGCCTGGTTTCGATCCTGACAGGTTTCATCCACAGCGCCGCGCAGTTTTACGTGGCCCGCTTCTTTCTGGGAGTGGCTGAGGCTAGTTTCTTCCCGGGGATGATTGTGTACCTCACACATTGGTTCCGTGTCTGCGACCGCAGTCGTGCGATCGCATGTTTTTACGTGGGCATACCCGCCGCGTCTCTCATTAGCTCTCCAATCGCGGGTTGGCTACTGAACGTGCACTGGTGGCAGTTGGCAGGGTGGAGGTGGCTCTTCATTCTCGAAGGAATTCCTGCCATTGTCCTTGGAGTCATCACCGTGTTTTATTTGACCGATTGGCCGTCTCAGGCGCGGTGGCTTCCTGAAGATGAGCGGAATTGGCTCATGGGCGAACTGGAGGCGGAACTCAAAGCCAAGAAAACGGCGAAAGACCATTCAATTCTGCAAGGGTTCGGTGATCCTCGCGTATTGAAATTGACGGCTACTTGGTTTCTTGCCATGTGCGGCTCTCTTTCCAGCATTTACTGGATACCCACGTTCGTAAAACGCATTGCCGGCGGTTCCGATCGGATAGTGACTTCGTTACTGCTCATCCCGGCCCTCGTCGGCATCGCAGGGATGCTCGTCAACGGCTGGCACTCGGATAAGACTGCCGAGCGGCGATGGCACAGCGCGGTACCACTTTTAACGGCTGGCACGCTCTTCGGGATCTCCATTCTGCTTCGCGCGCAGGCTCCTGTCGCAATTGCTTTTTTGTTGGTGGGTATGGGAGCTTTCTACGCCTACCAGCCCGTTGCCTGGTCGATCCCCACTTTGATTCTTAGCGAAACCACAGCGGCGGCGACATTTGCATTTATCAACTCGATAGGACAGCTTGGGGGATTGGTAGGACCTTACCTGATTGGTGTTCTCAATGTTCGAACACACTCGCTGACAGCGGGCCTGGTTTTTATTGCTTTGGCCTATACTTCGGCGGGCCTCCTCATTCTGAGTCTTAAGCTGCGCGTTCCTCGGATTGAGGAAATGGCATGAACGAGCACGTTTCCAAAATAGAAAATAGTGTTGCGCCGGATTTTGAGCCTGGTGTCGATGAGAAACTCCCGAGGTCTCTTGTAATCGTTCTCGGCCTGTTGGGATTCTCAGTCTTCATTAATTACATCGATCGCGGCAATCTCTCCATCGCCGCGCCAATGCTCAAGGATGAACTCCACATTACGGGCGCGCAGCTGGGGACTTTGCTGGGGGCGTTCTTCTGGACTTACGGCATCTCGCAAATTCTCTCGGGCTGGCTGGTGGATCGCTTCAATGTGAGCTGGGTCATGGCCGCTGGATTCTTCCTGTGGTCGGCGGCAACAAGTGCCACGGGTCTGGCGCACGGATTCCTGGCCATACTGATCCTGCGGCTGATTCTCGGCGTTGGCGAGTCGGTGGCCTATCCGGCATATTCGAAAATTATGTCCCGCTACTATCCCGCCGTGCATCGCGGCTTTGCGAACTCGGTTATCGCCTCCGGCCTGGCCTGTGGACCGGCATTCGGAATGCTGCTGGGAGGCACGCTGATGTCCCGCTTCGGTTGGCGGTCGTTCTTCGTGGTGCTTGGACTTGTCAGCCTGTTCTGGCTTATACCTTGGCTGAAATGGATGCCGCGTGGCCTTGGCCTTCCTGAAGCGCAGCACCTCGGACCTGCGCCCAGCATTTTTGAAATCCTGCTCCAGCGTTCAGCATGGGGATCTTTCGCAGGACTTTTTTGCCTCAACTACCTGCTCTATTTCGTGATTGCCTGGTTGCCGTTTTATCTCGTGCGGGAAAGACACTTCTCGATGGATTCCATGGCGAAAATCGGTGGGGCCATGTTCCTGACGCAGGCGGTCTGCGCGAATCTTAGCGGGCGCTATGGCGACCGTTGGATCGCTTCCGGTGCGAGTCTGACGCTGGTTCGCAAAACCTTCCTTGTCGTGGGAGGATTCTGTGCTGGCTTGTTCCTTTTGGCTAGCGTTGTAGCCACTCCGGCAATCTCCATCCTACTTCTGATGATGACCGGAGCATGCATAGGAATGAGTTCTTGTACCGTGTGGCCGACGACGCAAAACTTAGCCGGGCCGGAAGCATCGGGCCGCTGGACGGGCTTGCAATGCGCGGTCGGAAATTTCGCGGGAGCTGTGACGGCCTATGTGACGGGCGTAATTCTTGATCGGACCGGGCATTTCTTCTGGGCATTCGTCGTCGTGACGGGATTTACTTCGCTCGGCTCGCTGTGCTGGCTGTTTTTTGTGGGCCGCATCGAAGAAACGGCGTGGCAGGGCCGATCCCTGCAGGACATGCTGCGGAAGGTGTCTGCCAAGCCTGCGCCGGAGCCCGTGTAAGCCAAGGCATTTTGTAAATACGATGCAAACCGACCAGGAGACGACGAACGTGGCAATAGGAACTTCGACAAACTACGCGCTGGGATACACCAACTCCGAGCACGACCGCCTGATCCGACAAGCCGCACGCATTGCGCCAACGACCGAGCGCCTGTTCCGCGAAGCGGGCATTGGTCCGGGGCAACGGGTCCTGGATATTGGGTCCGGGATGGGCGATGTGGCTATGCTGGCTGCGAGGTTGGTGGGGCCCACAGGTGAAGTGTTGGGGATCGAACGCGATGCCAACTCGATCACCCGGGCTCGCGAACGCGTGTCCTCTGCGGGCCTGCCCAATGTGAGTTTCACGCAGAGCGATGTCAACCAGATTGTGAGCGACAAACCGTTCGATGCCGCCATCGGCCGCTTCATTCTGATGTTTCTTCCCGATCCAACTGCGGTTCTGCGCTCTGTGGTCAAGCTGGTGCGCCCGGGCGGAGTCATCGCTTTCCAGGAGCCGACGTGGATTCCGTTTCTCGCTTCGAGTGCGCGCTTGCCCTTATGGTCGAAAGTTCTGGGTGCAATCCATGAGACCTTTTTACACTCGGGCGTCAACCCAGAAATGGGACCCGATCTCTACCGCATCTTTCAGGAGATCGGACTACCGGCGCCAGCCATGCGCATAGAAACCATCATGGGAAGCGACGCCGAGTTCACGGGGCTCATCACGGATCTCATCGACAGTGTGCAGCCACTCGCCAGGCTGCATAACGTGTCCTTGGAATCTCTAGGTGACTTCAACACACTAGCCGAGAGGGTCCAAGCAGAAGTTGTCGCATCGAACACGGCAGTCTGTTTCGTGCCGATCATAGGTACTTGGGCGCGGAAGCCATGAAGAAACCGTCGCTTGGCGGACTTCTGTGTGGATTGGTGCCCTTTGTTGCCGTGTGCTTTTCCGTTTCTCTATGGGACCGCATTGATCCCATAGTCTTTGGCCTACCTTTCAATTTTTTCTGGCTGATTGCTTGGCTTGTGCTAACCCCGCTCTGCATGTGGGGTGCCTATCGGTTCGAGACCGCGGATAAGACTGAGTCGTCATCCGGCGACAACGATCATGGCGGTGCCGCGTGAGTCCAAGCGGCATCGCTCTTACCATCATTTTCGGAGTGGTTGCTGTCGGCTCCTTCATTGGCTTCTACGCCGGATCTCGTTACAAAATGGATTTGGAACAGTGGACCGTGGCCGGGCGCGGTTTTGGCGTGGTGTTCGTCTGGCTGTTGATGGCAGGCGAGATCTATACGACGTTTACCTTTCTGGGCGTGAGCGGCTGGGCTTACTCGAAGGGCGGCCCCGCCTTATACATCATTGGTTACCAGCCGCTGGTCTTTGTCGTTTCATTTTTTATTATGCCCCCGATTTGGGAAGTCGGACGCAGGTTCCGGCTGCAAACGCTGGCTGATTTCTACCTGATCCGTTACGGGAACAAGTACCTGTCGGCGTTTGTGGCGCTGATTGGAGTCGCCTTCCTGATTCCGTACCTGCAACTGCAATTGACAGGACTTGGGATCATTGTCGAAGTTGCTAGTTTTGAGGGGGTTGGTCGAACCCCGGCCATGTTGCTGGCTTTCGCCTTGGTGGCGGCATTTGTCTTTTTCAGCGGTGTGCGCGGGGTGGCGTGGGTCAGTGTTCTCAAGGATTTCATGCTCCTTTTCGCCGCAATATTCGTGGGGGTAGCGCTCCCCTACATGTATTTTGGCGGCATCGGCAAAATGTTTGCGGCCGTCATTCATACCAAACCGGGACATCTCCTTATGCCCGGCGCTACGACAAACCTGGGACATTCCTGGTACGTGACCACTGTCTTAATGACGGGACTTGGATTCTTCATGTGGCCGCAGAATTTCGGCGCCAGTTTTACGGCCAAGAGCGCTGACACGCTACGCCGGAACGCGGTTGTGATGCCCCTTTACAGTCTCACCATGCCATTGATGCTGTTTGTTGGACTGACTGCGCTACTGGTGCTGCCGGGGTTGAGCAGTGGAGATCTCTCCTTGTTGACCCTGGTGAGAAAGACTTTTCCGCCGTGGTTCCTGGGTGTGATAGGTGGTGCTGGCGCGCTGACCGCCATGGTGCCAGCGGCCATTCAGATTCTTACCGCCGCCACTTTGTTTGCGAAGAACCTTTACCGCCCCATCTTCGCGCCAGGTATGTCGGATCGCGACGTCGGTGTGTTGGCGAAAATCATGGTGCCAGTGATTACCGCCGCCGCACTGTTCTTCGCCATTCATAGTTCCACCACACTGGTAGCGTTGCTTTTGTTGGGATACGCCGGCGTAGCCCAGTTCCTTCCCGGCGTTGTGTTAGGACTATTTTCAAAACGAGTGACGATGCCCGCAGTCTTCGCCGGTTTGGCGACTGGGATTGCCATTGTCGCAATCTTGATGCTGAGCAAGTACGATCCGTTCTATGGAATGAATGTAGGCTTCCTCGCGTTGTGCGTCAATTTTGCGGTTACCGCTGTGATGAGTTACCTTACGCCCTACGAGCCGAGCCCGTTTGTTGAGCAGATTCCGCTAAGCACAGGAGACGCAATAGTTTGAGTACGCATCTGGGTAAGGAATTTCTTTATCTCACGCAAGCTGACGTCGAGGCGGTTGGCCTGACGATGCTCGAAATTGTTGCAGGGCTGGAATCTGCCTTTCGCGAAAAGGGTGAGGGCAGGGTAGAGATGCCGTCGAAGACCGGCGTTCATACTCAACCTGATGCTTTCATCCATGCGATGCCCGCGTCGATCCCGGCGCAGAAGGCTGTCGGGATGAAGTGGGTGGCAGGCTATCCAGCGAATAGCAAGCGCGGATTACCCTACGTTACGGGCCTGCTCATCTTGAATGATTGTGAAACAGGGTTGCCGCTCGCGGTGATGGATTGCACCTGGATCACTGCTAAACGAACAGGGGCGGCCACAGTTGTTTCGGCGAAATACCTGGCACGGCCGGAATCGCAGGTCGTCGGCATCCTCGCCTGCGGTGTACAGGGAAGCAGCAATCTGGAAGCGCTAAAAGCCGTGTTCCCCATCCAGAAGGCTCTAGCCTATGACACGAATCCAGGCCGCAGCGCCGCCTTCGCAAAAGACATGAGTCAGCGGTTGAAGATCGCAGTTGTCGCTGTTTCCGACCCAAGGCAGGCTGTAGAGGGCTGCGACATTGTGGTGACTTGTGGCCCGATTCTCCGCAAGCCCCATGCGACAATCCAACCCGGATGGCTCGGAGAGGGCGCCTTTGCCTCGCTGGTCGACTTCGATTCTTACTGGCATCCGGACGCTCTACGGGAAGCGGACAAATTCTGTACCGACGATCTGGCGCAACTGGAGCACCATCGCCACATCGGATATTTCCAGGATATCCCTCCCGTCCATGCGGACCTCGGCGAACTACTTACAGGCAAAAAGCCGGGACGTCAGTCGGCGAAAGAGCGCAACTTTGCCTGCAATCTTGGACTGGCCTTGGATGACATCGCCGTCGCGCCGCTCATCTATGCCCGCGCGTTGGAACGGGGCCTTGGGAGATGGCTGCCGTTGTAACCTTGGGAGACTCATGGCCTACGAAATGGCGCCCGCCACAACGAGCTTGGAAGCTCGAACCATTCGCAAACTGCAATGGCGAATTCTCCCATTCATATTCTTGCTGTACGTGATCGCCTACATCGACCGGATCAACGTGAGCTTCGCCGCGCTGACCATGAACAATGATTTGGGGATCAGCGCCCAGCAGTACGGTTTTGTAGTAGGAATCTTCTTTGTAGGGTATTTTCTGTTTGAGATCCCGAGCAATCTGCTCCTTCATAGGATCGGCGCTCGCATTTGGATCGCGCGCATCCTGATCACATGGGGAATTGTGGCCACGCTCACCGGCTTCGTACACAACGTGCGCGAACTTTATTTGGCGCGTTTTCTATTGGGTCTGGCAGAAGCGGGCTACTACCCGGGCGTCGTCCTCTATCTCACCTATTGGTTTCGGCAGCGCGAGCAGGCAAAGGCAATCGCCGTGGTCCTGATCGGAATTCCTGTCACCACCATCGTCGGAGGGCCTATCTCCGGATTCGTCCTCGACCATGTGCATTGGCTCGCGATGGGCAGTTGGAGGTGGCTGCTGATTTTGGAAGGCATTCCCGCGGTACTCTGCGGAGTGCTCGCCTACATGATCCTGCCGACCCGCCCAGAGGAGGCCACGTTTCTCGCGCCTGGCGAGCAAGCGTGGATTATTTCGGAGCTAGCCCGAGAACACGAGAAGAAATTTCTGGAACACAAGATTTCGCTGGCCCAGACTTTTACTCATTTGCGCGTGTGGCATTTAGCTGCCATCCAGATCACAACGCTTACGGGCTTGTATTCCCTGAGCTTCTGGATGCCGCAGGTGGTCAAATCGTGGTCGGCTCACTACTCCAATACCACTGTGGGATGGCTCGTGGTGGTTCCGCAGTTGGTCGGACTGGTGAGCATGATCCTGGTGTCGCGCAGCTCCGATCGAACTCTGGAGCGGCGCTATCATGCGGCGATTGCCGTCTCGGCAGGCGGCATTGGTTGGCTGGGTCTGAGCGCAGCGACCACGCCGCTAGTGTCCATGCTGATGTTGTCGCTGATCGCTGCTGGTATTTACAGCTACTTCGGTCCCTTCTGGCCGCTTCCCAGCGAATTCCTGCACGGGTATGCCGCAGCGTCCGGCATTGCTCTGATCAACTCCGTGGGCGGTTTGGGCGGATTTGCAGGCCCCTCCGCCATCGGCTTGATCAAAGACCGCACGGGCAGCATGACGTTGGGACTGGCCTTTGTTGGCATCTCAATGCTTCTGTCTGCCGTCCTTCTCGTGTTGCTTCCGAAGCGTGCGAGCTCGTCCTAACTCCTCAAAATTCCGGTCGGTCGGTCTGCCGAAAGTGACATTTGGGAACCTAAATTCCACTCTCAGTGCCAACAAGTGAAAGAGTTTGCAAACTCGGCACAGGATGCCCCAAATACTAAGTCCAGTGCGGCTTTTGGCGTTGACACCCACATCGAAGTTACCCTAATCTTCCTCTACCCCCTTGCCGTTCCTGGGTGGTCGCGGAATCCTAGCGATCAACCGGGGCAGCCACAACCATTGCGACAATTCATTCACCTACTCAGGAGGAACTCAGTGCGATTTCAAGCAAAATTCTTAGGTCTGTTTTTGGTTTGCCTGACTGCGGCGAACTCATTCGCTCAGCACATCAACGGTACGCCACGATTCACGGTTATCCCGCGCGGTAATGCCGAAGCGGCCATGGCTGCACCAGCGGTCAACGTCCCGCTTTGGAGCAGCAGCTTCGTTTCCGGCGGCATCACCTACAACTTCACCATGGTCGGCGCGAACCCCAACACCAGCAACGTCACCACAAAGGTACCAGTCGTAATCGTTCCACTGGCATTCAAATTCGGAACAACCGTAATCTCTTCGACGGCCAAGGCTTGTGGCGACACAATGTCGGCGGTAACGCGTACCAAGAACTCTCCGATTTTCAAGAACTTTCCCTTCGTGGAAGGTACGACGAACATCGGAACCACTCAATACATTGACGCCTTCCAGCGCGCAAATTTCTGGCAGTCCGTGGGCAGCGTGACCCCCAAGTACCACACATTGCTTGCGGGCGTAACGCAAAAAGCTCTTCAGACCATTGTGGTACCTGCTGCCTCGGGATTCACGGTCGGTCCGTTCTGCGGCACTCAGAAGGTCGGAGAAGCCGATATCAATTTCGTGGATGCGCAGCTCCAATCCTTGATCACGAAGCTGAAGATTCCTTCCACCAGCTTGCCGCTTTTCATCAGTTACGATACTTTTGAAACGAATGGCGGATGCTGCATCCTCGGCTACCATAGCGCGACCGCAACTAACCAGACCTACGCCATTGCCACGTACAATGATGCCGGGCTGTTCGCGAAGCCCATCCAGGATATTCACGCGTTGAGCCACGAGCTCGGCGAGTGGATGGATGATCCGTTCGGCAACAACATTGTTCCGACTTGGGGCAATGTTGGTCAGGTTTCGGGATGCCAGAACAACTTGGAAGTCGGCGACCCGGTAACCGGCACGGCTTTTACGGCAACACTGAATGGGTTCACGTACCACCCGGAAGACCTCGTCTTCTTCTCGTGGTTCGCGCGCCAGACACCGTCGATTGCCGTGAACGGCTGGTACACGTTCCTGAATACGTTCCCAGCTCAATCGGCGCCTTGCCCGTAAGATCGAGGCACGCGTAGATGTTCGCCAGAAAGGGCTGCGGTTTTCCGCAGCCCTTTTCTTATTTCGTTCCTGAGTTTCTTCTGAAACCCAGTGTTCTCAGTCGTTGAAGTTTCTATGCCGCCGCGCTCCGGTTCGGGTTGGCGTTGCGGATCGCGGCTAGCAAAATGCCCTCCGTATCCGAGCTTTGACAGTAATCGCTGGCACCGGCATCGAGCGCTGCAGCCCACATTTGTTCATCGGCTACGCGATGTGTGCAGACGATGCAGATTGATGGATGCTCACGATGCAGCCGCTCCACCAGTTGCAGATGCGCGCCTTCCATATCGACGACCAAGACTCCCGCAACATGCTTTGCAATCATAGAACGCACATCGTCGAGCGATTCGGCCACGTGTACGGAGTGAAAGTGATTGCACAGGCTCGACGCCAACGCCCGTGCGACTCTGGGGTCTTCCTGCCATACCAACACGCTCAAGGGCGTCATACCTCACCCCTTTCAGGATGCTCGCGCCGTTTCCGGCGGCCTGGCTGCAGCTGAGCGCCGCAGATCCTGCTACTGACGAGCAACTCGAACGTGAAAGCTTACCTCTTTGCTTTTTCGTTCGGAAGCTCGAACGCTTCCGCTTGAAGTTTCCCATTCTGCTTCAGCAGAATTTCAACCTTGCCTTCGGCCTGTTCCAGCTCTTTACGACACTGGCCGGAGAGTTGCATACCTTCCTCGAAGAGCGTGAGCGACTTTTCCAGTGATACGTCGCCTTTTTCCAAATCCGCAACAATCTTTTCCAGTCGCTGCAGAGACTCTTCGAACTTCAGCAAGGGCACCGCTCCTGTCATGATTCTATTCCTAATTCAAGACCGGCGGGCTAGTGCTTTTTGTAAAAAGATGTATCCGAAAGTACCATGGGCCGCCCGGCTACTCTGCGTTGACGGCTCGTGGCGGCCCCCCCTCTCCCAGGGCCTCCAGGACGTCGACCGCCAAGGAGTATCGGCCCAGGGGCGCGCTGATTTGGGCTCCCTGCAGCATACCCCGGACCGCCAGCAGCATTTCGCGGGCGATCGCCACTCCCTCCGCCCGAGCCTCCTCCGGTGAACCGGCCCGCCCCATTCGCTCCATAATTGAGTCGGGAACCGATACCTTCAGTTCGTCGCGCATAAACTCCGCATTTCGCAAGGAAACCAACGGCCATATTCCGGCCACGACAGGAATCCGGCAGCCCTCGATGCGCTTGAGGAAAGCCTCCAGCAGTGCCAGATCAAAGACCGGCTGTGTCACCGCATACTGCGCCCCGGCCTCGACCTTGTATTGAAATCGTCGAACTTCTTCATCAAGATTCGGCAGCCCAGGATTCGCCCCCACCCCTATGACGAACTGCGTCGGCTCGCCAATCGGATTGCCTCCAATATCCAACCCGCGGTTCAGATTGTGGACGATATTCACCAGTCCAATCGAATCCACATCAAACACCGCTGTAGCGTCCGGGTAATTCCCCATTTTGGGGGGATCGCCCGTGATGCAAATCAAATTGCGGATGCCCATTGCCGAAGCGCCCAGCAAATCCGATTGAATTCCCAGGACATTTCTATCTCTGCACGTGTAGTGAAGAATCGCTTCGATCCCCACTTGCTGCTGAGTAAGCAGGCACAACGCCTGGTTGCTCATGCGAGCCGACGCGCGAGGGCTGTCCGGAATGTTGATGGCATCCACGCCCACTGACTTCAAATAGCGGCAGCCTTCGATTTCCTTCCGCGCATCCGTCCCTTTCGGGGGCACGACCTCCACCATGGTGATGAATTCACCGCTGGCCACCTTCGCACCCAAGCGCGAGCGCTTTTCTATGGGAACTTCTTGGGTGGCTTTCTCCGCTGCCGCAGCCCTCGCAATGTGGACGCTGGGCGTCTTTGCTTTGGCCTCGCCCGCCCGCAACATCGACTTCATTACCCGAATGTGATCCGGCGTGGTGCCGCAGCATCCACCGATGATCCGTATGCCCGCGTTTACGAACTTACGCGTATAACTCGCCATGTACTCTGGCGAGCACAAATAGATATTGCGGCCCTCGACCGAGCGAGGAATCCCGGCGTTGGGTTGCGCCGAAAGCGGCAGTTCCGTGAAGCGCCGCATCTGTTCTACGGCGTCCAGCATGGCCACCGGGCCTACGCTGCAATTGCAGCCGATGACGTCCGCGCCCCAGTCCTCCAGCCGGCGCGTGAAAATCTCCGGACTCGACCCGTCCAGGCAATTGCCTTCTTCGTCAATCGTGACCTGAGCAATTACCGGAATCTTGGGATTGACCTCGCGCACTGCCAGAATTGCCTGATGGAGCTCCTCCAGATATCCGAAAGTCTCGAGAATGATGACGTCCGCGCCGCCCTCGATCAGGGCCGCAATCTGCTCTCGAAATGCAGCCCGCGCTTCCTCGCGCGAAGTCTTACCCAGGGGTTCAATGCGAATCCCCAGCGGTCCAACGGACCCCGCGACATAGGCATCGAAACTCTTCGCAGCCTCGTGGGCAAGCTGCGCGCCCTTCAGGTTGATCTCATGTGTCTTGCCATCTAACCCGTGTTTTATCAGGCGGAAAGACGTAGCACCGTAAGTGTTGGTTTCGATGATCTCGGCGCCCGCCTGCAAATACTCTTGATGGACGCCGCGAATCAAATCCGGCTGGGACAAGTTCAATTCGTCATAGCAGCGGTTGATGAACACACCTTTGCTGTAAAGCACCGACCCCATGGCCCCGTCGCAGAGCAAGGGCGCTTCCTTCAGGCGAGTTAAGAAATCTGCGGGCATCTCCTAACAGAATACAAGAGACTCGCAAGAATCACGTAGCCAACCGGGACGATACCGTTTGGGGTGCCAACGTGGGCGGGAGGCCCAGTCGCTCTCAACAAGGGAAGGCAAGAAACCTCGCGCAGGAGGGGCACTTGCCTAATTTTTCTCCACCCAAGTTGCTATAATCCTAGTTTCCGCATCTAAGGGTATATTCCCTAAGCGGTTACGGAGACTCCCAGTTTGATGCAACGTTGGCAGCACGCAGCAATTTTCTCTTCGCTTTTGTGCGGGATGGCATTCGGTTTCCTGGCTTGCGGTAGCAATAACCAGTCAGTCCGCCCGCCCGTGACCCACCGGGCCTTGATTTCCAACTACACCAATTCCAACATCACGATAGCCGATACCGATCACGATGTCCTCTCCAATGTCATAGGCAGCTTTTCGAACTCGCCGGGTCTCATGGAGCTTTCCAACGACAGGAAGTTCACCGTCGCCTATGGCCCCGTCGACAATTCGGTCACGATTATCAACAATTTGCAGCAGGCGGCCGGAGGTTCTGCAAGACTGGCCGATCCGAACGCGTTGCCCAATGCGTCTGTGAGCGTCACCATCTCCCCCGATGACGGCACGATTCTTGGGGCAGTTCCGAACGAGGTCGTGTTTGGTCAAGCACCGGGCGCCGTCGACGTTGTCTCAGCAGCTTCCAATGGCACCCTCACGCGGCAACCCTCGATTCCCTTGGTGAGCGTTCGCTATCTCAATCCAATTCCCAACGGGAACCGCGTCGTGGCGATGAGCGACACCGCCAACAATCCCGCCAATCCTAGTGGCCCTACGGGCCGTGTCTGGATCATCACACCCAGCCTAATCGGCACCGGCACGCAGCCGTATACGGAGGTTAAGAGCGCCCTTTTCGACCATCCGGTTTTTGCCATCGGCAGCGCCGACAACACGACCGCCTACGTCCTGAATTGCGGACCGGAGTGCGGTGGCGCCCAAGCGGGCATCGTGACAATCGATCTCACCACCGACACCGTCGTGGGTACCGCCGCGCTTGCCGTTCCGGGCGGCTCGACAGTCGCTTTGCTAAACGCCAACATGCTGTACGTCGCGGGCACGGTGCCAGGCAGTCCTGCGAAGGGCTTCGTAACGCCAGTGGATCTTGTCACTTCTACTCTGTCTCCCGCGATTCCAATCGCCAATGGCTACCACGACCGCATCGCGCAAGGCGCCGACAACCTGCTGTTTGTGGGCGCCCGCGGCTGCGATATTGTGGGGACCATGCAGGGCTGCCTGACGATGATCGGCAACCCAAATTCCACGTCACCGAAGGTGACCATAGCGCCGCCCGTCCAGTTCGTATTTCCGGCGCCCAATCCCGGCGACGACGTAACCGGTATCGCTCCGATTCCAAACCGTCACATCGTATATGTGATCCAGGGTGGCGAATTGCTGATCTACGACACCACGACCGCAACGCTGGAAGTGCTCACGAATCCCCTCGACATCGTCGGCCAGGCCGTTGACGTTGTGGTTCTCGACTAGGCAACCTCTGGTTGAGTCAGAAATGCCTGAGTATTGTCATTCTGAGTGCAGCGAAGAATCCCAGAATGCCGGTGTATCTTGGTGCTGACCAACTTTCTGGCTGGAATTCGCGGCCAGAAAGCTGGTGCGATTCGTTCTAGGACCCAGAGTGTGGGGATTCTTCGCTGCGCTCAGAATGACAATAGTATGTTCTGTTTATAAAACCCCGACTACTTCTACATGCAGCTACACCGAAACAAGTACGTAGCGCCGGCAATCGCCCTCCTGTTGGCCGCGGGCATGTGGTTGTACGTCCATCAGGTGCTGCAACCCTACGAGCGGGAGCGCTACGTTGCCCTAGGCCAGCCGGAGAATATTGGCGACCTCTACCCGCGGTGGTACGGGACCAGGGAGCTTTTGCTGCACGGCCGCGATCCCTACAGCGCAGCGGTCTCAGGCGAGATACAGATCGCCTACTACGGGCATCCGCTCGATCGCAACGATCCAACCGACCGTGCCCGCGACGAGCAGCGTTTCGCATACCCCTTGTATGCAGTTTTCTTCCTGGCGCCTACCGCGTGGATGTCATTCGCAGCGACCCAGGTTTTGTTGCGCTGGGTGCTCGCCTTCGCGACGGTCTTGAGCGTATTCCTGTGGTTGCGAGCCTTGCGCTGGAAACCCGGACTGCCAACGGTGCTCACGGTCCTGATTCTTACACTGAGCAGCCCGCCGTTGGTGCAGGGACTCGGATTGCAGCAGTTAGGCCTGTTGGTGGGATTCTTCTTGGCGACGTGCGCCGCGTTGCTGGTCAGCGGCAGCCTCCTCGGAGCCGGCTGTTTGCTTGCCTTCGCCACAATCAAGCCACAATTAGCGTTGCTGCCGGTGCTGTGGCTTCTACTTTGGGCGGCGGGCGATTGGAAATCTCGCCAGCGCCTTGTTTGGGGTTTTGCCGGAACGATGACTCTCCTGATGGTTGGAGCACAGCTACTGTCCCCTGGATGGCTGCCGCGTTTCGTGAAAGGCCTGTTCGCCTACACCCACTATGCGGGGATGAGTTCGCTGCTGGACTTCTACCTCTCGCCGGCGATCGCCAAGCCAGTCGCAATTGTCGCACTGCTGGCGCTCGGCATCGCGTGCTTCCGGTGGCGACACGAACCTGCCGATTCCGATGGATTCTTCCTGAAATTCGCTCTGGTGTTGACCGTGGCGATTCTCATACTGCCGCCGTTGCTGCCCCCATTTAATCAGGTATTGCTCCTGCCCGGTGTGTTGGCTGTGATTCGATGCTGGAGCGTTCTATGGAGCGCTGGGCGGGGCATTCGGACGGTTTGTGTGCTGGGCGTGGCCGTAGTGCTTTGGCCGTGGCTAGCCGCTCCGGTGTTGGTGCTGTACCATACCTTGGCCCAAGGCGCGCCGCTGAGCCGCATCTGGCTCTCCCCGCTTGCCATGAGCTTTGGCGTCCCGCCTTTGCTGCTGATTCTGCTCCTGCAGTTCTCGAAACGGGGCTTTCGCCCGAACCTGGATAGCTCCGGGATTACTGTTCTGGATCAAGCCCGTCAGTAACCGCTTGCTCGACGCAGTTTGTGCTTGCCCCTGCCGCGGGCGTGTGGCAGACTCGCGCCAGTTATGCGATTTCCAGTTTCGGCTTTGTCACTGCTGTTGATCTTGTGCGGTTCTGGCCACTCGCAGTCGGCGCCAGAGAAAGCGGCCGTCCCGGTCGTTTCTAGCGGGAGTCCGGTCTTGTCGAAAGACGACCAGGCGCTGGCGGAAGCGAAGATATCTTATCTGCACGGCAAGTTCGAGTTGGCTATCCAGAAATATAGCGACGTTCTGAAAAGCAATCCCAGTTCCGGTGACGCCGCTGCGGGATTGGCTCGCGTTTATTTGAAACAGGAAAAGGTCGATGACGCGCTTGCTGCCGTCAACAAGGGCTTGGTGGCGGCGGGCCAATCTTCGGCCATTCATACCGCTCTGGGTGAAGTCTATTTTCGCCAGGGCAAGATAACGGAGGCCGATAAAGAATTTGTACTAGCCGCGAATTCGCCTCAGCATGATGCGCGAGCCTACCTCGGTTTGGCCCGTGTTGCGCGATCCCTCTCGCTATACAAGCGTTCCAAGAACATGTTGGATATAGCGCACAAAATGGATCCGTCGGACACTGATATTAGCAAGTGGTGGTCCGGCACCTTGTCGCGTGCTGAGCGAATTGAGTTCTTCCAGCACTATCTTGCTGGCGAAACCAACGACGATCCCGAGGAGCTTAGCGACACCCGCCACTATCTGGAGTATTTAAAGGCAAGGCAGGCAGGACCGCATCACAATTGCCGTCTCGCTACAAAAGTTGAGTCGAGTGAGGTGGCTATCGAGCCACTCTTAACTGACCCTCGATACCTCCGCGGCTTTGGGCTGGTCGTTAGCTTCAATGGCAAGAAGTCGAAGTTGCTCTTGGATACGGGAGCCTCCGGCATTTTGATCAATCGTCGTTTGGCCGAGAAGGCCGACGTGAAAAAACTATCTGCGTCTGAGATTCGCGGCATAGGAGACAAGGGCGGCAGTGGGGGCTGGATTGGGTTTGTGGACTCTATCACGGTCGGTGGCCTCGAATTTCGCGATTGTCCGGTGGAAGTTTCTGACAAAGGATCGGTCGCCGACGAAGATGGCCTCATAGGCTCCGACGTATTCGACTCCTTCTTGGTCGACATTGATTTTCCCAAACGCAAACTGCGGCTGGAGCCACTTCCTAAGCGTCCTGGTGAGGAAGCAGCGAAGATTGCGCTCAAGGGAAGCGAGGACGACGCCGAAGACAGCGACGAGGATGCGGATGGGGACGATTCACACAAGGATTCACCAAAATCGGTCGAATCAGCGAAGTCAACTGACTCCGCCAAGCCGCAAGATCCACCCAAGCCTGTCAAAGGACCGCAAGACGCTTATATCGCGCCTGAGATGCGTTCCTTCACTAAGATATTTCGCTTCGGCCATTGTTTGCTCATCCCAACTCGATTGGAAGATTCTCCACCCAAACTGTTCCTCATCGATACCGGCGCGTTTAATAACACCTTGGCACCGCAGGCGGCAAGAGAGGTCACCAAGGTCCATGGCGACGATGACATCACGGTGACTGGCTTGAGTGGGAAAGTGAAAAAAGTCTTTACTGCGGACAAGGCCGTTATTCAGTTCGGCCACCTGAGGCAAGAAAATCGTGACACAGTAACTTTCGACATATCGCACATCAGCAAATCGATGGGCACAGAGGTTTCTGGCATATTGGGTTTTGGCATGCTAGGTATGCTCGATATCAAGATCGACTATCGTGACGGCCTGGTTGACTTCACCTACGTTCCCAATCCCTGGCTGCGATAAGCAACCTAGGCAGGACAATGTTCGTCACTCCTTACGGTTCCAGCACCAACTCATGTGCCTTCGTCCGCTGCACCGCTTCTTTTGAGAAGGGAAGCGAAAAAGTTGTCGCGCCGTACCAGGCCTCCCATTGATCCATGTAATAAGGGCTCGAGAAGTTGCCGGCTTGTCCGGTGACGGTATTCAGGGTGGAGTGATCGAAGTTGGAAAGGTCTGCCGTGAATCTCTCCGAGGGGCCGAATGCCCGCCCGACTTGCTTCACGGTGAAACTGCCGCCGGATTGCTCGTGCAATCCCGGTCCCGTCCACTTGCCAATGACGGGCAGCTTGCTCAGGACCGGATGTGTGATTTCGATCGGTGAGATGCTGCCCCATCGCCACGTTGCCAGGTCCTTCGGCGCTTCGGGCTCGTGTAACGCCGCTTCCACGGCAGCGGCCAGCAGATCGTCGTAGGTGCCGTAGCGTTCAGGAAGCCATCGTTTGGGCTGTTCCGAGAGCACATTTTCCAGCCATATACTGGACATCATCCAGTGATAGCTTTTCCAGGTCAGAGCCGATGCCGCACTTGCGTCGTGAGCCTTTGCGAGCTTGGGCTCCAGCAAGAGGCGCGTGAGTTCCTGCCGCGCATGAATCTCAATTGTGGCCGCTGGGGAGTCCGTGCTGAGTAGCCCATCCCAGTCGCGCAGCAGATCCCGTGCCTGGCGAAGCGGCGCCGACAGGTTCTTCGAGTTATCGAGCGCTTGCACGAATCTTTCCGCGCAAGCGTGATCGAAATCGGATTCGACGTCGGTTTCGAGAGCAAGCATGTCCGGAGGCGCTAGCTTCTTGCCGGAATTCAGCACGCGATAAATACGCTCTGTCCGCCAGGGTGCGTCCCACTCCGTGCTGATGCTGTACTTATAATTGTCCGGCGCGATACGGCCGTTGGCAGTCGCTAGTGTTCCGCTGGGCGGATCGAAGACATAGGGCATTTGCGCAAATGGGACGTAACCCTTCCACTCATGAGCATCATCGCTGCCGTTAACCGGAAGACTGCCATCCCCCGCGGCGCGAATCGGAATGCGTCCCGTTGCCTGATAGCCGATGTGCCCGTCGATATCCGCGTAGACCACGTTTTGTCCGGGTGCCCCCCAAGTCGAAAGCGCTTTGCGGAATTCGTCCCAGTTACGGGCGGCGTTCACATCGAAGAAGGGATCAGTGAAGGAATCGTACAAAGTCCAGCGCAGAGCCAGTTTGCGCGTTTCGCCGGGTACGAGATCTGAAATCACCGGTCCGTGCCGGGTCACGATCACATTGAACACGATGTCCCGCTGGCCTTTAACGTGGATGATTTCGTTGCGGTGTTCGGCATCGCGCCAGCCTTGTGGCGATTCGTACTGTCCGGCTGCGTTGAAATTCTCGATGAAAACATCCTCCACCGTTGGGCCAACGTTGGTGAACCCCCACGCGATGCGCTGGTTGTGGCCGACTACCACAAATGGAACACCCGGCAAGGTGACGCCAACCACATCAAGGTCACCGCTATGCAGATGGGCTTCGTACCAAAGGTTCGGCATCTGATGGCCAAGGTGCATGTCATTCGACAAAAGCGGTTTGCCGGAAACGGTGTGCGCCCCGGAAACCACCCAATCGTTCGAGCCGGGGCGGAGGTCGTAGTTAGTCTCTGGACTGTTCAGGAGAGACTCCCGCCCACCCGCGGTCGCAAAGGGCTGGAAAGAAGGATGGGGCACCTGTTGTGGTCCCGATGCGACGGGCGCTGGCTCTGTATCGGTATCATCAGGATCATCGTCCGAATTGTCCGAAGACCGGGCTGCATGCGGCGGTTCCTTGGAAGCTTCCAGCGCGGGTGGATGATCGTGCCGCGAACTATTTACGAACAGATCCGCAGTCAACTCTGGACCCAGCGCAGACAAGAATTTCTCGCGGAGCAGCTCGCTCCGGTAGGAATAGTGATTCAGCTCCTGCACCAACTGCGCTCCGACGGCGAAGGAATCCTCGAGCGTCCACGGACGAGGCGAGTAGCCCATGATGCGAAATTCAATCGGAAGATGCCTGCGGCTGTTTTCCATGCTGGCGTTTACGCCGCGTACATAGGACTCAAAATAACTACGGTCACGCGGCGAGAGCGCCTGGGCGGCATGTTCGGCCGCAACGTGAATCCCAAGGATGCGCTGCTGGCGATCATGCTCGAGCCCGTCTTTGCCCACCACTTCCGATAATTCGCCGTTGGCGAATCGTCGCATGATATCCATTTGCCACAGGCGGTCCTGCGCCGTGACGTACCCTTGCGCAAAGAACAAATCGGGCAGACTAGCCGCCTCGATAGTGGGAACCCCGTGAGCATCCCGCATGATCACAACCTTTTGCTGCAGGCCCTGCACGTGGAGCGAGCCATCCAGTTGGGGCAGCGCCCAGCGTGCTTGGCAGTAAGCCCAGAGGATCGCGATCGTCAGGATGAGGAGGATCAACAAGAGAACGATCGCGACCCAACGCAACCACTTTCTTCGTGCGGGTGTTGGATATCCGGCGGGCCTTACAGGGAACGTCACCGAGGACATGATGGGTAGATTCTAAGCGATTTTGGCTGCTGCGATTTGTAATTTGGCAATTTGTAATTTGTAATGTGAATGCGATCATCGCCCGCTACAGCACATGCCACATAAACGCATCGACGACCATTCCGTCATTTCCCCCAAGATGTTGCGTGAGGCGCAGGACATCTTGCGTCAGCACCTGAAACGGGTGGGTCTGAAGCAGACTGACCAACGCAACACCATCCTAAAGACGTTCCTGGAAACCCGAGATCATCTCTCGACAGATGAATTGCATCGTTTGGTCAAGTCCCGCGATGCCCGCATTGGTGTGACGACCGTCTACCGCACGTTGAAGTTGTTCGCCGAATGCGGCCTGGCCAGCGAAGTCGAGTTCCACGATGGCAAGGCTCGCTTCGAGCATCAATACAACCGCCGGAGCCACCACCATATGGTCTGTACGGGATGCGGCAGTTCGGTCGAGTTCTTTTCGCCGGAAATCGACCGCCTTGAACAGGAAATTGGCGGCAAATTCAACTACCGCACAACCCGTCACACCTTCCAGATTTACGGCCTCTGCGTGGATTGCCACAGGAAAAACGGCGCTGCCCGGTAAGGCCCGGGATATTCGGCGATTGCCTTTTGGCCCCCAATTCTGATAACGTCCGCCCTTGGCCTTCGAAGGGGCAAGGCACCTCTCTTCAAGGCTGTTGCCAGATTTAGTCACATTGTTCTCCCAAGGAGGCTCTATGGCTTTTTGCACAGGTTGTGGCAAGGAAGTGCCGGCCGGCGCATCGAATTGTCCGGGCTGCGGACAGGCGACCGCGACACCTTCTCCTCAAGTCTCCGCAAGTGGACTAACGGACAATGTTGCCGCAGCTTTAGCCTATATTCCGCTAGTCGGTCTCGTTTTTCTTCTGATCGAGCCCTACAACAAGAACCGGACGATCCGTTTTCATAGCTTTCAGTCGCTGTTTTTTGTTGTCGCGTGGGTTGTATTGGACGGCGTTGTAGGAATGATTCCAATCATTAACTTTGTGGCGCTACCGCTCTTATGGCTGGGCCAGATTGCCATTTGGTTGGTTCTGGTGTTTAAAGCGTACCAAAACCAGATGTTCAAACTGCCTGTGCTCGGAGATATCGCCGAGCAGCAAGCCAACGCGTAGGGCTTGTCCAATAGAATATGATGCAAGAGACGACCAAGGAACCTGAGTGAACGTCCGCGTTTTTTATCATGACAGATGTTTTGATGGAGCCTGTTCGGCCGCCCTCTTTTCCCGCTTCTACAGCGAGCGCATTCGCGACGATGTGCGCTTTGAATTTAGCGGCCTCCTCCATCGCGCCGGAGCTCTCTTCAACGAAGATGATTTTACGGGTGACGAAAACGTCATCGTTGACTTCAAATATTCTTCTTCAAAAAAAATCACATGGTGGTTCGACCATCATGAGAGCGCGTTCCTGACGCCCGAAGACGCCAGCCATTTCGAGCGCGACAGTAGCAACCGCAAGTTCTACGATCCGAGCTTCAAGTCCTGCACCAGATTCTTAGCCGTGATTGCGGAGCAGCGCTTTGGCTTCAATCCCGCGTCAATGGCCGAAGTCATTCATTGGGCGGAGATCATTGACGGCGCACTCTATCCGGATGCGCAGACGGCGGTAGAGATGCGAGAGCCCGCAATGAAGCTCACCATGGTGATCGAATCCAATCAAGACGCCGATTTTGGTTCGCGTCTGATTCCGATGCTCGCCAGCAGGCCGCTGGCGGATATTCTGGTTGACCCTCTGGTAGCCCCGCGTTTGCAACCGCTGCTGGATAGGCACCAGACTTCGATCGAGGTCATTCGGCAACGCGCGGAATGCAAGGACCGCACCGTCTTTTTCGACGTTACCGATCAAGCGCTCGAAGGCTACAACAAATTTATCCCCTACTACCTTTACCCCGATTGCGACTACAACGTGGGGCTAAGTCGCAGCAGCTTTCGGAACAAGGTCTCGGTGGGATCGAATCCATGGACGCAATCGACAAAGCTTGTCAACTTGGCCAAGATTTGCGAACGCTACGGCGGAGGCGGCCACGCCCGCGTGGGAGCCATTTCGTTTGACGTGTCCAAGCCTGAGGAAGCTCGCAACGCGGCGCTGGAAATTGTCGAAGAGCTGCGCGCTAGCGTGCGAGAGTGATTCAATTCATGGGTTTGTACCGATGAGCTTTGCCGCCAGCGACGCCGAGTTTCGCAACCGCTTTTGGATTATTGGCGCGGCCTATGGCGTGGGATTCTTCCTTTACAGATTCGATCACACGACCCTCGCCGTGGCCCTGGCGCGTTGGATTCTGCCTGCAGGCGCGAGCGAGGATTCGCCGCAGTTCGAGCACATCCTGCGAGGGATCTTTGCGCTTGGAACAGCGCTTGTTTTCCTCGCCGCGCTCGTGCGGTCCTGGGCCACGGCGTATCTTCACGCCAACATTGTTCATGACGCCGATCTCCATTCCGAGCGGCTGCTGGCCGATGGTCCCTATCGGCATCTGCGGAACCCCCTGTATTTGGGCAACATTCTGATGGCGGCCGGGATTGGTTTCCTGGCCAGCCGCATCGGTTTCGTTGTCATCGTGGTCGTGAACATCTTGATCGTTGTTCGACTGATCGCGCGCGAAGAGGCGGGGCTTCTGGCATCGCAGGGCGAGAGTTACCGGCGTTACTACGAAGCCGTCCCCAGCCTGGTGCCGTCCATTCGTCCAAGCGTGCCCGCCGGAACAGGCCAGCCAAATTGGCGCGACGGATTCTTCGGCGAGAGCTTCGTCTGGGGATTCGCGTTCGGAATGGCTGCGTTTACGGTCACCCTGAACATTGCTTACTATTGGGTCTTCATGGCGGTGGGCTTCGCCATTTACTTTCTTCAGAATTACGTGCGCAGTCGTGAGAAAGCGAAGGTCTGACGCTCGCGCAGCGCACCGCTTAGCTTCCGTGCTCGCCCGCGCTTTAAGATAATTCTAAGTAAATCACTAGGGTTTATCGAGGATTACCCAAATCATGCGGAAGCGCCTCTTCCTGCCGTTCATCGCTGCTCTTTTGGTAGTTGCTTCATCTCAGACGTCCTCAACACAAGCCGTATCCGGCCCCGCGCCGGTCCAACCGCCAACCGTGGTCTTTATGACGGATTTCGGCGTCATCGATGATTCTGTCGCCCTATGCAAAGGCGTCATGTATGGCATCGAGCCCAACCTCCGCATCGTGGATCTGACCCATCAAGTCACTCCGTTTTCAATCATCGACGGCGCCCGTTTCCTCTTTGGATCGTCGCCCTATTTCCCGGCGGGGACGGTCTTTGTCGCGGTGATCGATCCAACGGTCGGCAGTGCTAGGAACGCGGTTGTCGTGAAAACCAAGCGGGGACAGTATTTTGTTCTCCCGGACAACGGGTTGATGACACTGGTACAAGATCGGGACGGCGTCGAGTCTGCCCGCGAGATCACCAACCGCAACTGGACGGTTGGAGCGAAGTTGTCTTCCACGTTTCACGGCCGCGATATTTTTTCTCCGGTAGGAGCGCACATCGCGCACGGAGAGGACTGGACGCAGGTCGGACCGGAAATCGATCTCAAGAAACTGGTACGGCTGAACCTCAAGGCTCCGCTGTTGGATGTGGACGGAATCAAAGCAGAAATCATTGCCACCGACGGCCCCTTCGGCAATCTCATCTCAAACATAGACGCAGAATCGTTCACCGAACTGGGCTACAAGATTGGCGACGAAATTCATTTTCAGATCGGCGACAAGAGCATTAGCGCACCGTTTGTGAAAACCTTCAGCGATGTCGCGGTAGGGAAGCCATTGCTCTATATCGATTCGCGCGGGCACCTCGGCTTCTCGGTGAATCAGCGGTCTGCGGCGAAGATGTATGACATCGTGCCGCCAGTGAACTTCGCGCTGCCACGCAAGAAAATGTGATAGCGTGGCCCAGTAAGCAAAGTGTTGCTCAGGATTTGGCGATGGTCGCCATCCTCCCCAGGACTCCTCGCAGTAGCGCGATGAACTGGCCTTTCACTCTCTCACCGGTAGCCAAAACCTCCCGATGATCCAGCGGTTGATCCAGAACGCCCGCCGCCATGTTGGTCACGCAGGAGATCGCCAATACTTCCATCCCTATGTGTCGCGCGGCGATCACTTCCGCTACCGTCGACATGCCGACAAGATCTGCGCCGATGGCGCGCAGGTAACGAATTTCCGCCGGAGTCTCATAACTCGGGCCCAGCAGCCCCGCGTAGACGCCCTCGCGAGGAGGAATTCCGAGACGTTCCATTTCCGACAGCGCCAATTTGCGGCAGGCCTTGGAATATGCCTCCGACATGTCGGGAAATCGGGGGCCGAAACGCTCGTCATTCGCTCCAGTCAGCGGGTTCTGGCCTTGTAGATTGATGTGATCTCGAATCGCCACCAGGGCGCCTTGCCCGTATTCCAGATTGATGCCGCCCGCAGCGTTGGTCAGGATTGCTGTTTTCACTCCCATACGGCCAAGCACACGCACCGGCAACACGGCTTCCTGCGCGGAATAGCCCTCGTAGAGGTGCACGCGCCCCTGCATGGTCGCGACGGGGACCCCGTCCGCCAGCCCGATTACCATGGCACCGGCATGTCCGATCGCGGTCGAACGGGGGAAGAAAGGAATGTCCTCGTAAGAAACACGCACGGCATCGGTAAGTTCGTCGGCAAACGCCCCCAGCCCCGACCCTAGCACAGCGCCGATCTTCGGCCGCAGCGGGGTTTGAGACGACAAGAACTGCGCTGCTTCTTCCGCTTGCTGAAACCAATCTTGCGTCATAGAAATATTTGAGTCCGTCTTCTAGAAGCTCTTCTCGAATTCCGAGAACGCGCGCTCCAGCCGCCACTGCGTCTGAGCTTTGTCGTTCTGCTTGAGAAAGTCGTCGCAGCCGGACGAGGCGTGGTTCACATCCGGAGAGTCCTTGACGCACACAGATGCACGGTGCCATAGCTTCTCGTCTGCCCACAAACTCTTGCCCGCTAAGAAGCTGTGTTCCAGGCTCGTTCGGGCCATCGTCTTCAGATCGCTATAGGTCAATCCCTGATCCTCGACCGCACGAACGTATTCGGCTGTCATGTCGGCCCGAGAAACACCTTCATCATCCGTTGCCAGTGCAACGGGAACGCCATACTTCCTGTATGCGTGCAAAGGATGTTGTCTTCCCTGCACCCCAAGGATCACATCGTTGCTGGTGAGACAGATCTCAACCATGACATTCTTGGCTGCCATTTCTTTTAGCAGGGCGGTAGCGTCGTCCTCCCGCATTACCGACACACCGTGACCGATTCGCTCGGCATGTGCGATTTCTACGGAATCGCGAATGTGGAAGCGCAGACCTTCCGGCGGTACGAGCCCCATCGCAAGCTCCCCAGCATGCAGGCTCAAGTGCACGCCCGGATACTGCTCTCGAAGAAAAGCAATCATCTTCATATGGAGAGGAAAGTCGTGCATCGGCACATACCAGTCCTCCGGCATCACAAGATTCAATCCAACGAATCGAGGGTCGGCCTTCGCGAGTTCATACCCCAGCAGTATTTGCGTAAATACTTGCTCCTTGGGCAATCCGCGCAGCACCTGGTAGAGATACCGCGTCGTCACACCGCAGCCTGCATCAGCCTGGGCAGTATCGCAACGCAGCAATTCCGCCCGACGTTTTTCGTCCGCATCCAGTGTCTGCCGCGTGGAGGCGACGATGTCACGCAATCCGCCGTCCAGAAGTTGTTTGCGTAGCGCGGCGAAGTCGGCGATCCATCCGTTCTTTGCGCCCAGAGCCGCGGCATTCATGCCGTCTGCCGTGTGCATCACTTCCACGTACTGCAGATGGTCCCCGGCCGCGCGGGAAGCGACTTCTGCCAGCATGTCGCCAATACGTCCGGCGGTGGAGGGTCCAAACTTGTCGAACGAGGCGAAGAAATGGTCGTGTCCCGACTCTTCCCCATGCGTCCAGTTCCGCATGGAGTAGGCGTCCACCATGGAGTTGTACAGAACATGGTCCGCATAGGCGCACTTTACGGCGGGCTTGTTGGTGTACTTCTCGCAGGGCTCACAGCGGCCCGTCATCATCTGTGAGGTTGTCCGATCCACGCACAGGCCGTCGGCAGCCGCATAGTCGATGAAGCTCTCTGCGTAGATGGCTCCAAACAGGTGATTGTGCAGATCGCCGCCCTTCGGCATCGAGCGTAGGAATGCCAGCAACACGGAGGGCTGTTGACGCACGGATTCCATGTAGCGCGAGGCCCGCTGCTCAGGCGACGACGAAGCACCCGCAGTTTGACCGGAAACACTGGCAACAAGCGAAAGCGCGAGGACGAACGCAAGACCCGATGGGAGGGCAAGAACGCGAACTTTCATGGAAAGATATCGTAAACGGTAGAAAGGCGCGGGGCAAATGCGCAAGGCGTATTGAGTTGTCCTAGCCCCGACTTTAGCGTTCCAGTACGACCGCCGCCGCATATCCCGGCCCCAGGTCGAGGCCGTGCATCTCCCAACGATCCGTTTCTGCAGGATCGGGGCGCGTGGCAAGCAGCGCGGCAGGCTGTCCCGGCTCCACGGCCACATCAAATTGATCCAGCGGCATCGACAAGCCATCGCCCACAGCCTTCAGGAAGGCTTCCTTCCGGCTCCAGCAAAGATAGAAAGCTTCCTTGCGAATTTCGCCGGTTAGCGCAAGCAACGCGCTTCTTTCGGCGGGGGAGAAGAAGCGGTTGGCAATTTGCTCAAGATCGCGATTTCCGGTCACCTGCTCGACGTCCGCGCCCACGCGGCGGTCCCATGCACACGCCAGCAGCAGCTTCGTCCCGGAATGCGAGAGATTGAAGCGCAGTGGCCGCGCAGAAATACTGGCAGCCAGTTCCGGCTTCCCGTGTTCCGAATACGTGAAGTTGAGCGAGGCAGGATCCATCCCAAGGTAGGAACCCAAAAGCCATCGCAGCAGACCTCGCCCATAGACATACCGACGCCAATCTTCCGGAAAGTGAAAGCGGTGCGCCCGTTCGCGTTCATCGGACCTCAGCAGGGCTTCCCAGTCGGAGAGGGAGTTCGTGCTGCCCACTTCCGCCACCCAGATGGCAGCTTCGCCGTCCGCCAGAGAGGCGACCTGCATCATCCCCACCTGCGCGGGAGCCAGGTTCATCTTTAGTTTTAGCGAGCTATGCGGATCGGTAGTCGTTGCAGCTAGTTTCATGTGAGGATCCTCAGATTGCGCGTCCCGGGTCGAAAGCTCTTGCCATGGCAGGCTTAGCGGGAATAGACCACCGCCGCGGGGTCTGCGGAGGTGGCCGGCTGCTCGTCGGAAGCTGGTAACGGTTTCCGTCCTGTCAGCTTGGCTAATGCCTGCGACAAGAGTTTACCAACTTCTGTGACATAGGGTTCACGCAAAACAAAAGAATGCGGACTATTGATGTGGACCGCCTCGACGGTTCCGGAAGTGCGGTTTCCCCATCCAAGGAGCGGATCGCGCACGTAGTAGTACGGCTGGCGCGGACGCTTGAGCACCAGGATGTCCCCAGAATACTTAGGCGAGACAAAATTCTTTGGCCAATAGTGGTCATTCCAAGTGTGCTTGGGTGAGGCGGCCTTTTCTGTGCCGAGAACTCCAGAGCGCCCGCGCCGCAGTTTCTTGCCCATGACCTCAAGAAATTCCTGCTTTTGCTCCGTCCATGACTTGCTGCGGAATCGTCTCCAGCGCTGCCGGTAGTAGTGCAGGTTTCCCAATGTGCGAATCTGCGTATGCTCGACCACCCACGTGTCGAGCACTGCCAACAAAGCGACCTTTTCGCCCTGTGCTTCTAGAATCCGTGCCATGTCGTAGGCAATGCGGGCGCCTTCGCACATTCCCCCTAGGTAATATGGCCCTTTGGGTTGGATCTCCCGCATGGCCTGAATGTATTCCGAAGCCAACGCTTCAAAATCTTCCGGCGAGTAAGGCAATGTGGTGCGGGCGCGGGCATACTTCTGCAGTTTGTAGAGCGGCTGGTCTTTGCCAAGATGGCGTGCCAGCGTTACGTATCCCAACGCGTTCACACCGGGGGTTGCTACCGCAAAATAGGGAGGCGTCGTCGCGTTGCCGCGTTGGATTTCCAGCAGGGTCGGGCAAGGTGGAAGGTCCTCACCTTCCTGAATGATTGCCGCCAGCTTCTCGATGGTGGCACGACCAGCGATGAAGTAACCGAAGTTGCCATGCGTGATGGCAAAGCGCCACGTCGAGGCTGTGG
>Ga0209068_10000063_pt1 | contig 65945 bp, 48 predicted proteins | sample ColStrG_CSR_2012_FD_187200 | JGI IMG/M metagenome (GOLD analysis project Ga0209068, IMG submission 187200) | Freshwater sediment microbial communities in response to fracking from Pennsylvania, USA - Cold Stream Run_MetaG_CSR_2012 (SPAdes)... | ecosystem: Environmental > Aquatic > Freshwater >...
TTCCGCCGGCAAAACCATACTCGGCCGTGAAGTTGGACTGCTGCACCTTAAATTCTTCCACCGAATCCACTGAGGGCGTATAGAGCTCCACCTGGAGGCCGCTATTCTGCTCAAAATTGGTCGCGCTCGCGCCATCGATAAGAATGTCGGCGGTCGCATTTCGGCTGCCGTTGGAATTGAAGTTCGTTGCTGGACCGCCGGGGATGTTCGTGGGATTGACGCCCGGAGCAAGCGAAGTCAGATTCGTGAAATTGCGATCGATCAGCGGCAGATCGTTGATGAATTTGCGGTTCACCACCTGGCCCGTGACAGCGTCTTCAGTTTGCAACTGCACACCGTTCGCCTTCACTTCGACCGAGACGCTGGCAGCTCCAATTTTCAGTTCAAAATTGATTGACACATTCTGTGTGACATCGACTTTTACGTCATCCTTCGTTTCCTTCTCGAAGCCGGACGCCTCAACCGCAATTTTGTATGTACCGGGAGGGATCGAGCGGAACAAGTACCTTCCAGTCCCGTTGGTAGTTGCGTTGAAGACATAGCCCTTATCCTGGTCAGTAAGCGTGACCTTGGCGGCTGCCACAAACGCGCCCGAGGGATCCGTCACGACACCGGTAACAGAACCGGTATAGAGCTGGGCCTGCGTGTTGGTGGCCTGAAAGCAGCAGCAGAGCAGCAGCAATAATCCGACGCGCAATGAAGTCTTAAGCATGACAAGTGCCTCTCTTTCGTGCCCGAAATCGGTCAAGCGGCAAGTTCGCATCCATTCCAGTAAAGCAATATCACCTTTATTGAAACGATTCGATAAATCGATTCGTAATTAACAAACCGTGATTTCGCTGCCACGTTTCCTTACGGCAGGAATTATACTTGGTTTGTGCCGAAGAACAACCATACGATTAGGGCTCGATTATTCTATTTGTTATCAATCAGATACGAGACGACTCGGCCACGTGGGACGTTGATTCGCGATTCCGTTCTCTTTCTTCCTTAAGGAATTCATGCAACATGGTTCACGGAGATTACGATGAAAATTCTCACCATGAAACCGCCGTACACACTTGGCGCGATTCTCCTCTGTCTCTGCGTGACAACGAGCGCCACAGCCCAAGCCCAATCCAGCAACGCAAATTCAACCACCGCTGCAGGAACACCCGTCGGCGCGGTCCGGGTTGACGCAACGCCCGGTCACGCCATCAATTCCTTCGATCCCGACAGCGCCCTTGGCAGCTCGGTAGACGTATTGTCGCGCCGCGACATCGACCGCGTCTACACGCCGCACATTCTCCAGGAATCTCTCTCCGCTGGCTGGGGACCGATCACCTATCGCAACAACACCGAGCTACGCATGGCTGCCTGGCACTGGAACGAAAGCGGTACCTGGAGCGACGCCGCGCACCGCAGCGGATACTTCACCGGGAGCACCGACCTGAAAGATCCGACACGTTACATTCTGGCTTATGCGTTACCTCATCGTGGATTTGCCACCAGCGGCGACCGACCTGTGCAAGGCCCCAACCTCTCCTACTGGAAAAGCAATCCTTATCTCACGAGCAAGTTTACTGGGGAAAGCGACGCGCTGCACCCACAGTGGGTGGTCGTCGACCTGAAGGCTGAAGTCCAAGCTAGCGCGGTTCGTATCGCTTGGGCGAGTCCCTACGCTACGAAGTATCAGGTTGAATATTGGGTGGGTGCCGACGCACTCGATTTTGACGGCGGACCTAAAGGAGAGTGGAAAGTCTTTGCCGCGGGCACGATCCTGAACGGGCAAGGCGGAACGGCCACTCTCAAGCTGACAGACACGCCAGCCGCAACTCGATTTCTGCGCATCTCGATGTCGGAATCCTCCAACACCTGCGACGAGCAAGGCAAAGACGACGTTCGCAACTGCGTCGGCTATGCGATCCAGCAAATCGAAGTCGGAACAATAGACGGTGCCGGCGCCTTCGTAGAAGCTGCAAAGAACCCGGCTGATAAGCGCACTACGTTTACAGCTTCCTCCATTGATCCATGGCATTCCGACGAGGACGTCAACGATGGCGGTGATTATCAACATACTGGCTTCGACCTCTTCTTCCGCAGCGGGATCACGAATAATCTGCCCGCTATGATCCCCGTCACAATGCTGTACGGGACCCCCGAGGACGCAGCCGCCCAGATTGCCTACATCGAGAAACGCGGGTATCGCATCAGCTACGTCGAAATAGGAGAAGAGCCCGATGGCAAGCACGCGATGCCCGAAGATTACGCGGCGCTTTACCTGCAGTGGGCCACGGCGATTCATAGAGTCGACCCCAAACTCAAGCTCGGTGGGCCAGTCTTTGAGGGCGTCAACGAGGACATTACGGTCTGGCCCGACGCGCAGGGCCGGACGTCCTGGATGGGCCGTTTTGTCGATTACTTGAAGGCCCACAATCGTCTTTCCGACCTCGCATTCGTGTCCTTTGAGCATTATCCTTTCGAGCCCTGCGACATCACCTGGAAGACGCTCTACACCGAACCCGATTTGATGAAACACATCCTGAAGGTCTGGAGAGACGACGGCGTGCCGAAGGAAGTGCCGCTCATGGTCACTGAAAATCATCTTGCGTCGCAACTGACGGGGCCTATGACGACAATCTTCGCGGCTCTGTGGCTGGCAGATAATGTGGGATCGTTTTTCGAGGGCGGAGGATCCGCCTTCTATCACTCCCCGATTCAGCCGCAAGGTATCCAGAATTCTTGCCTCGGGTGGGCCTCATGGTCGAACTTTGTCTCAGACGAGCACTACGAGATCAAGGGTTACACTGCACCGTATTTCGCGGCACACATGATCAACCAGGAATGGGTCCAGCATCGGGCTGGGATGCACTCCATGTTCAGCACGAGCGCCGATGTCAAGGACAGCGATGGCAATTTGCTGGTCACCTCGTATGCGGTGTATCGGCCCGATGGAAAGTGGTCGCTGATGTTGGTGAATCGCGATGAGGTCAATCCACACTCGGTGCATGTAGTGTTTGAGGATTCAAAGCATAAGGAAACAAGATCGTTTTCAGGACCCGTGCAATTGGTCACATTCGGTAGCGAACAGTACGCTTGGATCAATGATGGCCCCAACAGTCACGCGGACCCGGACAATCCCCCTGTCGGCACAACCGTAACGGCAGACTCACAAACAGTGTTTACGCTGCCCAAGGCTTCGATCAGCGTGTTGCGGGGCAACCTGACAGACTATCGAAAATAATCTCGGTCGAAAGTGGCAATAAACCCGGTGACTCGGGAGGACCTCGCAGTCTTCCTCGTCAGATTGGGGTAACGACTGTCGCGTCGATGATTTTCATGGTTTGCACGATCGATTGAACCACGGCTTCATCGCCAATCGCGGTATTGATCATTACTTGATAGAGTGAGCGGTTCGGCCACTCCACGCCGAAGTATTTTGCGATGTAGGCCGCCCGTTCGTGATCGACCGAATCCACCAGCTCCTGAGCTTCGCTTTCGTTCTTGCCGCGAGCCAATAACCGCTGCAACTTGTCTTCTCGGGGAGCGTAAAGAAATACGCGCAGGGCGTCCTCACGGCTCATAAGAAAATGCTGCGATCCGCGCCCGACAATCACGCAGTTTCCGTCTTTTGCCGCACGCTGGACGACGTGCCTCGTCATCTTCAAGATACTTTCACTATCCACCATGTTGAGCTTGTGCGCGTTAAGGCTCCCCTCATAGCTGCCGCGCAGGAATGACTTGAAAAGCCTGTAGTAGAGCGGATCGTTCCGTTCTTCGCGACCCTCGACCGCGGCTTTGGAACAATTCGCGAGGCGGGCAATTTCTTCCGTCAGCAAGTTGTCCCAGACTTTCCATCCAAGGTGCTCTCCCAGACGTCGGGCGATTTCACTGCCGCCGCATCCATATTCCCGCTCAATGGTTACAATTTTGATCATTTCTGGAGTCCCATCGCAATTCACATTCCGTCATCCCAACCAATCATTCCACTCTGCTTATTCGGCGACAACCGCACCACCCGCGCCGGGATCATTTTTCTTCAAAACCAACGCCAGGAAGAACATGATCGCAGCGCCAACCGCAAGCACCTTGAACGTGTCAATGTATGCCAGACTAGCAGCTTGCGCCTGGATGGCTCGGTAGATTCTGGCGTACGCTCCCATCTTTGCTTCATGGGCGCCGACTCCCGATTGAAGCAACTTCTGAGCGAGGCCGTTTGCGGAGTTTTGGAAATTTGGGTTCCCGGACCGAGCATGGTCGATCAAAGTCTGCTGATGAAACTGGGAGCGTCGGGCTATTAGCGTCGTGACCAACGACGTGCCGACACTGCTGCCGATGTTGCGCATGAAATTAACGATCCCAGCCACAGCGTTGTTCTTATCGGGCGGGATTCCAATGTAAGCGACCAAGGTAATTGGGACAAACAAGAACCCTAGACCAATGACCTGGCTCACGCGCAGCCATAGCGCGCTCGTGAAGCTGATCTGCAGATCAATGCGCTGGGTTGAATAAAGCATCGCAATCGAAAGGCACAGCCACCCGAAAGCAATCAAGTATCGCGCCTGGATCTTGGTTGTCAGTTGGCCCATGATCGGCATCTCGAGCAGCAAAGCCAGACCTCCGGCCGAAATGGCCAATCCAGCTAACTGGGAGGTGTATCCCACCAGCGTCTGGAGGAACTGCGGCATCATGACCAGGCTGCTGAAAAGCATGATGCCCAGAGTAAACATCATCAGGTTCGCGCTCGCGAAATTGAAACTCTTGAACAGACGGACGTCCACAATGGGCGCCTTTTGCCGCCACTCCCATATCACAAGTGAGACCAGACCCACGACCGCAACGATCGCAAGCGTCGTGATGAAGCGCGAGCCGAACCAATCTTCTTCCTGCCCCTTGTCGAGCACCACCTGCAACGCCCCAACCCCTAACGCGAGCAGAGCGATGCCGATGTAGTCCAGTTTGACTTTCGCGTTCTTGAGAATCGCCACATAGGGCGGATCTTCTACGACACGAAGAACAAGAAACAACGTAAGTAGTCCAACAGGAAGATTAATGAAGAAAATCCAGCGCCAGGAGTAGTTGAAAGTAATCCATCCGCCTAGAGTTGGGCCAATGGTGGGCGCGGTGACCGCCGTGATGCCGTAGAGCGCGAACGCCAAGCCTCGCTTTTCCGGAGGGAAGGTATCCGCGAGAATGGCCTGCGCCATGGGCTGGAGTCCACCCCCGCCCGCACCCTGCAGCACTCGAAAAAGAAGTAGAAAACCGAGGCTCGGAGCGATCCCGCAAAGCAAGGAGCTCACGGTGAAAATCGTCAGGCAGATCATGAAGAAGCGCTTCCGCCCGAGCCTGCCAGCGAGCCAGCCGCTGATGGGAAGGATGATTGCGTTCGAAACCAGGTACGAAGTCAGTACCCACGTACTCTCGTCGTTGCTGGCGCCCAGATCTCCGCCCATGTAAGGCAACGCGACGTTGGCGATGCTGGTGTCGAGCACCTCCATGAACGCGGCTAGCGCGACCACGACGGCGATCAGCCAAGGATTGAACTTGGGCTTCCAAATCTCATGATCGAGCGTGGCCGCAGTGCTCATCGGACGAAAACATCGGGAACTACATTCATGCCCGGTCGGAGCTGGTGATCCTGGTTTTCTCCTGGCTCAAGAACAATCTTGACCGGAATCCTTTGCACAATCTTGACGTAGTTGCCAGTAGCATTTTCCGGCGGAAGAAGGCTGAAGAGCGGACCTGTGGCGCCGGAAATACTGTCCACGTGGCCCTTGAACGTTCGACCCGTCGAATCTACATGGATTTCGACCTTCTGTCCGACTTGCATGTTCTTTAGCTGCGTCTCTTTGAAGTTTGCTGTGATCCAGACATCGCCGAGAGGCACAATTGTCAGCAACTGCTGGCCAGCCTGGACATTCAATCCGACCACGACAGATTTAGTGACTTCGCCGCTGACCGGAGCAACGATTTTCGTGTATCCAAGATTGAGCTGGGCCAACTCGAGAGCAGCTCGCTTTTGTTGCACGTCGGCAATGGACGCGCGCGCCCGGGCCCGGCTGGACGAGACCTGCTGAGGTGCGGTAGCGGCAGCGCGCTGGTTCGCTTCCGATTGCGAAAGTGCGCTGCGGGCCTGCTGCACAGACTGCTGAAGGGCAGACTCGTTGGCGTGCGCCGCGACCACCGCTGCCGTGCTGGCCTTGGCGGCCGCCAGCGCCTGATCGTAAACTTGCTGCGATACCTCCCGCTTATCCACCAGTGTTTTGTAGCGCTGGAGATCGTTTTGGATCTTCACGTCATTAGCCTCGGCCTGTTCGACCTGCGCGTGAGCGGAGGCGAGCCGGTCTTGGGCAGCAACGATTCCTGCCTGAGAGTTCTCGACGTCCGAGGCTGCGACCTTCACTTGGCTTGAAGTGTTGATGGATGTGATCGGAACAGAAATGTTCAAGGATTGAGCCGTCGCCTCAGCGCTCGCGAGGTTGGCTTGTGCCTGCGCGACCGCAACCTCATAGTCTTTCGGATCAATCTCCACCAATACGTCGCCCTGCTGAACGTACTGGTTGTCATTCACATCAACCTTCACAACGTAGCCGGAAACACGCGCGCTGACTGGAGACAGATGCACGTCGACCTGAGCGTCGTCGGTCGACTCATAACTTCCGAAATACCGCCATAGGAAGATTCCGCCGACAATCAGGACGAGCACGACAATGACAATCAGAACGTTGCGGCGACCCTTCGGACGCGCGAATTTACTGGGCGCTGGCCTTACAGGCTCCATGTCGTCTTCTCGCAGTTCAGTGGAGGCGTTTTCTTCTGGCATGGTTATTTTCCCCGGAAGTACTCTTTCACGGTCTGCTCCGCCGCTCCCAACGCGCGAGCGAGGGAGATCTTGGAGGAGTTGTAGTTGTAGAGACTTGAGATGAATTGTTCGTGGGAGCTGGCGACAGTTTGCTGGGATTGGACGACTTCCACTGTGTCGGCGACACCGGCCTTGAAGCGATCCTGCGACTGGGCGAGAGTCGCGTCCGCCAGTTCAATGTTGCTGCGTGCCACCTCGACCTCCTCGGCGGACGCCTGTAGATTCAGCAATGCGGTACGGACGTCGGAGTCGATCTGCAAACGGAGGTTGGCCAGACGCTCACGGCTCTCCGTCAACTTTGCGGCGGCCTGCAAGACATCGCCGTGAACACTGCCACCCTGAAAGAGCGGGATGGACAGCGTACCCCGGACGTCATACACCTGCGTCGCAGTGGAGGGATGCTGCCCGCCTATTCCATAGTCGGCATTAAATTGGAGCGACGGAAAATACCCGGCGAAGGCTGCCTTCCGCGAAAACTCCGCCGCACGCACGGCCGCCATCGCAGCCTGGTAGTCCGAGCGCGAGGTATAGGCGCGCTGCAGAGCTTCTTCGACGGTCGGAGCCTGGAATGGTTGATCCAGAGTCTTGTCTGTAAATTCGAATTCCTGACCCGCAGCCAGTCCAATCACACGCGCCAAGGCCAGCTTCTGAATGCCCAGATCGTTCTTCGCTCGTATCAACTGCTGGCGCCGCGTCTGCATCTCGACTTTCGCGCGCAGTCCGTCAATCTCGGGCGACGTGCCGGCACTCACCTGGTCCGATGCCTGGCTGTAGATTGCCTGTGCGGTGTCCACTTGTGCGGTTGCGGTTTCGACACGGGCCTCGTCCGCAATGGCCTGCAAGTAAGTAAATCCCACGGCCAGCACGACCAGATCCCGGGCGTCCTTGTAGGTATATTCTTGGGACTTCAAGCTCTGCCCAGCCGCCAAAGTCTTGTTCACCGACTTCCAATCGAAGAGCGACTGGCTGATGTTGGCCCGCGCATCCAGATAGGAGAAAGGTCCCACCGCTACTGGAAAGTTGACGCCCTGAAGTTTGAACGCAAAACCGACTTCCGACAGATTCGTCTTCGATACATCCACATACGGCCCGGCCGTTACGTGAGGCAGCAGCGCACTGAGTTGTTGCCAGCGCTCTCCGCTCGCCGCACCGATGTCGGCTTTGGAAAGCAGCACTCCCAGGTTTTGCTTCAATCCGCGGTCGATAGCGTCCTGCAGGGAAACCGGCAGGACACCCGGAACCGCATTGCTGGGCACGCTGCCCGCGAATGGACTCTGGCTCCCGGGGACGGCTTGGCCGGACGCCGCGCCGCTTTGCGCCAACGCCACTGCGGCCAGCGAGACCCAGAGGGCAGCCGCTAAGAAGACACGCCTCGGGGCACACGGCCTGGAGACAGAGTCTTGTGATTTCGCGATCTCTGCGCGACGGGTTGCAGCCCCTGGTTTTTCGACGACGATCATGAGTCGAAATTATAGCTAGAAAAATCTCGGTGACCAGTCCAAATTCCCGTCAGCCCGACTCGGGGGCTAAAGGCAAATGCGCTAATTGATTTGCTGGTCCTTGGGCAATCCTTGGTTAATTTCCTTTAGCTTCTGGAAGCCGTCTTTGACGACCGTTTCTTTGATATTGTCCTTGGTCACGAGCACCGGTTTCAGCAATATGGTGGGCACACTTTGCTTGCCATTCTTTGTCGTCCCATCCGCGCCGGTTCTTTCGCCTTTCGCCAAGTGAACCGCCGCCTCGGCGGCCTTTGTCGCTTGGTTCGTGATGGACTTGTATATCGTCATGGTCTGCGTGCCCTGGGCGATACATATAATCGCTGCCAAATCGGCGTCTTGTCCGGACACCAGCACCTTGCCTGCTAGATTGCGCTCGCGCAGGGCCTGAATCACGCCTCCGGCCATCCCATCATTGGAAGCTAACACTGCCGCGATGTTGCCTTGGGAAGACGTAATCGTCTCCAGCATATGAACGTACGCTTCGGATGGCAACCAGTCTTTGGTGTAAGAATCGGCGATGATCTTAATGTCGCCGCGATCAATATAGGGCCGCAGGACTTTCATCTGTTCGTCGTGCAAAATTTTGGCGCCCTCGTCGTTGGGCGACCCCGCGACGAGCACATAATTCCCTTTGGGCGCGAGCTTCACCAAATACTCTGCTTGCATCCTGCCGATCTCAACACGATCAAAGCTGATGTAAAGATCAACATCGCTGTTCAAAACGAGGCGATCATAGCTGATGACCTTCACATTCGCCGCCTTTGCGGCTTCCACCATCCGGGCCGCCTTGGTGGTATCGCGAGGCAGCAAAACGAGCACTTTGATGCCCGCGCTGATCATGTCCTTCACTTGCTGGAACTGAAGGTCGTCGTCTCCATTGGCATCGCTGGAGATTACCTGGGCACCCAACTGCTTAGCGCGCAGCTCAAAGGAATTCAGGTCGGTCTGCCAGCGTTCTCCTTTCATTGCTTCGATGGAGAAACCTATTTTGATTTTGCTGCCGTCTTGCGCCGCAGTGCGTTGTCCAATAAGGACAATCGCGAAAAAGACGGACAGAACCGCTGTCATTCCTGAGCGTGTCGTCAAAATATCGCCTCCATAGTCATCTCGAACCATAGCATAGCGCTGAGCCCAAGGCCGCGACAGAGACTCCCGAACGCCATCGGCAAGCGCTTTGGCTTGACGGTTCGTAAGAAGGGGCAACGAAAGGCGCTTGCGCGTTGCGCCGAAGTGACGTTTCTCTTGATTGCGAAGATACTTGATGGGAATGTGGTGGCCAGGGACGGACTTGAACCGCCGACGCCAGCCTTTTCAGGGCTGCGCTCTACCACCTGAGCTACCTGGCCACTTGCGGGGTTGGGAGCCGCTTGGAACGCCTTGCTTGCGCGACTGCTCTCGGGAAGCAAACTGGCCGCACTGCAATTCTGAGATTATAGCAGTCCTTTTGCGGCAGTGACCAGCGACCCAAGAACGACTTCCGCTGGAAGTCGCCCTTATCTGCGGCATTCGCTTTACCTGGGATTGTTGGTCACACCGCAGTCGCGCAGCATCCCGTTCAACACGGTAAAATCGCAGTGATTCGCCGCAAACCAGTATGCGATCTCCCGATAGTCGCCTAGCCGGAAAGCAGCTAAATCCGCATCCTTGCCGGGCTCGATGCTTCCCTTTTCGCTACTGAGTCTCAGCGCCCATGCGCCGTTGATAGTGCCAGCCGTGATTGCCTCGGCGGGTGACATCTTCATTTGCGTGCAGGCTAGCGAAAATATGAACGGCATGCTCTGGGTGGGTGAACTGCCCGGGTTGTAGTCCGTCGCCAATGCGACCGGAACCCTTGCGGCGATGAACTTGCGCGCATCAGGATATGGATGCCCGAGAAAATAATTGGCGCCCGGAACAAACGTAGCGACCGTGTCAGTCTTCGCAAGGTGAACGATGTCCTCTGCGCTCACATGATCCAAGTGATCGAGTGACGCGGGATGGAACCTCAGAAAAGGCTCCAGTTTTGTTTCGCTCAGCTGGCCCATGTGCGCTCGAATGGATAGGCCATGTTCTTGTGCGGCGAGAAATATCCTCTCGCTGGCCTCGGCCGAGAAAGCTCCTTTGTCGCAAAAAACATCTACGAACTGCGCCAGCTTCTTGCGAGCGGCTTGCGGGATCATTTTCTCGCAAACTTCGATGACGTATTCATCGGGCTTCTGCTTGAACTCGGCCGGAACCACATGCGCGCCCAACAGCGTCGCGACAATCGTGCCGGGCCATTGCCGCGCCGCTTCCCGGATGACTTCCAGCGACTTCATTTCAGAGTCGAAACTCAACCCGTAGCCTGACTTGGCTTCCACGGTCGTTGTACCTTGGGCTGCCATTTGATTGAATGCCGCGACGACTTTGCGAGTGAGTGCACCCTTCGACCTTTTGCGTACACCCACCACAGAGGAACGAATTCCCCCACCAGCTTCAGCGATCTCAGCGTAAGTTGCGCCACTGATACGCTCCTCGAAATCGATCAGTCGGGGACCAGCGAAAACAGGGTGCGTATGGGAATCGACAAAACCGGGGAGAACGACCATCCCGCTGCAATCCACCTCCCGGATAGTCTTCTTATTCTTCCTGTACCAGGGATCTCGCAGCGCTTGCTTGGTTGTACCGACAGAAACGACCTTGCCGCCGGCACAAAGTACCGCACCATCCCGAATCATGCCCAGTTCGCTGAGTTGAGCGCCGCGACGCGGGCCGGGGATCGATGATCGCAGCGTCAGCAGTTGCTCGATATTCACGAGGAGCAGCGGCGCAGACCTACGCATCTTTGTCCCGCGACAAACTCCGCGTCTCTGTAACTCCGTGATGACTCGTCATGGTTTTGGGCACGGGATCTTGACGCCGCTCTTATCGGCAAATGCCACGGCCTCCTCGTAACCCGCGTCCACGTGACGGATCACGCCCATACCCGGATCGGTCGTGAGCACGCGCTCAATACGCTTGGCCATCATGTCCGTGCCATCCGCGACGGTTACCTGCCCGGAATGCAAAGAGTAGCCGATCCCAACACCGCCGCCATTATGGATCGACACCCATGATGCGCCCGAAGCCGTGTTGACCAAGGCATTCAGCAACGGCCAATCGGCAACAGCGTCGGAACCATCTTTCATGGACTCGGTCTCGCGGAACGGTGAGGCTACCGAACCGCAATCAAGATGATCGCGGCCAATCACAATAGGCGCTTTGAGCTTGCCTTTCTTCACCAGATCATTCATAGCGAGGCCAAACTCCGCGCGCTCACCATAACCCAGCCAGCAGATGCGGGCGGGTAATCCTTGAAACTTGATGCGTTTGCGCGCGAGATTGATCCAACGCTTCAGTATTTCGTTCTTGGGGAACATTTCCAGAATCAGATCATCCGTAACCGCGATATCGGATGGCTCTCCCGACAGAGCAACCCAGCGGAACGGGCCGCGCCCCTCGCAGAAGAGCGGGCGAATGTACGCGGGCACGAACCCTGGAAAATCATAGGCGTCTTTCACGCCATGTTGGAACGCGAAGGTGCGAAGATTGTTGCCATAGTCGAACGTGACAGCACCCATCTTTTGCAGTCGCAACATCCCTTCGACATGTCGAGCCATGGCAGCCATCGAACGCTCCTGGTAAGCCTTGGGATCGCGTGTGCGAAGTTCGGCGGCTTCCGTCAACGTCATTCCGTTCGGAATATAGCCGTTGAGCGGGTCGTGCGCTGAAGTCTGGTCCGTCAGAATGTCAGGAACAACGCCGCGCTCGGCAAGTTCCGGAATCACATCGGCGCAGTTTCCCACGAGGCCGACGGAAATGTTTTCTTTTTTACGAACAGCATTTTTCAGGATGCGTAACGCCTCATCCAGCGTCGTGACCATGAAGTCGCAATACCCCGTCTTCAGGCGCTTCTTGATGCGCTCGGGATCGACGTCAATGCCGAGGAAGGCCGCGCCCGTCATCGTGGCCGCCAGAGGCTGAGCGCCACCCATGCCGCCCATGCCGCCGCTCACGATCAACTTCCCGGAAAGATCGCCACCAAAATGCTTTTCTCCGGCGGCGGAAAAAGTTTCGAATGTGCCTTCAACAATTCCCTGCGACCCGATGTAGATCCACGAGCCCGCCGTCATCTGGCCGTACATCATCAGGCCGGCACGTTCCATCTCGTTAAACTTTTCCCAGTTCGACCAGTGTCCGACCAGATTGGAATTCGCAATCAGCACCCGTGGAGCATATTCGTGTGTCTTGAACATGCCTACCGGCTTGCCGGACTGCACCAGGAGAGTCTCGTCATTTTCCAGCGCTTGCAGCGAGCGGACAATCGCGTGGTAGCACTCCCAATTGCGAGCGGCGCGGCCTGTCCCGCCGTAGACCACGAGGTCTTGCGGGCGTTCAGCCACTTCTTCGTCCAGATTATTCATCAACATCCGCAGAGCGGCTTCCTGCTGCCAACCCTTGCAGGAGAGGCTATTGCCGCGTGCGGCGCGGATGGGAGAGTACCCGGCGTGGGGGCTGTCGGTCATTACAGGCATAGCAATCAGGGTAGCGCTAGTGAAGGCAAGGAAGCAATGCCGCGCGGGAAGAGCGGGTTAGAAATCGGTGTAGGGAGTGCCATCGGCCGATCGCAGGGCGCAGTTGCTCTTCACCCAGGTAATGCCAGGCTGCGTCTGGTCTGCCGAGAGTAGAACATCTTCCTGCTCGGTCACCCAGTCGCGCTGATGCGTACACGGGTCGATGGGAATTTCCTTCATGTAGCCGGCTTCTTTCAGTTCATCCAGCGATTGTGGGGCGCGCTGTTTGTCCAGCGTGAATTCGTAGATCAGTTGGCGCATGGTGAAAAGATTTTGCTTCATCACGGAGTCCTTGGCGCGCTGCACCGAGTTCGTGTAGGTGGGCACCGCAATGCCGAGCAGAATCATGACGATGGCCATTACGATGACCATTTCGATCAGAGTGAACCCGTTCGGTTGGCTGCGCTTACCCCGTTTTGTGTGCCGTCTTACCATTCTTTGTACTCGGTTCCGTCCAGCGCCTTCTGTTCCGATTTCGTAAATACGTCAAACAAATTTTGACCGCCCCAGGAATCTGATTTCGGGTCGTCCTGCATCGACCGCATTCCCCATTCGTCTTTTCCCGTCATTGGATCGATGGGAACTCGACGAAGGAAACGCAGCTTCTTGCCCCCAACGTCAACACCCTTGGTCAGTGTTTCCAAATCCGGTGGATACCCTTCGCTTCCGGCCTTAATCTGGAACGCGCCGCGGTCGGCAGCATCTTTGTAACGATCGATTGCATCCCGCATTTCCCACAGGGCGTGCCGGAGTTCCTTTTCCCGCTGCCGCTTCAGGTTCACCTGCACCAGCGGAACCATGAGGCTGCTAAGAATCAGGAGTATGGTGGTCGCGGCGATCAGCTCAATCAGCGTAAAGCCCCGCGACTTGGTCGAAGGAACCCGGTTGGGGACTGCGCGCAACGCCAGGTTATTTCGACTCTTCATACCCCACACTCCAAACCAGTCAGACCCTTTGTCATCCCGAGCGCAGCGAAGAGATTCTTCTACTGCACCGTAATAGCGGCCTGGGCCGGCGAAACTGGAATGACCTGCATCCCAGGATCTTTGGCGCCACCTTGCGTAATGGTGAGCATCGAGCGGCCGCTGGCTTTCGCTACGAACGTCAACGTAAACACAGTGCCCTGTCCGGCCACGCCTGCGGTTCCGGGAGGACGCGTGGCACTCACGAGTATGGTGCCCGTTGAAGCGTCGTCGCGATGCACGATGGCGACAGCCTGACCGTCTTGTGATAGGAATCCGCCGTTCGACACGTTGACCACCTGCAGCGTCTTCGGGTCGTAGGACAGTTGTACAGGCACAGAATAAACATTTTGCGCGCCCGTGATCAGAACGTTCATGGCGAACGTCGCGCCTGCAGCCAGATCGACTGTTGGCGGATCCATCATGAACGCCGCAGCCGTTGGCGGACTCACTCCTGCAGCAGCTGTTGCGGCAGGGCTTGAGGGCGCTGTGGCTGGCATGGGTACAGGAGCGACAGGCGAACCAGTCGCGATCGCCGTGTTCATCGGGGCGGCGATCGCAGCCTGTGGCGCTTGTTGCGCTGCTGGGGGTGCCTGCATGGTCGTTGGAGCAACTGGCGTCGGAGTTGTCATCGGCGCAACGGAGGCGGGTGCAGCCGGCTTGTTGGCACGCCGTAATCCAATCGCGTTGCCCGTTCCAACTTCTATCGTGCGTTCGTTCAAATCGGAAAGTTCCTGTCCGCGCACAATATGCGGAATCAGGACAAAAACGATTTCGTTCTCTTTATGTTCGACATTGGTAGAGGAGAACAGATATCTCAGGATCGGGATATTCGAGAGGCCAGGGAGCCCGCTCAGCGCTTTCACGTCCTGGTTTTCGAAAATTCCTCCAAGCACATTGACTTCGCCTTCCTTCAGCCGGACTTCGTTCTCAATCTTGCGCTGGCCAATGATGGGCTGCGAAATGCCACCGATATTGCTGTTGCCCGTAACTGCGGAAACATCCATCATCATCTTCAGCGTGACTTCCCTGCCCGCATGAACATGGGGCGTGATGTCGATGTTGACTCCGACATCGAGATACTGAAATTGTGTATTAACCAATGGGTTAATGCCGACACCGCCAATACCAGGCTGGAACGAACCAGTTGCCACTGGAACGCGGTCACCGATCTTAAGCGACGCCTTCTGGCCATCCAGAGCCCGGATTTGTGGGTTTTGGATCAGCTTTGTACTGCTGTCGCTGAACATGGCTTGCACGGAAGCGGCGGGAATCGTGACTTGAAAATCCGTCGCGTTCAGGTTGGCTAGACGGTTAAGGTTAATGCTTCCGTTACTGCTGGTTCCTGTGTTGCCGGTGTTCGTTGCGGTGCCCGTTCCTGTGGTGTTCGTGGTGGTCGTCACATTGGGCTGCAACTGTACGCTGGCCGAGGTCGGAGGATTCACGCCCAGGTTGCGCATCTTATCGCGGCTCACCTGCATGATCGCAATTTCGACGATCACTTCTGGCTTCGATTTATCAATGTCGGAGATCAGCTTTTCCGCCAGCGCAACTTGATCCGGCGTGCCGCGCACAACGATCGCGTTTTGCGATGGCAACTGCTGAATGCGGGGAATTTCTAGAATCTGGCGCAGTGCGTTGACAAGATCCTGCAACTCGGTCGGAGTCGATACATTGGAAAGATAAAAAGTCTTAATGACGTTGGTTTCAACTTCTTTCCGTTTTGCAGGGTTGTCGGAGGCAACAAAAATCGTATTCGGAGTGACAGCTCGCCAAAATGTTTTTGATTCCAGGGCAATGATGCCCAGCGCGTCTTCGAGCGTGACTGAGTTCAACTCAATCTTGATCCTGCGCGAGGTGTAATCGGGATCGAACAACACATTGATACCGGCCAGTTTGCCGACTGTTTCATAAATGACTTTCGTATCCTCGGTGGACTTGATCGTGATCGGCGTGTTGGCAATGGCCGCAAGTTCGAGCGGCCCGGAAGCTTCATCCAACTTCTTCCGCAACGGACCGACTTCCTTCACGGCTTGCGGCGGAGTTCCCTGCGCGGCCGCATCCATCATTTTTTGAGTGCGTCGAACCTCTTGAGCACCGATAAAGCTCGCGGGATCGATCTCTACAGCGGTCTGAAATTCGGCCATGGCCTCAGCCAGCTTGTTGGCATCGCGCAGAATCTGGCCACGGTGCACATGCGACGCTCCCGCCAGGAATCGGGTCCGCTCAAACCCCGACCTGTAGCGCAAATCGGTAGGCTTGGCCTCATAGGCCTGCTTGTAAAACTTGTAGGCATCCTCGTAATTCTGGCGCGCTTCGGCGTCCCGGCCCTTTTTAAACAAGGAACCAGCGCTGTCGCCAGCGATTAGGGGTAGAGCGAGCAGCCCGAGGACGAGGAGCGATGCCGCCAGGCGTAACAGACGTCTCATTGATTGCTTCCTTGGTTTGCTACCTTGGTTAACTTCCACCCATCGCGGAGCCGGGTGAATTTCAACGAAAAAATGACCTCAGCGGCGTGATTATAGCACTCAGGGGTAACCGCTCCGAAGTGACTGACGTGTTAGCATTTAACTCACAAGTACAGTCCCTTTCGTACGCACATGGCCCGTCAAGCATCTCATTCCACCCAACCCGGTAAAGAGAAAAATCCCAAGCGGGAGCCCAAAGCCGCCGGGCAACACGATGCCGCTGTTAATAGGATCGCTTCTCACAACTACTTCTTGCTGGAAAAATTTGAGGCAGGGGTTGTACTTTCCGGTACCGAGGTCAAAGCCATTCGCGGCGGCAAGGCTAACCTCAAAGACAGCTATGGCTTAGTCAAGGACGGCGAACTCTGGCTACTGAACTGCCACATCAGCCCCTACGAGCACGGCAGCTACGCCAATCACGCCGCTACGCGCACCCGTAAGTTGTTGATGCATAAGGACGAAGTCGTCAAACTGCACGGGAAAACGCAGATCAAAGGTCAGACGCTTATCCCAACCCGCATTTACTTCAAGAACGGCCGCGTTAAAGTCGAAATCGCGCTGGCCAAGGGCAAACAGCTGTGGGACAAGCGCGAGACCGAGCGCCGACGCACCGCCGAACAAGAGGCGCGAGCCGCGATCTCACGCGGGAAGAGTCGGGAATAGAAACGCTCAAAGCGCGACCCTGAGCGCTTGACCAATCAGTGCCCAACCAATAACCACGTCTGGTTCAACAAGTTGCCGTTGCTGTCCTCGCCGCCGAACATGAGTGTTTGCTGTGTCGTCGGATCGTACGCCATACTTATGCCATCGTTTGCCAGTGGCGTGTTGTTGGTGGTCATCAGAACCCAATCGCTGCCGGTCCACTGCCAGGTTTCCGCGCCGCCGCCGAGCACGACGATCGACTGCGTGGCGGGGTCAAATGCGCTGCCTGCCCCTACGAATGCAGGCATTTGCGTCGCGGGAGCTTGCATGGTCCAGTTCTTGCCATCCCAGGTCCAGGTGTTATCCGCCCGAATCGTGTCGCCAGTGCCTGCTGTGAGCATCACATTGTGCCGTAGCGGGTCCAAGGTGGCGATTCCCCACCCTTTGGGATAGGGAACGACCGGTGAATTCACCTGGCGCCACGAAGTTCCCGTCCACGCCCAGGTGGTGTTGAGAACGGGGATGACCCGGAAGCTGTTGTAGCCGCCAAACATCATGGCGTTTCCCGAAACGGGATCGGTGAAGACCATGGCTCCCGTGGCAGCTGGCGGCGAGTACTTCATTTCCGCGTGAGTCCAGTTTGAGGTTGCGCCGTCCCACAGCCAGGTGTCCTCGAGGTATTTGTTGGTATCGAAGCCGCCAAACAGCACTAGTTTCTTCGACTTGCCGTCGAAAGCCATGGTCGCACCATTCCGCACAGGAGGCGCGTTCTTCGGCATGAGCTGCGTCCAGGTAACGCCGTCGAACGTCCACGTGTCATTGAAGTTGGCCGCGTTGCCCAAGCCGCCGAAGAGTACGACTTTCTTGCTCACGGGGTCATAGGCCATCGCTGGATACAAGCGCGCTGCCGGAGACTTGGCAGGCGTGAACCTCTTCCAATTCGCAGCGTGGACGAATGCGGGTTGCGCGATTGCGACTACGAATAAAACCGAAGCGAGCAGAGTCTTGCGAAGGTGAGAACCAGAGCCCATGGAGGAATCCTCTCGAACATCTCGCGATGAAATTACTCGCGAGGACCGGATTATCCCAGCCGCAGGAAAGCCCTGTCAATGCTGCAAAGAATTGTAGCTTGCCGGGTGTTGTCTTTGTGCGCGATCGCGTCAAGGCAGATGGGTTAACCTAGCTTGTCTATGGGCTACTACATCCGAGTTCTTGGCACGAACCCCGACAACATCCCACTGGACCGTCTTAGAGAAGTAGCGCGCCCTGCCGTGCTCGATGTTGAGGGCGACGGTGAGATGTGGGAACAGATCACAATGACCCACAAGTCCGGCGCGGCGATTGCCGCGATCGAAAAGAACCCGGTCATCGAAGGAGAACTTGGAGCGGATGAGTTAAAGGAGTTTATTGAGGAGGTTGCACACTACAAGCCAGAGTCCGCTGCTGCATGGCTACGGCAATTCCTTCCGACCGTGAAGGTCATCTACGCTTTTCAGCTCCTTAGCGGCACCGGTGTCGATGATGGGTGGACACTGCTGCATCGCCTCTACAACGCTGTTTGGAAGCATGCAGGGGGCATTCTTCAGTCCGACGGAGAGGGCTTCTCCAACGAAGAGGGGTTCACGATACTGTGGCAGTTTCCAGAGGCAGCGACCGGAGAATGGAACTTGGCGATCCTGCAAGATGGCCGCTGGTTGCATTTCGAAATGGACTTGGGAAACCAGCGACACCGTGATGCATTCAAACGCGGCGAAATACCAGACGGAGTGAAGCTCGTGTGACCACTGAGAATAGTTGGAGTGGGCCTAGCGATTTCACAGCCCATTTGGTCTGAACGCTGTTACTTTAACTACTGTGCGGGTGTCGGGCTTACCCCTCTAGTAGTTTGTTGCGCTGGCCAAATTGCCACCACCAGTTTTTTCAAAATGCAGACAATGCCCGCAGCTCTCAGAATGAACGGCTCAAATGGCAAGTGACTGCATCGGAGGAATATGTTCCCTCAGCCACACGGGTTCCTTGCCATCCACCCGCCTCCCCGCCGATACTAGAAAGACAATGACTATGAAAACTGCTCTTTCTATTAACCCCTCTGAATTTGAAACTGACTGCCTTGCCGTTTTGGTGCTGGATCGCGGCGAGAAGGATAAGCCGAGTGTCACGGTCGAGACCTCCGATGCTGCCGTGCGCGATGCTGCCGCATCCGTGCTTGCAGGCAGCGAGGTCACGGCGAAGATGTTCGAGACCACGCTGGTGCATGCTCCCGCGAAGCTCAAGGCCAAGCGATTGCTTTTGGTAGGAGGCGGTAAGGCCAAGACGTTCTCGTCGGCGGACTTACGTCGGGTAGCCGGAACCGCTGCTCGCACGTTGAAGGGCAAAGGCATTCGCAGCTTCGCCTTCGCCGCACCATCGGACTTGATGCCTGCCGAACAAGCTGTCCGCAGCATCGTCGAAGGGCTCTACATTGGCGACTTCGACTCCGATACTTATAAGTCCGACCGCAAGGATCAGAGCCTGAAAACGGTGACCGTGCTTTCCGCCGGCGACTCAGCCAAGCTGGCCGCGGCGATGGACGAAGGCCGCATTTTGGGCGAATCGCAGAACTTCACTCGCGACCTGGTGAACGAGCCCAGCAACCGCATGACGCCCACGATCCTGGCCGAACGCGCCCGCAAAATGGCCGAAGAGGTCGGGCTGAAGTGCGAAGTGATGGGTCCGGACAAGATCAAAGAATTGAAGATGGGCGCGTTTTGGAGCGTGGCTCAGGGCTCCGATGAACCTCCGGCTTTAATCGTGTTGCGATATGAACCTGCGGATGCTCCTGCTGGCTCGGTGCTAGGGCTCGTAGGCAAAGGTGTGACGTTTGATACAGGCGGCATTTCCATTAAGCCTGCGGACGGCATGGAAAAGATGAAGTACGACATGGCCGGTGGAGCTACGATGCTCGGAGCGATGCGCGCGATTGCTTTGCTCAAGCCGAAGCGCAAGGTGATTGGCATTGTCTGCGCGACCGAGAATATGCCTTCCGGCAAAGCGCAGAAACCTGGCGATATTCAGATTGCGATGTCAGGCAAGGCGATTGAAATCATCAACACGGACGCGGAGGGCCGCCTGGTTCTGGCCGACGGACTGCACTATGCGCGCACCCTTGGCTGTACGGAATTGATTGATGCGGCGACACTGACGGGGGCGGTAGTGGTGGCACTGGGGCAGATCAATGCCGGCGTGTTTGCAAATGATGACTCTCTCTACGAGCGTTTCAACGCCGCAGTGAAGAACGCAGGGGAAAAAATGTGGCGTATGCCGCTCGATGAAGACTATCGCGAGATTATCCGTTCCAATATTGCGGACATCATCAACTCTGGTGGCCGCTACGGCGGCGCGATCACTGCAGCGATGTTCCTGAAAGAGTTCGTGGCGGATACGCCGTGGATTCATCTCGACATCGCAGGCACGGCCTGGATGGACGAGGGCAAGCCGTGGCTCGCGAAGGGACCGACGGGGATTGCGCTGCGGTCGATTGTGGAATTCGCCCGCGGGATCTAAAAAAACAAGCCACGTTGGTGGGGTGGTCTTCATCCAGTTTGGATGGAGCCTACCCGCCAACGTGGCATCTCAACTTCGTTTACTGCGCGAAAATCCAATCCTTTATCGTCTTCGACGAGCCGCGAACAGGAATGCTCGCCCTACATTAGCTGTTCTACTTCTTGTCAGCATCCATCTTTTCTACGGCCTTCTTGAACTGGTCGAACAAAGGCATTTCGCCTTTGTCGAGACCGCCGTGGCCCATCACGCGCCACAGGTAGGAATCGCGTCCGATTTTTGGATCGAACACCGCGAGCTCATCTTCAGAACCTCTGCGTTGGACCACGATGATCATGTCCGCATCTCGCGGCTCGATCGTAACGGCGTAGTGTCCCCAGCTCCGAAGAGCGTCCTGCACTTCGCCGATGGCAGCGCGGTCGTCGGGCGACACGTTGAAGTTCCACTGTGAGCCGTCATAGCTCGTGACGTAGACGTAGCGAGCATTCTTCAGAACACCCGGGAATGGCGCGGGCTGCGCGAAGGCAGTCGCTGCGAGTAACAGCGCGGCTGCGGCTCCCAGGAAGATTCGTTGCACGCTTGTTTTCATTTTCCTTGCCTCCTGACTGATACAGATTCGATGCGGGAACCGGCTGCTCCGTTGCTTGGGTACACAAAACCCGCGCTGGGCAAGGCTTTCGGCGATCGATGGGAGCGGTTCGCTCGAGCACAGGCGAGAACGCCCGTGCTTGCACAATAAATTCTCAGATACCAATTCTTTAGAACAAGCGGCCTATGGAGAAATTGACTTTTGTCCGACCCGTAGGACTGACGCTGCCGGTGAGAGCGACCGGGCCCAATATCGTCTCCGCTAGCGCTCCAATATTAATGCTGTGGTGAGCCGTCATGCGATCAAAGCCGTCGAAGGCCGAGCCTGACTCGAAGGATCCGATGGCATAGACCTTCCTGCCCACCAACACCGGCAGACGGAAAACCTCATAGCGGTACCCCACGGACGCATAGGCATAGTGGTTGCCCATGAACTGATCGCGACTGTACGCGCCCAAGGCGAATGGGCCGCCGAGGGAAAACTTCTGGAAAAAACCAGCGTCGCGCGTGAAACTTGTTCCAAGAGCCCCGATGCCAAATACTGAACCTTTGCTGCTAACCGGGATAAACTCCGAAGCTCTGAGCTTCAACTGCTGAAAGGAATGGGTCACGCCGGGAGCGTCGATCACATGATCAAATTCGGCAAGAAGGCGCGAACCACGGCTGGGAATATTGGGGCTGTCCTGTCCTTCGAAATCAAACCTCGCGCGCAGCAAGCCATTGTTCCCGCTGGCTGCGGGCAGCGATTTCGCTCCGACCACCGGGGAGAGAGCGCCGTTGAAAAACTCATAGCCGAGGCGGACTTCGCTGCGGCGGCCGGAGTCATAGCCGACATCGAGACCAGCGCCGAGACGGCGATCGTGATACTGAGCCTCCTGGTGGTCGCCCAGGAAGGAGTTGCGAGCCTGCTTAAAGTAGAAGCCGCGGGGAGCAATGAAGAAACGGCTGGTCCCCAGCGGTTGGTAGAACTCGCTGGCAATGAAATTGGTGCCGCCAAGCACAACATCGTTGCGCCATTCCCCCCCGTGGCCGCGGACGTCCATCATCGTGACGCGGAAACCGGCCGAGAAGTCGAAATCCCCCGTTCCCGATCCCTGCACGTTGAGAGCGAGGTCCACAAAGGGCGGGCCGTAAGTTTTTTCGTGCGCACGAATTCGGATGCCTGTTCCCGAGGTGGAAGAGAAATCTTCGTATCCCAGTACGTCGAAACGCCCTTCGCCGGTTACGCGGGTGAGGTCGGTTTCCAAACCGCGAACATTCAATTCTTCCCCGGCATACTTCTCCAGGGCCTCCTGCAGGCGGGCCTTCTCGTTTCCGGTCGCTCCGATGATGTCGATTTGCGTGACGTTGGGCTCCGGAGTGCGCTTGCGTGCGTAGCGTTCGCGCAAGTGCTGTCGCCACTCATCTTCCGTGAGCGCGTAGGGAGCGAGAGACGCGAGGCTCTTCTCTGCGCCCTCATATCCCAGATGGATAATTTTCTCGGCGCCCAAGAAATCTGTTGCAGAAGTCTTGCCGAGATCTGGAGCGATAACCACATCCGCAAGGCTTCGTCCGCGCCGTTCATTTTCCAGAGTGACGATGTTGAGCGTCTGATTCAGCACTCCGCCCAGCGTTTGCAGCTCACCGCGTCCCGCCAGCGGGGAGGCAACATCCACGGCAATGACAATTTTTGCGCCCAAGTCGCGTGCCACATCGCTAGGAATGTTATCCACCAGTCCGCCGTCAGCCAGAACTTTGTCACCAAGATCGACTGGAGTGAACACCCCTGGGATCGCCATGGTTGCGCGTAGCGCCTGGGCCAACTGGCCATCCTTGAGGATGTCGGCCTCTCCTGACAAGAGATCGGTAGCGACACACCGGTAAGGGATTGGGAGGTTGTCGAAGCTTCCAATTTCGGAATACCCGAAGGCGACGCGATCGAAAAGAAGCGCCGCGCCATGGCCGGGGTTGAATCCGTTGGGACCCTCTAGACCGTTTTTCAATCCAAGCGCGATACCGAGTTGGTAGGAGCGATGGTCCTCCTTGCGGCGAAATGCTAACTGATCGTAATCGGGCTCCGGGAGAAGGGTCTTATCCCAATCGATCGCGCTGATGAATTCATGCGTCTCTCGGGCCGTCATGCCGGTGGCATACATGGCGCCGATGAGGCCACCCATGCTGGTACCTGTCACCAGGTCGACCGGGATGCGGTGGTCTTCCAACCACTCCAGTACTCCCACATGGGCAAGGCCACGAGCGCCGCCGCCACTGAGAACCAGCGCGAGCTTCGGGCGCGATGCCTGGGGGTGGGCCGCTTCTTGTGCGGTTGCCGATGATAGCCCCATCGATAGCGTGACGAGCGAAACAACAATCTGGAACAAGAAAGGATGAGAACGAAAACGAAACGGCATGACGGCATCTCCCGAGACTTCCGCGTCAGTTGTTAGGCTATGCGGCTAGCTGACTAGAAGGTAGCAGGTCTGAAATTCGAGTGTCATGGGATGGAGGCAGGTTGGGGGCAGGGCATCCACGCCCGCGCTCGTGCTCGAAATCCTGGCTACATAACCGGCGGAATGGGAATACCAAGAAATCCTAGCACTCGCATCATTTCCCGACGGACCACGGCTGCGGTGCCCAGCAGGAAATGCTTCCGCTCAGTGTCCGGTTCCGCCAAAATTGGATGGTGATGGTAAAACGAGTTGAACATCTGAGCCAATTGGAACGCGTGTTTTGCCGCGTAAGCAGGCTCGGCGGTTGCAATGCACTGTTCCACCACCAGAGACGTTCGCGATGCAGCAAGCCAGAGCGCCCAGAGGAGGTTCGCCTCTTTCTGCGCATCGGCATTTGGGTTGGTAGTGTCGCGACTTAAGTATTTCGCGAAATCCACGCCCGTCGCCGAGAAGCTCTCCGGATCTAATCCACCCTTGCGGAAAATATTCGTGGCGCGCACAACTGCGTACTGGACGTACGGGCCTGTTTCTCCATCGAAACTGAGGGCGTCTTTGAAATCAAAAGCAATTACGGAGGGCTTGGTGAATTTCAGCATGAAAAACCGGAGCGCTCCGACGGCAATCCTGCGAGCGACCTCGCGTCGCTCCTCATCCGATACTTCCGGATGCCGCGTATCGACTTCCTTCTGAGCAGACGCGATCAAGCTGTCGAGCAGGTCATCGGCCTTGACGCCAAAACCTTTCCGTCCCGAGACTTCGATATACGAACGGCCTTTGTCTTCGTCGGAGAGTTGATAACCCAACTCCTCAGCACAGCGCGGCGTTAGAGCCACCATTTCGTAAGAGAAATGCGTGTAGTGGTCGGCTTTTTCGTCATGGCCAAGACCGCGAAGCGCATCGATCACCGTGTTCTGCGCCTCGGACTGACGTGCGTCGATCACGTTATAGATTTCCGCAACATCGCCAAAGTGCGGATGCTCGTGCTCACCTTTTGTCGCTGAAATCCAGCAATCCTGGCTGGTCGGGTAGCGGTAGAATTTGCGATATCCAAAGTCCTTGCCCAGCAAGCCGAACTTCCACATGTGGTAAGCGATGTCTTTGCCAACGTAGCCGACGGTTCCATTCGAGCGAACAATTACCTTCTGGTCTTCCTCGGCGACTTCATCGGAGGCGGCGCCTTCGGAAATTTCAGAGACTTCCTCTAAGGCTTTTGCGCCCTCTGCGGTCGAGCTCTTTGTGCCCGCCCGCCGCATAACCCAGCAGCCCTTGTTCTTCCCTTGCTCCTCGAAGGACAGCACGCCCGCTGCCTTCAGGCGTTCAAACGCTGCCTCCCAAAAATGGAGGTGGAGAATTTCGCTTTCGCGCGGCAGGAAGTCATATTGGATATCCAGTCGATCCATCGTCTCGAGATGCCGACGCAGGACGGCTGTCGCAACCAGGTCCGCTATTTCTGCTGTTTCGTTGCCTCCCACTTCGAGCGCATGGAGAACCTCAACTCGTTTCTTCAAATTTTCCTTGTCAGCCGCGTACCACTGCGAGACCCGCGCGTAAAGATCCCAGCAGTAGTAATCGAAACGCGGCTGCCCAATGAGCGCTTCGACCTCAGCCCGAGACTTATTTTCGATATGCAGAAACCCGACAATTACGTCCGCGACCTGCACGCCGGTGTTATCGATGTAGTTCTGCACGTCGACGGCTCGGCCCGCGGCGCGCAGCAAGCGCACGAAAGTGTCCCCGAGAATGGCATTGCGAAGATGCCCAATGTGCGCGGCCTTGTTCGGGTTGATGCTCGAGTGCTCAACCAGAATCTTGCCCTCAGCCACATCTGCCGCGGGTCTTTCGTCTGCTGCCAAGGCGGCTGCCAGGACATCGCGTTTCACGCGCACATTCAAATAGCCAGCACCAGCGACCTCAGCCTGCTCAATTTCAGGAACGCCAGCCAGCCCGGCAGCGATCTCTTCGGCGATCTTGCGCGGAGCCTTGCGCAATTTCTTCGCCAGCTCGAACGCAATCGGTAACGCATACTCGCCGAACTCCACATTGGGAGGCTGTTCGATTACCAAATGCGCGATTTCGAGATCATAATTGCGGCGCAGAAACTCGCGCACACGCTCGGACAGCTTACGTTGCAGATGACGGTACAAGAACCCTCGCTAACTTGTTGAAGAAAAGAGTGATTGTAACAAATGGTACCGCCGTTCAGGTTTGACGCATACTCCCGCGTTCCCTATGATGAGAAGTGCCGCCGTTGCACTTGTTGTGAGACAACTTTCCACGCTGACGCGGCCGCCCGAACAACCCATGCGCATTGCATACCTAGATTGCTTTTCCGGCATAAGCGGCGACATGTTTCTCGGCGCTTTGATCGATGCCGGAGTGCCCGCGCGCGTGTTCGAAGAAGCGGTGGTTGGGCTCAATATCGGCGCCAGACTGGCAATTTCAAAGGTCGACCGCAGCGGGATCACGGCAACAAAGGTGGATGTATTAGTCGATGGCGAGGTTTCCGCTGGAAATGCCTTACACGATCATCGCCATACTCACGATCACGGCCACACTCACGATCACCACGACGCCCACGACTACACCCATGGGCATTCGCAAAAAAACGGCCATGAAGATAAGCACGTACACGGTCGCGGATTAGTTGAGATTCGAAAGATCATCCAAAGCTCTCGGATTCCCGCCCAGGCCAAAATGACTGCTATCGCCATCTTCCAAGCGCTAGGTGCTGCGGAAAGCAAGATTCACAGCGTTCCCGCTGAATCGATTCATTTTCATGAAGTGGGCGCTGTCGATGCGCTGGTGGATATCGTCAGCGCCGCCGTTGGGGCCGACCACTTGGCCGTGGATGAATGGGTGTGCTCGCCGCTGAACGTTGGTGGAGGCGCGATTCATTGCGCTCACGGCACGTTTCCCGTGCCAGCTCCCGCCACGCTGGAGCTGTTGAAAGACGCGCCTGTTTTTTCTTCGGGTCCGCAAAAAGAGCTTGTGACTCCGACCGGCGCAGCCATTGTGAAAACGCTTGTGAAACGTTTCTCGCCGTTTCCGCCGATGAAGGTTCGGGCCACGGGATACGGTGCAGGCACCAGCGACTTCCCTGCCCATGCCAACGTCGTGCGATTGACCTTGGGCGATTCGCAAGTTGACTTTACTCGTGCCCAGCAGGATACGGTGACGGTTCTTGAAGCGAACATCGACGACTTGAACCCCCAAATCTTTGGTTACGTGATCGACCACTTGCTGGCAGATGGCGCTCTCGACGCTTTTGGCATGCCCGTCCAGATGAAGAAGGGCCGCCCGGGCATGCTGCTCACGGTCCTCGCGCACCCGGAAGACGCTGATCGACTCACGCAGATTCTGTTTACAGAAACAACAACGTTAGGAGTTCGTCGGCGTGATGAGCAACGGCAGATTCTCGATCGCCGTTTTGAAGTGGTCCATACCCGCTGGGGCGATGTGCGAATAAAGATTGCGAGCCTTGACGGTACGATCCGCAACTGTGCTCCAGAATTTGAAGATTGTAAGCAGCTGGCGGCGAAGCATCGCATTCCTCTGAAAAGGGTGCTACAGGAAGCGTTGCACGTTTATTTAGAAACGAACTCTTCAGAAGCAATCGCGGCAAGGACTTCAAAAGCATGAGGGAAAAGTTTTACATCACGACGCCGATCTACTACGTAAACGCACGACCGCACATCGGCCACGCTTACACGACGATTACTTGCGACGCGATCGCGCGCCGCAAACGGATGTTGGGCTTCGATACCTATTTCCTGACCGGCACCGATGAGCATGGCCAAAAAATTGAGCGCGCCGCCGAAGCCGCTGGAATCGCACCTCAGAAACTCACGGACGAGGTGTCAGCCGCATTCCGCGCGCTCTGGCAGCGTATGGGCTTGACCAATACCGACTTCATTCGCACAACCGAACCACGCCACAAGAGCAGCACGCAAGAGCTTTTTCGGCAGTTACGCGACAAAGGCTACATCTACAAAGGCAGCTATTCCGGCCAGTATTGCGTATACGACGAGATGTACGTGGAAGTGACGGGCACTGGCGCACCCTGCCCTGAATGCGGTCGTCCCACGGAAACCGTGAAGGAAGAAAACTACTTCTTTAAGCTCTCCGCGTTCCAGGACAAGCTCTTGAGTCTTTACTCTAGTCAACCGGATTTCATTCGTCCGGAAACGCGGCGGAATGAAGTGACATCCTTCGTGCGTGGCGGATTGCGCGACCTTTCCATTAGCCGCTCGACGCTCAAATGGGGTATTCCTGTTCCCGACGATCCGGATCAGGTCATCTACGTGTGGTTCGATGCGCTGGCCAACTACATAACCGCACTGGGATACGGATCAAGCGATACGTCGCTCTATGACCGGTACTGGCCCGCTGACGTTCAGATGGTCGGCAAGGAGATCGTCCGCTTTCATTGCGTGTACTGGCCTGCGATTCTGATGGCGGCAGGCTTGCCGTTACCCGAGTCGATTGTTGCGCACGGTTGGCTGTTGTTTGAAGAAAGCAAGATGTCGAAGTCGCGTGGGAACATTGTCCGAGCGGAGACGATTCTCGACGTTCTGGGCGCTGATGCGCTGCGCTACTTCCTGCTGCGCGAAATTGTTTTCGGTCAAGATGGGTCGTTTTCGTTCGATGCGCTCGTGCAGCGCTACAACGCGGACCTGGCCAACGGCCTTGGCAATCTCGCCAGCCGCACGCTGACCATGATTCAGCGTTACTTCGGCGGGGTAATTCCCGCATGTGCCTCGCCAACCACGGCAGAGACGGTTCTTGCCGAACAGTCTGCCCGGGTGATTGCTGAATTCGGGCAATTCTTCGACGATTTCCAGTTCTCGCGCGCGCTAGAATCGGCATGGTCGCTGGTTGGTAGCGTCGACAAGTACATTGTCGAAAACGCTCCATGGACTCTTGGCGAAAAGACCGATGAAGCCAGCAAAGCCCGCCTCGGCACAATTCTGTACACCAGTGCCGAAGCTTTGCGGATCGTCACTGCGCTTGCCCATACGGTGATACCGGAGTCGACCACACGAATCTGGAGCCAGATGGGGTTAGGCGAAATCCAGAAATTCGCGCTGCGCGACCTGGCTTGGGGACAACTCGCCTCTGGAACGCAACTTGGCAAGGTCGAGCCCGTGTTCCCCCGAGCGGACAAATCGGCAGTCGAAAGGATGCATGCGATGGAAGAAGAACGACGAACACCGGCTGCATCCGAACCCACGCCACCAACGGCACCGGGAGCTACAGTCACTGCACCAAGCTCTGCACCTACGGGCGCGCCTGCAGCGGCGACTGCCGTCGACGCCAAGATCACGATTGATGATTTCTCCAAGGTTGAGTTACGCGTTGGCTTGGTCAAGGTAGCGGAGCGGGTGAAGAATGCGGACAAACTTTTGCGTCTTGAAATAGACATCGGCACGGAAGTCCGCCAAATTTTGGCAGGCATCGCGGAAGCCTACGAACCTGAAACGCTAGTCGGACGCAAAGTTGTCATTGTGGCCAACCTTGCACCCCGAAAAATGCGCGGGCTGGAATCGAACGGCATGATCGTTGCTGCGTCGTTGGAAGGCGGAAAGCCAGTGCTGGCGGGCTTCCTGGAAGACGTTCCTATCGGAGCAAGACTGAAGTAAACCGCTGTCTCAAGAGTTCATGTATATCGATTCCCACTGTCACTTGGACGGACCACGCTTCGATGAAGATCGCAGCGACGTACTAGCCCGTGCCCGTGAGGCGGGTGTCGAAACGGTGCTTCTCATCGGCAGCGGAACTGGCCCCGGATCGCTCGATTGCGCGATTCGCATCGCCGAGCCGCATGACTGGGTCTACGCGACGATCGGCATCCATCCGCACGAAGCCCAACTTGCGAAAGAAACCGACTTCGGGGAAATGGCAGACCTCGCGAAACACCCCAAAGTCCTTGCTTGGGGGGAGATCGGGCTCGACTATTTCTACGATCATTCGCCTCGCGAAACCCAGCAATCGGTATTCGTTCGCCAAATGGAACTCGCGCGCGACGCCAAACTGCCGATCGTCATCCACTGCCGCCCCTCGGAGAACAGCGAAAATGCCTGGGACGACACGCTACGCCTGATGGAGCAGCACTGGCGGCCAACGGGCCTTCGCGGTATTCTCCATTGTTTTACTGGCACGCTGGAACAAATGCACCGCTCGCTTGATCTCGGTTTTGTGATCTCTTTCGCAGGGAACGTCACCTTTCCGAAAGCGCAGTCGATTCGGGACGCAGCCATGCAAGTTCCGCTCGACCGCATGTTCATCGAGACCGATTCCCCGTTTTTAGCGCCAGTGCCGAATCGCGGAAAGCGCAACGAGCCTGCCTTCGTCGTTGACGTTGCCAGGAAGATCGCAGAACTTCGCGGCATCTCGCAAGAGGAAATTGGCCGCCAAACCGCGGAAAACTTCCGCCGTTTCTTTTCCCTTCACGAAAAGCCCCATGCAGGATAGCCTTGGAGAATGAATCTTCGGGCAAACTATAGAATCTTAAGGATTAGATGCAATGCCGGATAACAGTTTTGACATCGTTAGCAAGTCGGATTTGCAGGAAGTCAACAACGCGATTCAGCAGGCGATGAAGGAAGTCACGACGCGTTTTGATTTGAAGGACTCTAAGTCGTCGATTGAATTCGATGGCAAAGAGTTGATCACCATGCAGTCGGCCGATGAATATCGACTGAAGGCGGTCAATGATATCTTGCAGGCGAAGCTGCACAAGCGCGGGATTTCGTTGAAGAGCTTGACTTACGGTGCTTTGGAACCCGCCGCGAGCGCGACGGTTCGGCAGAAGATTACCTTGCAACAGGGCGTTCCCGTTGAAAAGGCGAAAGAAATCGTCAAGTTCATCAAGGACTCGAAACACAAGGTGCAAGGCTCGATTCAAGGGGACCTGGTGCGAGTGAGCGGCAAGGATCGGGACACGCTGCAGGCGATCATCGCGGCGGTTCGGCAAAAGGATTTTGGCCTCGATTTGCAGTTTATAAATTTTCGCAGCAACTAGTTTTTGCAATAACACACTGAGTGAGTACACCCACCGTCATTAACGGGAAAGAAGTTTTCGAGTTGCTGCGGGATGACCTCGCCGCAATTGAGCGCGAGTTCGGGCGCGACACCGTCTCCAATGTGGCGGCGATTACGGAAATTGGCGAATATCTGCGCGGCGGTGGCGGCAAACGCATTCGTCCGGCGGTGCTGTTGCTCTCGTCCAAGCTTTTCAACTACGAAGGCCGAGGCGCGGTTCGTCTGGGCGCCGTGATGGAAATCATCCACACGGCCACACTAGTGCACGACGACATCATCGACGAGGCGCAAACTCGCCGCGGTCGGCCCGCCGCCAACACGCAGTGGGGGAACTCCAAGTGTGTGCTGGCGGGCGACTGGCTCTACATGCAGTCCTTCCGCATCGCGCTCCAGGAACGTAACCTGCGCATCCTCGACGCGCTCATCGAACTCACCCAGCAGATGGTCGAAGGCGAGCTTCTACAAATGGAAAAGCTCGGCAAGTGCATCTCGCAGGAAGAACACTTTGACCTCATCTACCGCAAGACCGCGTGCCTGTTCTCGGTCTGCATGCGCATGGGGGCGATTCTCGGCAACGCCTCGCCGCAAGAAGAAGAAAAGGTCGCGCAGTATGGACGCGACCTGGGCATGGCTTTTCAAATCGTCGACGATGTCCTCGATCTAACTGCCTCCGAAAGCGTCTTGGGCAAGCCAGTTGCCAGCGATCTGCGCGAGGGCAAAGCAACCATGGCGGTGATTCATGCCCTCGAACGCTGCACGCCGGAAGAGCACGCACGCATCGAATCGGTCCTGAGGAATCGCGCTTTCAACGGCGTCACGCACGAACAGATTCTTGAAATCCTCAACAAGTACGGATCGATCGACGCAGCGCACAACAGGGCTGCCGAGTATGCCGAGTCAGCTCGCAAAGCCATCTGCACATTCCCCGACACGGAAATTAAGCGGGCGCTGCTTTGGGCTCCAGATTTCGTGGTTTCGCGAGAGAAATAGCGTTTCTACGGGAAGCGCGCACTCACGCGGTTCGCTTCACCGCAATTCCATTCATCTCGAAACGCCCGTTCAAAAGCAGCGGACCCGATCCCAGGAATGCCCTCGCGGGCAACTCTTTTGAAAACCGCTTCACATACGCATCATTGAATTCATTCCACAGAGAAACGTCGGGGCAGAAAATCTGCACCCAAACCAGATCGTCCATCGTCATGCCGCTCTGGCCCAGAACATCGGTAAACCCAACGAATAGCAGTTCGAGTTCGCGGTCAATTTCTTTGGCGGCCGCGCCTGTCGCCGGGTCGATTCCGATTCGTCCTGAAATGTACAAAGTGCCGTTCACCAAGACCGCGTCGCTAAACGGCAGGTTTGGGCGCCGCACAGGCAAATTTACGTATTGACGTTCTGCCACTTTCCCCTCCCAAGATGCATCTATAAGTTCCAACTCTATTTATACTGAATTGTTTGCTATATGGATGAGTTTCTCAGGTTATTTGCGCGGCACGGCTACGGCTTACTAGCCTTGATTGTTTTTCTGGAAGCCATAGGGCTCCCTGTGCCTGCGGCCCTGGCCCTTCTGGCTGCCGGAGCTGCCAGTTCCCTGCATATCATGCGGCCGTTGACCGCCGTGGTCGTCGCAGTCGTGTCGATGGTGGTCGGCGACGCAATCATGTTTTGGATTGGCCGCGCTTCAGGATGGGCCTTGCTGGGTTTCCTGTGTCGCGTTTCCATGAACCCGGAGACTTGCATCCTCCGCTCGGCCGAATCGTTCTACAAACGCGGCAAGTTGACCTTGCTCTTCGCCAAATTTGTTCCGGGCCTCAACACCATGGCACCGCCGCTGGCCGGGAGCATGCGGATGCAGCCTTGGAAATTCCTGCGCTTCGACACCGCGGGAGCGCTTTTTTACGTTATCGCGTACGCCGGAGCGGGCTTCCTCTTCAGCGATTTCATGAAGAAGATCACCCATGGCCTCGCGCTCGCGTCGCATACATTCACGATCCTTCTCTGGATCGGGGCGATCGCATTTCTGGCTTACCGGGTCTGGGCCTATCGCCAGCAGCGCGTATATCGGGTGGCGCCTAGGGTTGACGTGGCTGATCTTTACAAGCTCTCCCAGTCGGAAGAAGAACGAGTTCGCATCGTAATTGCGGACGTCCGCAGCCACGGATACTACGACGCAGGGGCGCAACGTATCCACGGCTCTATTCGCATCGAACCCAACAATCTGGAGACGGAGATGGAGAATTTGCCTCGCGACAAGCACATCTATCTCTACTGTACTTGACAGCGCGAAGCCACCAGCGCCCGTGTGGCGCACTTACTCCGCGAAAAAGGGTTTAATGCGTTTTATATCGTCGGCGGCTTGGCAGCCTGGCGCAAAGCTGGGTATCCCCTGGAAACCGCGCCGCACGATGATCTGGTAAAGTTGCCCACGTTTGCTTGATAGTTCAGAGAAGGTATGTCTTGTCATTCCGGCCCTGAGCGTCTTTGCGAAGGGGAGGAATCCCTTTCACTGAGAAAGCCTTGAGGTCTCATAGCTCTCGCACTGACAGGAGAGATCGAGTTCAAGTTCGAGTCCATGAAAAATAATCAGGAAATCGAAATCAAGTTTCGAATCGAAGACTTGAAGCTCCTGCAACGCAAGCTCCAGGCCGCCGGGTTTCGTTGTGTGACTCCGCGAACTCATGAGATCAACAATCTCTACGACTTACCAAACCAAGTCCTCCGCCAGCGCGGCGACCTGCTACGTCTGCGCAAATACGGGGACATTTGGACTCTCACGCACAAGAACAAAGGCCGCACAGGTCGCCACAAAGCCCGCACGGAATACGAAACGCAAGTTTCCGATGGCGCCCAGATGGCGTCGATTCTCGGCTCCCTGGGCTATCGTGCAACCTTTGTCTACGAGAAATTCCGCGCCGAATGGACGGACGGCAAGGGACACGTCGTGATCGACGAAACTCCCATCGGCAACATCGGAGAAATTGAAGGATCGTCACGGTGGATCGACGCGACCGCCGGCAAACTCGCCATCACGCCAAGCCAGTACATCACCCAGTCGTATACCGAAATGTTCTTTGAGTGGAAGCGAAAAACAAAAAGCGCCGCAAAGGACATGACCTTCGCGGCACTTCGGAAAAAGAAGGCCCTCTAGTATTCTGCTAGCGCTAGCATCGCCTTGTAGATGTCATCCGGCTGGGGCAGAATTTCATCCTCCAGCAACGGCTGGTAGGCAACGAAAGTATCCGTCGCAGCCACGCGGCGCACTGGCGCATCCAAACTCTCAAACAGCTCATCCGCGATGCGCGCGGCGATTTCCGACCCGTAGCCCCAGCTGAGGCAATCCTCGTACGCAACGAGTACGCGGTTCGTTTTCCCAACCGACGCCTTAATGCTGTCCCAGTCATATGGACTCAAAGATCGCAAGTCGAGCAGCTCTGCGTGGACTCCATGCTCGCGTTCGAGTTTGGTAATGGCCTGCAGCGCTCGCGGCACAACTGCACCGTAGGTGATAACCGTCAGGTCATCGCCCGGATGCACGATGCGCGCCTTGCCAAACGGAATGGTAAAGTCTGCTCCCGGATAGGACGCGCGTCCGAATGTTTCCCGGTACAAGCGCTTGTGCTCCAGGAAAAGAACCGGGTCGTCGCAGCGGATTGCCGTGCGCAATAAACCCGCGGCATCCAGCGCGTTCGACGGGAAAATCACGCGCAGCCCCGGAGTATGAGTGAAAATACTCTCCCCGCACTGGGAGTGGTAAACGGCTCCGCCAGTCAAATATCCGCCGATCGCCACACGCACCACCAGCGGGCACGAGTAAGCGTTCGAAGAACGCCAGCGCATCACGGATAGTTCATTCCGCAATTGCATCATCGCAGGCCAGATGTAGTCGAAGAACTGGATTTCAACCACGGGCTTAAGCCCGCGGGTTGCCATGCCAATCGCGCGGCCAATAATGTTGGCTTCCGCCAACGGAGAATTGAAGACCCGATCAGGGCCAAACTCCATCTGCAGGCCCGAGGTAAGCTTAAACACGCCGCCCTTGCCCTTCACCAGCTTCTTTTCCAGATACTCTTCACGGCTGCAATCCGCCACGTCTTCCCCAAAAATCAGCACGCGCTCATCGTGCTTCATCTCATCGCGTAGCGTGTGGTTGATCAGGTCCGCCATGGTCTTTGGAACCGCGTGCTTCTTGGAAGCTTCGTCCGTTCCCGTTCGAGCCGCCGCAGGTTGTTTGTCAAACACAGAGGAGCGCGGATCGAGATCCGGCGAATAAACCCACTGGTGGATCGATTCCAGCGTGGGCAACGGTGCAGCCAGCGCTCGGTCCGCGGCCGCCTTTATGTCAGCATCCACTTCCTTCTCGATCACGTGCACGCCCGCCTCATCCAGAATGCCTTCGTCGATCAAGAATTGACGGTGCTTTGTAACTGGATCCCGATGGACTTCATCCTGTAATTCGTCCGCGGAGCGGTAGGCCTTTTCGTCGTCGGAAAGCGAGTGCGAGTACGGACGAGTCACATGCCCATGCAGGAAGGCTGGCCCGTGTCCGGAGCGAATGTAATCCACCGCCCGTCGCATCGCGCCATAGCTCGCAACCAGGTCCGTTCCATCAAACTCATCGAAATGGAAGTTCGGGAAATTTGCCACCAGCTTGGAAATGCTGCCGCCTGCCGTCTGCACTTCAATCGGCACCGAAATGGCGTATTCGTTATCCTGCACACAAATCAGAAGCGGCAGTTTCAGGTTCGCCGCGCTGTTCAACGACTCCCAGAATTCGCCCTGACTTGTCGTTCCATCGCCCAGCGAGACATACGTCACCTCGTCGCCGTGGAACATTACATCTTTGAATTCGCGGTAGTCGCCTTGCACCTTCTTGGCGGAATCCTGGAACCGTCCGAAATAGCGCCCAGCTTCAGAGCATCCCACGGATTGCAGCACCTGCGTCCCCGTGCAGGAAGATTGCGAAACCACGTTCAGATGCTTGAAGGCCCAATGCGACGGCATCTGGCGTCCGCCCGAACCAGGATCGTCCGCAGCGCCCACCGATCCCAACAGCATTTCGTAAGGGGTCGCGCCCAGCGCAAGGCATAATCCGCGGTCGCGATAGTAGGGATAAAACCAGTCGTAGGCGGGCTTCATGGCAAACGCAGCCGCCACGCTCACCGCCTCGTGGCCAGCGCCGGATATCTGGAAAAACACCTTTTGCTGCCGTTTCAGCAGGATTTCACGGTCATCCACGCGCCGCGACATGTACATGTAGCGGTACGCGTCAATCAATCGCTGCGGGGTTAGGCCCTGATAAGTCTTTTCCTCGGACACCGCTACAGGCTTTGCAACGGTTTCAAGCTTGGTCACACCCATTCAACTTCTCCGCTTGCGCAGGCATAATTGCAAACTAGTTATTGTAAATCCTGTGCCGCCGTTGCGAATATACTGATAGTTCATTTTCAGATTTTTACGTGAAAGCGTCCGACCGTCCGGAATGCACATTCGTCGCCCGATTCCCGCCCAGCAAATTAAGCTCCTCATTTTCGATCTCGACGGGACGTTGATCGATTCCCGTCAGGATCTCGTCAACTCTGTCAATGCCGCCCTGCGCTTTCTAGGGCGCGACGAATTGCCTTCCGACGAAATCGCCGCCATGGTCGGCGATGGCGCGCCGGTGCTCATTCAACGCGCGCTGGGCGACAACGCCGATCAAGCCGAAGTGCGACGCGGGTTGGAGCACTTTCTCTCCTACTATCGCGAGCACAAACTCGACCACACACATTTATACGACGGCATTCCAGAGGCACTCGACGCGCTGCAGGGCAGCAACGGCCTGCGGCGGACCATGTCGGTACTCACCAACAAGCCCGTGATCCCTTCGCGCGCAATTGTGGATGCACTGGGGATCGGCCCTCGATTCGTCAGCGTTTATGGCGGCAATAGTTTTGAAACAAAAAAGCCCGATCCGCTCGGCCTTTCGACGATTCTCTCGGAAACCGGCGTGAAGCATGAAGAAGCCATCATGATTGGCGACTCCCATGTCGACGTCGAAACGGGCCGCAACGCGGGCACTTGGACGTGTGGGGTCACGTACGGATTTTCTCCGCACTCGCTCAGGGATTTCCCCCCCGATGTTCTATTCGACAGCCCGCAAGAGCTGGCCACTCTGTTGGAGAACCGTTGATGCCAGGCTTTTGGGTGGAGCAGCGCTTCAGCGCTGCATTTAAATCCCAAGATAGTTGGGCTTCAGCCCCCGAGGTAACGGGTTAACGTTCTACCTACTCAATATGAGGAAGACCCAACCGAAATCCAACCCCCTCAACGCCTTCACTCCCGCCGAACTGCGCAAACTCCGCAGCTTGAAAACACCGCATGGCATCCAAATGGCGCTCGACGCCATGCCCTATCACTTGGCCGACACAGCCTGGTCTCCGCGTCGCGTCCTACGGGAAAACACTTCGCACTGCTACGAAGGCGCTCTCTTTGGCGCGGCCGCCTTGCGGGCGCTGGGCTACCCTCCCCTGATTCTTGATCTCGAAGCGGAACACGACACCGACCACGTCATCGCCATCTACAAAATGAACGGCCATTGGGGGTCGATTGGCAAATCCAATTACACCGGATGCCGCGGCCGCCAACCGGTCTACCGCACACTGCGCGAACTCGCGATGAGCTACTTCGATACCTACTTCAACTTGCGCCGCGAACGCACGCTGCGAACGTTCTCGGTCCCCTTCGACTTGAAATACTTCGACTCCCGCGCCTGGATGACGACAGAGGAGCCCGTCTGGTTCGTCGCGCAGCACCTCTTCGAAATCCGCCACTTTCCCCTGCTGAGGAAAGGCCTCGAAAAGCAGGTGAGCCGGGTAGACGACCGCACGTTCAAAGGCGGATGCCTCGGACGCGCAGAAAAGTAGCTATCATTCTGACTCCACTCACGTGGGGGCAGCCGCCCTCGGCTGCCCGAACCGGCAAAGCCCGGTTCCCGGTCTAAGTTTCCATCCCCACGGAACTTCCCAGCATCCAATCGCGTAATGATGAAGGTGGCAATAGTCAGGACAATTCTGCTCGCCAGAGCGCTAATGCTCCCGCTACTTGCCTTAGCCCAGGAGCCAGCCGCCCCTGTGAATCCGCCCGCCACCTCGATCACTTCCGTGCCCACAGTTGAGCCGCCCCCCATCACCGACCCAGTCGAGATCATCCGCCGCGTCGCTGCCCACGAAGAGGAAAACGAAAAGAAGGAACGCAACTACACCTACGTCCAATACGTCCTTGAGAAAAAGCTGGGCGACAAAGGAGAAGTCAAATCCACCGAGACCCGCACCTACGATGTCATGATGATTTACGGCGAGCAGGTTCAACGTCAAACCGCCAAAGACGACAACCCGCTCCCGCCCAAGGAAGCAGCCAAAGAAGAAGAAAAGATCGACAAGCTGATCGAGAAGTATAAGAACGAAACCGAAGACCAGCGCAGGAAGCGCCTCGAAAAAGCCGAGAAGGCCAAGGAAGAAGACCGCGCCTTCGTCAAAGACATTGCCGATGCCTTCGATTTCACCAGTCTTCCGCCGGAGACCGTGGACGGTCGCGTTCTCTATCCTTTTCACGCCGAGCCTCGACCCAACTTCAAGCCACAGACCAAAGATGGCAAATATCTCACCAAATTCCGCGGCACGGTCTGGATCGATCCCGTCGAATACCAGTGGGTCAAGCTCGACCTCGAACTGCTCGACACGATTTCCTTCGGATGGTTCGTCGCGCGCCTGCACAAAGGCATGCAAATCCACATCGAGCAGACGCGGGTGAATGAAGAAGTTTGGCTACCCAAGCTCGTGCACTTGACTCTTGACGCCCGCATAGCACTCTTCAAGAATCTCAACTACGACGTCACGCAAACCTACCGCGCTTACAAGAAATTCGGCTCACAGTCGAGGATTGTGGCGACAGGAGAAGCCGAGGAAACTCCAAAGAACTGAGACAAGAGAACTGAAACAAGTGACCCGCCGCGGTTCTTAGCACATCATGGCACTTAACCGGCCGGCTTTCACCCAACCCCGACGTTTGTCATCCCGACCGAAGTCGTTGCTTCGCAAAGCGAAGCAATGACGCAGTGGAGGGACCTGCTGTTCCTTTCCCAATTCTGATCCTCGGGTGTCCCGCCCTTGTCGCGTTAGCGACAGAGCCCGCCCTGAGCGAAGCCGAAGGGGCGGGAGATGGAGTGTTAGCACAACGGAACAGCCAAGAAGTTGGGCCGAGAGTATCGCTTCCCGCCCTTGAACAAACCAAGGACCGGGCACCCGCCATAGTTATTTTGCTGCCTCAAGCTTTCGGAGCCTAGATCTCACATCGTTGATCGGATATATGCAGCGCGTGCCCCGCGTCCGCTTGGCTAGATGCGTCTTGTACGCACCAATTGCTCTCTTACGTTGACCCGTCTCCTCCAGAATACGAGCAATGCGATAGAAACAGTCGGCAATCAATGAACGCGCGTTCTGAATTCCTTCCCCGCACGGACCGTAAGCAAGCAGGTCCTCATCCCAACTACCGAGCCATCGAAAAACTTGCAGCGCCTTTTTGTTTCGCCCCAACATGTCAAGCGCGCCAGCATATCCCCACACAGCGAGAGGACAATGGGGTTCGATTTGAAGAGCGCGAAGATCGTAATGCAACGCCTTGTGATACTGCTTCTGCTCGTAGTAGGTCAGCGCCAAGCGAGAGAGAAGCCAGTGGCTATCCGGCTCTTGCGTCAGGCTCTGACGGATGAAACGCCGCGCTTGAAGCCAGTCTTCCTGTTCGATCGCGTCTTCGATTCTCTTAGACACGTTTCGTTGTCTTCTTGCCATTGCGAAATTGTAGGCTCGGAAGCGCCTCTATGCACGAGGCTACATCCTGCCACACCCATCCCCGTATAATCGTCATTCATGGACTTCCGCCTCCTCAGCGACTACCAGCCCTGCGGCGACCAGATGACGGCCATTCCCGCCCTTACCAAAGGTGTGCTCGATGGCGAGCAGCATCAGGTCCTCCTCGGCGTCACCGGCTCCGGGAAGACGTTCACCATGGCCAAGGTGATCGAGCAATTGAACCGCCCCGCGCTGGTTCTGGCGCACAACAAGACTCTCGCCGCCCAACTCTACAGCGAGTTCAAAGCCTTCTTCCCACAGAACCCCGTCGAATATTTTGTGTCGTATTACGACTATTACCAGCCGGAAGCTTACGTCCCCTCCGCCGATCTTTACATCGAAAAGGAAGCCACCATCAATGACGAGCTCGACAAGCTGCGCCTCTCCGCCACGCGAGCGTTATTCGAAAACCGCGACTGCCTGATCGTCGCCTCCGTCAGCTGCATCTACGGCCTCGGCTCGCCGGAAGCCTACTACGGCATGATGTTATTTCTGGAAAAAGGCCAAAAGATTTCCCGCCAGGACATCACCAAAAAGCTGGTCGAAATTCTTTACGAACGCACAGACGGCGACTTCCGCCGCGGCACCTTCCGCGTTCGCGGCGACGTCATCGAGGTCTTCCCTACCTACGACGACATGGCGTACCGCATCGAGCTTTTCGGCGACGAGGTCGAATCGCTCGCGCAGATCGACCCTCTTTTCGGAACGGTCAAACAAAAATACGTCCGCTTGCCCATCTATCCGAAAACGCACTACGTGATGAAGCCGGAGACAAAAAGCCGCGCCGTCGATTCCATCAAGGAAGAGTTGCACTGGTGGGAAGCGGAACTGGAAAAGCAAGGCCGCGTCGTCGAAGCGCAGCGTATTCACCAGCGCGTGATGTTCGATCTCGAAATGATCCGCGAGATGGGCTATTGCCACGGCATCGAAAACTATTCCCGCCACTTCACGGGACGCATGCCCGGAGAGCCGCCGCCGACACTGCTCGACTATTTCCCGCGCGACTTCCTTCTCTTTCTCGACGAATCGCACCAGACAGTTCCACAATTGCGCGCCATGTACAAAGGGGATCGCTCGCGCAAGGAAACGCTTGTCGAATACGGCTTCCGGCTTCCTTCCGCCCTCGACAACCGCCCCCTGACGTTCGAAGAATTCGAGCATCGCATCAACCAGACGATCTACGTTTCCGCCACGCCCGGTCCCTACGAACTGACCAAGTCATCCGGCGTGATCGTCGAACAAATCATCCGGCCTACCGGATTGATCGACCCGCCCGTCGAAGTTCGTCCGGTCAAGGGCCAGATCGACGATCTCCTCCACGAGATTCGCGAGCGCGTAAAGCTGAATGAACGCGTCCTCGTCACGACTCTCACCAAACGCATGTCCGAAGATCTGGCCGAGTATTACGCCGAGGTCGGCGTGAAGTGCCGCTACATGCATTCTGAAATAGAAACGCTGGAACGGGTCAAGATTCTGCGCGACCTGCGCAAAGGCGAGTTCGATGCACTCATCGGCATCAACCTGCTGCGCGAAGGCCTCGATTTACCTGAAGTCTCGCTGGTTGCGATCCTGGACGCTGACAAAGAAGGCTTTCTCCGCTCCACTGGCTCGCTGATCCAGACCATCGGCCGTTGCGCGCGTAACCTGAACGGCCGCGCTATCCTCTACGCCGACCGGATGACCGACTCCATGAAACGCGCCATCGACGAAACCGACCGCCGCCGCACAATTCAGGTCGCCTACAACGAAGAGAATGGCATCACGCCGCTGTCGATTATTCGCTCTGTTGACATGGCGCTGGCGCAGGTCGTCCAAGCCGACTACGCCGATTTTGTCGGCGCGGACGAGGGTATTCCCGAGTTCAAGAACCAGCAAGAACTCGATGCGTACATCGCCAAGCTGGAAAACGAAATGCGCGACTGCGCCAAGAAATTCGAATTCGAGAAGGCAGGCAAGTTGCGAGACACCGTGAAAGAGATGCGAACGAAGGAATTTTTGTTCGCCTAGGGTTTCATAACTCTTAAACAATTTGTCATTCTGAGCGTAGCGAAGAATCCCTTTCCCACCAAGAGTCTTTCCTGCGATTGAAGATGCTTCGCTGCGCTCAGAATGGCAAAATATGGAGGCGCGGGCGCCCTCGCCCGTGCGGACCGGCAAAAACTAGCTCGCCGCGCTGGCCTGCTTCTTCCGTTCGTGCTCTTTCTGCTTTTCCATCCACTTCGTTTCCGATTCCAGCGAGGAAAGCCGCTGCATGATTTCGTGGATGCGCACGGACATCGTCCGGATCGTTTCAATCTGGCTGAGTTGGTGCGCGGAGAGGTTAGCCGCGTCGAAAGCCAGCAATTCCGAATTGCCCATGACCGAGGTCAGAGCATTATTAATGGCATGCCGCTGTTCCGTTATGTAGCGGCCCAGCTTCGCGTTGTTCTCGCTCGCGGCTAGGTCTTGCGCCGCTTGACGCGCACGGCTTTCGGCTTCCAGGCGGCGCACTGTTTCCGACGCCAGCAGCAGAAATCCCGTCAACCACTCGTCGATCTGTTCCAGGACAATGGACCGGGGGGCCACCGCGCGCGCGCAGTCTGCCGTGGCAGCATCAGGGGCGAGAACCAGCAAGGTCTTGCCCAGTTGGTCGAGTTGCCGCAAGAGCGTCTCCAGTCGGTCGGAAGGCAAGCCTCCCACGATTGCCAGATCAAACGAGTCGGGCGCCAGACTTTCGCAGAGATCGCAGTTCACCACGGTAACTGGCGGCAGGTTGGTTTCCAGTTGCCAGCGGGTCAGAATGGATTGTGAAAATTCAGGTTGCCCGGAAACAATGAGGACAGCAGGTTGACTCACGCGGAATCGTTCTCCTTGGCCCAGATCTTCGGCCCATTTCTGGACCGTACGCAAGCTCAACAATCGCTCAGTGTGCCTGTGTACCGCGGTCTAAGACAACGAATTTCTTCTGCCACACCGTACTAAAGCTGATCCCTGGCTTCAATGTCGCGGCCGGTTCAACGTGGCGACGGGCGCCTCGCCTGTCAGCCTTTGACTTTGACCCTTGGCTCTGGCCCTTGACTTTGGCTCTTAACCCGCGCCAAATCGACTCGTTTACTCCGCGCGCGCTGCAACCGCTTTGCCGTTCGCGTCGGACAGAGCTTGCTCCACGGCCGCCCGCAGATCTACCAGCATTCGCAAGGGCTGCCCGGATGAATACTCAGCGTGGAACATTACTTTCCAAGACTGGCAAATCATGCGCAAGCGTCCCGTCGGCTCCTGCCGGGAAAACTGAGCGCTGCGGCAATCCAGAGCCGTTACGCCCATTTGTTCCAAAGCCTGCAACCCATCCAGGATGGCGTTCAGATCACCGTGCATCATGCGAAAGAACACACGCCGCATCAGAAAGCTGAACCGTGTAAATGCCACCATGTAAGCCGGTTGGAAGTAATTCTGCCCCACCTGCATTTTGGCCTGGCGTCCGCGTTCCAGAATCTCGCTCTGCAGCAATTCGCTCAAGCGGCGGCAAGCACGCGCTTCTGACAAAATCTTGTCCAACAGCTCTGCCGTTTCCTGCGGGACTTCCCCTGCAGTTCCAAGAACCGGCTCCAGGATGTGATCCACATAGTCCAGGCCAACGTTGGCGTCATGCAGGCTGGAGGGCGCGGTGAGAGAAAAGAATTGCACCAGCAGGAAATCAATCTTGTCGCGATCGGCATCGGTCTTGATGGGTTTGCGCAGATGCCGCGCCAAAAGAGCCTTCACCATGGCCTCATTGGCCATCGAAGTCGTTTGCAGAAACTGCCGAAGCTGGTGCACCTGGGTACGGCCGTCCAGCAGCGCGAGCCACTCGGCTGCTTCTTCTACCGTTTCACGGTCTGGCACGTCTGTGATCGTTTCCAGCACCACGCACGGTTGCACTTCCAGCACAAATTCCCTGGAGAGCGCGCTATACAACGGGTACAGCAGCAACGCTTCTTGCCAGTCGCTGGCCAGTTGAGCGAGTTTGCCTTCGGTCGGACTCATGATTTCACGATCCAGTTGGGAACATCCTTCAGGAAGCGCGCCGCCACCGCAGTCTTCCCGCGATCATATTGCACCGCGACGACGGAAACATCGATGTCCAGCGAACCATCGGTGTTTTCAATGCGCAGCTTATCCGCGAACTCCAGCGGCAAGCCCGAAGCAAACAAAACTTCCTTGTTGGTGCCAAATTCGATGACGGTGCTCTCCGAATAGCCGCCGCCGCCAAAATTGACGCGGGTCAGCCGCACGGGAACACGAACCGGCGTGGCATTGGGGAAAAAACGCGCCAGCCGCGACACAAAGCCTTCCGCAAACTTACCTGAGACGGCTACAGCCTCGGTGGACAAATCGAAACCTCTAAGGTGCCAGAGCGTTAGGGGTCCACGCGGACACGGCAGGGGAAGCCGACGCAGGAATCCACCGAAAGACCCGTGCACGCGCATAGCCAAAAGTTGAGCGTTCCCAGAACGAAAGAGCCCATTTGGAATCAACAACTTCGCGAAGAGCGTTTCATGCGAAAGCGTTTGCTTGTCTCATGGTGAGACGAGACTGTCTCAAGACGGGCCAAAACGCCCAAGACAGGAGGGCACCCTCCGTACAATCAACCCGCCGCCAGGTTCGCTCCAGCGGTCAGTGTAGCGTCGGCAAATGCACTCCCAAAGAGCGCTCCGGCACACCCGCAATGTTGTACCTCTTCAGCTTCCGGTACAGCGTCGCCCGGCTGATGCCTAACATCTTGCCCGCCAGCACTTTATCCCCGTTCACCTCATTGAAAACGCGCTCGATTGTAACCCGCTCAATGTCTTCCAGATCACTGGATGTGAACACGGGTCCGGTGGAAGGACGGGACAACGCCGATTCAAACCCCAACGCCGCAATCGGCGGCGGCAAATCCGAGACATCAATGGGGTTATGCCCACCCAGCGCGATCGCGCGCTCAATGCAGTTCTCTAGCTCGCGGACGTTGCCCGGCCAGTCGTAGTCGAGCATGCATTTCATCGCCGAATTGGTCATGCGCAAACCGCTTCCCGGCGCGTAGCGATCGATAAACCAATGTGCCAGCATGGGGATATCGGCGCGGCGCTCTCGCAAAGCAGGCAAATGCACGGTCACAACGTTCAACCGGAAATATAGGTCCTTGCGGAAGCTGCCATCTTTGTACGCGGTTTCGAGATCGCGGTTGGTGGCAGCGATGACGCGCACATCCACTTTCACCTGCTGGTTGCTGCCTACGGGTCGAACCTGCTTTTCTTGCAGCACCCTCAACAACTTAGCTTGCAATTCGAGCGGCAGCTCTCCGATCTCATCGAGGAAAATCGCGCCCCCGCTAGCAGTTTGGAACAATCCCGGCTTTGAGCGTATGGCGCCCGTAAACGCGCCTTTTTCGTAGCCAAACAGTTCGCTCTCAATCAGCGTCGGCACCAGCGATCCGCAGTCGACGGCTACAAACGGTTGATTCGAAAAGCCTCCGCGGAAATGGATGGCGCGAGCGACCAGCTCTTTGCCGGTGCCCGACTCTCCGGTGATCAGCACAGGCGTGCGCGTGTCCTTCAGACGAGACACCATCCGCAGAACGTCCTGAATTTTCGGCGACGCGCCAATGATGCCGTGCATTTCGGTCTCGGCATCGGTACGCTCGCGCAGGAATTCGTTTTCTTCGACCAGCCGAACCTTGTCGGCCATTCGTCTCAAAAAGAGACGCAACTCCTCCAATGGAGTGAACGGCTTCGTGATGTAGTCATAAGCGCCGAGCTTCATCGCCTGCACCGCGGTCTCGACGGAGCCGTGCCCGGTCATAAGGGCGACCTCGGCGCGGGGCAAAATCTTCTTCACGCGCCCCAGAAACTCCAGACCTGTCATCTGCGGCAGCACCATGTCGCAGAGAATCATGTGCACGGAACGCTCTTCGAGGAGCGCCAGGGCCGCCTCCCCGCTCGCGGCTTCGTAGCAGTCAAAATCCATGGCTTCCGCCACAGTTCGGCAAAGCTGGCTCACGCTCTGCTCATCGTCCACAATCAAGAGGCGCAAACGAGGTTGTTGGGTCATTGTGCTTTCCCCATTGTCTTTTCGATGACATCAATGAATTGCCGCACGCGGAAGGGCTTTTCCACGCAGGGAGCGCCCGTTTCGCGCAGGGTGCTCACCGTCTCTTCGTTGGCGATATCGCCTGTAATAAACACGATCCGGGAAGCCAGCTCGGGACGATTGCGAGCCACCCAGGCGTGAACATCGGAGCCATCCAAACCTCCTGGAGTGCGCATGTCGGACACAATACCAGTGAATTGGCCCGTTTCCAGCAGATGGACACCTTCCACAGCGGAGGCGCAGCACACGACCAGGTAGCCGTGGCGCTCCAGGGCAGTGCGCACGTAAGCCATCACCGACGACTCATCCTCGATCAAGAGGATGGGCGAATGGGTTGGCGGCGCGACGGTTTGGACTGCAGACGTTTTCATGAAGGTAGAACTCCTACAGCGGCTCCGAGCGAGACATCCATCGCGAGAGGCAAACGCACGATGAAAGTCGCTCCGGGATCGCCTTGATTGTTTTGGCAGAGAATCTCTCCGCCGTGTTCGCGCACAATTCCGTAACAGATACTCAGGCCCAGGCCAGTTCCCTTACCCACCTCTTTGGTGGTGAAGAAGGGATCGAAAATGCGGTCGGGATACGCAACGCCTTCGCCGTTATCGCGAAACGTGACTTCCACGAAGTTGCGGGCAGGGGTGCTGGCGATCTCGATGCGAGCCGGACGGCCCGTGTCTCGAACCGCGTCATAGGCGTTGTTCAGGATGTTGAGAAACACCTGTTGCAGTTGATGGGCGTCGCCCACCACGTCCGGCAAGTCCTGACTGAAATGCTCGACCACCTCAATGCCATGGCTCGTAAAGTCATACGCGCGAAGCTGCACGGTGCGCAGGAGGATGCCATTCAGTTGGACCGGCTTGCGCTGGGGCGGCATCTGGCGCGCAAAGCTGAGCAGATTCTGCACAATCAATTTGGTTCGTTGTGCTTCCTGCAAGATAACGCGAAGGTCATTCCTTGCCGAATCGGGGATTTCTGGATTTTCCATTAACAGATCGGCGAAACCAAGAATCGCCGTGAGCGGATTGTTGACTTCGTGCGCAACGCCCGAGACGAGCTGGCCGACAGCCGCCATTCTTTCCGCATGCATCAGTTTCGACTGCAGCATGGCCGCATCCGTGATATCCGTCATCACCACCACGATGCTGGTGAGTTCGCCTTGTTCGTCGCGCATCGGGCTCAGATTCGCCGAGAACTGCCCGACGCGACCATCGGCGCGCAGAATCGGGACCTCCAGATTGTCGACGAGGCGGCCTTGCAGACTGGCGTTAATGGCCTCTTGAAATAAAGCACGTTTCGTCGGACCCGCCAGTTCCGCCACGGGGCGGCCGAGCAACTGATGCAGTTGGTAGTCGAGATCCGCCCACCGCCGGTTGGCATAGCTGACGCATGCAGCGGTGTCCACAACCAAAATCAGGCTTTGCGTGTTGTTGAGGATCTTGCTGTTAAAATCCCGCTCGCGCTGCAACTCGGTTTGAAACGCCTTCAGGCTCGTGATGTCTGTCATCAAACCGCGATACTGGATGACGCGGCCGCCTGCATCGCGCACAGCAAAAACATTGTGCATGGTGTAGAGCGCGCTGCCGTCCTTCTTGCGCAGGGTCTCTTCGTGATTTCGCAGAAGTCCTGTTTCGTCCAACTGGCGGCAAAACTCCGCGCGGTCCTGAGGATCGAAGTAGAGCTCGCGCGTGATGTCGAATTGCAGCAGTTCTTCGCGGCTGGTATAGCCGAGCATCCGCACCATCGCCTCGTTGACTTCAATGAAGCGTCCGTCGGGAGTCGAGAAATACAGGCCTTCCTGGATGTGATCAAACAGTTCCCGGTAGCGGCGCTCCGCTTCGCGACGGTCGGTGACGTCTTTGAGAACGTGGATGGTCTCCCGCCCCGCGGCCTGCGCGGAAGGGATACGCGAAGTGGAAACCAGATACGTGCGTTCCAGCAATACTTGCTCAAATTCATCGACATCGCCGTCGGTTCGCCGACAGAACGGGCAAGACTCGGGATGAACATCCGCGGTGAGCGCAAGCACGGAGCGCATGTCGATCCCAATCAACTCTCCCGGGCGCACGCCAATGAATTGCGCCAGAGAGCGATTGACGCGCAGAATACTGCCGTCCTCGTCGTGCACGACAATGAAGTCGCTGATCGCGTCGAAGATCTCCATCCAATGGCGGTTGGAGGAATCCATGCGCGTGAAGAGGCGCGCGTTTTGGAGCGCGACCGAGGCATGGCTGGCCAGGGCTTGCAGCAGTTGGCGATCCGGCGGGGAGAGGTCGGGGCCACAGCCCGCGAGGCACAGCAATCCGACGAGTTCGCCTTCCGGAGTTTCGAGGCGTGCCAAGGCAATGTCTTTCCAATCCAGCACTTCGGCCAGATCCGCACCCAGGAGTTCACTGGCGTTTCCGACGGTCACGGGATGCTTGCGAGTACGCGCGAAGGCCACGAGCGCGGATTGCAAATCCCGGTCGATGGCGGAACTCTCGGGGTGCAGATCTCTGTGCCAGGTGATGGTCTCCCACTGCCGGGCGTCAGGTGCCTTCGAGCCGTGGGATAACGGAACGTTGGCAGTCGGGCCATGCGAGACCGGACCTTGCGAGACCGAACCGTGCGCTATGAGGAGCGCCGCCGAATGGGCTTCCAACATTTCCGCGGCCCGCCCGGCAAATCCGCGGGCAAACTCTGGCAGCCGCAACCGCGCATTGAGATCGAGCGAGAGCGCCATCAAATCGTCGGCGCGACGGCGATGCTGTTCGGATACGGTGAGGTTGCGGGTAAGCTGAAGCGCCATCGAAACCTGAGCCGCCAGAGCCTGTGCGCGGCGAATGTCTTCGCGCGAAATTGGGGCGCCATCCCGCCGATCGATCACTCCGAGCATTCCGAGAACCGCACCATCGGTTCCTAGGAGCGGTACGTTCAGAATCTGCCGGATATTGTATTGCGCCGCCACAGTCCGGCCTCGCTCCGTCGGGTGCTGGCTCAGGTCGTCCGTCCAATACGGTCTCTTTTCGATGAGGACAACCTTCGCCTCTTCGATCGCAACCGAATAGTGGAGAGGGTTGACCTCGCCATTCTCGGCCACAAAGCGCGCCCGACAATACCCCTGCTCGACGAGCCCGATGAAAGAACGGCGAAAACCCAGGAAGTTCGTAGCCCGAACCGCGAAGCGCTGCAGAAACTGCTCCAGGTCGGCCACACCTCCCAACTCCGACGCGATTCCGAGCAGCTGATGCAGTTCCTGCGATTGCTCGGCGCTGGTGGAGTAGAGTTCCGCGTTGGCGAGGGCCACGGCGCCAAAGCCCGCAACCATCGAAAGCAAGGACCGTTCTGCCGAAGAAAATTCCTGCTCTGGGCGGGAATAGACGAGGATCGCGCCGCCACTTCTTGATGTGCGCACCGGAGCAACCATCAACCAGCCAATTCCGGCAGACCTTGGAGTGGGGACCACGAGAACGGGTTCCTTCCCAGCAATGGCGCGGTCAATCAAAGCTTGCGCCGATGAGGCCTGAGGTGACGAGGCTTGGGTCGACGAGGTTTGCGGCGACGAAGCCTCTCCGGAGACGCCTCCGGTGTCGGGTCGACCGGATTGCTGATCGGACTGCATGTACGAATCTCGAATGATGTCCGCGGCCTGCAGCGATTCTGCCGCCAGCGCGGTTACGACGAACCGCTCTTCTTCGCGGAGTAAGACCGATACCGCCCGACAACGCAGGAGGTTGCGAAGGCGGTCAGCCACCGCTTCGGCGACCTTACTGACATCGGGAACAACTGGGAGATTCTGCACAAACTCGAGCAGGATTTCCGCCCGGCGGCGCTCTTCGCGGGACGCTTCGTCGATTCGTTCGGCTTCCAGCAAACTGCCTAACTGTGCGGCAAGAATTGCGGCCTGAGCCACCGAGCCGTCGGGAAAGCATTCCGGATCTTCGGTGTTGACCAACAATAGGGCTCCCCCGGGCTCGCCGAACAACAGGAACGGGGCAACCAACGCGGAGCGCGCACCAACGCGGGTGGCAAAGACGTCGTCGGCAGCGAATTCCTGCGCGGGGTGCTCAGGAGCAGTCTCGCGGGAAGCAACATCCTGATGCGAACCGAGATGATGGGAATCCAGATGGCGCGCGACAAGCACCTGGCGCGTGCGCAAAGCGTTTCCAACCAGACTGACCTGTTCAGAGGACAGACGAAGATCCTTAAATGATTGCGCGCCGGGTCCGTCGGCTTCGACCCCGACGAGGTTTCCGGCAGGGTCACGACGCCAAAGATAGACGCCCGTGGCTCCGAAAAACTCCCGGCTGGCGCGGCAGATCAGGCGCAACAACAGGGCTCCACGCTCGGCCTTCGCGGCGGTGGAAATCGACACCAGCAGCCGCTGGAAGCCTTCGTCGGGAACGCCAGTTCTATTTTGAGACGCGGTCGGGTTTCCGAGCTGCATACCTAAAAGAGGCCAAGCCTTGTGAAAACTAGGAGATACAAGCAAACGTAGCCCTTGATCTCAATTTGAGTCAAGGGAAATAGGGCTGCGGGTGTCAAGGTATGAAACCCTGCTGCAACTGTCAGCCTCGGGGGGAAAGTAAGTCGGCAAGAGAAAGCCTGCGGGCGACGAAGGCCGAGTCGGGAAAACAGGGACGGAGGATTGACAGTTATGGCAGGACTAGTGACGAAGGTCACCGATCGCCGCCCGTTCGTGCTGCTGCAAGTCTTTAGAACAAAAGGAGTTAATCGACATCACCAAGGTAACTTGAGTTTTTAGCCCACAGCGGATGAACTTGAGTGCAGTTCAACATTCCCGCGCCCTTTGGAGGGGACGTTCACCATGGCACGCCGGCTCAATTCCTATTTCCGCATCCTCTGTGTATCCATTTTGACCTTCGTAATGATTCCGCAATTCAGTATGGCGCAGAAAGCGCAGGGTGAATTGACCCGGCGCGTGAAATCGCAAGTGCAACCTGCCTACCCAGAGCTCGCCCGCCGGATGAACGTGAAGGGCTCCGTCAAGCTGCTGGTAACGGTGGGGACGAACGGCACGGTGAAGTCGACCAAGGTGGTGGGGGGACATCCCCTCCTGGTCACGGCTTCCGAAGATGCGGTACGGCGCTGGAAGTTTGAGCCCGGTACGGAAGAGAGCACGGGCGTGGTTGAGTTTGATTTTAATTCCTCGAACTAGTTGCGCAACGGAACAGACAAGGAACACACGCAATGACGATGAGCATCCGCAAACGGCTGTATAGGAGCTTCGGCGCGATTCTGGCGACCGTTGTCATTCTTTTTATTGTGAACGTCGTGGCGCTGCGGCGAGAGCAGACGGCTCGAGCGGCAGCGGCGCGCTCGGAACAGGCCTTGGCGGCCTCCAGCGATCTGCGCTACCAAATGATGCAGAACCGGCTGGCGCTGAACAGCTATTTGCTGAGCGGAGACGGGCGGGAACTCGAGAGAATGAATGACGGCATCCGCCAGGTTGCCACCAAGGTGGAAACCACCAAGGAACTGGCGAACTCCGACCAGCAGCGCGCGGCGTTGGACAAGGTTGCGACTTTGGAGGCGGCGTGGTCGACCGATTTTGCCGCGACGCTGGCGTCGAAGCGCAAGGATGTGGATTCCGGCAACGTTACCGTTTCTGAGTTACAGATTTTCTATCTACAAAAAGATCCCGCGACCTGGCTGAAGAACTCGACGGAGTATCTGGATACGGCGGACCGGGAAACGAGGAAGATTATTGACGAGCGTCGCAGTTCGGATGACTCGATGGCGACGTGGGTGATTGTCATCGCTGCCTTCAGCACTTTGATGGCGATCGGCTTCGGCGCCTGGGTGGCCTTCCATACAGCGAATGCGGTAACGGGACCCTTGTACAAGCTCATGGCGGCCGCGCAGCAGATTGCCGAAACCGGCGATCTTGAGCAGAAGACGGAAGTCCGGCAAGAGGACGAGGTGGGGCAACTGGCGCAGTCCTTCGACCGGATGGTCGGATATCTGGGCGAGATGGCTTCGGTTTCCAAAGAAATTGCAGGGGGCAACCTGACGGTGGATGTAACACCGCGTTCCAGCAAAGACACGCTGGGCCAGGGCTTCGTGCGGATGGTGGAAGGGCTGCATGAGCTGGTGCGCAGCGTACGCGATGCCGCTTCGCAGGTAGCCAGCGGATCTTCGCAGGTGGCCTCGGCGTCGGATGAATCGGCGAAGATCAGTCTGGAAGCTTCGGGCGCCATCGATGAAGTCACCAGCACGATGCACGAGATGAGCGTGAACGTGCAGAACATGGTCCAGAGCACCCAGACCCAGGCTTCCAGCGTGAGTGAGACGTCGGCATCGATCGACCAGATGGTGGCATCGATCCAGCGGGTGGCCGACACCGCCAAAGTGCTGCTCGACATTTCCAACCGATCGCGCGAGGAAGTCCACAGCGGAATCACCACGATGGATAAGGCTACAGATGGCCTGAACCGGATCAACAAGACAATCCACGAATCCGGGGAAATCATTGGCGCTCTCGGACAGCGCGCCGATGACATCGGGAGAATTGTGGAAGTCATCGACGATCTGGCGGAGCAGACGAACCTATTGGCCCTGAATGCGGCGATTGAAGCGGCACGCGCGGGCGAACATGGACTGGGATTTGCCGTGGTCGCGGATGAAGTTCGTAAGCTGGCGGAAAAGTCGGCGCAATCCACGAAGGAAATCTCGGAGCTCATCGGCAGCATCCAGAAGGAAGCGCGGAAGGCTGTTGACAATATGGAACGCAGCACCGGAATCGTCAACGAAGGTCTGTCGCACGGCGAAGAGTTGAGCACGGCACTGCGCAAGATTTCGAATGTGGTCACCGAGGTGTACAAGTTCGCGCAGGAAATTGGCGCGGCCACCAACGAACAGTCGCATGGATCGTCGCAGATAGCGCGCGCCACTTCCCGGCTGAACGAACTGACGCACGAGATCAGCTCGGCGGTGGAAGAGCAGGCCTCCGGCTCCCAAGCGGTTGTACGAGCCATGGAACGCATGCGCGAGTTGACGCAGCAATCCACATCGGGCTCGTCCGAGTTGGCTGCGTCCGCGGAGCAGATGTCGAAAATGTCGCGCGACCTGCTGGATTCGATGGACCGCTTTCGTCTGGACGAAGAAGCGGCGAACTACCGGCAGGACGGCAAACGCGGCAACCGCGAGCATCGTGTGGCGGCTGCGGGCGGACGGAACTGAGCTTCGAGACCCCAAAGGCTTCGGCGACCCTTATGGAGAAAGAACTTCACATTGTCGGTTTTCGCGTCGGTCGGGAAACATATGGTGTCCCGATCCATTTGATTCTGGAAATCGTGCGCGTGCCGGACATTACGGCCGTGCCCGACGCTCCGGAATACATTGAAGGCGTGATCAACCTGCGGGGCAAGATTGTCTCCATCATGGACTTGCGCAAGCGCTTCGGAGAGAAGCAGGTGCAGGCGGGGCGGCAGAATCGAATTCTCGTCATGGAAGTGCAAGGCAGGCTGGCGGGACTCATCGTGGATGGGGCGTCGGAAGTCATGAAGATTCCGGCATCCGAAGTGGAACCCCCTCCAGCGGTCTTTCAGGAGAGCGGTCTGCAATGCGTGACCGGCGTCGCCAAACACGGTGGACGTCTGGTTGTGCTGCTGGACATGGGCAAGCTGTTGCAACGAGAAGTGACGGGCTTACAGAGCAGTGCGGCGACACAGAGTGCGGCGGCTGCTCCCGGCGTTGGTTTGGGTGCGGCGGCTGGATCCATCACGACAGATACGGCGGAACCAGCGCGCAGAGCGCTGGCCGCAAAGGCGAAAGGTTAACGCAGGAACGCGCATGAGTTCAACGGCGGCCGCACCCGCTCCACTGACCGATTCCGATCTGAAGCTTCTGCAGGCGCTCATCTACCGTGAGTGCGGCATGCACTTCGACGAGCGCCGCACTTCGTTTTTGACCGACCGCTTGCAGCGGCGGCTCAAAGAATCCCAACTGGGGTCGTTCTATAGCTATTACCGCCATCTCACCAGCGGACAGGGCAAAGAGGAACTCGCTCTGTTGTTGGAAAACCTGACGGTCAACGAAACCAGCTTCTTTCGCAACCGGGCACAACTGGATCTGTTTCAGAAGCACGTTCTGGAAGAGTTGCTGCACCGCAAAGCGGCCGCTGGGGACTATTCACTCCGCATCTGGAGCGCTGGATGCTCGACGGGGCAAGAACCGTACACGCTGGCGATGATGGTGTGCGATTCGCTCGCCCACTTCAGCCTACGTTTTCCGCCACCAACCCGGTTCCATTCCACACGGACGCTCGTGCCTTCGCCGTGGCGGGTCGAGATTCTGGCTTCGGACATTAACTACACGGTGCTTCGCACAGCGCAGGAAGGCTCCTACAACGAAGCCCAGATGGCGCCCGTGGACTACGCTTGCCGCCTCCGCTATTTCGACAAAGTCGGGGAACGCTACGCGGTGCGCACGCCTGTTAAGGACCTGGTCCATTTCGATTTTTTCAATCTCAAGACTGAATTCGTGCCGCAACGCAACGACTTCATTTTTTGCCGGAATGTGATGATGTACTTCGATACGGCAGAGCAAAAGCGCCTGGTGGAAAAATTCTACAATTGCATCAATCCCGGCGGTCATGTGTTTGTGGGTCACGCCGAGAGTCTGCTGGGATTGACCAGCAAATTCGCCATGGTGCATCGCGATAGCGGTACCGCCTACCGCCGAATCGAGGTAGAACGTTGAGTTCCCCCTCCGGCGATCGCGGAACAGAACTGAAGCAAATCTTCTTCGAGAGCGCACAGGAGATTCTCCAGTCGCTCAACGAAGAAGCGCTCAAACTGGAAAAGCATCCGGACGACCTCGAAGCCCTGCGCAGCCTGCGCCGCGCGGTTCACACGCTCAAGGGCGATGCGGCGGCTTGCGGGTACAAGGAACTCACCAGCCTCGCCCATCAGTTTGAAGATGTACTTACCGGCGAAGACCTGACCCGAAGTGCGGCTATCGTGGAAACTGCCCTAACGGCCGCAGATGTCTTCAGCGAGCTGATCGACGCCTACCACAACGAAACCCGCGTCCCCACCGGCGAACCGCTGCGGAAGCTGATTGCGAAGTTGGGGTCGGCCGAGGCTCCCAGCAAGAAATCGAGCAAAAAGGTAGCGACGGCGAATGCGGTAGCTAAGAAAACTCCGCAAAAAAAGGTCGCAACCCGAGCACAGCAGCAGCCTTCCGCCCAGACAGCGTCTGGCAAAGCAAAAACCGTCTCGAAAGCAACCGGGGGAACGAAAGCCGCCAGCTCTTCCCCTTCCACCAAAACCAAGATTGATACCGCTCCCGGCTGGACTGAGTATGAGCGGCTGGCGGTCGAAACTGCGCGGCAGAAACCTGTCCCGGTGCAGCACATCGTTCTCGACCTGGATCCGAATTGCATGATGCCCGAGGCGGCCCTGCAAATCGTAAGGAACATTCTGGGCAAGATGGGCGAAATCCTGGCCTTTTCGCCAGCGGAGGCGCGCCATCTCGGAGTAGCGGGCAAGATCGAAACTGCGGTGGCAACCCGTGAAAAACCAGAGGCGCTGACACAGAAGTGCCGCGTTCCAGGCATTATTTCGAAAATCGCTGTCGTCACCTTGGCGGCTACCCGGAGTACGGCGCCGGCCGCGCCGGAACTGGGCACCGAGAGCGAAGGTCGAAGCGGCGCGCTCGAACTTGATCTCGACAAGTCTCGTGCAATACAGCGCGCGGAGGAGAGTTCCCGTCCCGCCGCTGTGGAGAATCTTCTCCGCGTGGACTCGGAGCGCATTGATACCGTTCTAAATCTGCTGGGTGAGTTGATTATCGGCCGCTCCATGTTTCAGCAGACGCTGCTGGAATTCGGCAAGCGCTTCCCGAAAGACCCGCTCCGCGCACGTTTCAACGACGCGTTCGCGTTTCAGTCGCGCGTCTTGAGCGATCTGCAGCGCTCGGTGATGAAGATTCGGATGGTTCCGGTCGAGAATCTCTTCCGGCGGTTCCCGCGCCTGGTGCGGGATACGGCGCGCGCCTGCAACCGCAACGTCGAACTGGTTTTGGCGGGACAGGAAACCGACCTGGACAAGGGGATCCTGGACGCGCTGGCGGAGCCCGTTTCGCATTTGGTACGCAACGCGATCAGCCACGGCTTCGAGAGCGCGGAGGAACGGCAACGCGCCGGAAAGCCGGAACAGGGAACGCTGCGTCTGGCGGCCTACCATCAGGGCAATCAGGTCGTGATCGAACTCTCCGATGATGGCCGCGGAGTCGACTCCACTGCCATTCGCAATCGAGCCGTCGCGCAAGGGCTGGTCGGTTCCGACGAGGCGCAGAAGATGACCGAAACCGAGTTGCTGAAACTCATCTTTCTTCCGGGCTTCAGCACAGCGCAGCAAATCACGGAGATTTCCGGTCGCGGTGTTGGCCTGGATGTTGTGCAGAACGTGTTGCAGCGGCTCAAAGGATCGGTGGGTGTCGAATCCACTCCTGGACAAGGCACTACCTTCCGCCTGCGCCTGCCGCTAACTCTGGCGATCATCAAGGCGATCTTGTTCCGGGTGGAACACAGGCTCTACGCGGTTCCTTTAAACGCGGTAGCGGAAATGACGCGGATTCATCAATCCGATGTGCATCTGGTGGATGGACACGAAGTCGTGCAGTTGCGCAAAGAAGTACTGACGCTGGTGCGATTGGGACGTCCCGCCGATAGCACGGGCGATAGCAAACTGTTTGTTCTGGTCGTTTCCCATGCCGGGCAAAAACTCGGCTTGGTCGTGGATGAGCTCGCTGGACAAGAAGAGTTGGTCATCAAGGCGCTCGATACGAACTTGCTGTCGAGCGATTTGATCAGCGGCGTGTCGATCTTAGGCGACGGTCGAGTCGTTCTTATTTTGAATCTGGCGGCCGTTGCGGAGCGCCGCAGCCGGGTGCGGAACGAGTTGGGAAGCGCTCCCTGGGGCTTGCTCTTGCCGCTGTCAGAGGCACGGGAATTTCAGCTGCTGCAGACCGCAGATCTCACGGATGGCTTGCACGGCGGCGCCGCTGCGGCCGCAGCCGGGGGAGGAGAACTGTGAGACCTCCCATTCGAGTCCTGGTCGTGGACGATTCCGCCGTCATGCGGAAACTGATTCCTCAGGCCATTCAAAAAGACGACGAGATCCAGGTGGTTGGAACCGCCATCAACGGAAACTTTGCTCTGCGCAAGATTGAAGAACTGAAACCCCACGTCATCACGCTCGATCTGGAAATGCCGGGCCTGAACGGCATCGAAACCCTCAAGCAGATCATGCGAACCCACAAAACGCCGGTGGTTGTGGTCAGTTCGTATAGCACCGAAGGCGCGTCGGTCACCATGAAAGCTTTGGCGCTGGGCGCCGTGGACTTCGTCGCGAAGCCGACCGACCTGTTGCCGATCTCGGAAGTGGGAGACGAGCTGATCGCCAAAATCAAGGCGGCTGCGGCGAGCAAAACCGTGCGCGCTCTGCCCGAAACACCGGTCAAGGTCCTAAAGTCTTCGTCGGTGTCCAATAAACCCGCAACCAGGGTGATCGCGATTGGGATCTCCACGGGAGGCCCCAACACCTTGCAATACCTGCTTTCGCAGCTTCCCGCCGATTTTCCGGGATCCATTCTGGTGGTACAGCACATGCCGGAGGGTTTCACGCATATGTTCGCCCAGCGCCTGGACGACTGTTGCGCACTGCGGGTACGGGAGGCGCAGTCGGGCGACTTGCTGCTGGCGGGACGAGTCCTCATCTGCCCCGGCAATCAGCACGTAAGGGTTCGGCAAATGCGTCTGGCTGACGTTGTTTCGCTTTCGAACGATGACAAAGTAAACGGGCACCGGCCCTCGGTCGATGTCTTGTTCCATTCTTTGGCGAGAGATTTTGGCACCCGCGGCATCGCTTTGCTCATGACTGGCATGGGCGACGACGGAGCCGAGGGGATGGGAGCGGTGAAAGAGGCGGGCGGAATGACCATCGCCCAATCCGAAGACACCTGTGTGGTCTTCGGCATGCCAAAGGTCGCCATACAGCGCGGCTACGCCCTGCGCGTCGTCGCCCTGGAAGCCTTGGCGCACACCTTGCAGGCCCTGTGCGTGCCTTCGGCGTCCGCAGGGACGAACTCCGGGTAACGTCGTTACTGAAGTAAGTTTCTTTTGTGCCGGTTTTGCGAGAACTTTATAAAGGAGAGGGACCCTTATGGAGCAGTTTGTGCCATTACGCAGGAAGAAAGACGGGCAGCCCGTCCGCTACCTCGTGGTGGACGACTCCGTTTTTGCCCGCAAGAATTTGGGCAAGATGATTGAGACTTTTGGCGGTCAGGTCGCCGGCGAAGCTGCCGACGGGTGTGCCGCCATCACCGAATACGAGCGTGCACTCCCTGACCTCGTGCTCATGGACATTACGATGCCGCTCATGGAGGGTATCGAAGCTGCCGAGAAGATTCTGCAAAAACACTCGGACGCGCGCATTGTCATGGTCTCATCGGTCGGCTACCAGGAAAACATTGTGGCGGCACTGCAACGCGGAGCGCGTCATTTCGTACAGAAGCCCGTCAAGGCCGATGTGCTCTATGAAGTCGTCAAGTACGTGATGGGGGACGACGCAGTCGTAGCTTTAGCCGACGGCGCCCACGCATAGTGACGCGACCGGCAATGCACAACCCAATGCACGCACAGGTGAAAGCCCGCCCATGAAAATGGAATTGATTCAGCCGTTCATCAACGCAGCCGACGCGGTACTGGCGCAGAGCCTGCGATGCCGCACGGCCGTAGGCGACGTCAGCATGACCGAGGACACCTACAAGCGCTGCGGGATCGCGGCGCAGATCGCGTTCACAGGCGACATCGAAGGGCGGATCATTTTCGACTTGGCGCCCGCTACGGCCGCCTACCTGGCTACTTCGTTAAGCGGAGTGGAGGTTGGCGCCGGCGACGAAATGGCGGGAGAAGCCGTCCTGGAACTCGCCAATCAGGTCATTGGCAACGCCGTCACAACCCTCAACAATCAGGGTTTCAACTTCCGGGTGCTGCCACCGCTGGTCTACAAGGCCGAGCAGGGGCTACCCTCCACGCAGGACACAGAAGCTCTTCTGATGTCGTTTGAAACCTGCGGCGGCACGGTTTATATGAATATCGCGATGCGCTACACCAGCCAGGCCAGCGAACAGGCGGCATCTGCGGTCAGCGCGTAAGCTGCCCACACTAGGTCATTTCGGGTAGGCACCCTGATACGCCGTCGTACTCCAGCTTGGAAAACTTTGATCAAACTGAACCTGTCATCCCGACCGTAGGGCAATCGCCGGCTTTCGGCGATTGCCCGAAGTGGAGGGACCTGCTTTTCATTAGGGGAACGAGAGTTCCCTCTAGCGTCCCGTAATCATGAACACCGGGTTCTGGAACGCCGTGTTCGCTGGAGGCGGAGGCTGCACTGAACTCAACGGCGAGGGCACAGGCTGCACCTCGGCATTGTCAAACGTCCGCAAAATATAGGTCCCTTGAAAATCGCAGCTCGATACGTACACGCGCTCACTGCCACCCGAAGATCCCACCTGGAAGCGGAAACGAGTTGTGCTGCAGGGCGAGGCGACGGCTGGAGCCGCTTCCAGCATAGCGAGATGCCCCTGCTCCGTCAGCGACAACGAATCAATCCATGTCAGCGTCGGCGTCCACGTATTCGTGGCACTGGCAAACGCCATACTGAGGACGTAAATTCGTGAGCCATCGGGCAGCGCGGTGACTCCATTGAGCGTGCAGGTCGACCCCGCGGCGCAGCCCGAAGTCACAGCGGCAATCTGCAGCGATTTGATGAACACCGGCATATTCCCCGGTGCGACGGCGGTATTGTAGATTTCCAGATCGCCTTGCTTATCCGTAAAGTACAGCCGGTTCAACTTCCCGTCATACAAGATCGAGTCGGGGGTGCCCGGCAGTGGCAGCGGTGTCGAGTTCAAGATCGTATCGGTATTGGCATCGATGACCGTCACACCCGCTGAACCCAGCACAAACACCGCTGAGCTATCCGGGCTGGTGGTCGCCTGGAGCGGCCCCGCGCCCACGGAGAGTGTCTGGATGATCTGCTGGCTAGTTGTGTCGATCACGTAGACCACGCTATTCTTCTTGTCCAAAACGTAAAGCTTGTGTCCGTTGGGAATCTCAGCCATCCACTCAGGATCGCTGTTCGCAGGCAGATCAATCTGCGGCAACAGAACTTGACGCAGCGCGTCGATAACTCCAATCGCCGGGGCCGTCCCCGAACTGACTGGCGTCAGGATCACATACATCTTCAGGCTCTCCGCCGAATGCAGGAAGGTCGGCGTGTAGGCGGACGGGATGGTGATGGTTTGCAAAGTCCCCATCGGGCAGATCGACGTGCCGCCGCAAAGCTGCGCCGCGGTAATGGTCGAAACTGTGTTTTCCACCGCGTTGGCCGTGTAAATACGATTGTTGGCCCCACCCGGCAGCAACGCCGCGTGTACAGGCCCCCGGCCCAGCGCCGCCTGACCGACGTTCACATCGCCCGACACATCAATCTGCATGGTCGCCCCGGGACTATTGACCCCATTGGAGTTATCCGTGCTGATCGTCATAGCGAAGTGATACAGCTTGGGATCGCCCGGGTTGCCGGGAATCTGGATGATGGGCAAGCGGTAATTGGCTCCGCAACTCAGGCAAATCGCCCACAACATCAGCAGGATCGAAAAAGACAGATAACGACGGAAATGCATCCCTACCTCACCACAAGCTTTCACGAAAAATGGGTACCCAGGAGACACTTCATTCTAGCGACTCGTCGCAACGAATGCCAGCGACCAAGCCTGAGTTGGGATGCGGGGGACCTGCAATTGGCTGTATGGACTCGAGTGTCGCCGACGCTCCTGCCAGCAAAGCTCCAAGCTTGGCAGCAGGAACGACATACCACCGCGGTCGAGGACGAGCCCGAGCCTCACGGAGGTTGATCAGATTGGTCCGCCTCCGCAAGGCTGAGCTTCCCTTCTTTATTGCACGCGCTGTATCAGCGAAGACGAGCTACTGGTAAAGTTCGAGTTGCTGTACGTCGCCGAAATTGTGTGTCCTCCCGCCGAGAGAGCATTTGTCGTTATCGACGCGACGCCTCCTGAAAGCACCACCACTCCAAGCACCGTGTTGCCGCTCTTAAACGTCACCGTTCCCGTTGGCGTTAAAACCGGAGAACTGACGGTCGCAGTGAAAGTAACGTCTTGACCCAGCGGCGACGGATCAGCGCTCGATACAAGCGTCAAAGCCGTCACTGCCTTAATCACCTTTTGCGGTATGGATGCCGACGCCGCTTGATGCAGCGCATCTCCCGCATAAACTACTTTGACGTTCGTCACGCCGGCATTCAGCGCGGACGTGCTCACCGATGCCGTGCCGCCGCTGAGTATGGCGCTGGCCAACACAGTCGGCCCCGCTTTGAAGACCACGGTCTGCCCATCCAGCGACGGACCCGTGGTCGACAGGATTGCCGTGAAGGTCACAGTTTGGCCGTAGGTTGAGGGATTCGAATCTGTTTCAAAAAACGCCGTCACCCCGCTCCGAATGACAGTTTCCTTCAGGGTTGACGCGCTCGGTGAAAACTGCGCATCGCCGGAGTAGATGCTCTTGACATAGAACACCCCAGCCGCCGGGTAACTGGTCGTGAAGGTTGCCACTCCGCCGCTGAGCGGAACGGTCGCCACAATCACTCCACCCTGCTGGAATTTGACCGTTCCGGTTGGGGTTCCGCCAACCGACGAGCCAACTGTAGCCGTGTAGGTCACGGACTGGCCGACCAAGCCTGGATTCGCGGATGAAGTAACTTGCACCATCGAACTCAGCTTGCTGCCGGTAATCGTTAGACTTAGGGAAGTGGTATGCGAAAACGAACTGCTGGTGCCCGTGACGCTGATGGAGTAAACACCCGGTGCAGCGGCACCCGCGCTAATTGTTAGAGACGAGCTTTGTCCGGTTGAGACGGAAGCCGGACTCAACGATGCACTGGCTCCCGCCGGAAGGCCCGACGCCGAGAGAGCGATGGTCTGAGCGCTCCCCGAAATGAGCGCGGTAGAAATCGTGCTGCCGCCACTCGTACCCTGTGCAAGGCTCAACGAATTCGGGCTGGCCGAAATCGAAAAGTCGTTCACTACTGGAGCCGTAATGGTAAGACTGATGTTAGTGGAGCGCGTGTTTGTGCTTCCTGTGCCCGTCACTGTGATGGGGTAAACACCGGGCGCGGCCGTTCCCGCGTTCACGGTGAAATTCGAACTGCCTCCCGTGGTCACCGACGTCGGGCTGAGCGATGCGCTTGCGCCGCTGGGCAGCCCCGAAATGGACAAAGCGACTGTTTCGGCAACTCCTGCGGTGACGGCTGTAGAAATTGTGCTGCCGCCACTCGCACCTTGTACGACGCTCAACGAATTCGGGCTGGCCGAAATCGAGAAGTCGTTCGCAACCGCAGCTGTGACTGTGAGACTGACGCTGGCAGTATGAACTGCTGCTCCTTCGGTCCCCGTAACTGTGAGACTGTAAACACCGGCAGCCGCCGTTCCTGTATTCACGGTCAGCGTGGAATTGGCGCCAGCCGTAACAGATGTGGGACTGAACAACGCGCTCGCGCCACTCGGTAGGCCCGTAACCGCGAGGCTCACCGTGCTTGCCCCTCCGGACGCCACAGCCGTTCTAATTGTGCTGCTTCCACTTGCGCCTTGCGCCACGCTCAAGGAGTTCGGGCTAGCGGTGATGGCGAAGTCGTTCGGCGTGAGCGTGCAGTTTTGTTGAGCGTTGGAAAACTCCTGCTGCACGACATACGTGGTCCCGCTGATCGTGATGGTTCCCTGCTGGGCATTGCAAATATCCCCGATCTCGCCGTTCGTATTGTCGTACCAGGCGAGGGGAGGTGCGTTTGTGACAGCAAGCCCGACCGCCTCATCCGTGATCGCTTCGGCGAACTCGTGGGAGGAGACGGAGGTTTCGTTGTCAAACGTAGTGCTTGCGCTGCCGCAGCCTGTGTCACAGCCGCTTCCCGGTTGCATGTCGGGCAACACACCGTACGGAATATCGAGACTGTTGTTCGAATAAGTGCCGTGGTAGGCGCAAAAGCCTCCTGCTTGACAACTGTTCGAGCCTCCCTGCGTGATGGTTTTTCCGTGCGGAAAGTACACCATGTAGATCGTGTTAACGTTCCCACCTACGTCAACACTGGGCGGTGGCAAGACGCCAAGATTAATTTGCCTCTGCAGCTCGCTTTGGATTTGGGGGTCGGTAATCGTAGTCGACGTGATGCTTGGCGTGATTGTTACGGTGCTACGCAGCGTGCCTTGTCCAATGGTCTGCGTGCCGGCCTGACCGCCTCCGACAGGGGTAACGCCCAGTGTGTCATATTCCGCCAACATGTCCATGAAGCTGCTGCTTGTGATGTCGGAGTAAAAATTCGAAATATTGTTGTGAACGGTGGGGTCATAGGACCCCGAGCCCCAGAAAACCACCACAACCTCAATGTTCGAGATCACAGGGCCCCCGTAGTAGTCCAGGTGGGCACCGGCGGGAGCGCTCAATCGCGGCTTCACGCCTTTTGGCATGATCTTCACGACGTGAATCGGAGTCTTGTGGGCGGCTTGGGCGGCCTTATTCCACGCTCGAAAATTCGGAATTTGGTTGGTTGGGTTCGAAGTATCGGTGCTTTGCGCCACGGCAGCGCAGGACAGAACAGCCAAAAGAAAAGTACAAGCCAGAGTGGTGCAGACGTTGTGGCGCCTCATGGATCCCCCGAAGAGTTTGGTGTCGTAAATTGTTGAAACAGATGAAGATTCAGGCGCAGGTAGGACTCAACATACCCCTGCCTTCGGACTTCCGACTCAGCCCAGAAATGGGTGCGAAGTCTTTCAGGCAACTACTGAAGTACGGATGATTTGGCCTGAAAATGGAGGCAATGTCAAGATGAGATTGGCTTTTTTACCTCAGCATTTCACCTTAGCTACACGCCGTCCCAGATAGGGCACGGGAGGGATCCTTTGACCTGCACTGCGAGCAGTTACCAATAAGAACATCGAGCGAATTCGTTACTTCCCGGCTTGGGCGCGGAACTTTTCAGCCTCTTCAGCGTGGCCCATGGCGAGGTAGTCTTCGGCCAAGTCGTTCCGCGCCGTCTGCAGCCACTTCACCGTCGGACTGGTCTGCTTCATCAGAATGTCGTAACCGGCGCGGCTTTCTGCTTCAGCATCCTTATAACGATGCTCCGCCAGCAACACGCTGCCCAGCCGGATCCTGCTGATCCCAACTGTGGCGTGCTCCGCTGGCAGACTCTTCGAGTAAATCTGCAGCGCCTGCCGGAAGAGCTGCTCCGCGCGTGGATAGTCCTTTCGCGCAAAATATACTCCCGCCAGATTCGCCGTCGCCAATCCCGTCAAGTGATGCTGATCGCCGTACACCGTGTGGTAGATCCCGATCTCGCGATTGAAATCGGCCTCGGCCTCGTCCAATTTTCCCTGACGCACCAGCACGTTCCCTAGCTCATTCAGCGCATAGGCAACGCGAGGGTGCACCGGGCCGTACGCATGTTCCAAAATCGCAAGCGACTGCCGTAACATCCCGGCGGCCTCGTCGTAGCGTTGCTGATAAATCAGCGACTGGCCCACGGTGGTCATGGCATCCGCCGTCTCCGGATGGTCTTTCCCATACCAAGCTTCGATAATCTCCAGCCCTTGCCGGTTGAATTGTTCGCTTTCGCGATAGCGTCCTCCCTGGAATTCAATGCTGCCGAGGTTGATCAGGGTGTCGGCCAACAGTGGATGCCATTCGCCATAGAGTTGCCGTTGCATGCCCAGCACTCTTTCATTCAACGTCTTCGAGACATCATAGTGCCCAAGATAGAAATGGGAATTCGCCAGCTCCGACAGGCTCGCCGCAAGTTCCGTCGTCGCCCCGGACGCCGATTGCAACCGCACCGCCTCGTCCAACGCCGCGATCGCGTCGGGATACTTCTCCCGCATTTCTAAAATCTTGCCGAGCGCAAATTTTGCCCGAGCGACCGCGGGATGGCCGGCTGGCAGTTTTCGTTGGCTGATGTCGAGCCCTTGTCGCGCCAGCCGCTCCGCCTCCTCGAACTGCGCCTGATCGGCGCGCACCAATGCTTTCGCCACCAGGCTCTCGGCAACTTCCGGACTATCCGCGCCAAATAGCTTTGTACGTTCTGCCAGCGCCGAATCCAAAAGTGAAACAGACGAATCGAACTTGCCCAGTTTGTCGTAAATTCCCGCCAGATTCTCGTATAACTCGGCTTGCACTTTGGGATCGCTGTTGAGTGCTTGCGCCTGTTGCGTGCCTCGATCCAAAAGCGTAACGACGCGCATGGCGTCCGCCGGCCCGGCGCTTTCGTCTCCGCCCTGAAACAGATTCATCATGAAGTGCTGAATGCGCTGGGTTCGCGCAGCTTCTGCCAATGCGGCGTCGCGAGCTTTCGCGAGACGCCAGGTAAAGAACGCGATTAACGAGGTGAGCGCAACGAATGCCAGAACCGCCGCCGTCACCGCCCGCCGGTTTCTGGTAACGAACTTCCCTGCCCGATAGCGCAGGCTGTCCGGACGCGCCTCCAGCGGTTCCCGCTTCAGGTAGTGATCGATATCGCGGATGAGCGCTTCCACCGAGCGATAGCGGCGCTCCACATCTTTGTGCATCGCGGTCAGGCACAGCACGTCCAGCTCGGCCCAGGAAGATTTCGGGAGCGACACTTGAACCAGACCGGCGCCCGACGTTTGCACAGCCTTTCGAGCCACCGTCGAAGGCCTGTCTGGCTCCCCTTCTACAATCGCGGTCCCGGCTTCGGCTGGCGTTTTGTTCGAGAGATCGAAGGGCCGCTGCCCGGCCAGCAACTCATACAGAATCACGCCCAGAGAATAGACATCGCTCTGAATTCCCACACGCTCGCCGCGGATTTGCTCGGGCGAGGCATAGGCGGGAGTCATCAGTCGCATGCCCGTCAGCGTTGCGTCGTTTGCCCCCAACTCCAGACTTTCCACTTGTTTTGCAATTCCGAAATCCAGGAGCCGAACCGTTCCATCGGACTTCACCAGAATGTTGGAGGGCTTCAGATCGCGATGAATCAACGCATGGGAATGCGCATACTGTACGGCCTCACACACCGAACGAAACAGCTGCAGCCGCAGTTCGATGGAGGCGCGGGCGTCCTCGCCCGCGCGCCCGGCGCAATATTCCGTGAGAGGAACACCCTCGACGTACTCCATAACAAACCAGGGAGTTCCGTCAGCTAGAGTGTCCGCGTCGTAAATCCGCGCAATGGAGGGGTGGGTGAGCTGCGCCAGCATGCGCTGTTCACTGGCAAAGCGCTCCCGTCGCGCCGGAGAAAGCCAGGCATCGCGCAGCACCTTGATCGCCACCAGATTGCCAAGATCAGGGCGCTCCGCTAGATAGACC
>Ga0209068_10000064_pt1 | contig 65671 bp, 50 predicted proteins | sample ColStrG_CSR_2012_FD_187200 | JGI IMG/M metagenome (GOLD analysis project Ga0209068, IMG submission 187200) | Freshwater sediment microbial communities in response to fracking from Pennsylvania, USA - Cold Stream Run_MetaG_CSR_2012 (SPAdes)... | ecosystem: Environmental > Aquatic > Freshwater >...
CAGCGCCCGCTTGCCATTGATCACCAACCCGTGATGCCGCCCCAACCACCAGGCCACACGACGATAACCGTATGCCGGTTTCTCGCCGCAGGCCAGAACGATCTCCTGGTCGCGTGAGCGATCCGCATTGACACGTTCTTGACAAACACGTGACAACGGGAAAGAACCCTCGGCCATATACTCGCCGCAAGCTCGAACCGAGCCAATCCACCGCCTTTCCAGGCTTTCGAGGCAAGCCATGAATTACCGGGTCGCGCCGCTACAAGGGTCTTCACGCTGGATACTCATCGTCACGCTGTTTTGTTTCTCCTGGTTGGCCCCAGGGGCGGCCGCGCAGACTGCTGCCGCGGGCCCAGGCACGGTTACCGTGCACAGCCAGTTCGGCGGACAGATATTCGGCTTCGACATTGACCAAAATGGCTCCGAGGGCGTGCTCACCGAAGCCCAGACTTTATCCACCGGCCACAGCTTGAACGCGGTCGAGACTTTTGATCAGACCACGGGAAAAATCATCAAAGTGGTTAGCAAAACGGAAACGCTCGATGAAGATGTGACGCTCGGCGTTGTCAACAAATCGGTCGCGCTGGTCGAGCATGACCACGTGAAAGGGATTTACGTGTCCAGGCGTACGTACCGCACGCTCAGTCCGCTGGCGTCGAACCAGTTCACCGGCACCTGGACGCCGCCCCTCGCCAAGATTGACATCATCTTGCAGGTGAGTCGCAATCAAGGCGTGCCCGGAGTTGGCGTGTTGGCTTTCGAGAACGGGGGCAACAATAATTCTTTCGTATTCAGCTCCGATGTGGCGAAGAACACTCACGGGCCGTTTATTACATTGACCAATCCGGTATTCCAGTCGGGAGACTCGCCGGTCATGGCGTATGACAGCGTGAAGAATCGCGCTGTGGTGGGGGCCTCGACCGGGGCGGTGGGCGGCCCGCCGCCCAGTTTCGCCATCGTTGATCTCACCACCGGCAAGGTCGTCGAGTTCGGCGGAGTGGGTGCCGGCTTTGTGAACGGGATCGCGGTGGACTCAAACGACGGCATCGCATGCGCCACCACCGAACTCGACTTCAACGTGGAGTTCTACAACCTGGCCCATCAAACCGGGTTCGCCGTGCAGATTCCCGGCGCGACTAACCAGTTGCAGAGCGGCGCCGATGTCGCATACGACCCGGTACACAAGCTGTTCTTCGTGGCCCAGTCGGTGTCGAGCAGCGCACCGTCGGGCAGCAGCATTCAGATTTTTAACACCAAGGGACGATTCATCAAATCGCTGAACGGGTTTAATTTCTCCAACGCATTTACGGTGGTGCCGGTGCACATCGCGCTGAATCCCAAGAACCGCAGCGGTTATGTGGACGGCCCGGATGCGACCCAGATACAGTCATTCACTTATTAGGTTCAGGGAAGCAGGCCATACACATCGAGTTCGTATTGCGCCGGGACGAAGACCTTGCCGTTGGCCACGGTGGGTACGGTGAATTTCACGGCCGGACCGGCGGCATCGCGGGGGGCGTTGATCTTTGAGTTGTAGATCTCAAAGCCAAGATTGTTGGCATCAAAGGCATGGAGCACGGCTGGCTTGGCGCTGGAAAATCCGCCAAGCTCGAGGAACCACAGAATCGCCTGGGGACCGCCGTTGGAGGATACCGCCGGAATCTCGCCCGGGTAATACAGCGTGATGGGTGTGAGACTCAGCGGGATGGTTGACAGCAGGCCGTTCGACATCAAAAATTGCTTCACCTGGTCGGCCACGGCACCGACATAGATGTGAGAGTTCCAGTACGCGGGAACCCCGCGGATGCCGGGCTCGTTGGTGAGATTGATCCCATACTTGCCGACTTTGAGCACGCCCACCAGTTCCTGGACCACCTGGTCCTGGGTTGGGCTGTAGCCGCCCAGATTGTCGCGGTTCGCCAGATAAAGAGTTGAGCCTTTTCCACCGGCCAGCAAAAGGTGCGGATAGTTGCCGGGCTGGTCCGGTAGGGCCAGAACGCCGCCGGAGGCCAGGTCGCCGTTGTTGGCGGCGAGCGCGGTCTGGTTGAACGGAGCAAAGTAATCCGCCGCGCTGGTCATGCCCGACGAGGGGCTGAGGCGGACGACGCTATCGCCATAGTCGAGGCCGCCGGACGCCGCGTCAAACGGGCCGTTCCCGGTGGAGAAATAAATGTTGCCGTTGCTGTCGGCAGCGGGAGCGGCCCCGCCCTGCCAGATGCCGCCTTCGGTCGAATTCGGGCTGGTGATGAACCCGCCGGTCACTTGCAGGCTGTTGGCATCGAAGCCCACCACCCAGCCGTGGAACGGAAATTCGTCGTCGTGCGAGCCCCACGCCACATAGACCACGCCATTCAACAACATCAAGCCGGCGCGCTGGTTCTGGGTCAGAGCATTGAAGGGAATCTGGTTCTGCGCCGTTTTGCCGGCGCCGGTGCCCGGCACCTGCAGCTGGATGGCGGCTGGGCTCGAGCCTCGCTCGGCGCCCGTGGTGATATCGAGCGCGTGCAGCCGCTGCACGAATTGATATGTGCCGGAGACCAGTTCCTTGGTGAAGGCGACCACATACAGCGTTCCACTTGCCGGGTCAATCACCGGCGTACCGGTGATGCCCATCTCCGGGACAATGTCCACGCCCTTTACGTCGGAACCGGGAACGGTGCTGACGCCCTGCCCGGGATTGATAAAGCTCACCTGCCACAGCACTTGCTTGTTGTCGGCGTCGAGGGCGTAGACGCTGTCGTGCTCGGTGGCGGCGAAGATGACGTTATGCAGGCCCTGGTTCGGGATCGAGACATTGGCGACGTAGAGCGGCTGCGCGTAGGTGTATCCATCGAGCGCGTAGGAAAATAATTTGCCGAACTGGGCAGGGTTCACGTTGGCGGTGCTCAGTACGGTTTCCGCCAGGTTCTGCCCCGTGCGTCCCAGGTCATTGTGATAGGTGAATGTGCCGGTGTAATTGGTCACAGAGGCGGTTGCGCTGGCGGTCTGCGTCGGAGACGAAATGTCCACTGCGGTGACGATGTGACTGCCCGGCGTGCTGGGAGGCGTGTAAAGGCCGTTGGCGGTGATGGTGCCGGCAGAAATGGAGCCGCCGGCGACGCCGTCCACCATCCAACTGATGTTGGTGCTGGGTAAGCCACTGATGGTGGCGGAGAACTGCACCGTCTGGGTCGCACTCATTACGGATTGACGCGGGCTGATGCCAACAATGGTAGCGGCGGCCTTGCCCTGTCCGCTCAGCGTGATGGATTGCACTTGCGGCGGATCGGTGAAGGTGAGCACGACGTCGCCTTTACGGAACGCCGGCCACGTCGGAGTAAGCGAGATGTTGATGGTGCAGTTGGCGCCCGCGTTCAGGATTGCCGGACAATTGTTGGTTTGAGCGAAATCGCCATTGGCGAGAATGCTTTGCAGGGTCGCGTTGCCCGAACCGGTGTTAGTAAGCGTCACGGTTCGCGGAGCGCTGGTGGTGCCGACGACCTGCACCGGGAAGGTGAGGCTGGTGGCGGAGAGGCTGAGTATTCCGCCGCTGGTTCCCATGCCCGACAGCGGAACCGTCAGCGCGCCCGCATTGGTCTGCATGGTCAGCAGCCCCATGCGAGACCAGGTCGCGGTCGGCGAAAAAGTCACGCTGATGTTGCAGGTGGCATTAGCGGCGATGATGGTGCAATTGTTGGTCTGGCTGTAATCGCCGGCGGTAGAGACGTTGGTGACCGTCAGATTACCGTTGCCGTTGTTGGTCACAGTAAGGGGCAGAACCAGGCCGCCTCCGCCGATCGCCGTGGCTCCAAAATTCAAGCTCGCTGCTGAGAAACTGGCCACACCGGCAACCCCGGTTCCGGCAAGGCTCACCAATTGCGGGCTGGTTGGGTCGTTGTCAGTGACGGTGATGGTGCCGGTGCGATTTCCGGTGGCTCCCGGTGTAAAGGTCACGATGATGTTGCAACCGTTGCCCGGCTGCAAAGTTCCGTGGCAGTTGCCGCTGAGTGGAGCGAAATCCGTGCGGTTGGGACCACCCACGGCGACCGAATTCAACGTTAGCGGTGCTGTACCAGTATTGGTGATGCCAATGTTTTGCGGCGCGGAGGCAGTCCCTACTCCCTGGTTACCAAAGTTCAGGCTGTTGGTGGTCAGAGTGGCAGTCTGGCCGCTGGCCGCGCCAGCGCAAAGCGCTAAAGCGGTGCTTGCCAAGCAGGGAAGAAACCTACGCAAGATCATTTTGGAAAAAGGCACCGGTTCGCTCCAAGCACTTAGAAGCAAGCCCTACTACCAGGGGGAAGCAGGGAAAGACCCTGCTTTTATAGAGGTCTTGACTAGCTCGATTATCGGCGGTATGAGTTGGATCCGTCAAGGGCCAAAGATGGCACGGTAGTGGGGTAATCGGACAATTTTCCGTAATCTAGTGCGCTTGAATCTCCTTGTGGGTAAGGGGTTTAGGCCTATTGGCTTAGTTGAACTCTGGCACCGGGGGCCCAGGCCGAGGCGCATGGTATGCCGCGGCCTGGCTTCGGCAGAATTACTTCCCTGTTCCAGTCACGTTCACGCTTTGCAGGCTGGGGTTTGCGGAATCGGTCAGCGTCGTCGCGCTTGCCCGAGTCCCGACGGCGCTCGGCGTAAATGTCACCGTGAAGGTGCACTTAGCGTGACCGGCGAGCGAGGCACCGCACGGAGTAAGCCCACCGGGGACTGCGGCGAACTCCCCGCTGCCTGTGATCGCCAGGTTGACGGAACCGCCGAGATTATTGGTGATGGTCACGGTCTGCGGCGCGCTGGATGTGGCCACCGTCTGTGCGGCGAAGGTCAAACTCGCTGGGGAGAAGGAAAGCGGCAGGGCAGCCGTCCCTTTCACGTCGTAAATCTGACGCCCCACGGTGGCGTTGTCGGAGACGACGACGGCACCGTTGATGGCGCCGGCGGCCCCGAACGCTGGAAGGAACGTAACGCTCATCGTGCAACTCGCGCCGGCATTGAGCGCAAGAGTGGCGGCACAGGGAGTCGTGCCACTGCCCACTTCCGCAAAATCTCCGCTGGATGCAATGGAGCTCAGAATCACCGCGCTGGCGCTGGTGTTTTTTACCGTCACGGTTTTTCCCGCGCTGCTGGTGCCGACGGCCTGGGCCGCAAAGGTAAGGGTCGCGGGAGTAAAGGTCAAGGGCGCAACGGCCCCGCCGCTGCCGGTGCCGGAAAGCGCGACCAGTTGCGGAGTGAACGATGTTCCGTCGGCAATCGAAACCGCGCCGTTGATCGCGCCATTTGCCGTTGGCGTGAACGTCACCGCGAGATTGCAAGTCGCTTTCGACGCCAGCGAAGCTCCGCAGGTGGTGCCGCCCGCGCTGATCGCATAGTTGCCGCTGGCGGCAAACGAGAAGGTTAAAGTAGTGGCCTCGTTGTTGGTGAGGGTCGCGGTCTTCGAGGCCGTCGTTGTGCCCACGCTCGCTGTGCCAAACGCAAGGGTCGCCGGAGCGATGGTCAGCGGCAAATTTCCCGTGCCGGTGAGCGCAACCGTCTGCGGCGAGTCGGGTGCGCCGTCGCTGACGGTGAGGGTCCCAGTGGTTGCGCCGGGAACGGTGGGCGTGAACGTCAAGCCGACGGTGCAGCTGCTACCCGCGCCCAACGTCGCGCCACAACTGTTGGCGGTGATCGCGAAAGCCCCGTTGACGGCAACTGGATTCATGCTTACCGCGCTGCTGCTGGTGTTCTTGAGCGTGACTGATTTGGCTGCGCTCGTCGTCGCCACAATCTGCGGACTGAATGCGATCGCCAGCACACTTGGTTTCACGATCGGACTGCTGGCCACGTCAAACGGCAACGCCTGATAGGCCGCGCAGCTCGCGCCTGATGGGAAGTTCTCGACAAACACTTGCTTTCCGCCGGGAGTGGCCAGATCGGCAGGAGTGAGGGCGACGGTGATCTTGTTGGAGCTGACGAACGTGGCCGCGTGATAAACATTGTTGAAGAAGACGATCGTGCCGGCGGTGAATCCGGTTCCGTTGACGGTCAGGGTTAGCTTGGCGCTTCCCGCAACGACGGCGGAGGGGCTTAGGCTCGTCACCGTCACCGGCGTGGCCGTGGTGCTGAAGTCGCCGGTGACCTGAAGCTCGTCATTCATGGTGATGCCCAGCGGATTACCGGTTCCGGTCAGATCGTTTTGCCATTCGGTGAAAGTCCAGCCCGTGTTTGGCGTTGCCAAAAAGCTGAGCAAGGTTCCGGTGGGGTAAAAGCCGTCTCCGGTGGGCGACGACGGAGTCACGCCGACAATTCCCGCGCAACCCTGGTTCGCATAATCGCTCAGGTAATACTCCGGGTTCAAGGTGGCGGTGTAAGTCGTGCTGGTCGAGGGCAGTGTAATGGTGTGGGTCTGGGCCCCGCTGTCGCTCCAACTGCCAAACAGATACCGGCTGTTGTAGGTCCACGGCGTCTGCGTGGCGTCCACGCTGATGGTGTGAGTGTTTCCGCTGGTCCAGGTGGAGTCGTAGTCCGGTGAGAAATTCTTGGGCGCGGGCCAATAGCTGCCGTTGTCAATGTTCACATAAAACCGCGAATCCGGCGGATTGCTGGTCACGGTGTAGACGGGAGTCGAGCTGAAATACGCCGTAGTGTTAATGCTGGTGCCGTCATCGGCAACGTAAAACGTTTTAGGATTCGTACCGAGGCCGCCGGGCAGCCAGTAGGGGGAATTGATGTACTCGTAGAAATTCTGCCCGGGGTTGGGCGACGCGGTGAGCGTGAGTGGTTGCCGCGCCACAACGTATACGCCGCTCGCTCCGGGATAGGCTTGTGGTGCGGGACTCGGCGCGACTGTGCCCGTTCCGGTCGGATAGATTGTCATCACATAGGGAACGAGCTGGATAAAATTGGCGGTATACACCGTCACCGCAGGCGTTGCCGCGGGAAATCCCAACTCTCCGTTGCCCGGAAGCACGGTGATGGTGTGGCTCCGCGTGCCGTTGTCGTTCCAGCGTCCGAAGGTGTAAACCCCGCTGCTCAAGGTTTGGGCATTGGTGGGGACATCGAACGTATGGGTAGAGTGAAGGGCCCAAGTAAAAGTCTGCGGCGTGGTGATGGTGTTGCCGTCCACAATGACCTTCAAGTTGGGAGGATTGGTTGCGATTGTGACCGCCGTGGGCGCGGCGCCGTACAATCGCTTCACTCCGTCAACATCTCCTGCGGAGTATCCAACGTTGTTTGACAACACCATGCCTGCGGGAATGGATTCCAGTGTGGGCGCGCCATTTTTGGTGAATCCCCAGGCGCCGTAATGCATGAGCGAACCCCAGTCATAGAGGGTCAAGGTCTGCATGTCGTCGAACTGCTGTGCTGAGTCGAACTGCAGCACATTGATCATGTTGCTGTAGAGCACGGTGACGTAGGAGTCGCGGTCTGGCCGGGATTGCTCGTGCCACAGACCGGTTGCGTGTCCCATCTCATGCAGCAGGGTGGAGACCGTGCAGTTTCCCGCGCCCCAGATCTGTTGCGGTCCGCCGCCAACTCTGCCAATGTAGGAATTGCCCACGCCGCTTGTGTCGGACGCGGTCAGGTTGAAATCCACGTAGTCGGTCTCGGTGGATTGCGGCACCCATTGAATGATGCCGGAAAAAATTCCGTTGTATTGCCCGATCGCGGTGCCGATGTTCGTCGCGTCAACCATCCCGGCGTGAATGGTGTAAGGGATTTGGTAAACGCCGCCCACCTTGGGCCAAAGATATTGCAGGTAATCGAGGGTCCCACTGGTGATGCCGCTTTCCGGAAGCTTCTGAGCTACGTGATCGAGGGCAATGTCGCCTTCGGTAATCATGCGGCCGCTCACGATCTGGTAGCTCACGCGGTGGCCGCGGTAGATTCCGGTGCCTCCTTGCGCGCGCGGAGACTGGGCGGAGGCGATGGCCGAGCAGAGCGTCAGGAAAACGAACGCGAGAAGGGAAAGACGGCGCGACGGCATGGCAAAGCCTCCACAAGCAAGTCTGCCCCGAAGGGCCTGACGGATAAGGAATTAGGAGGAGGAGGGCCTTAGAACTAGTGCTAGTTTCCATTGGTTTTGGGCCATTGTCAAGCGGGAACCGCGTGTTGGCCGGGTTAGTTGCCGCGCCACGTAGGTACATCTTTGCGGTCTTCGCAGATGGCTGCGCGATCAAGCGCCTAAGAGCTTTTAACCACAAGGGTCGCGAAGTGATCTGCGGCTATTTCGGTTATTGGAAGCGACCGCTTCCCTGGTCGCCGCAAAAGATGCAACCCGCCGCCCGTGGTAGGATGTCCAGTGAATCGTCGGTCATGCTGGCGGCCTATTAAAACGTGTGAATGAAGGTAAAGAACCATTTTTAAGCGCCTTCGTGAGGATTGGTCCATGTCACTGATGCTCGAAGAAATTCGTCAGCAGCCCGAAGTTCTGGGCCGCATGGTGCAGTCCCAGCGATCACAAATTGAGAAGCTTGGCGAAGTGCTGCGGCGGCGTTCCATCCGGTTGATTGTGCTGGTGGCGCGGGGCAGCTCCGACAACGCATCGCTGTTCGGGCGCTATCTGCTGGAAATCACCACCGGAATTCCCGTGTCGCTGGCCGCGCCTTCGGTATACACCGTCTATGGCGCCAAGATGCGTCTCGACAATACTCTGGTGGTCGGCGTATCGCAGTCGGGAGAGGGCGAGGACATCAACCGGGTTTTGGCCGACGCCCGGGCCGGTGGAGCATTCACGATCGGCATTACGAATGAAGCGGGATCATCCATGGTGAAGGCGGTGGATGAGCCGCTGCTGATTGAGGGCGGCAAGGAACGGTCTCTAGCCGCGACCAAAACCTTCACCGGACAGATGATGATGTTCTATCTGCTGGCGGAAGCGCTGGCCGGCAAGGCGCCACAAATTGCGGGCTACGAAACCATTCCTGATCTCTGCGCCGCCGCTCTCCATCATGAACCGCGCATCCGCGAACTGGTTCAACGGTATACGTTCATGGAGAACTGCGTGGTGCTGGGGCGGGGCTTGCTCTATGGGAACGCGTATGAACTTGCGCTGAAGCTGATGGAGACCTGCTACATCGTCGCCGAGCGTTTTTCCACCGCAGACTTTTTCCATGGCCCGCTGGCCCTGGTGGAACGGCATTTCCCGACGATCATGTTTGCCGCTCCCGGAGCGATGATGCCTTCGGTGAAAACCCTGGCGGCCCGGCTCAGGGAATTGCACGCGGAGACATTGGCGATCACGTCAGACGACTCGCTGGCGGAACACTGTTCGCAGGCCGTGCGCATGGACCCGAAAATTGAGGAATTTCTCGCACCGATTCCCTACATGATGCCGGCGCAGATGTTTGCCGCGCTGCTGGCCGAGGCCAAGGGCCTCAATCCCGATACGCCGCGGTCGTTGTTGAAAGTCACGCGCACGCTTTAAGAACACTCCGACTAACGTCATAAACCCAACAGCAGGTTTCTCGACTTCGTAAAGTTGTCCGTAAACCGGGCAACTTTACTTCGCTCGAAATGACAGAGAGCAGACTGGCGAGTTTCCCTGGCGTCTATTTCTGGTCGGCGGGTTCCCGGGGCAACGCTTTCTCGATCGGCTTGCGGGGCAGCATCTGGTCGCGCATCGCCGCCTCATACACAAAGCTGGCAACGATGACGGCGGCCTGCTTCAGGTCTTCCGGTTGCAGCCGATCGTACACGTCCATGTTGGAGTGGTGCGTGCGCGTTTCGTATTCGATGGGGTCCTGAATGAACTGGAAGCCGGGGATGCCGGCCGCGTCGAACGATTGGTGATCGGTACCACCGGTGTTGCGCATGGTGATCGTGGACATGCCGAGGTCCTTGAAGGGCTGCATCCAGGCCTCGAAGATCGGCGCGACTGCGGCGTTCTCCTGCAAATACACTCCACGAATTTTTCCCGTGCCATTGTCCACATTGAAATAAGCGGACACCTTGGCCTGTTCGGGCTTCACCGTGACCGGGCCGGCTTCGCGCCGCATCAAGGTGGGCATGTCTTTCATACCGGGGTCGTCCATCGGTGGTCGCGAGCCGAAGTGCTGCTGGACGTAAAACTGCGAGCCCAGCAGGCCTTCCTCTTCGCCACTCCACAGGCCGATGCGGATGGTGCGGCGCGGCTTGAGGTCGAGTGCTTTCAGGATGCGGACGGCTTCCATCATGACAATCGTACCCGCACCGTTGTCGGTCGCTCCGGTGCCGGCGTGCCAGGAATCGAGGTGGGCGCCGAGCATGACCAGTTCGTCCTTCTTGTCTTTGTCGGTGCCGGGAATTTCCGCGACCGTGTTGTATTGCATGGCATCGTCATCGTAGAACGTGTTCTGAACGTTGAGTTCGAGCTCGACATCTTTTTTCTGCTGCAACAGGCGGGCGATGCGGGTCCACTGTTCGAGTGCGATGCTGAGCTGGGGAACGGTGGCAGTTTCGCCGGTTTTGTAGGAGCCGCCTTGCTGTACGAAGACGGTGCCGCCGCCAAAGGGGCCATAGCCGTGGTCTACGATGGCCAGGACTTTTTCGTCCGCGAGGAACTGATTCAGGTCTTTGATGAACTGCATGCGCTTAGCAAATCTGGCAAAGGTGAACGGAGGCCGCTGTCCTGGGACCTCGTATTGCGCCATCTTGGCGAGATCGTCGTCGCTCTCGCGTTTGAAGGGAGCTTCGGTGATCGGTTTCACGTCGGCGTCGGGACCAAAGACGGCGATCATGCCGGCGAGCTTTCCCTTGTATTGCTCAAAGTCTTTCTGGTCTTCGATTTTCACCCGGATGCACTTGCCCTGGACTGCTCCGTTGGTGCCGGGAGTCCACGCCTTGGCGTAGGCAATAAGCGGCGCAACGTCAGGGCTGAGCATACGCGCGTTGACATACTGATTGGCCCAGCCGCGACCGAACGGCCCCCATGCTTCCAGATGGGCGTTCGCCAGTCCGAAGCCGGTGAGTTGGTCGCGGGTCCACTCGTTGGCGCGCTTCATGTTGGGAGAGCCGGTAAGCCGGGAACCGATGCCGTCCATGAGTCCGGTGGCAAGGTCCATGACTTTCGAGTTGTGAAATCCCTCGTAGCGGATTTTCGTGATGGCTTCGAGATCAACTTTTTCCTGCGCGCGCGCAGGCAGGGCGAACGCGACGATGAGGGCGGATAGCAGAAGCGTGCCGGTGGGGCGGAGAGAAGTCCGCATAGTAGGCTCCATGGGTGAAATGAACGAGAACAGCGGATTATACCGGAAGCGGCTACTCTTTCTTCGTGGTGTCTGCGGCTGCGGGCTCCGATTTGCCCGCTTCCGGCTTGGCCGCGGAGGGCGGCGCGGCATCGGGCTTGGCTCCTTCTGGAGATGCCGCGGAGGGTTTTTCCCCTGCTGTGGAATGCCCCTCGGCTCCGGGCTTCTCTCCCGGCTCATCATCGTCGGGCTTCATGATGTATTGCACGATGATGGATACGCGGCGATTGGAAGGGTCGGTGGGCGCGTCGGGCTTGCGCAGTTGCTGGTCGGCGAAGCCCCTTACCTGGCGGACCTGGTCGGCCTTCAGTCCATTGCTCTGCATCAGGCGGCGCGCGGAGTTGGCGCGGTCGGAGGAAAGCTCCCAGTTGGTGTAGTTGGCGTTGCCTCCATAGGGCGTGGCGTCGGTGTGTCCCTCGATGGAGACTTTGTTGGGAAGTTCGCCCAATTGCTGCGCCAGCATGACCAGTAGCTGTTTGCCGTCGGTGTTGAGCAGTGGACTGCCACTGTTGAAAAATGTTCCGGTGGCGGATTCGAGCAGTTCCACGCGGAGGCCTTCGCTGGTGACGGTCATTTCGATGTGGTTTTTTAGTTTCTCGAAATCCTTCATCTGTTGGACGGCCTTCTGCAGCTGTTCCTTGAGCTTGGGCATGTTGTCTTTGGTGATGGCAAAATTTTCTCCCACGCCCATCATGTTGGATCCGACTTTTCTGGACGTGCCCGTGGGGTCCTTGAAATAGCCGCCGACCGCTTCCTGGATTTGTTTGCTGCTGTTCAGCAGCCACAGCACGATGAACAGGGCCATCATCGCGGTGACAAAATCGGCATAGGCGACTTTCCATGCGCCGCCGTGGTGGCCGCCGTGGCCGCCTTTTTTCTTGATGATGATGATGGGTCTGGCTTTTTCCATCGTAGTGTCCGTCTTCTAGGCGGAAGCCGCAGCCGCAGCGCCACCGCCACGGCAGGCCGCTTCGAGTTCTTTGAACGAGGGACGAACATGCCCGGGAACGGCGCGGCGTCCGACCTCGACCGCAATAATGGGCGCGGAGCCTTTGAGGAACGAAATCATCAGCACCCGCAGCACGTAGAGGAATGCGTGCTCCTCTTCCGATGCCTTGGCCATGTTGGCGGCGATGGGCCCAATGAATCCGTAACAGAGCAGAATGCCGAGAAAAGTGCCAACCAACGCCGCAGCCACCTTGTGGCCAATTTCTTCGGGCGGACCTCCCAGCGCTCCCATGGTGATGACCACGCCCAGTACGGCGGCCACGATGCCAAGTCCTGGCAGGGAATCAGCCATGGTGCTCAGGGCGGCGATAGGTTGGGACGCGGAATGATGATGGACTTCCATGTCCAGGTCGAGCAGTTGATCGAGCTCGAACGGGTCTACGCCGGTGATGGCCATGCGCAACGAATCGCACACGAAGTCGCAGACGTGATGGTTCTTGGAAAAAGTCGCGTTCTTCGAGAAGATGGGGCTCTTGGGGGCGTCTTCGACGTCGGCTTCCAGCGCCATGAGACCTTCCTTGCGGGCCTTGTTCAGCAGGTCGTACATCATTTTCAGAGTGTCAATGTAGACCTGCTTGGAGAACTTGGAGCCTCCGAACGCCCCGGCCAGGCCGCCAATCATGGCCTTCAGAATATGCAGGGGATTGGCGATGAGTACGGTGCCGAGAGAAGCACCGCCAATGATGACCAGCTCCGCCGGCTGGACGAGCACTTTGAGGTTGCCGTGCTCCATCAGATAGCCGGCGACGATGGCGCCGATCACGACCACGATTCCGATGATGGTGAACATAGGCTAGTCCCGTCTTTCCGTTTTCAATGAGGTGGATGGTCGCCGGCGGCGGCGGCGCGTGACTTCGTGGGATCGGGCGCGATGGATTCAGGACTGGCTGCGCGGGCCAGCAGTGAGTCCATCGTGTCCCCGGGCTGGGCTGAAGCAGTGTGGACCGAGACCGGGATGGAAAGTTCCTCGCCCCAGAACTCGATACCGGCGCGTTCCATCATTTTGTGGACGCGCTCGGCAAGGACGTGGAGAGAGTCCGCGTGGCAGTTGGTCAGGATGGCGAGGAATTCCTCCGGCCCCCAGCGGCCCACGAAATCGCTGGGACGCAGCGCGTTCTCCAGCGTGTGCGCAGCAGCCGGGAAGATTGCGGTGACCGCCGCCTGGCCGTGGGTGGATCGAAGATGTTCAAGCCCGGTCAGCTGCGCTCGAAGCACGGCAAACGGCACGTGCAGCTCGTGGAACGTACTGAGGGTCTCGCGCAGGTGGGCGCGCATCATGTCATGGTTGGCGAGGCCGGTGGCGGGATCACTGAGGCCGACCCGGTCCAGTCCATCTTCGCGCCGGTCGGGATCGGCCGCCGCGCTGGAGCCTTCGAAGCTGAATGCCAGGGCCACCGGCGTGCCGTGCGAATTCCTCACCGGCCCGACCCAGGAGTGGACCGCAACCCGCTCGCCGCTCTTGTGATGGATCGAGTTGCGGCCCTGTACCGTGCGGGCGCTGTGTTGCGCCTCCGACCGGGGACAGCTCTCGCCGCAGAGTTCGCAGCTGCGCTGGTCGCAATGCAGCAGAAAGTTCTCCGTGCATTTGTGCCCCAGCACTTCGTGGCGAAGATAGCCCGTGATCCGCTCGGCGCCGTCGTTCCAAAAAATGATTTTTCCATCGAGGCTGACCGCGACCACCGCGGTCTGCAGCGTATCGAGAATTTCAAGGCGAACTTCGGGATCGAGAGATTGGGACATGCCGGGCATCCCCAGACTTCGGGGGTACAGGCATCATCGGCAGGCAAGGCAGGTGGCTTCAGCGAGGCTGGGTTTGAGGGACTAATCTGGCACAAAAGTGCCATTTTCAACTCCCCCGCACGGTCTTAATCTTGTCGGCGAGCAGTTCTGGGGGAGGGCTGCCCGGGCGCCCTGAGCTCCTAATGAGCCAGGGCGTTCGTCATTGGTGCGGAATATTCCTCGAAGGTCGTTCAGTTGGTGGAGATGGTGAAGTTGACGGTGATTTTGGCCTGGGTCTCGACCGCTTCTACTCCGATCAAGTGTGGTTTGAAGCGCCACTGCCGGACCGCATCCTGCGCCGCGGAGGCAAGGATTGGCGGGCCGCCAACCACGCGCAAGTTCTGAATGATCCCATCTTTCCCGATCAACGCCTGCAAGATCACCGAGCCCTGAACCTTGGCCTGACGCGCCAACAGGGGATACTCGGGTTGCACGGTGCGGGTCACGAGCTGTTCCCCGGCCGACATCTCGACTTTTTCGGCGGCGTTCTGAGTGGCCGCAGCGGCGGTATCGGAGCTTTGCGCCGGCTCGGAACTTGACTGCGGCGGCACTCCCGGCTGCAGGTCCAAACGAACCGAATTGCTGCCTGGGCGCACGGTCTTATGATTGTCCCCGGCGACCACTTCGACTTCCATTGGCGGCAGCACCGTCCTCTGCATTTCCGCGGCCATGGGTGGCGCGTCGGCGGGAGCCGGGTTGGTTGCGGCCGCGGCAGGCTGGGTTTTCTTGGCAGCGGCGTGATGTTTGGCTGCCACTACCGGTTTTGCCGGAGTCGCGGCCGGAGCGACTGTGTTTGCGGGGCTGGTGGGTGCGATGGCGGCGGGTGGTTCAGGCTGATCATAGTCCGCCTCTTCGTCGCCTCCTGTAAACAATCCGCGATAAATCACAATCGCCAAAGCGAGGATCAGCAGGCCAAGAGCGGCGATCATCAGACGATGCTGCCGGGTCTGGCCCCACGCTCCGCGACTGGCTGCGGGCTGCAGTACGGACTCGGGTTTTTCCAGCTGGGTTTGAGTCTCAAACATACGGCGTTTGGTTCCCCCTGACCCGCATAGTATGCCCTGAAAATGGGCAGAAGGCCAGCATTTTACGCGCTGGAAGGTCATGCCGAGTTACATTCGCCCTTTTCCGGGAACGATAGCTGCAAGAAACAGCAACTTCGGCAGGAAATAGTAACTTGTAGTAACTTTTTACGGGGTTGCGAATCTTATTCGCAAGTTGGTCTGAGCCCGAACAGCGAACCACTGAGCGAACCATCCGGAGCGAAAATCTGGAGGGAATCAACGGGAGCAAAAACATGATCCGCCGTGTAGACCAAACCAAATTTCGCAGCATGAGCCGCCGGGAATTGTTCAAGCTGGCTCCGGTTGCCGCCATCGGCGCATTCGCCATCCCCGCCTTTCAGGAGAAACTCCTGGGCAAGGGGCTGGGGTTTAGCGATTGGGTTTCCGGCCTGCTGTTTCGTCAAGGGCACATGGCCACCGTGTTTGCCGATTCTGAATTGACTCCGTCGGACAAGTTTCCCATCAACGGCTACGACGTGGACGACCCCGGCGTTGATCTGGAGAACTGGACGCTGACCGTGAGTGGGGCGGTAAAGAAACCAGGGGAATACAAGCTCTCGCAAATTCAGGCCTTGGCCAATACGCGGCAGAATACCCGCCACGTTTGTGTCGAGGGATGGAATGTGATCGGACGGTTTGGGGGCGCGCGTTTGTCGGACTTTCTGGACATGGTCGGGGCCGATCCCTCCGCGCGTTTTGTCGCAGTCACGTGCGCCGACGACTACTACGAATCGCTCGACATGGCGACGGCGCGTCATCCGCAAACGCTGCTCTGTTACGAGATGTATGACCGTCCCCTGACCCGCCAGCACGGCGCTCCGCTGCGCCTGAATGTTCCCACCAAGATTGGATACAAGCAGGCCAAGTATTTGACGGACTTGAAGGTGACCAACCTGCTGGAAAAAGTGGGCTACTGGGAAGACCAGGGTTATTCGTCGTTCTACGGACTGTGATGAAGGGAGCATGGCTGGATGAGCGCAACCGCGGTTGAGATCGTCATAGATGCGGGCAAGGAAGAATCGCCGGCCGTCGCCACGGCCTCCTACGAGCATCCGTTGGCGGTGCGGGTGTGCCACTGGCTCAACGCGGTTTCGTTATTCGTGATGGCTGGGAGTGGGTTGCAGATCTTTCGCGCCTTCCCCAGCTTTGGATCGAAACTTCCACAGCACAATTTGATGGATTGGCCGAAGTCGCTGGCCATTGGTGGATGGCTCGGCGGCGCGCTGCAGTGGCATCTGACTTTTATGTGGATTTACATGGCGACGGGGCTGATTTATCTCGGCTATCAGGTCTTAAGCGGAAATTATCGGCAAGTGTTGTTTGTGCGGAGGGACCTGCCGGGGGTGTGGCCCATGGTCCGGCACTACTTTTTCTTTGGCCCCAAGCCGCCGCAGCAGGAGGCCTACAATCCGCTGCAAAAACACGCGTACACCACTGCGATCGGGTTGGGCGTTCTGTCGGTATTGACCGGCGTGGCGATCTGGAAGCCGGTCCAGTTTTCGTGGCTGGTTTGGCTGATGGGGGGATTCAGCCTGGCGCGGGTTTGGCATTTCGCGGTGATGTGGGCCATGATCGCTTTTGTCTTTGGCCACCTGGTGATGGTCGCGCTGCACGGCTGGAGCAACTTTGTCTCCATGCTGACGGGCTGGAAGAAAGACGCGGTACGCTAGAGCGCCATTGAAAGCGCGCCAGGGTGACGGAAGACAGCATGGGCGGAGCACAGGCAGAGTTTCACAATTCGGGGCCGGCGGCGGGGGAAGAAGAATCGCAGCTCATCGCCCGCGTGCAGGCCGGACACACTGATCTGTTTTATGAATTGGTTCGGCCCTACCAGCGGCGTGTGTATGCGGCTGCGCTGGCCATCCTGAGGAACGATGCGGACGCGGAAGACGTCGCCCAGGATGCGCTGTTGAAAGCGCTGGCCCATATCCGCCAGTTTCGGGCCGAGGCGCGCTTCAGCACATGGCTGATCCAGATCGCCGTGAATGAAGCGCTCATGTTCCGGCGCAGGAGGCGGACCGTGGTCATGGAATCCATCGAGGGTCGGGACGACGAAGAGAAGGGCTACGCTCCAAGGGACTTTGCCGACTGGCGGGAGATTCCGTCGGAAGCGCTGGAGCGCAAGGAAGTACGGCAGCGGTTAACGGAAGCGCTCTCGCGGCTGGACCGCAAGTATCGCGAAGTGTTTGTTCTTCGAGACGTGGAGCGCTTGAACATTCAGGAGACCGCGCAGACCCTGGGAATTTCCGCAGGCTCGGTGAAGACCCGGCTGCTGCGCGCGAGACTCATGCTGCGCGATCTGCTGGCCGCGGGCTGGGAGCAGGGCTGGTATAGCCGCGCGCCGTTTGAGAAGGGGAACAATCCATGGTAATCCACTGCGAAGATGTCTGGCGGGAAGTGTCGAACTACCTCGACGGGGACGTGGATCCGTCCCTGCGGCAGGCGCTCGAAGAGCACGTGAAGGGTTGCAAGCATTGCACCGCGGTGCTGGACGGCACGCGGAATGTGGTTCGTTTGTACGGCGACGAACGCTTCGTCGAACTTCCAGCCGGGTTTAGCCAGCGTTTGAAGCTTAAGCTCGAGTCGCAAGCGGGTGCCGGCAGGCCCGGGCCCGGAATCGGTTGGTCCGCGTGGACGATGGCAGCCGCCGCGGCGATCATACTGGCCGGCGGTTTGTGGATCAGCCGGGCCGCCAATCCGTCCGTGCCTCAACAATCAGCGCTGGCTAAGCCGGGGACCGACATCCCCCCGGACTTGCTGGTGGCGGTGTCGGGAAGTTCGCGCGTGTTCCATGTGCCGGAGTGCGGCCTGATTCACGGAAAGAAAGATTTGAAGACGATGAAGGCGCAAGAGGCCATTCATCAGGGTCTGGTCCCCTGCGTGGAGTGCCTTCATCAGTATTTGAGCCGGATGCAGAGAAGAACGCGGCAGTGGAAAGCCGTGGATGTGTCGGGTCTGGATCGGAGCGAGCTGGAAAAAGTACTCCCGAACAGTGAAGCGGAAGAACCTCGCGCTCCAGTCGTCCGGGAGTAAAGATCGGGCGGAGCAGTTACTTGCTCATGTCGTCTTTCTTCATTTCGTCCTTCTTCATATCGTCTTTCTTCATTTCATCCTTCTTCATGGTGTCCTTCTTTTTGGACTTTTTGTCCTTCTTCATCTCATCTTTCTTCATGGAGTCGGACTTCATCTCGTCCTTTTTCATGTCGTCCTTCTTCATCGTGTCCTGAGCGAAGGCCGCCATCGAGGTTGCCAGACCGAACATCAACATCATGCTGCCGAAAACTTTCTTCATACGTGTCTCCTTGTGAGTTGGGATTGAACCGCAGGCCTGCGTTCAACGCGCAGCCCCAGGTATGATGCGCGACCACCCGCTAAAGTTCCGTCAGGGCAGCATTCAGGCGGACCTTAGCAGGCCAGTTGGTCGCGGGATACCTTGAAGTCCTTCAGGTTGCCGAGGATGGTGACGGCGATGCGTTGGGTCTGGAAAAACTCGCGGGCGAGTTCGTGCAGTTGGGCAGCGGTGATGGACTCAATTCTTTCGATCAGTTCATCCAAACTGATGAAGCGGTCAAAGTACATTTCCTGCCGCGCCAGGTTGGACATGCGCGAGGTGCTGGATTCCAGCGACAGCATCAGGTTTCCCTTGAGCTGTGCTTTGGATCGTGCCAGTTCTTCAGGAGATATCAGCTCGTTCTTTAATTTGCGAAATTCTTCCACCACCGACCGGACCACTTTTCCGACCGACTCCCGCGACGTCCCCGCATAGATCGCCAGACATCCCGTGTCGCGATAAGGATTGAGGTCGCTGTAGATGGAGTAAACCAGGCCCTGACGTTCGCGCACATTCTGGAAGAGACGGGAACTCATGCCGCCGCCCAGCAAAGTATTGAGCACGTAGGAGGCATGACGCTGCTCATGGGCGATGGCGAGGGACGGGACTCCGAGGCAAAGCTGGACCTGTTCGAGCGACTTCTTGTTGCGCAAAGTGATGCGCGATTCGGATGCCGCCTGGATCGAGGCCGGGGGCTTGCGCGCGGGCTTCAGGTGTTCAAACTGGGCGCGGGCCATTTCCACGAAACTCTTGTGCTTGAGATTACCCGCGGCCGCGATGATCATGTTCCCCGGCCGGAACAGGCTACGGTAGGCCGCCAGCACCGACTTGCGGTCAAACTGCTTCACCGTTTCTCTTGTGCCCAGGATAGGGCGTCCCAGAGAATGGTCCTTCCAGAAATTTTGCGTGAAGATTTCGTGCACCAGATAGTCGGGGTTGTCCTGCTCCATCTTGATCTCTTCCAGGATCACGCCGCGCTCACGCGCGATGTCGTCGGCGTCAAACACGGGATTGAGAACCAGATCGCTCAGGATTCCCATGGCCGTCCCGATGTGCTCGTCAAGGACCTTCATGCTGAAGCAGATACATTCCTTGGCGGTGAAGGCATCGAGGTTTCCGCCAATGGCGTCCGCCTCACGGGCGATTTCCTCGGCGGTGCGGTGCTTCGTACCTTTGAAAACCATATGCTCGATAAAATGGGAAATTCCGTTGGCGGACGGCGTTTCATCGCGCGACCCGGCCCCCAGCCAGATGCCGATGGTGGCGGAGCGAATGTGTTCCATCTGCTCGGTAATGATCGTCAGACCGTTGGGCAGGACTTCCCGCCGGATATTGCGGACTTCTTTGTTCATGAGACCTCGGGACAGGAAACGCTTTGTGCGTGAAACACTATTGTTACACAGCTGCCGCGGGCGGGGCCGGGCTGGGATTCACAGATAAAATCAGAATAGGTGTGCACACAGTGACGGAACATGATCGTGACAATTCGAAGCGGGCCCCGGTGTTGATGGGTATGGATCTGGCGGAGATGGAGTCGCTGGTCGCGGCGGCGGGCGAACCGGTGTATCGAGCCCGTCAGATCTGGGAGGCCGTCTACCGTGGACGAATGGACGACCTTGCGCGAATTTCCACACTCCCTAGGTCCTTGATCACCCGACTGTCGGAAGACGGGCTCAGCGTTGGAATGCCGCGCGTGCTGCACCAATTCCAGTCGGAGGACGGCACCATTCGCTACCTTATCGGCCTGACCGACGGCGAGACGGTGGAAACGGTGTGGATGCCGGACGGCGATGACGGAGAGTCCGGAGATGGCACGGCAGCCGGCGAGGAGCCTGACCCCGGCGCAGATAAAACGCGGCGGCGGGCGACCATTTGTGTCTCCAGTCAAGTGGGATGTGCGGTGGATTGTGCGTTTTGCTTTACCGCCTCCCTCGGCGTCCGGCGCAGCCTCACCGCCGGAGAAATTGCAGGCCAGGTGTGCGCCGTGCTCAACAACCGGAACGTTTCTCCGCCGCGGGACCGCATCAACCTTGTGTTCATGGGAATGGGCGAACCGTTCCTTAACTATGACCCGTTCATCAAGGCGGTGCGTCTGCTGGTCGAGGGGGTGGGAATTCCCGAACCCCGCATGACGGTCTCGACCGCGGGCATCGTGCCGAAAATTGATCAGATGGGAAGGGAGAAAATCCGGCCGAAGCTGGCGATTTCGCTGAACGCGCCTAACGACGCGCTCCGCACCAGACTCATGCCCATTAACAAAAAGTGGAACCTGGAAAAGCTGGTCGCTGCTGCGATGAGCTTCCCGTTGCGGCCACGCGAAAAGCTGACGTTCGAGTACGTGCTGCTCGGTGGCGTAAACGACCAGGTCGAACATGCAAAACAAGTCGTCCACTTATTGCGCGGGTTGCGGGCCAAGGTGAATCTCATCGCCTGGAATCCCGGCCCGGGGATTGAATTTTCCACTCCCGTGACGGCGGCGGTCGAGGCGTTTCAGCAGGTGTTGATCCAGGGTGGAATTCCAGCGTTTGTGCGCCGGCCACGCGGCCGGGACATTTACGCGGCCTGCGGTCAGCTTAAACGAACGACCGAGTTGGTCCTGCTAAAGATGGTGGAGGCACCGGCGTCCTGAGCGCCAGGGAAGCGGCAGGCAGTTCCAGCCTGGCGGTGAGGGTGCCGTCCGACGCCACGGATTGCTCCAGCGTTCCGCCGTGCGCGTTGACGATGTTGCGGCATACCCCGAGCCCTTGATTTTCGTACTCCTGCGGTCCCGTCATCGCTTCTCGCTCCGTACGGTTGTTCGTCCCAAGACTTACCTGCAGCACCGCCCCGCCCTCATTGGCGATGGTGGAAATCATCAGCGCACTTCGCCCCTGCCCGCTGCCGTCATAGAGCACGGTGCTCATCATATGCGTGCATACTTGCAGAAGTTGATTCGAGTCACCGGCCAGCGGAGGTAGTTCCGCCGCCAGTTCAACGCGCACATTCAGCTTGAGAGCCCGGTGCTGCGGCTCGCAGAGCTTCACCGCGGTGCGGACGATGGCGTGCAAGTCTATCGGGCCGCGCCGGTTCAGCGAGGGTTTCGCGAAGCTCACCAGGCTGGACACCAGCGACTGCGTCTGTCGCACGTGCTGACCGACCCGGTCCGCAAGCGCCAGTTGTTCCGGGCCCATTTCGGTGTCGCGAAGCAGGTCCGAGTAGCCCAACATCGCGGTGATTGGATTGTTCAGTTCGTGGGCCACGCCTCCTACCAGCTTTCCCATGGAAGCAAGTTTTTCCGATTCCGTCAGCTGTTCCTGCAGAATTCTGAGGTCCTCCACCGATTGTCGCGACGCGCTCAGCAGTTGGAGCAATTCACGGTCCAGCAGGTGTTGGCGCGCAAATACCATGACGCCCATGGCGACTGCCGTGGCCAGCGTCAGGACAATGCGAAAGACGCGGACCTCGTCCGGGACCGCACTCCCATAAAATGCCCATCCGCCGAACAGAGGCAGGGAAAGGACCGCCATCATTCCCAGTCGGGCCATCCACACCCCATAGGTCGTGGAGACGCGCGCGGAGTCTTTCTCGGGCGCGTGGGCGGACGACGACAGTCCGATATAAGTGATCCACGCCATCGAAACCGTCAGCGGTACGTCGTAGAGACCTCCGCTGTAATAGGCATTACGGCCGATGGCCCAGTTGGCGACATAGGAACTGGAGGCATACATGGCGCTGGCGGCGAGAAAGTGGCCGTACGTCGTACGCCATTGGTCCTTGGTGGTTGACCAGGCAGCGGTCAGCGCAACCAGAAGCGCGAGTTTTTCGGCCAGATAGAGGGTGTTGAAATTTTGGTTATAGGTTGAGATGTCGGCCCGGGCGTACTGCCAGGGCAGAATCAGCAGCGCCCACAGGTACATCCATCCGATGGCAAGGAGTGCGAAATCGAGCCTTCCCAGACGCGCGGAATACTCGTCCTGCTCGGTATGGGGCCGCAACACCAGAGCGGCAATCATCGGAACAAGATGCAGAAAGAGGATGATGTCGCCGGAAAATAAATCAGGAACATCGGTGCGAAGCACCACCTCAAAATAAGTCCACATCATCTGATAAGCCAGCCAGAAGCCAAGCCCCATGGTCATGAGGCCCCAAAAGATGCGTACTCTTCCCTGCGACTTCAACGCGTGGGGCAGAAGTGCCGCCATGCCGGAGGCCAACAACGCACACTGGATCAGATCGCTCAGTGCGGACAGTTGAAAGGATTGCCGCAGCAGCACTGCGCCCGCCACTTGCACGCCGACACAGCCGGCGGCCACCCCCATCCAAACCCTGGAGCCTATCGTCACGCGCAAGCTTCTCCTGCTGCTGATTCTATGGAGCATTGCTCAAACACCACAGTTACTTCAGTAACAGGTATTGCCCCGGCTGGGCAGCTAACCATAAGATGCCTTTGAGGCAAGCTGCGCGGGGGATTGATTGATCGGTTCCGGTCGCTACAATTTGTTCTGGCGTTTGCGGGACTCCGCCGATGTGGCAGAGATCCGGCGCACCGAGCGCTGGCTGGCGGTGGCGCGTGTGTTCCTCGCCATTTCCGCGCTGATCGCCGTGTTCATGGACGCTGCGGGTTCCGGCCACTCGCCGGTCGCGTTCGGCTTGCTGTCTTTCTATCTGTTGAACAGCACCGGGATCATGCTGTTGCTGCGCCGGCGGCAATCGTCCAGCGCCTCGTTCCGTTTCGTGGTCCACGCCGCCGACATCCTTTGGCCTGCGGTGATGGCGGCCGTGGCCGCCGATCCCTGGAGCCCCTTCTTCCTATTTTTCGTTTTCGTCCTCGCCGCCGCCGCCTACCGCTGGGGTGTGTGGGAAACCCTGGGCACGGCGGGCGCGGAAATAGTTTTGCTCTGGGGTGAAGGGATTCTTCTGCGCTATCTGTCCGGTGCCTGGACCACGGTCACCGGGCGGCGTTTTCTCGCCCAATTACATCTTGCTTTGCCCGAATTTGAACCCCACCGACTGTTCATGGTGTCCGTCTATCTGCTGGTGATGGCGATGCTGCTCGGCTATCTCGCGGAACAGCAGAAACGCCTGCGCGTGGAGCGAGCGACCGTGGCCCGCGTGCTCCAGAAGGCCAGCGTGGAAGCCGGTCTTACCGTCACCATGCAGGACATCTTTGCCGAAATTGCGACTTTGTATGACGCCAGGCGCGCCCTGATTGTGTCCCAGGAATCCCACAGCCACCGGGTGTTCCGCGGAGAGATTCGCAGGGCGGACGGCTCACCCTCGCAGCTGAAATGGCTGCCCCCTTCGGGCCACGATCAACAGGTCTATCTTTTTGATTCTCCGGTCGAGGTCTTTTACGCACAATATGGACGCGGAGATTGGTCGGTGCTCGGTCTGGATGCAGAGGGACTTCCCATGCCCGTCCCCGCCGAGACCATGCAGTCCTTGCTGCGACTGGCCCAGGCGGAATCGTTTCAGTCGGTTGCCATGGTGCAGTTCTCCCTGGCCGAGGACTGGCGCGGACGCATTTTCATGTTCGATGCCGTGCTGGAAGCGGGCCGCCAGGATAAGCTCCGCTTTCTGCAGGACCTGGTCTTCCAGGCAGGGCCGGCGGTATACAACGTCTACCTGCTGCATCGGCTGCGCCGTCGCGCCGGCGCCGCCGAACGCGCCCGCTTTGCTCGCGAGTTGCACGACGGCGCCGTACAGTCTCTGATCGGGGTCGAGTTGCAGGTGGATGTTTTGCGCCGTCAGGCTTCTCCGTCCGACCCGGCTGTATCTTCCGAGCTTGGCCGAATTCAGAGTTTGCTTCGCGAGGAAGTCCTGAAGCTCCGAGAACTCATGCAGGAAATGAAATCCATGGACGTGGATTCGAAACGCCTGCTGCGAGTGATCGCCGACACGGTGGACCGCTTCCAGCGGGAAACCGGCATTCAGGCCCGGTTTGTGGTGGATGCCGGCGAGATAGACCTGCCGCAGCGGGTGTGCCGTGAGCTTGCCCGCATTGTGCAGGAAGGGCTGGTCAACGTGCGCAAGCACAGCGGGGCACGCCAGGTGCTGGTGCGGCTGGCCCGCCGCGAGAACCATTGGCTGCTTACCGTCGAAGACGACGGTAAGGGGTTTGCCTTCTCCGGCTCCTATTCCCAGGCGCAACTGGACGAACTCGGAAAGGCTCCAACGATCATCCAGGAACGGGTTCGCTTGATCGAAGGCCAACTCGCGATAGAATCAAGTCCCGTAAGCGGAGCCCGGCTGGAAGTCACCGTGCCCGTCAGTTAGGAAGGGAATGAATTTAAGAAAAGGCCAACCCATACGCATTGTCATTGCCGACGATCATCCGATTTTTCGGGATGGTCTTCGCCGCCTGCTGGAATCCGAGCCCAACTTAAAAGTCCTCGGAGAAGCCTCAGACGGCGCCGAAGCCGTTAAGCTGGCGCACCAACTGAAGCCCGATATTCTTCTGCTTGATCTCGCCATGCCCAAGCACCCCGGGCTGGAGGCGCTCCGCGAGCTGGGTACGTCTCCGGGATCGAGCCCGGTGCGTGTGATCCTGCTGACCGCCGCCGCCGAGAAGAGCCAGATCGTGGAAGCTCTTCAGTTGGGCGCTCGTGGCGTCGTGCTCAAGGACTCCGCGACCCAGTTGCTGCTCAAAGCCATCCATACCGTAATGGCCGGCGAGTATTGGGTGGGCCGGGAGAGCGTTTCCAACCTGGTGCAGTATCTGCGGGCGCTGATGCAATCCTCCAGCGACGAGGCCCGGCAGCGGAAATTTGGCCTGACTCCCCGTGAACTGGAAATCGTTTCCGCGGTGGTGGCCGGCTATTCCAACAAGGAAATCGCCGAGTACTTCAAGATCAGCGAAGACACGGTAAAGCACCATCTGAGCAACATTTTCGATAAGGTTGGGGTCTCGACCCGGTTGGAATTGGCCCTTTTTGCCGTAAATCAGTCATTACCTTTGAAAACCATAGTTTGAGGTAGGGGCACTTTTGGGCTATTGGCGGGGTTCGGGCCGTGGACTAGTCTCAATGGAACGGGTCTTAGCGGCCTTCGAACAAAATCTTGCGAGCTGGCATCATGCGGCTCTAAGCTGCTGGACTTGACGTGTTTAAAAGGAGCCTAACGTGGCAAACTTTTTGCATCGCATGTGGAACGATGATCGCGGGCAGGACATTGCCGAATACGCGGTCATGCTGGCTGTGATTCTGGTGATCGTGGTTGGGACCGTGCGCTTGATCGGGTCGAGCGCGAACAACGTCTTTTCGCAGGTCGGTAGCTCGATCCAGTAACGTTCGATCCAGTAGCGTTTGATCCAGTAACGGGAGTGCCTGGCGGTTCCCCGTCGCGCCCGCGCGCTGTTGATCTTTCGTCTACTGCTTCGCTTCTGTCGGAGAGGCTGTTGCTTTTACAGTTCCACCTTCCACATAGCGCGTCAGGAACGGGAAGAACGGTGTGATCTGAAACGGTATCTTCTCCCGCGCCGAGGCCAAGGCCACCGGTTTCGATTTCGACAGTTCCGTCTTGTCAGACCAGGGATCCAGCTTTACCCTGCCGCCCAGCGGCAGAGCGGCCAACTGGTCCACCTTTTGGGCCTCCAGTGGTGGCGCGGCTCCCAGTAACTCCAGCATCCTCACATTTTTCCCATCCGCAATTCCGTCCCCAATATGCGGACGAATCAGGTTTGGCATGCGCGGAGCGGCTTCCTGCAACGCTCGCAAGAACAGGCCTGCATTGCTGAGCTTGTCCTTGTAGGGAGAATTCTTAAGCAGCTCGATGGCCTTGGTATCAGCGGCGGATTCTTCCGCACCGCTACGCCGGAAATCCAGTCGCGCGAACGCGTCCTGGTCTTGAAAGAACATCCGGTCATTGAAAGCCAGCCGGGTGTCAAACTTGTGGCCCAGCACAACGTGCGCCAGTTCATGGGCCAGTACCATGGCCAGCGCGGCCTCGTCGGGAAGCACATCCAGGAGTCCCCGGCTCAGGACAATCGTGTGCCCGATGGAAAATGATTCCAGAGGCGCGGTCAGCAACACTCGCACTCTTACGTCGGATTGCAGGTCAATGTTGTTGGTGACCAGCAGATTGTTGACGACCGTCATCAGTACTTTGTCGAGATCACCGGGGGCGGCCAGCAATCCTACGCGCTGCATGCGGTCCACTGCGTTGTCCTCGGCCTGGCGTTCCCACATTCGCTGCGCCATCACCGGACTGGCGTCGGCGGCCGCCTCGCTCTGGTCCTGGACGCCCGACTGCGGCGCATCCACCAGGATCTGCGTGAATTCCTCATTCTTGTTCATGCCTTTCAGGTCGTAGCCCCACAGCCGGGTTTGTGCCTTGAAGTGCAACGCCTTGGTCAGTCGCGATTTGGTGTCGGACTCTTCGCTGTAAATGTAAGCCGGGAACCACACGCCCGGACGCAGGTTCAACCGCCAGCTGTCAAAATGCAGATAGACGCTGCTGCCTTTGGGATGCGGGAAATACGTTCCGTTAAAGCGGACCACGTTGTATTCCTGATCGTCCACCCAGACGCGGCCCATGAATCGCCCCGCGCCTGAGCCTTCTTTGGGCTCGACGTCAAATGCCAGGCAGCGGATCTCGCCCAGAAACTCCCGGCGCACAAACGTGAAGTTGTAATACTTCCTCTGAAAGTCGGTGTCGAGCACCACCATCTGCGCGAAGCCAAGCGGGAGAAACCGCATCGAGAAAACTCCGGACAGATTATTCAGCATTCTCTTGCCGAACCCCGGTTGCCCGAGAAACGAAGTGTCTTCCGGGCCGTCGCTTAAGTTGAGACGGCCTAAAAAATACTGGTCTTTCACCACGCTGCTTTCGCCCTCTTTGTCGCCCTTGTTCTCCTGCAGGTAGGTCTCGACCATGGGATGAAGGTGCTTCATCTGCGCCAGAAAAAGGTGCTCGCGTTCCACCACGCGGTCGAGCACAGCATCCATCGAAACCGGCGTGGGAGCGGGCGTGTTCACGGGTGCACTCGCAGCGGGAGGGTTCACGTTCTGGGGGCTGGCAGGGCCGACAGGTGCCGGCGTGGATGGCGGTGTGGATGGCGGCGCGGACTGCGGCGCTGCCGCGTTGTCCTGCGGCGCGGCCGCATCGGTGCTGGCCGCGACAGGGGCCATCGCGGCGGGAGCGGCGGCGGCGGCAGCATCCGCGCCCGCCGGCGTTGGCGTTTTCGCTTGGCCCGGAGTCGGTGTGACCGGTGTGGTGGACAGCGGCGAAGGGGCCGACGAACTCTGTGAGTAGCAGCACGCGCTAAGAGCAAACAAAACTACCGGCAACAGCAAATTAAGGCGATTGTTCATAGGGTTTTCCGCAAAGAGATCATGCCAGTTGAAACACCACGTGCAGCACGGCCGTCGAATCGGTAGGCTGCCCGTTTCGTGTCGCGGGCTTGAACTGGACTTTTTCCGCCGCCCGCACCGCCGACTCATCCAGCCCATGCCCGAGTCCGCGCACTACCCGCACGACTCGCAAGTTGCCGGAGGACTGCAGCACGACTTCCAGCAGCACTTCGCCCTCGATCTTAAGCTGCCGGGCTTCCTCAGTGTAGACGGGCACGGGCTTGGAGAGGACCTCGGCTGGCTTCAGAGGGGTCTGGTCGGGAGCGGCCCGCTGGGCGCGCACCGTGGGCGCGGCCGCGACATCACCAAATCCGCTGGTCTGCACCGTGCCCCGCGACCCCGAGACTTTGCCGCTGCCATCTCCGGTGGCCACGCCGCCACCAAAACCACTGCTGGCCACCACTCCCTGCGCTCCATGCGCGCCGCCGGTTCCGTTGCCTTTTCCCGCACCATTGGGCATGTCAAACCCGCCGGCCGCTGCGATGTTTACCGCGCGGTTGGGCATCGGCTTGGCATTCACACCATTGGGATCTCCGAACCCGCCAGTCTGCACCTGCTCTGGCGCTTTGGCAATGGTTTGCGGCGCAGAGCTTCCGGTGGAAAACGTGTTCGTGCGAACCAGTTCCCGCGGAATCACCGGCACATTGTCCAGCTTGGGCAAATTTGTTTTCGCCGTGATCTTGATCTCAGGGGCCGCCACTTCGCGGACCACCGGCTTCGGCAGGGAAGCAGGCAGGCGCAAAACTGGCCGCGCCGGGTCCGGCTCCACCATCTCCACCGGATGTGGAATTACCTTCAACGGTTGAGGCGCATGATTCACCACCGGCGGGGTCTCAACCAGCGCAATCGTGTGATAGTCGCGCTCCGGAGTTGCCAAAATGTGCGGACGAACCAGCCCAATCCCGATCACCAGCGCGATCATCACCACATGCACGACTCCGCTGACGCCAAATTGCGTCCACGGCTTCCGCCACTCCGGCAGCGGAGAAAAAATCAGTTTGTCGGGAGCGTTCGGTCCCATCTCAGCTTTCTTCCTGCCCCTTCTCGTTCCACCCTTTGCAAGCAAACCCAATTCCAAACCCAAAGTTGCTCACTTCGTTAACCCTTTGCCCGGTTTCCTTCACGGGTCGCGGCAAGCCCGCGTGAACTGACTCAAGTCTACTATCGCCGCCTTCCGCTTGCCCAGCTTGCACCCGCCTTCTTGCGCTCGCCGCACTTCGTAACTCCATTCAATTCATACGCTTTCCCGATGTCCACCTGTGTTTTAGGGTGGGTCTGCCGTCCCCCGGCAGGCGAGTGCTTGCACCACTTTCGATGCCGAGATGACCCGAGCGGAAGCTTCAGCAGCGTACGATTTTTGGACTGTCAATGCCGCGCGTGGCGTTCCGGGTATCCACAACCAGCTGCGCATCTTTCACGATTTGCGGGTAATCGTAGTCGGAATGGTCGGTCACGATCAGCACACAGTCATACTCGCCAAGCTTGGTTAGTTCCGCACGCTTCATCTGCAGGTCGTATTTCCGTCCCTTGCCGATGAACGGAAAGTAGGGATCGTGGTAGCTGACGATCGCTCCGTCTTTCTGCAGCAGTTCGATGATGGTCAGGGCCGGCGACTCGCGCAGATCGTCTATGTCTCGCTTGTAGGCGACCCCCAGCACCAGCACCTTCGACCCATTCATCGCTTTCTTCTCGCGATTCAACGCCGCTCCCACCGACGCCAGCACGTGATACGGCATGTTGGTGTTGATCTCGCCGGCGAGTTCGATAAAGCGCGTGCGGAAGTCCCACTCCTTGGCCTTCCACGACAGGTAGAACGGGTCCACCGGAATGCAGTGTCCGCCCAGCCCCGGCCCCGGATAAAACGGATGAAATCCAAACGGCTTGGTGGCCGCCGCTTCGATCACTTCCCAAATGTCCAGCCCCATGCGCAGGCTGAGAAGCTTCAATTCATTCACCAGCGCGATGTTGACGCAGCGGTAGATATTTTCCAGCAGCTTGGTCATCTCCGCCGCCGCGGGAGACGACACCGGCACCGTGCGCGCAAAGATGGCGCCATACAAAGCCGCCGCCGCTTCCGAGGCCGCGCCGTTCATTCCGCCCACGACCTTGGGAATATCGCGCCGCGCCACCGTGGTGTTGCCGGGGTCCTCGCGTTCCGGCGAGAATGCCACCATGATTTCATTCGCCTGCAACGCCGCGCCCCGCGAGGCTTTCAGCCCCTGCCCATTTTCCTTCTCCAGAATAGGCACCATCACTTCTTCGGTTGTTCCCGGGTAGGTCGTGCTTTCCAGCACCACCAGCTGTCCGGCGCGAAGATTGGGCGCGATGGCGTGCGCCGTGTCGGTGATGTAGCTCAGGTCGGGCTCGTGATACTCATTCAGCGGCGTCGGCACGCAGATGATGATCGCGTCCATCTCTTTGAGCTTCGCGTAGTCGGCCGTGGCCGCGAACCCGCTCTTTTTCGCGTCGCGAATTTCTTCCGGCTGGATGCGGAAAATGTACGATCCACCCTCGCTGAGCTTGTCCACCTTGCTCTGGTCAATATCGAAGCCGGTCACGCGAAATTTCTCTTCGCTGTAGAGAAGGGCAAGCGGCAGGCCGACGTACCCCAGTCCGATAATGCCGATCCGCGCTTCGCGCTGTTGGATCCTGATCTTGAGTGATTCGACCGCGTTTTCCACAACGATAGGATTGGTCATGGGGAGAAAAGAAATCAGAGAATACTCAATGCGACGAGGTTGATTTTATCACGCGATTCCGCACGCAATGGCTTGGCTTCTCATTGTTCTGCCTGTATCGTGCCGGAGTGGGAATTGCATGGAAGCGTCCGCATCGAACCCTCCTCGCGCTGTTTGCCGCCGGCGCAATTGCGGCCGCCTGGTGGATGTCCAAGGCTGGCGCGATGCTGGTGGTAGATGCTCCGACGGTCAGCGACACCATCATCGTCCTTGCGGGCGAAACGGATCGGCGACCCGCCCTCGCCGAGGCGCTGCTTGAGCGCGGATACGCCGGCCACGTCATTCTCGACGTCCCTGTCAACGCCACCATCTACAACGTCGCGGAACTGGACATCGCGCGCCAATATCTGCAAACTTTGCCACGCAGCAACGATTGGTCGGTTTGCCCCATCCAAGGCCTCTCTACGAAAGACGAAGTCAGGGAAGCCGCGGTCTGCGCGGCCAAATTGGCCTCGGACACGCGCAGCATCCTTGTCGTCACCTCCGACTTTCACACCCGCCGGGCGCTGAGCGTGGCGCGACAGGAAATTCGCGGGGCCCGGATTTCCGTGGCCGCTGCCCGCGATCCAGCCCAGTTCGGCATCCGCTGGTGGACCCATCGCCAGTGGGCCAAAGTGTGCCTGGACGAGTGGTTGCGCCTTTTCTGGTGGATGTTGGTAGACCGCTGGCGCTGATTCACAGGAGAACTACCGGCGAAAGTTTTCCACAGTAAAATTCACAAACCCTCCCCAACCCCATTGACGGTTAATCACTTCGAGCGATACGATTCAAGCCACAGGCATCAAACTGGTTAATAACGACTCATGGGAGCGGGAAATATTTTGCTGCGCAAGACCGTAAGCTGCTGTCTGCTGCTGTTGGTTCCGGCCTCGCTGTCTGCGGCGGGCCCGGATTCGGCGATCCTGTATCCCGGCGGGGCCACGTGGGTCAACGGTGCTTCCGTGCAACAGTCCTCCGCTCTTTTCGTCGGCGATCTGGTCCAGACCCGGCGGGACTCCGTGGCCAGCATCAATGCGTCCGGCTCCACGGTCACGGTGGACGCCGACTCCCTGGTGCGTTTCGATGGACCTTCGTTGAGCCTCGAGCATGGCGGCCTCGCCATCGCGACGGGAAGGGAAGTCGCGGCGGTGGCCGGAGGCGTGCGCGTGGCCCCGTCCTCCAATGACTGGACTGAGTTTGTGGTTTCCGATGTGGATGGCACGGTCCGAATCGCCGCGCGCAAGGGAAGCCTCAACGTGACGGATGGCAGTGGTACGGTGCTGCTCGCTCAAGGCCAGCAGACCACGCGTGAAGAAACTCCCGACGCTACCGACAAGGACAACAAAAAGAAAAACCGGAAAGCACGTGGCGTCGGCGCCAACCCGGCGGCGCAGGGTGGATGGTTGAATTCGACATACGCGGTGGGCGCGGGTACTGCGGCGGTCGGCGGGCTGGCGGCCTGGGTTTTGCTGCACGGCGACAATCCCGCGAGCCCTTCAAAACCCTAAGAACTTCCGATATCAGTCTTGCTTTGTCATTTCGAGCGCAGTCAGCTTGCTCGTTTACGGGCAAGCTTGCGAAGTCGAGAAACCTGATTTTCGGGGCGCACTTCTGAGCCGGATGCTGGAAAATCTCTCCAGCCGGGTGATGAAGAAACTCACGGTTCGCACCAGGGCATCGCTTCAGCGATGCCGCAAGTCGCGCCGAAATAATCGCGCCTTCAGGCGCTGTGGGGCCACACTACGCGGGAACCCAATTTCTCGCCAGTCCGCTGCGAGCTTTCTCACCGTGCCTCCGTAAGCCTGAACTTTTTCTATACCACTTCTGATGCCGGCATGGACGGTTCCGGGGCCGCCTTGGTCGGTTTGCGCCTTCTCACCGGTACCACCAGCTTAGCCGACGCTGCCAGCGTGCACAGCACGTAAAACAACGCCGCGTTGGCGGGAATCTGCAGATTGAAATCCACCAGACTATGCACCAGAATGCCGCTGATGCCGAGCAGGCACGCCGCCGCCAGCGATCCATTTATGTCGGTAGACCAATTGCCGAGCTTTCCCAGGCACGAACGGAACGCTGCAATCATGAACCAGAGCATGGTCGCAAATCCCAGCGCGCCCATTTCCACAAGCAGTTGTACGTAGTCGTCATGCGCTTCATTGACGAAGAAATTGGTGTAAAAGCTGCGGAACTCCGGATACGCAATCGGAAAAGTTCCCAACCCCCAGCCCAGCACCGGCCGGCGAAGAAACATGCGAATGCCGTCGCGGTTTAAATTCATGCGCATGGAGTTGGTGATGTCGGAGTGCGAAGCGGAGCTCATGGTCGCGATCCGCTGGCCCAGTTCCGCCCCTCCCAGCCAGACCAGCACTCCCACCACGACCACAGCAAATAGTCCCACCGTGACGGCCGTGCGTATCCCTTTCTTTTGCCGTATCAGCAACACGCCGAGAATCGCCAGTTCCGCCAGCAGCGCGATCATGCCTCCGCGCGAGCCGGAAAGAAAAATGGTGCCCGCCATAATCGCCCCTGCCACTGCGGCCACGGCCCGCCCTCGCTGGTCCGTGAGTTTGCTCAGCGCAATCACCAGCGGAATCGGGACCAGCATTTCCATCAATCCGGCGTAGTGATTGTGGTTCACGTACGGCCCGTAAATCCAGCCTCCGTTGCTCGGTTCCCGCAGCCAGTAGAGCCGCCCATTGGACGAAATGCCCTGCAGCAGGGCGAAGCAGGCGACCGCGGTCCCGTAGAGGGAAAACAGCATCGCCAGCCGCTGCAGTTGTTCTTTGCGCACGATCACCTGCGACGCTAGAAAACAAAGGATGCCGTAGGCGACAAACAGCAGCGCGCCGTTGACTGTTTCATGCATGTAGGCGGAACGGCGAAACACCAGTTGCGCGAGGACCAACGCCCCAAAGACCAGCATCGGCGCAAACAGGGGATTCGGCCGGATTTCGATCCGACCCTGCAGCACCTGCTGCACACTCCACAGCACCAGCAACATCGCGGCCCCGGCCTGCATGAAAAATATGGACCAGGGTTCGACCGCGCCGAACGCCAGCGGCCCAAACATCAGCAACCCAAACGTTCCCAGCAGCAGGATGGTGCCCAGCTGTTGCTGGCGCGTTTGCTTGCCAAATGGGATTTCAGTCAAGGCCATGGGAAATGACGCCAGTCTGGAAAAAACTGGTCAAACTGCTATTTTTTGGTCAGGCGGAAGTCGTTGATCCAGAGCTTACCACGGATCGGCGAGCCTTCCGGCACGCGCCGCACCTCCAGCAGTACAGCTTTAGAGTCCGGCTTGGTGGTGAACTCGCCCGTCGCCGACTTCCAGAATGCTCCGTCCTTCAACTCGTCGCTCTCGTAAAAAATGTCCTTGCCATAAAAATCGCGAACCGTGAAATGCGGCCCGCCGGCGCCCTCAAAGTCTGCGCTCTTGTAATAAGCCGAGAAACTGTAAGCCGTGTCCGGCTGTACCGGCACAATCTGGTACACCCCGGCGTCGCTGATGCCGGGGCCGTCAAAGGTGATCTGCAGTGACCTTCGCCCTCCGTGGAACTCGCGCGGATCCAGCGTCAGCCGCACTCCCTGCTGTTTCTGGTAATGCCAGTCCAGTCCGCCATTGAGAATGTCGAGGGTAAATTGCCCGTTCACGATCAAATTATTGGCTGATGACAGATAGGACATGAGGCCAAATTTTGCCGCGGTCTGCTGCCAGGCCAGTTCCGCCGGCGCAACCTCTTTGCTGAGCAACAGAAACTTCATATATTCGAGCGCATACCGCAATTCAAACGGTTGCCCGGAGCGTACCAGCGCGGCCCAGACCTTTTCCGTGCCCGCGATTTCGCCTTTGCTCTGCAACAACTCCATGAATGCGAGATAGGCCTCGGTCCGCGCGGGCACGACGTTGGTCAGCAACGCATCCACGTCGGGGAGAATGCGCCAGCAGAAGCGAATCGCGCTGCCCGTCAAAGCATTGTCGTTCGCCATGACGATGCCGAACTCATGCAGCGCTTTGTCGGTCTGCCCCTCGACCAGGTGAAGGTTCGCCGCCTCCCAGGCTACGTCCGGGGTGGCCGGATCGGCTTGCACGGCCCGCTCCAGGGCCTCGGCCTGATGATCGCGGTCTCCCAGCACCTGATACGCCGAGGACAAATCGAACCAGTAGCGCGCGGAGTGCGGATTCAACTGCACCGCTGCCAGGTATTCCGCAATCGCCGAAGACGGGTCCCGCTGCACCAGTGCGTAGAAGCGTCCGAGATGGTGATGGTAGTCGGCGTCAGAGGGATCAAGCCGCACCGCCTTCTGAAGACTCGAGAGTTCCACGCGGTCGCCGTAGAGGGAAGCCGCCAGCCGTTTAGCGCCGACGCCGGTGTAGAAAATCGCCAGCGCCGCCACGGCGCCGACCAGGAGCCTTTGCTGTAATTTCGAACTGAATGGAATTTGCATTGCCAGGTTGCGCAAAAAATATGAATGAATGGGCCCGGACGAGCCCCCGCCTCAAGCGCTGTGAGAGGCCGCTTCTCCGGCCTCGTCGTGGTCGTCGTCGGCCTCTTCGCCGGCGTTCCCATCGCGATAGTAACCCGCGTATTTGTTCTTATATTCGTAGTAGTAGTAATAGTCCGGCGAAGTTAGGTCCACCGCGTTCAGCAGCACGCCCGCCACTCGGGCGTTCACCTGAATCAAAATGTCGCGCGAGCGGCGTAGCGCATGCTTGGTGGTCTGGCCCGAGCGGATGACCAGCACAATCGCGTCCGCGCGCGGCGACAACACTACTGCGTCGGTCACCGACAGTGTCGGCGGCGTATCCACCACAATGTGGTCGAACTGCTCGCGAAGCTGGTTCAGAACGTCCCGCATGTGCGGCGAGGCCAGCAGTTCGGCGGGATTCGGGGGCGGCGCGCCCGCCGGCAGCACAAACAGATTGGGCAGGATCGGACTGACCGCAATCGCCTGTTCCAGCGTCGCGCTGCCCGTCAGCACGTTGCTCAACCCGCTGCGCGGGCCCATGCCGAGCGTTTTGTGGATGCTGGGACGGCGCAGGTCGGCGTCAATCAGCAGCACCCGCACGCCTTTCTGCGAAAGCACCACCGCCGTGTTGATGCTGGTCGTGGTCTTGCCTTCCTGCGGCAGCGCGCTGGTGATCATGATCACCTTCGGCGGTGCGCCCAGGTTCGACAACAACAACGACGTTCGCAAGGCGCGGTAAGACTCCGCCATCTGCGACTGCGGCCGCACCTGCGTGATCAACTCCACGGCTTCCTTGGACGAGGCAATCACCAGACGCTTGGGATTTGGTCCCTCGCGGGCGCTGCGTGAACCGAGCGGGATCATTCCCAGCGACGCGAAGCCGGAGATCATCTGCGCCTGTTCCGTCGTCCTTACCGTGCTGTCCAGACCTTCCATCAGAAACGCCAGCCCGATCCCCGTGGTCAGACCCAGCACAAACGCGAACGCCAGGTTCCGCGGAATATTCGGTTCCACCGGGTAAGACGGCGTGCGCGCCTCGTTCAGCACCTGAAAGTTATTGGACCTGAGCCCTGCGGAAACCCCGGCCTCCTTCAATTTCCCCAGCAGGTTTTCGTATAACGCGCGGTAGGACTCGGAATCCCGTTTGAGCAGGTTGTATTCGATGGCGCTTTCGTTCAGCTTGTTGGCATCCTGCTTCTGCTTTTCCAGCGCGTCGTGCAGCATGTTTTCCCGCTGCTGCGCTCCCAGATACTGTCCCCGAACCTTGGCCGCGATTTTTGTCATTTCGACTTTGATCTGCGTGTCCACTTCGGTCATCTGGCTGTTGAGTTGGGCCAGCTTCGGATACGAGGGCCCAAACGTTGTGCTTAGTTCGGCGGCCTGGATCTTTAGATCAGCGTGCTTGGCGCGAAGACTCTCGAGCAAGCCCGATTGAGATGTGCCGCCCGTCCCGCTGCTCGACGCCGACGCCACCGCGTCGGGATCGCCGGATTCAATCAGCCGGTAGGACGCTTCCTTGTCCATGCGTTCCGACTCCGCCTGGGTCAGTTCTTTGTTCAGTTCATCCAGCTTAGCGGTGGTGATGTTTTGTTTCTCGTCAATGCCGAGGATTTCGTGTTCTTTCTGATACCGGACCAGCTTTTCCTGCGACGTCTCCACCTTCATCTGCAAGTCCACCAACTGCTTGGAGAGCCAGTCTGAGGCCTGCATGGTGGATTCAAAGCGCGCCTTGAAGTTGTTCTCCACATAGGTGTGCATCAGCGTGGTCACAATCGTGGAGGCCAGTGCCGGGTCGGTGCTGCGATAGCGGATGTCTACAATGCGGGAAGTCGGCTCCAGCACGACTTTGAGATTGCCGTGAAACCCCGCGAGTACGTTCGAGGCCTGCGCCGAATCTGAATCCAGCGGGTCCGGGGACAGGTCGTTCGCCGAATTCGGCTGCCCGGTCCGCCCTCCAAACTCCGGACGGCGGTCCAGATTGAGTTCTTTAATCACCTGCAAGGCCAACAAGTCGCTCTGGATGACTTTGACCTCGGTCTCCAACTCCGTGGGATCGTAATAATCCAGACTCAACGTGCCCGAGTCTTTGAAATTGACCAGGCCCGAGTCCGCTTTGTGGATGACAATACTGCCGCTGGCTTCGTAGACCTTGGTGGTGCGCAGCGAAGCAATCGCGACCACACCGAAAATCGTCGCCAGACAGGCAAGAATCGTCCACTTCCGCTTGAGCAGGACGCGAGCGTATTCCCCGACCGAACTTTCCTGGGAGCCGGCGTTGCCGTAGAGGGTCGGAAGCCGGTTGAACTCGGGTGCTCCCGCGGGCTGCAATTCTTGTATCACCGCGCGGTTGGCCTGCACCAGGGGTCCGGTTTCCATTCCTGCTCCTTAGCTCCTGAATTTCCCCGGATGCGGCCTTTGGCAGCCGGCCCCGGAACCCAGTGGACGCGCAGCGAGAGAGGGCTCGCACGCCACTGGTTGTTCAAAACACGTCTTACGCTGTCAGTCTCGACATTCTAGCATCGCTTCGCGGAGCCGCAGCCGCGTTTTTTTTGCTCACGCCCGTCCATGATTCCTTCTCCGCGCCGTCGCCACGCCAAAGTCCGTTATACTATCAGCCGCGGCTCGATGGCTGGCTTCCTACACGCGAAGGGACATACAAACGCGCAATGATTTGGTCGGAACAAGTGGTCCTGGTCACCGGCGGCACCGGTTCATTCGGCAAGAAATTTGTCGAGATGATGCTGCGGGACTACCACCCAAAAAAACTGGTCATTTTCAGCCGCGATGAGCTGAAGCAGCACGACATGCGGGTCGGGGGATTCGATGATCCCAGCCTGCGATACTTTATCGGCGACGTGCGCGATGCGCAGCGCCTGGAGCGCGCCCTGTCCGGCGTCACCGTCGTGGTCCACGCCGCCGCGCTCAAACAGGTCCCGGCCTGCGAGTACAACCCCTTCGAAGCCATCCAGACCAACATTATGGGCGGACGCAACGTCATTGACGCCGCCATCAATCAGGGAGTCCGCCGCATTCTCGCGCTCAGCACCGACAAGGCCGTCAATCCCATCAACCTTTACGGTGCCACCAAACTGTGCGCGGAAAAAATCTTTGTGCAGGGCAACGCCTACTCGGGCGCCGGCGAGTCGCGCTTCAGTTGCGCTCGATATGGCAATGTCGTCGGCAGCCGCGGCAGCGTCATTCCTATCTTCTTGGAGCAGCGCCGGCTGGGCCGCGTCACCGTCACCGATCCGCGTATGACCCGCTTCTGGCTGACCCTGGAGCAGGGCGTTCGCTTCGTGGTGAGTTGCATCGAGCAGATGCACGGCGGCGAAATTTTTGTCCCAAAAATCCCCAGCATGAGCATGCTCGACCTCGCCAAGACCATCGCGCCGGGATGCGAGATTGATACCATCGGCATCCGCCCCGGCGAAAAGCTCCACGAAGTGCTGGTCTCCGAAGACGAAGCGCGCAACACGCTCGAAGCTTCCGACCGCTACATCATTCAACCGTCCCATCCCTGGTGGCGCAGAGAGAACTGGGCCGACGCCACTCCGTTGCCGGAAGGTTTCCGCTATGCCAGCGATACCAACGACCGCTGGCTCACTTCGCGCGAACTCGAGCAACTGATCGGCCTCGCGGAGTCGGCCCCATCCCCGGTCCCCGCTACCATTCCCGCATAAACTACATCATGGGATCTGCTTCCACTATCGCGCAGACCCTGGCCCTGCACGGCGGCCAGCCTGTCCGCTCCACGCTTCTTCCCTATGGCCGCCAGTCGGTGGACGAGTCTGACATTCAATCCGTCGTCGAAGTGCTCCGCTCGGATTGGCTTACCACTGGTCCCAAGGTCGGTGAATTTGAGGAAGCATTCGCCGCGCGCGTGAATGCGCGCCATGCGGTGAGCTTCACCTCGGGCACGGCCGCGCTCCACGCCTCCGCATTTGCGGCCGGATTGAAAGCCGGGGACGAGGCCATCACCACTCCGATGACATTTGCCGCGACCGCAAATTGCGTCTTGTATCAGGGAGCGACGCCGGTTTTTGCCGACGTGCAGCCCGACACGCTGAATCTCGATCCTGAACAAGTGTCGCGGCGGCTGACCGCGAAGACGCGCGCCATTCTTCCCGTGGACTATGCCGGCCATCCCGCCGATCTCGGCCCGATTCTGGCAATCGCCGAGCAGCACGGGTTGGTGGTCATCGAAGACGCCAGCCACGCCCTCGGGGCTGAGTACAAGGGCAGCCGCATCGGCGGCATTGCCGCGATGACGGTTTTCAGTTTTCATCCCGTCAAACACATCACCACCGGCGAAGGAGGGATGGTCACGACCAACGACGAGAAACTGGCGGAGACCCTGCGCCGCTTTCGCAATCACGGCATCTCCAGCGATGCCCGCCAGCGCCAGACCGCCGGACAGTGGCACTACGAAATGGTGCTGCTCGGCTACAACTACCGTCTGCCCGACATTGTCTGCGCGCTGGGCCTGGCGCAGCTGAAAAAGTTAGACGCTAACCTCGCCCGTCGCCGTGAAATTGCCGCTGTCTACACCGCTGCCTTCCGTGAGCTTCCCGGGGTCGTCCCACCAGCGGTGCGCGCGGATATGAATCCCGCCTGGCATCTCTATCCCATCCGTCTCGACTTGGACAAACTCACGGCCGACCGGTCACAGGTGTTTCAAGCGCTGCGCGCGGAAAATATCGGCGTCAACGTTCACTACATCCCCGTTCACCTGCACCCGTACTACCGTGATCGCTTTGGATACAAGGGCGGGGAATTTCCCGTCGCCGAGGGCGCTTACCAACGCCTGATCAGCCTGCCCATGTTTCATGCCATGAATGATCGCGACGTGGACGACGTGATCACGGCCGTGAGAAAGGTCATTGGGCACTACACAAAATGAATCCCTCCATTGGCAAATCGAAATTGGAATCCGCTGCGGGCGTTGAACTGCGCGATACCGCGCAAACCGCCGTGTGGGAAGGCGACTTTGGCCGCGACTACACGGACCGCAACACCTTCGACACCGCGGCCCTCGAAGAACTTTATCGCAGGAATTACGGCACTTCTCGGCGCGAGATCAACCAGCGCTTCCTCAGCGGCGTTCCCAAAGACGCCCGCATTCTTGAGGTCGGTTGCAATACCGGCAATCAGCTCCTCTTGTTGCATGAGATGGGATACTCCAATCTCTCCGGCATCGAATTGCAGTCCTACGCCGCCGAGATTGCGCGTTCGCGTGTGCCCTCCGCTTCCATCCAACTCGGCTCGGCGCTCAGCCTTCCCTACGCGGATGCATCGTTCGATGTTGTCTTTACTTCGGGAGTCCTCATCCATGTTGCTCCTGCGGATCTTCCTCGCGTCATGGATGAAATCCATCGCTGCAGCCGAAGTTACATCTGGGGCGCCGAGTATTACGCTCCCGACGCCACCGAGGTCAACTACCGCGGTCACGGCGGGCTTTTGTGGAAGATGGATTACGCCCAGCGCTATGTTGAACGGCTACCGGACCTGGAGTTGGTCCGCGAACAACGCCTTCCTTACCTGGAGAATGCGAACGTGGACACGGTATTTCTCCTGAAAAAGACTGCTCATCGTTCGAGCTGAAATCGTTCGAGCTGAAATCGTTCTAGCTGAAGTCCGTGGAGGCGCATTGAAAGTAGTCGCGATCATACAGGCGCGCATGGGCAGCACACGGTTGCCCGGCAAGGTCTTGCTCGATCTTTCCGGCAAGACCGTCCTCGCCCGCGTCGTCGAGCGCCTGCGTGGCGCGCGGTCGGTGGATGATTTACTGGTCGCGACCACCGATCAGCCAGAAGATGACGCCATCGTCGAGGCCTGCAATCGCCTGTCGGTCGCCAGTTTTCGCGGGCAGGAGAATGACGTGCTCGACCGCTATCATCAGGCGGCGCTCTCAGCTCACGCGGATGTCATCGTGCGCATCACATCGGACTGTCCTTTGATTGATCCGGAAGTGGTGGACCAAACAATTCATAAACTCACGTCCGAAGCAGCCGACTACGCGTCCAATTGCCTGGATCGCCGCTATCCGCGAGGGTTGGATACTGAGGTCATCGGCGCGCAGGCCCTGGCGCGGGCATGGCGCGAGGCCGCCAAGCCTTACCAGCGCGAACACGTTACTCCCTACATCTACGAGGATCCCGCGCAGTTCAGGCTGGCTTCGCTCATCGCAGACGCAGACTACAGCCACCATCGCTGGACGGTGGACACGCCGGAAGATCTGCAGTTGGTGCGTGCCATTTACCAGCGCCTCGGCCCCGGTGATTTTCTGTGGCGCGACGTGCTGGCTTTACTTGATCGCGAGCCCGCGCTCGTGGAGCTGAACCGCGGCGTGCCGCAGAAAGCCCTGCACACAGGCTGATGAATCCCGGCCCCCTCCTCTTTCGTGCGGACGCTGGCGTGGCCATTGGCACCGGCCACGTCATGCGCTGTCTGGCGCTGGCCCAGGCGTGGCAGGACGCGGGCGGCCGTGCCCTGTTTGCGATGGCCGAGAGCACTCCCGCAATCCACGAGAAGCTGTTGTCGGAAGCGTGCGCGGTGTTCTCCATTCCGGTTGGATCGGGGACGCCCGACGACGCCCGCAACACGGCGGCCCTCGCCACCGAACACGATGCGAGTTGGGTGGTGGTGGACGGATATCAATTTTCTGCCGAATATCAACACGCCCTCAAGACGGCGGGCCACAAACTTCTATTCATTGACGACTACGGACACGCGGCGCACTACTATGCCGATCTGGTGTTGAACCAAAACCTTCCTACGAATGAGACGCTTTATCGGAACCGGGAGCCGCAGACCCGGCTCCTTCTGGGACCGCGTTGTTGCATGCTTCGCCGCGAGTTCCGGGCATGGCGGGAGTGGAAGCGGGACATCCGCGCGACTGGGAACCGAGTTCTGGTCACCATGGGCGGCAGCGATCCTGAAAATGTCACCGCCAAAGCCATCGAGGCGCTTTCGCTGATCCAAGGTGATGACCTGGAAGCAACAGTGGTGGTGGGCGGCAGCAATCCGCGCCTGGAATTGCTTGAGCGCCTGGCCGGGAAGGCGAGCCACAAGATCGTCGTGCGCAGCGATGTCTCGAATATCGCGGAATGGATGTCGTGGGCCGATGTCGCTATCTCCGCCGCAGGCTCGACATGCTGGGAGCTATGCTGGCTGGCGCTACCCGCGTTGTTGGTGGATGTGGCCGACAACCAGACTCCCGTCGCGCGCGAACTCGACCGCCGCGGATGTGCGCTGCATCTGGGAAGTTCGCGCGAGGTATCGGCCGAATCCATCGCTGGCCCCTTGGCGCGCGTGCTCAAGTCGGCGGAGGAGCGCGGTTCGTTGTCTCGCCGTTCGCATGAACTGGTGGATGGCGAAGGCGCGGCGCGGGTGGTTTCTGCGTTGCGAAGTCCGACGCTTCGGCTGAGGCCCGCTCAAGAACACGATATGCGCTTGCTGTGGGAGTGGGCCAATGATCCCGCGGTCCGCGCCGCTTCGTTTTCTTCGGGACCTATTTCATGGGAGACCCACACCGCATGGTTCACCGAAAAGCTGCAACAGAAGAAATGTCTTATATTGATCGCTGAGGACGATGCCGGAACTCCGGTAGGGCAGGTTCGTTTCGATCCGAGGGACGATGGCGGGGCCGATGTGAACGTGAGCGTGGCGAAAGCAAGCCGTGGTCGCGGACTCGCGAGTTCGATCATCGAGTCGGGAGTCCAGGAGGCTTTCAGAACGGCCAACTGGAATCGGATCCATGCTTTCATCAAGCCGGAAAATGCAGCGTCACAAAAGGCATTTGAAAAAGCCGGCTTCGCCGCGGCCGGCACGGAGCAGATTCGGGGAAACGCCGCGCTACAGTTTACGTTTGACAGAAACAGAAAATGATCGGGCCACGACCGGTCGTGCGAATCGCCCGGGCCGAAAACGACTTAACCCATGCCTGCGCAAATCAAGATCGCCGAACGCACCATCGGTGCCGGACAACCCGTCTACATCATCGCCGAACTCTCTGCAAATCACGGCCAGAATTTTGATCAGGCCGTGCGCATCGTCGAAGCCGCGAAGCAGGCTGGCGCCGACGCCGTCAAGCTCCAGACCTACACCGCCGACACCATCACCATCGTCAGCGACAAGCCGTATTTCCGCGTCGGTGGCGGCACGCTGTGGGACGGCCGCACCCTCCACGATCTCTACCGCGAAGCCTACACTCCCTGGGAGTGGCAGCCCAGGCTGAAGAAAATCGCGGACGATCTTGGCATGCATCTGTTCTCCAGTCCGTTCGATGACACGGCCGTGGACTTCCTGGAAAAGATGGACGTCCCCGCCTACAAGCTGGCTTCGTTCGAACTGGTGGACATCGGCCTGATCCAAAAAATCGCGCGCACCGGCAAGCCCCTGATCATGTCCACCGGTATGGCGACCGTCGAAGAGATTGAAGAAGCCGTGCAAACCGCGCGACAGGCGGGCGCTCTGCAGATCGCGCTGCTCAAGTGCACCAGCGCGTATCCCGCGCAGCCCGAAGAGATGAATCTGCGCACCATTCCGGAGTTGGCCCGGCGCTTCGATGTTCCCGTTGGCCTCTCCGATCACACCATGGGTGTCGCCACTCCGGTGGCGGCGGTCGCTCTCGGCGCTTGCATCATTGAAAAACATCTGACCTTGTCGCGCGCGGAGCCGGGGCCCGACAACGCCTTCTCGCTCGAACCGAAGGAATTCAAGGCCATGGTGGACGCCGTGCGCATGGCCGAAAAATCCCTCGGCGAAATTCACTTCGGCATCAGCGAAAAAGAATCCTCCAGCCGCGTTTTCCGGCGCTCCCTCTTTGTAGTGCGCGACGTCAAGCAGGGTCAGCCGCTTTCCGCGGACGACGTCCGCTCCATTCGCCCAGGACATGGCTTGCACACGCGTCATCTCCCCGCGGTGCTCGGCAAACCCGCTGCTCGCGACATCGAACGCGGCACCCCACTCACCTGGGACCTGGTCAAGCGTTTATGAGATTTGTCAGCCCGACGTTGAAACACGTGGTCTATCCCGCCATGGCGGGCACGGGTTGGTTCCGCCTTTTGGCACCGCAAGGTGTGAGTGTCGTCACCTATCATGGCGTTCAGCCCGATGGGTATGAGTCGCAGGACCCCGCGCTCGACGGCAACCTGGTTTCCCCTGCAATGCTGCGCTGTCAATTGCGCTTGCTCAAAACCAACTACGACGTGATTTCCCCCGACGATTTTCGCTCCTGGCTCAATGGCGCTTGCAAACTGCCCTCTCGCGCAGTGCTTCTCACCTGCGATGACGGACTGCTCAACGTTCTCACCAACATGTTGCCCATTCTGCGCGACGAAAATGTGAAGTGCATTTTCTTCGTGACCGGCGCATCCGCCGCTGAAACGCCCGCGATGCTCTGGTACGAGCAACTGTTTCTCGCGGTGCTGCGCGCGCCGGCAGGGAAGTCCCGCATCCTCGACATCGAAGACAGTCTCGCCGGTCCCGCAGAGCGGCGGGCAGTTTGGTGGCGCATGGTGCAACGTCTCTCTCAGGAGGATGCCGCTTCGCGCGACGCCTTTCTCGCAACTGTGCGCCAGACGTGGCCCCACTCGCCGCATGCTGATGCAGATACCACTCCGGTTCAGCAAAGATTCCACCTGCTCACGCGCTCTCAGTTGATTCAGTTGCAGGACGCTGGCATGACCATCGGCGCCCACACCATGACCCATCCCATTTTGTCGCGGCAACCGTTAGCGCTTGCGCGGCATGAAATCGCCGGGTCCCGCGCGGCGCTCGAACGCGTGCTAGATCGACCCCTGTGGGCGTTTGCCTATCCCTTCGGAGATTCATCCGCGGTGGATGTTCAAGCAATGACGATTGCCCGCGAAGCCGGATTCGAAGCCGCGTTTCTCAACTACGGCGGAGGTTTCGCCCCGCACTTCGATCACTTCGCCATCCCCCGCGTACACGTGACCGCTTCTATGGGACTCGCCGAGTTCGAGGCCCACGTCGCCGGGTTTCATAGTCTTCTTCAGCGCCGATCAGGCCGCGCTGTGCCCGGCTCCACTATCATCGCGACCCGATGATTCGCGTTCCGTCTCGACTCAGGGCCGGCAACTGTGCGGCTGCTACTATTACGTCTTTGCTACAAGCTCAACCCTCAAAGGCTGCCTTGCTTGCGCGTCACTGTTCTCAGAGAAATCCCCGACGATCCCGGCCTCCGCGATCAGTGGAATGCCCTGGCCGCGCAGGTCCATCGTCCGCAAGTTTTCTATACCTACGAATGGGCACGCGCCGTTCAAATCGCACTGAGCGATTCGCTTCATCCACTGCTTCTGCTCGCGCATGATGAGCGCGAACAGCTCGTGGGCGTGGCCGCGCTGGCAACTTCGACGGACAAAACCGTTTCCTTTCTCTGCGCCACCACCGGCGACTATTGCGATTTCCTGGCGCGGGCTGCAGACGCGTCCAGCTTTGTGCAGCAGACTCTGCAGACCCTTCGCCAGCAGGGACATCGCGACATCGTCCTCACCAATTTTCCCGAAGACTCGCCCGCGTTTGCCGCTCTGCACAGCGCTGCGTCACACTCCGGCTTTCGCCTGTTTGCCCGCACCGCCTATCTTTGCGCGCAGGTCGAACTCGCCTCCTTCGAGCGCGACTCCGCTGGCAAGCTCAAGCTGCCGCGTCAGAAAATGGTGCGCCGCTGCCTCAAAGCCATGGCCGAGGCCGGCCCCGTCGCCACCATTCACCAAAGCGCCTGGGAGCAGGTTGGTCCGGCCCTGCCCGAATTTTTCCGCGCCCACGTCGCCCGCTTTCTCTACACGGCACGCATCAGCAATCTGGTCCGTCCCGAACGCCGCCAGTTTCTGCTGGAACTTACCCGCTTGCTGTCCGTCCCCGGCTGCCTGTGCTTCAGCCGCATCAACGCAGGCGCGCGCACCGTCTCGTGGAATTACGGATTCAAATTTGCCGGCAGCTGGTTCTGGTACCAGCCCACCTTCGTCAACGATCTCGAAAAATATTCCCCCGGCTTCGTGCTCCTCTCCAAGCTGATTGAAGAGGCCGCGGTCACTCCATCGCTCTCTGCCGTGGACATGGGTCTGGGCGCCGAGGGCTACAAAGAGCGCTTTGCCAACGCCTCTCGCCGGACAATGTACGTCACGCTTCATCGTTCGCTGCTTCGGCATTGGAAACAAATCGCCCGCGATCGCGTCGCTGCCGCAATCACCGCGTCACCATGGCTGGAAAAATCCACGCGCGCGCTGATTGAGAAGTTGAACGCCCTATCGTTGCGATGGAAACAATCAGGCATCGCGGCCACCGCCGTGTGGGCATTGCAGCGGGCCGTCCGAGCACTCTGGTCGCGCGAAGAAGTATTTTTCTTCGAGGCCGCCTCAGGTGAAGTCTCGGCCACGCCGCAGTACCAACTCCAGCCCATCACTTATGAAGTTCTCGCCGAGGCCGCCATTCAATACCACGACGATCCCCAGACGCTGGCCAGCCTCCTCCGCTCCGCGGCCCGGTTGCGTTCATCGTCCGCGCAAGGCTACGCGCTGGTGGATGGCACCGGCCGCATTCTCCATCTCGCCTGGGTCGCGCCGTTTGCCGGGTTCTTCCTCGCAGAACTACAGCACACCCTCGACTGCTCCGATCCCGCGCGAGTCATGCTCTTCGACTGCTGGACGCCCGTTTCACAGAGGGGCCACGGCTACTATGCGGAAACCATCCAGCGCGTCGCCCGGTTGCAACGTGGCCAGGACAAGCGACCCTGGATTTTCAGCGCCGCCACCAACACGCAGTCGCTCAGCGGCATTCTTAAGGACGGCTTCCCATTGCAATATTCGCTCGTGCGACGGACCAGATTCGGCTGGCACAGCATCGGCCGCAGCTCCGTCCCACGATCCTCCTCCACAACCGAGGTTGCGGATCAACCATGAAAGTCCTGCTCGTCCATCCCGAAGATTCGCCTCAGCATGGCCCGTGGGCCGCCCAACGCTGGGACCTGATCGTGGACCTTGGACGTTCCTCGACCCTCACCGCGTCGGCATGGTGCGCTCACGCTGCTTGTCCCGTGCTGCGCCTCGACTCCTTCCGTCACGGCGTCGCCGACGTCAAGCAGGTCAAGCAACTGTATTCCGCCGGCCGCGGCGTGCTGATAGACCGCGGCGGAATTGACTGGTGGGACATTTTCTCGCTCTATTTTCTTTCCCAGGCAGAGACAGTTCTGGCGCTCCAGCGCCTGTGCGCAGAACTCGGCACTTCACCGCAACTCTGGGCCACGCGCTCCGGATGGCTCTCAACCGCCCTGGCCTCGCTCCTCGGCCAGCCGATCCATTACTTTCCCCGATCCTGGCTCAGCAAGCTGTCCTGCCGCGCCGCACACTACGCGGGACTCACGCGGCGTTTTTCCTCCAAGCAGATTCAGGAGATCGCGCTCGACAAATATGATCCCGGCTATCGCCTGCGCGCGCGTGTGGTTCGCCGCGCAACGCCGCTATCGTCGCCGGTTGTCCTCATCCCCAGCGCCTACGAAAACGTTTCCCGTATGGCCTCGGCCTACGCGCGCCTGGTCCCCGAGGTGAAATTTCTGCTGGTCGCCACCCGCCGCAGCGCGACTTTGTTTGATCCGCCCCCGAACGTAACGCTGCGCCATTTGTCGAGCTATGCCAGCTACCAGGCCCCTGAGGAATCCGCCGACTTGCTCGATGCGTGGGCGCATTTGCAATCGCGCCTCACCGCGTCGCCGGAATTCTGCGCCCTTGGCGATGCCGGAGTTTTCTCCGCCGTCCCCATGTGGCTGACCGATGGCCTGTCCCTGCGCGACGCGTGGACGCGCGTTCTCGACTCCGAGCCCGTCAGCGCGGTTCTCTGCGGCGACGACAGCAACAGTTACACGCGACTCCCCATGCTGCTGGCCGTCCGTCGCGGACTGCCCACGCTCGATTTTCATCACGGCGCGCTCGACGGCTTCTATCTGGTCAAGCACCTCGAGTGCGGTCTCTACCTGGCCAAAAGTGAAATGGAGCGCGACTACCTCACTCGCGTCTGCCAGCTTCCCGCGGAACGCATCGCGCTGGCTGCGCCCGGACGCTCTCCCGCTCCCACTCACTTAGACCGCAAGAGCGCCGATGCCATCATTTTATTTTCCGAGCCTTACGAAAATGTCGGTGCCCGCGGCCACGACATCTATGCCGAAATTCTTCCTCGTCTCGCCCGTCTGGCCCGCGCCCGCGGCGGCCACGTCATCGTCAAACTGCATCCCTTTGAAAGCATGCCCGCCCGCTCCGCTCTCCTGCGCTCCGTGGTCTCAAGCGAAGATCAGTCCCTGTTTACCGTCGTGGACGGCCCTCTTACAGATTCTCTGCTGGGCCAGGCTTGGTTCGGTCTCACCGTTGAGTCCACCACGGCGATGGACTGCGCGCTCAACGGCGTCCCATGTTTTTTGTGTGGCTGGCTGACAAACTCGTCTTTCGGATACGCCGACCAATACGCCCGCTTCGGCCTCGGCTCTGTCCTCAATTCCGCCGCCGACATCGAAACCATCCCCACGCAACTTGCCGCGATCCATCCTGGCGCGAACCTACAATCCTTCTGGAGCCCCGCCGATCCGGCCCAGTTCGCCCGCTGGCTTGCGGGGCCCGCCATCCCTCCTTCCCCCCTCCCCCCTCACGGAAGGCAGAACATAGAGGGGACGTGAAAGCTTTCCTGGTTCTGTCATTTCGAGCGCAGTAAGATTGTCCGCTTTGCGGGCAATCTTGCGAAGTCGAGAAACCTGCTGTTCCTGGTGGATGGCACTCGTGCGGCGGGTTCCCGAGCAGGGGCCCCGGTCTCTGCTTCGTGAAACGTCATGCCCTTCGTCGTTGAAAAACGCGGTTGATATAAAATCGGTGACGGAAAGCGCGCCAGGAAGACGAATGACCCAAACCCGCTCCGTCCAACTTCCGGAAGATCTCTGCGCCGCTGCGGAAAAGAAATTCGCCCCTAAGTTCGCGACCCTCGAAGCGATGCTGACCTTTACCTTGCAGCAACTCCTCTCCGGCCGCGCCGAGCAAGCCGATGCCGACGAACAGCGCCTGATCGAAGAACGCCTGCGCGATTTGGGATACTTGTAGTGCCTCCGCAAAAATGAATCCCGCCCGCAGACTCTGGCACGCCGCCCGCCGATTCCTCCCCGTGGTCGGCTTCCGCTTCGACCGTCCCATCCTCATCCTGCAAAGCGACGATTGGGGACGCGCCGGCCTGCGCGATCAGGAAGGCCTGGAATCCTTACGCGCCGCCGGCCTCACGCTCGGCGAACGCCCCTACGATTTCTACACGCTCGAGACCGCCGCCGATGTCCACGCTCTCCGCGAACTGCTCACAGCCAATCTGGATTCCACCGGCAGGCCCGCCGTCATCGGCATGAACTTCATCGTCTCCAATCTCGATCTGCCGAAGATGAAGATCGCCGGTTTCCAACGCGTCCTTCAAATGCCGCTTGCCGAGGGCCTTCCCGCCGGGTGGTCGCGCCCCGGTCTTGCCGATGCCTATCGCGAGGGAATCGAGCAGGGCGTTTTTTCTCCCGCCCTGCACGGGACCACGCACTTCTGCCAGCAGGCCGTCGAGCGCTCGCTCACCACTCCCGGCGAGCGCGGCACGCTTCTGCGAACGCTCTGGGAAGCCGGCACTCCCTACATTCATTGGCGCATGCCCTGGATCGGCTACGAATACTGGGACCCGGAACAGCCCGCCGACCGCCGCTTCCTGTCGCCCCAGGTGCAACGGCAAATCATTGGCGACGCCGTCGGCAACTTCGTCAAAATGTTTTCCCGCCTGCCCCACTCCGCGTGTGCCCCCGGCTATCGCGCCGATCGCGCCACGCATCGGGCCTGGGCAGGCCACGGCGTTCACGTCGCGCAGGGAGGCCCCGGCTCGCCCCGTCCTCCGCACTTCGATCGCGACGGACTGCTCCAACTCTCCCGCACCGTCGAGTTCGAACCCGCAGTCACTCCCGGCTTCTCAGTGAAGGACGCCGTCTCCGCCGCGGCCCGTTGTTTTGATCTTGGCATCCCCGCCATCGTCTCCATTCACTCCATCAACTTTCATTCCACCGTCCGCGATTTCCGCGGGCCCACTCTCGCCGCTCTCGGCGAATTCCTGTCCGCGCTTCGCGCCCGCTATCCCAATCTCCTGTATCTTGACGACAGCGATCTTTACCAGCTTGTCCAGCAGGGAAGCTATGAAACGCCCTCTGGTCGGGTCCCTGTGAAAGTCGCGCGCCATCGCTTCTCCCACGCGGAGTTGCTGCCGTGAAGTTTCTTTCCGATCAGAAACGCTGTCTAAAATTTATTGTCATTCCGACGCGCAGCGGAGGAACCTGCTTTTTGCGTGCAGCGCCCATGCCCCTGATAACGCCATGACCCCATCCATCCTGCTCATCACCGTGGACAGCCTGCGCGCCGACCACACCGGCTTTCTCGGCTACCGCCGGCCCACAACGCCTTTCCTCGATTCGCTCACCGCGGAGAGCGTCGTATTCCACAACGCTGTCGTCGCCGGCGCGCCCACGTATTATTCTTTCCCGGCGATTCTCGGCTCGCGTTTCCCGCTCGCTCTCGGACGCGACGTTCTCGGCCTGGCTCCCGGTGAGCCCACTCTCGCCTCCGCGCTCAAAGATGCGGGCTACGCGACTGCCGCCTTCTCCGCTGGCAACCCATATCTCTCCGCTCGCTTCGGCTACGATCAGGGCTTCGACACGTTCGAGGATTTCCTGCAAGCATCACCGAACGACCCCGCGCCGCAACCAGCCACGCCGCGTTTCGCTACTCGCGTGAATCACGCCATTCAGCAAGCCGCTTCGCTCTCGACTCCAACCAAGGCCCTCTACAACGAACTTTATTTCCAGTATTGCCAGCGCAGCGTCGCCAGCACGCCATCCTCGTTTGATCAGCTCCGGCGCTTTCCCGCCGCCGACGTGCTGGTCGAACACGCCCGCGCATGGCTCGCCTCGCTCAGCGACCGTCCGTTTTTTCTCTGGCTCCATTTCATGGACCCGCACTCGCCCTACTATCCCGCCGAGCCGGGTTTGCAGCTCATGGGCGACCGCATCTCGTCTGCCGAGGGCCGCTATTTGAATTCCTTCTGGCTCCGCTCCGATCTGTCCGCCCCAGGTCTCCGCAAGCACCTCGACAAGATCACCGCTCTCTACGACGCCGGCATTCGCTGGGTAGACACTCAGGTTGGCCATCTCGTCGGAGACCTGCGCCGCGATCAGCGCTGGCAGGATTGCGTTTTCGCCTTCACCGCCGACCACGGCGAAGAATTCCTCGATCACGGCGGACGCTATCATCCCCCGGACCGCTTGTCCGAGGAACTTCTTCGCGTGCCCCTGCTGGTTCGCGCTCCGGGTCTTTCGTCGAATGCAACTCAGCGCTCCCCGTTCAGCCTGCTCCATCTCGCGCCCACTCTTCTCGACGCTGCCGGTCTCTCCGCGCCTGCTGCTTTTCAGGGACGCAGCCATTGGCCCCATCTGCAGCGCGCGGAAGACTGGAATGATCCCGTCATTGCCGAATCCGTCGCCGGATGCACCAATCCGTTCCGCCCGGAAAATCGCTTTGGAGCGCGCGTGCTCGCGGTCCGCGAAGGCCGCTACAAACTTTGCCTGACCCTGCATTCGCCGCTCGTCGTTGAGCTATTCGATCTCGAAGCTGATCCCGGCGAGCGCTCGCCTGTGTCCACCGGCGAGGCCCACGGGCCGCGCCGCCGCTTGCTCCAACTCGCCCTGGCCCACGTCGAACAATCGCGCGTGCAGCGCGATTCCCGCGCTCAACTCTCCGCCCGACTCCGCGATCTTCAGCTAGAATGGGCCAATCCAGGCCCAGTTCTCCAAACTACCGGACTCTGATGTCCTTCCTGCGACGCTTCCCGCGATGATTCACCTCTTCACTCCATCGTTCGCCGACGCTGCCGACAGCAACGCGCAGAACCTCAGCGTGAAGGAAATCGTCTGCCGCCTCGCGCCGGAACAATTTCGCGTGACCATGTTTTCCGACGCCGCACCCGATCCCCGCATTTCCGCCCGCCCCAACACTCGTCTGCTCCCCTGGCATCAGCGCGGCAACACGCTCCGCGCCCTCGCTTCACTACTTCGCGACGTGCCCGATGTTTATTTTTTCCCCCGCGAAGGTCCCCTCGACTCCGCATTCCTGTCGCTCAAGAATTCCTTGTTCCGCCGCACCGCGCTGGTCACCTACATCGTCTCCGGCGGACTTTACAATCCCGGCCCCGTCCGCCCCGGCCTGGCACGTAACGTCCGCCGCGCCGATGTCGTGGTGGGCAATTGCAAATTTCTTTCCTCCCTCATCATGGAAAAGTTCCACGTCGCCGCCTCCACCATCTACGACGGCATTGACCGCCGCTACTTCTTCGCCGCGGAACGCCCGCCGGCGACCCAACCTCCCGTGGTCCTGTTTGCCGGATCATTCCGCCCCTACAAACGCGCGCGGCTAACCGTCGCATTAGCCGCGTCGCGCCCTCATGCCAAATTCCGTCTCGCCGGGACTGGCGAAGAGGAAATCGCCTGCCGCCAGTTCGCCGCCGATCATGCCTGCGCCAACGTCGAATTCCTCGGCCATCTCTCCTCCGCCCAACTCGGTGACGAGATGCGGCGCGCCTCGATGTTTTTCCATCCCAGCGTGCTCGAAGGTCATCCCCAGGTCCTTGGTCAGGCCGCCGCCTGCGGACTTCCCGCCATCGCCCTCGATCTCTACCGTCCCGAGTTCATCGTTCACGGTGACACCGGATTTCTCGCCGCCAACGACGCCGAGTTGGAGCAGAGGCTCGACCAACTCCTCTCGTCTCCCGAGCTCCGCCAGTCCATGTCCCACAAAGCCGTCGAGCACGCCCGCAACTTCGACTGGGACGACGTCACCGCTTGCTGGGCGCAAACCTTCGTCAAGGCGGTCGCAATGAAAAAAAGCGGCAAGGTGCAGCCCGCATGAGCACCTCGCCCGGCAGTCTCTATCAGGTCAAGTCCGCGCCCCGACCGCTTCGCGTGCTCACTCTCACGCCTTTCTATCCCTCCGCGAACGACCCCGCCGCAGGCAGTTTCGTCTCCGAGCCTCTGACTGCGATGCCTGAGTTCGCAATCGCAAGCACCGTCATCGCGGCGCAGCCTTTCCATCGCGGCAAGCCCTCGCCCGCGCCAACCGCTCCAGCGGATTGGGTCCGCTATCCGTCGCTGCTCGGCGCGCTCGGACTCTCCACCGCCGGCGCCATGCTCTTCGCCCGCATTGTCGGCACTGTGCGAAAGCTGCATCAGGCTCAGCCCTTCGACGTGATCCACGCCCACGCCCCTTTGCCCTGCGGACACGCCGCCATGCTCCTCAGTCGCGAACTCGCCATTCCGTATGCCGTGACCGTGCATGGGCTCGACGCTTTCTCCGCCGGTGAAAGCAAAACGCGCTCCAGCCGCTGGTGTCGCCGCGTTTCCACCAAAGTGTTTCTGTCTGCCGGACGCGTCATCTGCGTCAGCGAGCGCGTGCGCCATGAAGTCCTGCAAGGCACCGCCAGCCGCGCCCGCACTTCGGTCGTCTACAACGGCGTTGATCCGGATCGCTTCGTGCCCGGCCCTGAGCCGGAGACGCCATTGGTGCTGAGCGTCGGCAATCTTATTCCGATCAAAGGCCACGACTCACTGATTCGCGCCGCTGCTTCGCTAGGCGAAGAATTTCCCGCGCTCACCTGGAGCGTCATCGGCGACGGCCCGCTTCTTGCTCAACTTCGCGCTCTCGCCTCCGAACTCGGCGTCGCCGACCGCGTAAATTTTCTCGGTCGTCAGTCGCGACAATTTGTCGCCGACGCCATGCGCCGTTGCACCCTGTTCGCTCTCCCCAGCCGCTACGAAGGTCTTGGCTGCGTCTATCTGGAAGCCATGTCGTGCGCCAAGCCCGCCATCGGCTGCCGGGGGCAGGGAATCGGCGACATCATCGAGCATGGCCGCAGCGGATTTCTCGTCGGCCCCGACAATCCCAAGGAACTCGCGCTCGCCGTCGCCATGCTGCTTCGCGATCAGGGCCTTCGCCAGCGCATCGGCGAAACCGCCCGCCAGCTTATCCTGGAAGACCTCACTCTGCGCCATCAGGCGGAAAACCTGGCGCGCATCTACCGGGAGCTCGCGCCATGAAACCCCGGCTGGTGATTCTCACAGAAATTATTGCGCCCTATCGCATCCCGGTCTTCAATGCGCTGGCCGCGCGCTCGGACATTGATCCTCATGTCATCTTTCTCAGCGAAACTGATCCCTCGCTGCGCCAGTGGCACGTGGACAAGCAGGCAATCCGCTTCTCGTTCGAAGTGCTGCCCTCCACCCGCGTCCGCGTCGGACGGCACAACCTTCTCCTCAACCGCGGAGTTCGCGCCGCCCTGCGCCGCGCCCGGCCCGATGTCATCCTTTGCGGCGGCTACAACTATCCCGCCTCCTGGAGCGCGGCCTACTGGGCACGCCGCAAAAATATTCCCCTGCTGCTCTGGTCCGAGAGCACGGCCCTCGACGCCCGCAACCTGCGCGGCCCCGTCGAATGGCTCAAGCGCCGCTTCCGCAATCTCTCTACCGCTTTTCTTGTGCCTGGAATATCCGCGCGCGATTATCTTCTCGCGCTCAGAGTCCCGGCGGCCAAAGTCTTCCTCGCTCCCAATGCCGTGGACGTGGAGTTTTACTCCGCACGCGCGGCCCAGGCCCGCGCCTCCGCCGACGCCGTCCGCTCCAGGTTCAATCTTCCTCAACGCTACTTCCTTTACTTCGGAAGGTTGGTGCGCGAAAAAGGCGTGTTCGATCTGCTCGATGCTTATTCCGCACTGGACGACCACTCCCGCTCCCAGATAGGCTTGGTGTTTGTGGGCGATGGTGTGGCACGCGAGGAATTGCGAAAGCAGGCCGCGCGTTTCGGGTCCGTGCGCTTCACCGGGTTCCTTCAAAAGGAGGAAGCTCCGGCCGTTTATGCTCTGGCGGAAGCGCTCGTCCTGCCGACCCACAGCGATACCTGGGGTCTGGTGGTGAATGAAGCCATGGCCTGCGGACTACCCGTGATGGTGTCGCAGGTCGCCGGTTGCGCCGCGGACCTGGTGATCGAGGGCCAGACCGGTTTTCTGTTCCCGGCGCACGACGGGCAAGGTCTGCTCTCGATTTTAAGGAAATTCATAGCATCGCCTGATTTGAAGAACACAATGACGTCCTCAATCCACCAGCATATTCGCGGCTACACTCCCTCAGTTTGGGCCGAGGGCGCGGCCCGTGCCGTCCACTCCGTTCTCGAGGCGCACCGGTGAGGGACAATTCCAAACTATTGTCTTTGTTGGTCGTGCCTCTCGGTATGGTTGCTCTTTTTGCCTTCGCCGAGTCCCACCCCGGCTATTTCACCAGTGAGTTTTACCTCGGAGCGTTCCTCGGCTTGCAGGCGCTGCTGGTCGTGGTGTGGCATTACGAAATAATTTTCTTTCCGGCCATGATGCTGACTTTTCTCTGGGCCGGCATTGACGCGCCGTTGTCGTCGGTGGGCACGGTTGGGCGTTGGGTGCTGCTGATGCTGGGGGCCCTGGTGGGCGTTGTGAAATGGGCCCGCCACACTCATCGGCGCTCCATGACGGCACTCCATCTAACCGCTGGACTCTGCATTCTGGCCGCGGCGGTATCGTCCCAGGCTTCGGTTCGCATGCAACAGTCGCTGCTTAAAAGCGCCAGCCTGGGCCTGCTGTTCGTGTACGGCGCCGCCGGGGCCCGCATTGCCGTGCTCGACCGCGAAGCCGCTTTCTTCCGCGGCCTGTTGCGCGCCTGTGAAGGCATGGCCTGGTTCTCGGCGTTAATGTACTTCGGCGTGCACTATGAAATCTTTGGCAATCCCAATTCTCTGGGCGCGATCCTCGCCGTGGTCATCATCCCGGTCTTGCTGTGGGGAGTGCTGAGCGCCAAAGACCCTCCCGTCCGCCACCGCCTCACCGCGGCGCTGGCGGTCACCACCGTCCTGCTGCTGTACTCGGTGGCGCGGGCCAGCATTCTCGCTTCCGTCGCCGTCTTCACCCTGATGTCCTTGTGCCTTCGCAAGGGCAAGCTCCTGGTGCAGGGCGCATTTATCTCAGTGCTGCTGCTGGCGACACTCGCCGTTGTGCGCCCCGTCCAGTTCGAAGACCTGCTGACTTCCTTTACCCAGGATCTTGTCTACAAGGGCAAGCAGGAGGAAGGCCTGCTGGGTTCCCGCAGATCTCCCTGGGAGGATACGCAGAAAGTAATCCGCGAGAGCCCCTGGTTCGGCAGCGGTTTCGGCACCGACCGGCTCACCGGCCCGGACGTGGCCCAGGACAGTTTGTTCAGCAGTTCGTCCTCCACCAGCGGCGAGCACGGCAGCAGCTATCTGACCCTGCTCCAATACGTCGGCCTGCTGGGCATCGTGCCCTTCCTCGCACTGTTCGGACTCATTCTCATCTACATTCGTCGAGTGTGCGGGCACATGTGGCGCACTGGCGACGCAAGCGACTATGCCATCCCCCTCGCCTTTATCTGCGTGGCCGGGCTCATCAACGCCGCCTTCGAGGACTGGATGGTGGCCGTTGGCTACTATCTCAACGTGTTTTTCTGGACCTCGGTCTTCCTGCTCGCTGATTTTCAGCGGCCCCTGCCCGCGAAGCAGGCCGCACCGGCACGGGCGCTCCCCTCCCGCTTTGCCCCCGCCGGACGCTGATCCCACACTCGATGACCCACATTTTCATCAACGCTCTTGCCGCCAGCGCCGGCGGTGGACTTACCTACATTCGCAACGTTGTGCCCTTGTTTGCCGGGCGCTCCGGTGCGCGCGCCACGCTGCTGGCGGATGCGGCTCTGGCGCGCGAGTTTCAGGGGATGAGGAATGTGGATTGCATCGAGTGGAACAACTCCGGCGGCGCCGCGCGCCGGTTCTGGTCAGAGCAGAAAAATTTGCCGCGCCTGCTGCGCGCCTCCGGCGCCGACGTGCTGCTCTCGGCGGGAAACTTTGCGCTCCGCCAATCGCCGGTGCCGCAAATTCTGCTCAGCCGCAATTCGCTTTATACCTCCGCGGCTTTTCGCAAAGACCTGCGCGCGCGGGGTGAGCTTCGCCTCTGGCTCGAAAATGCGATCAAGAGCGCGGCGGCGAAATGGTCCGTCCGTACGGCCGACCGCGTGGTCGCGCCCAGCCAGGCCTTCGCCGCCGAACTCCGCCGATGGACCGGCTCTCCGGTTGTCGCCATTCATCACGGCTTTGATCGCGATGCCTTCATGCGCGACCCGGCGCCCCTGCCCGAAGCAATGCAGCGGCAACTGGATGCGCGCCACGGCGAGTGGAAGCTTCTGTTTGTCAGCCATTACAACTACTATCGCAATTTCGAGACGCTGTTGCGCGCGCTGCCCCTCCTCCAGCAAAAATTGCTTCCGCGCCATGTGTGCCTTTTGCTGACAACGAGCTTCCAGCCCGGAGCCAATCCCGGTTCGTATCGCACTGATCGCGCTGCGGCGCTGGTCGAACAGCTCGGGATCGCCGGGAGCGTGGTGCAGTTGGGAGCCGTGCCCTATCACTCGCTGCACCAGCTCTATCGCCAAGCCGATGTCTACGTGACTCCCGCTTACACCGAGACCTTTGCTCATCCCCTGGTCGAGGCCATGTCGTGCGGCCTGCCCGTCGTCGCCTCCGACCTGCCTGTGCATCGTGAGATATGCGGCGAGGCCGGGGTCTACTTCCCGCCCTTCTCGCCCGACGAACTCGCGCAACGTGTGGTGGAGCTCGCCAACTCCAAGGAACAGTTGGCGCGAATTCGTTCCGCTGGCGATGAACGGGTCGCGATGTTCAGTTGGCGGAAACATCTCGACCAGATACTGGCGCTGGCGGAAGACTTGTTGCAAAAACGGAGTGCGTCCCTTTCCTGAAATGCCCCGCGCTTGCGTTCTGTGGCCGCTGGGACGCGTTCTGACTCGTGGAGTGAGTACCAACCCATGGCAAAAGGCGGCTGCACCACGGGCAAGTTAAAACGTTTTAACTGACTTTTTAAGTCGTTTATTTTCAATCACTTACGGACTGTTTTATCCACAGGTACTCCAAGTCGTATCTGCCTTTGCCTTCAATGGCTTAGGTTATGCTTGCACTGTTTCTGGTGCAGCCAGAACGAGTTTTTTTGCACTAGTAATGGTGCAATCCGGCATGGTGAACCGCCTCCCGACCGCGACTGGCGCAGGGTCGGCAACTGCGCACGTTGGCGAGCATCATTCTATGCGAGGTTCGCGGGGCTTCGCGCCGGAACCGGCCAGCCAACAGCCCTTGCAGCCCGCCGGTTCTCTCTTGAGCGCTGCTTCCGCATCTTTCGCACGCTCCCAAATCCTCCCACCCGCTCGCGCTATGATTGAAACGCATCCCACCTTGCTGAGAGGGCCATTTCATCGTGTGCGGAATTGTTGGCATCGTCGCGCGCGGCACCCACGTTCCCGCGGACGTGCTGGATCGCGCCACCGCTTCGCTGGCCCATCGCGGGCCGGACGACTCGGGCACGGTCGTTGTCCGCGATGCGTCCGGAGCAGGCATTGAAGTCGGACTGGGCCATCGCCGGCTCTCGATTATTGACCTCTCGCCGCTGGGCCATCAGCCCATGCAGGACCCGGAGACTGGCAACTGGATTGTCTACAACGGAGAGATCTATAACTTCCGCGCTGTCCGGGAACAACTGGAGCAGTTGGGGGACAGGTTTCGCAGCCAGTCGGATACCGAGGTGATTCTGCGCGCTTACGCGCGCTGGGGAGAGACCTGTCTGGCAAGGTTTCGCGGCATGTTTGCATTTGCGCTTTGGGATGCGCGCCGCCGCAGTTTGTGGCTGGCGCGCGATCCCATGGGCATCAAGCCGCTCTACTATGCGCAGACCGAGAAGTATTTCCTGTTTGCGTCGGAAGTGCGGACCATTCTTGGGACAGGCCTGGTGCCGAAGCGACTGAATCATAGCGGCCTGCTGAATTATTTGACCTTTGGTTCGGCTTACGATCCGCACACGTTGGCGGAAGGTGTTTTTTCTTTACCCGCAGGGCACACGCTGATGTGGGATGGGGTTGCCGTCGCCGGCGAAGCCAGGATTGCGCGCTATTGGGATTTGTTGGATGTTGCCGGCGATGATGCGCCCGCGTTGGAACAAGCCAGCAGGCTCTCGGCCGCGGACCTGCGGGAATTGCTGGAAGAGTCGGTTCGTTTGCAGTTGGTGAGCGATGTGCCGGTGGGTGTGTTTCTTTCCGGCGGGATTGATTCGAGCGCGCTAGTGAGTATCCTGAGCCGTGGTGGGGTGACTCCTTTAACGTTCTCGATCGTGTTTCGCGAGGCCGCGTTTTCAGAACAGAAGTTTTCGCGCGCCGTGGCGAAGCAGTTTCACACCGACCATCACGAGATCACGGTTTCGCAACGCGACGTGCTCGACGCGGTACCCGACGCGTTGCGGGCGATGGACCAGCCTTCGATGGATGCGGTCAATACGTACTTTGTGTCGCGCCAGACGCGCGCGGCCGGAATCAAAGTCGCGCTGTCGGGATTGGGCGGCGACGAAGTGTTTGCCGGATACTCCACGTTCCGCACCGTGCCGCGCATGGAGCGCGCCCGGGGCATGGCAAAGTTGTTTCCTCGCTTCGCCAGGCGGATGGCGGCGACGGCACTGCGAAATGTGCTTGCCGCAACAGACGCGTCCCGAAAATTTGCGGCGCTGGCCGATGATGACCGCGTGCTGCATCCCTACTTTTTGGCGCGCATGTTGTTCACACCGCAGCAGTGCGATGCGCTGTTTCCCTCAGCGGGGAAATATTCAACCGATGCGAATGCGGCGGTGGCTGCGATTCTTGAACGTGCCCGGCCGCTCGACGCGATCAATCGCGTTTCGTATCTGGAGTCGCGTTGCTACATGCTGAACACGCTGTTGCGCGATTCCGACTTCATGAGCATGGCGCATGGACTGGAAGTGCGCGTGCCGCTGATTGATCATCAACTGGCGAAGGCGGTATTGGCGATTCCCGGAAAGAAGAAGCTGGGCGCAACGCCAAAGCAGTTGCTGGTTGAGGCGCTCGGTGGTTCGTTGCCGCGGGAAGTGGTACACCGTCCGAAAAAAGGCTTTCAGTTGCCGTTTGAGCAATGGCTCCGCGAGGACCTTCGCCAGACCGTACAGCCTGCGCTGGCCGCGTCGCAGGTCGCCGGCGGGCCGCTGGGCAGTGTGCTCGATCCGGCGGCGATGGAAAACATCTGGACTGCGTTTATGCAAGGCCAGACGTCGTGGTCGCGGCCATGGGCGCTGTTTGCGCTGACGCGGTGGTGTGAGCAGAATCTGTGAGCGGCGTGGGGGGCGCGAAGTTGCAGGGACTTTGCGCTTCGCAGAGAATGAGAGTGCAGCGAGTAGTGAGCGAGGATGCGGGAGAGTTGTGATCGAGACCAAATCCACAACGGACGTGAGCCATGAGGCGCTGAAGCCGCGCGCCGATGCGGCGGTCTTGCCCATCTCGGTGATCATCCCGGTCAGAAACGAAGCGCACAATCTGGCGCGCTGCCTGCAATCGCTGCGCGGGGTGGGCGAAGTCTTTGTGATTGACTCGCAGAGCACGGACGCGACTGTGGCCATCGCGGAATCGTTCGGTGCGAAGGTGGTGCAATTTCACTACGCGGGCGGCTGGCCAAAAAAAAGGCAGTGGGCGATGGACACGCTGCCGCTGGCTTACGACTGGGTGCTGCTGCTGGATGCCGATGAAGCTCTGACGCCGGAACTGGCCGCTGAAATTTGGCAGGCTATGGAAGACCCGGCGCTGAATGGTTGCTACATCGCGCTGGAGATGCATTTTCTGGGCCGCCGGTTGCGGCACTGCGGCGCAAGCTTTTGGAAGCTTTCTCTGTTTCGCAAAGGCAGCGGGCGCTACGAATGCCGCTTACAAAAGCAAGATGTGAGCATGGCCGACATGGAAGTACACGAGCACGTGGTGGTGAACGGCGCCACGCGAAAGCTGAAGCATGCGCTGGTGCATTACAACGTTGAGTCGCTGGCACGCTATATCCAGAAGCACAACGAGTATTCGAACTGGGAAGCGCGCGTCTGGCTGGACGGTCAGGAGAGCGATGGAGGCATCAAGCCGTCGCTGACGGGGACGCAGGCGGAACGGCGGCGCTGGCTGCGACGGAGGTTTTTCGAAGTGCCCGGTTCTCCGCTGGCATTTTTTCTTTACAAGTATTTCTTGCGGCTGGGATTTCTGGACGGCGTGCCAGGGCTGATTTATTGCGTGTTGCAGGGCGTGCAGTTTTTTCACATCAAAGCCAAAGTCTACGAGTTGCGGCTGGGCAGAGGGGCAGCGTAGCCGAATGTGCGGAATCAGCGGCGTGGTGAACTGCGGCGATGCGGAGACCCTGGCGCGGATGACGCTGGTGCAAACGCACCGTGGTCCCGATGATTGGGGCGTGTGGGACCGGCAGTTGCCCGACGGCGGCTACATCGGGCTGGGAAGCCGGCGGCTGGCCATTCTTGATCTTTCAGCCGGCGGCCACATGCCCATGTTCAACGAAGCCCGGACGGTTGGGATTGTTTACAACGGCGAGGTCTACAACTTTGGCGAGCTGCGGCAGGAACTGGAAGGCAAGGGACACCGCTTTCGTTCGAACACCGACACGGAAGTGGTGCTGCGGCTGTATGAGGAGATGGGAGCGGATTGTGTCACGCGGCTGAACGGCATTTTCGCGTTTGCGATCTGCGACATGCGGCAAGCTGCGCCGTTGTTGTTTCTGGCGCGCGACCACTTCGGAGTGAAGCCGCTTTACTACTGGCAGGAGGGGCGGCGGTTCGCGTTCGCGTCGGAAATCAAGTCGTTGTTGCAGGTGCCGGGAATCTCGGCCGAGATTGATCACCAATCGCTGCATCGCTATCTGACGTTTCTGTGGGTGCCGGACCCGGACACGATGTTCCATGGGATTTGTAAGCTTCCGGCCGGCCATTGCGCGACGCTGCAAAATGGCGAGCTGAAGATTTCGCAATACTGGGACTTGACCTTTCCGGATGCTGGGCATGAGTTTGCGGGTTCGGAGGCTGATCTGGCGGCGGAGGTGCGCGAGCGATTTGCGCGTTCAGTGAAGGCGCAGATGGTGAGCGATGTGCCGATCGGCGCTTTTCTGAGCGCAGGCCTGGATTCCTCGAGCATTGTCGCCATGATGCGCAAAGCGACCAACCAGCCGGTGCGAACCTACACGATCACGTTTCCGGAAAAGTATCGAGTGGGAGAAAACACGCTGGATGATCCGGCGGTGGCGGCACGGCTGGCGCAACGGCTGGGATGCGAAAACCAGCAAATCGTGGTGGACCCGGACGTGACCAATCTGCTGCCGCGTCTGGTGTGGCACATGGATGAGCCGACGGCCGATCCGGCGATCCTGACCGCATTTTTGGTATGTCGCGAAGCGCGCAAGCAGGCGACGGTATTGCTGAGCGGCGTGGGCGGAGACGAATTGTTTGCGGGATACCGCAAGCATGTCGCGCAGGGATGGGCGGAGATGTACCGGCGGCTGCCGGGATTTGCGCGCGGCGCGGTGGCGTCCGCGTTGGAGATGTTGCCGGCCATGCGCGGATCTGCGGTGAAGGGAAATCTGCGGCTGGCGCGAAAGATGGCGCGCAGCGCGGGGTTGAACGGGGAAGAGCGGTTTATCGCGAATTGTACGTATCTTGATGCCGGGCAGAAGAGCGAATTGTACGCGCCAGAATTGGCGGCGCAACTAGATGCTCGCGATCCGGCGGACAGGCATCATCAGGCGTTTGCGAAAGTGGCGCATGCCGACTTTCTGAATCAGATGCTGTATCTGGATACGAAGATTTTCATGACTAGCCTCAACCTGAACTACAACGACAAGATGAGCATGGCCTCGTCGGTGGAGGTGCGGGTGCCGTTTCTGGACCGCGAGTTGGCGGAGTTTGTGGCGGGGAACGTTCCGCCCGGTATGAAACTGAAGGGCGCGATCCGTCCGGTGACCAAGCACATTCTGCGCGAGGCGATGAAGGATGAATTGACCGCGGAAGTATTGCGGCAGCCGAAGGCGGGATTTGCCGCGCCGGTGGATTGCTGGCTGGCAAATGATCTGCGGGAGATGGTGGACGATTTGCTGTCGGAATCGCGGATTCGCCAGCGCGGGTTGTTTCGGCCTGAGGCGGTGGGGCGGTACGTGAGTGAGCATCGCAGCGGGCAGCGGGACTGGTCCATGCCGATCTGGCAGTTTTTGACGCTGGAGTTGTGGATGCAGACTTTCCTGGATGGAGGCGCGCGCGGTTTTGAAGCGCCATTGCTGGCCGCGCGGCAGGCTGTACCCGCATAAGCGGCCACGGATTCTCACGGATCAACACGGATCAATCCCGTGTCGAGATCGAGCTTCGCCCGACGGACAGCCCCTCCGACTTCGCTCCGGGCAGGCTTGGGCGGCTGGCCCCACGTGAGTCATGCGCTCTGCACGATAGAATAAACAGTTTCCTGAAAGGTCAAACTTTACTGCATGTTGATTCTTGGTCTGAACATGTTTCACGCCGACGCGTCGGTGGCCATCATTCAAGATGGCAAGATTGTGTTTGCGATTGCGGAAGAGCGGCTGAATCGCCACAAACATTACGGCGGCTTTCCGGCGCTTGCGATTCAGGCGTGTCTGGATGCGGCGGGAGCGAAAATTTCTGACATCGATCACGTCGCAGTGGGGCAGGATACGGACGCCAATCTTGCACGCAAAGTGCAGTATGCGCTGGCAAGTCCGGCGAAGATCCTGAACTTCATTCAGCTGCGCAAGCGCAAGGACGAGATGCGCGACGTGCGGTCGCTGATCTGCAAGGCGCTGGAGGTGGACGCGGCGCAATTGCGCTTTGAAGAACATCATCTCGAACACCACATCGCCCACATTGCCAGCGCGTATTACTGTTCGCCGTGGGAGAAGGCGGCCGGCTTCAGCTATGACGGGTCGGGCGATTTTGTTTCGACCATGATGGCGCGTTGCGAAGGCAATCAGATTGAGGTGCTGGATCGCGTCTATCTGCCACACTCGCTGGGCAGTTTTTATACGATGATCTGCGAATTCATCGGGTATTCGAAATATGGGGACGAAGGCAAAGTGATGGGGCTTGCGCCTTATGGCAAGCCAACCTATCTGGAGCAGGTGCGGTCACTGGTGAAGACGGTGGGCGCGGGCTTCGAGTTGGACCTTGGTTACTTCAAGCCCCTGGGCTCGAACCAGGGGATGCAGGTGCTGCCGGATGGAACGGTGCGTCTGGCGCGGCATTTCTCGGACCGTATGGAGAAATTGTTTGGTGCTCCGCGAGAACTGAACGCCGAGATCACGCAGCGCGATATGGATTTGGCCTACGCGATGCAGCAGCGCTTTGAAGAGATTGTCTTTCATCTGCTGAATCAACTTCATGCGCGCGTGCCGTGCGAAGACCTGGCGATGGCAGGAGGGTGCGCGCTGAACAGCGTGACCAACGGAAAAGTGTTTGACCAGACACCGTTCCGCCAGACTTACATTCAACCGGCGGCAGGCGATGAAGGTCTGGCAATCGGAGCCGCGTTGCATACGTATCATGCGGTGCTGAATCAGCCGAACCGGCATGAGCTGAAGAATTCATACCTGGGGCCGGAGTATTCCGAATCGCGCATAGAAACCGCGATGAAAGCAGTAGGGCTGAAGTACCAGCGGTACGAACGCGAACCGCTGCTGGATGCGGTGGCCGGATACATTGCCGAAGGCAACGTGGTGGGATGGTTCCAGGGACGCATGGAATGGGGGCCGCGGGCGCTGGGCAATCGTTCGATTGTGGCGCATCCGGGATTACCCGACATGAAGGACGTGTTGAATGCGCGCATCAAGCGGCGGGAATGGTTCCGTCCGTTTGCGCCGTCTATTTTGGTGGAGCATCAGCATGAATATTTTGAGCACGATCATCCGTCGCCGTTCATGCTGCACGTCTACAAGATCCGGGCGGAGAAGCGGGCGGAGTTGTGCGCGGTGAATCATGTGGACGACACCGGACGTCTGCAGACGGTGGCCAGGGATGAAAATCCGCTTTACTACGATCTGATCCGCGCGTTTCAGCGGCGGACGGGGATTCCGGTGATTCTCAATACCAGCTTCAATGAAAATGAGCCGATTGTGTGCAAGCCGGAGGAGGCGATTGACTGCTTCCGCCGTACGCGCATGGATGTGCTGGCGATCGGGCCGTTTGTGGCGCTGAAAGCGGAGAATGGGTGAGGGAGTAAGCTGAAAATCACAAACTATTCACCACAAAGTCACAGAGACGCAGAGAAACGCGAACCAATGGACTACATCGTTGTTTCTCTGGGGTTGACCTGAAATGGATTCTTCGAGTCTGCAGGTGCTTCGTGTTCACGAAGCACTTGTCTTCGCTCAGGATGACAAACGGAAACATTATCGGCGGAGTGGGGCTGCGGGAGATGGCGCGGTGCGATGGGTTTCGCGCGCTGGCGTGGTCGGGGGATGTGCTGTATGCGGGCCGCGGGTATGAGGTGTTGCGGGCGCGATTCAATGAGAGCGCTGCGCGGAGTGAGACGGGGAAAGCAGGTTCCTCCACTTCGCCGTCGCTCCGCTCCGGCTCCGGTCGGAATGACAAAGGCTTGGGAGTCGCTTCGCCTGGCTCCGGTCGGAATGACAAAGGTTTGGGAGTCGCTTCGCCGCTCTCCGGTTTCGATGACACTTCTGTTGCTTGGGAGCGGGTTGGCGGGTATGACGCTCCGCTGTGGCGGCGGCTGAGTTCGCGCGCGCGGCTTACCTCGCGGCTGGTGCGTGACGGTTTTCACGCGTTG
>Ga0209068_10000065_pt1 | contig 65579 bp, 46 predicted proteins | sample ColStrG_CSR_2012_FD_187200 | JGI IMG/M metagenome (GOLD analysis project Ga0209068, IMG submission 187200) | Freshwater sediment microbial communities in response to fracking from Pennsylvania, USA - Cold Stream Run_MetaG_CSR_2012 (SPAdes)... | ecosystem: Environmental > Aquatic > Freshwater >...
TCGATACCCCGGTGGACTCCGTCCAGATCGACACCGGGAATTGTCAGGTCGCGGCTCCGGTGCGCTCCAACTGCAATCAAAATCGCGTCGAACCCCTGGCGGCGAAGGTCGCTGACAGTGAAATCGCGCCCTGCGGCGTGATTCAGCTTCAGATCAATACCGCCAATATCGAGAATTTCGCGGACCTGTGCTTCGATCACGTCCCGTGGCAGACGATATTCGGGAATCCCGAGATACAGCATCCCGCCGGCGACTGGCGCCGCCTCAAAAATCGTTACCGAATAGCCCATCAATGCAAGATCGTGCGCTGCGGAGAGCCCCACCGGGCCGCCTCCAATCACTGCGACCTTGAAGGGCAGTTTGGTGATCTTGCGTCCAGCGTTGATATCGATATGATGTTTCGATTCCGGGCCGTACTTTTCTGTCAGAAAACGTTTGAGCCCGCGAATCGAAATCGGTTTGTCGATCTCCCCGCGCCGGCACGCAGTCTCACAAGGATGCGCGCAGACCCTCCCGCAAATGCTGGCCATGGGATTAGGACTGCGCGCATACGAGTAGGCTTCTTCGAAACGACGCTCCGCAATCAGGCCCACGTAGCGGCCAGCGTTCGTATGGGCCGGACAAGCCATCATGCAGGGGAAGTTCGTGTGAAGCCAGTCCTGGTCGACTTTCTTATTGGGGAGAAGCTTGAGCATAGGGTCGCTATTGCCGGAAGACGAGTTCAAAATGTAAGACGGCGGAGCCCACCATAGTAACTCCGCCGTCCGTGGATTGAGGATCTATTTGCTCAGGGTGAAGTCTGCCTTGGCGTCGCCCGAAACGGCCAACGGTTTGGTCGAGTTCTTGGCGCCTTCATGCCAGGCAATGACGTTGTACTGACCGTCGGGCACGTTCTCGATCTTGAAGTCCCCGCTCTTGTCGGTCACGGCATAGTATGTCGTCGGCACGACCACGATATATCCAGCCATTTCGGGGTGGACGTTGCACAGCAGCGCGGCGACGCCCGGCTGGTCAAACTTAAAGCTGCGCTTCTCGCCTTGCGGCCAGGTTCCCAGGTTGTGGCCCGGTCCTTTTTTGCCGTTCGTTGTAAAGCTCGGCCAGAACACGTTATGCGCGACTTTGTCGCTGTTCAGGAAGTCGACGGTCGTTCCCACCACGACAGCCAGAATGTGCGGCTGGAAAAGCAGCCCTTTTTGGTCCGCAACCACGTGTTGCGTGGGTGCCGGAAAAGTTTTGCCCGCAATCGTGTCGACGTAGACAACCGATTCTCCGCTGACGCCAGAGACTTTACCACTGATGCTGCCAGCGAACGCGCTGGTCGATAACGCTAGCGTAAGAGCCAAACAAACTGCAAGAGTTCGATTCATGTGTTTCCCTCGTTTGAGAATAGGGGAGGTTCGAGACCTCCCCTTTATTTCTGGAACCCGTACTTCTCGTTCGGAACTAGTACACCCACTCCAACCCGGCGACAGCGGTGTTGGTGCGGAACGGATTGGTCAGGCGCGTCTTCGTTGCCGGAACATAGACGATCTGTTCTGGACGAATCTGGTATTCGAACGACGCCTTAATATTCGCGTTAATCAGGAACTGCACCCCGGGTGTAAAGCGGTGGCGCGTGGTGTGGTACGGAGAAAGGAATCCAACCGGCGGCGGATTCCCCGCGTCGGCTCCGACCCCGTTGAGGCGGTCTGCGGCGGAACTCACAACGTCCCAGCGCATGATCGCCATGACCCACGGCTCCACCATGTAATCGGCTTCCAGAAAACCGCCGCTATAGTGCGCTGGCGATCCAGAGATAAACCCGGTTGCCCCGCTCGCTCCCGGAGCCACGAAGGGCAGCAGGTTCTTGTCGTGCCCGTACATGTAAGTTCCGATCAGGTTGAGTGCGCGATAATTGAAACTGACATCACCGCCTGCCCGGTAGAAGGGTTCGCGCGCCGTAATCACCGTCGGCGTGGTTCCATCCGAGGCGAGTACGCCACTCAGCCGCTGCACCGAGCGTCCGTAGAAGAAGTAAGAACCCAGGTTGACGGACGTGTGATCGCGCGGACCATTCGGCCCCGCCGCCTGTATGTCGTGCCGGCTTGCAGCATCTTTCTCCAGATTGAAGCGATAGGAAAAGCGCCCATACAGGTCCTTAAAGTTGGAATCGGAAACATAGTTGACCTGCGGGTGGACATTCGCCGGAGACGCGGAGGTGCCGCTGGTGTTCTGATCCACCAAAGCAAGCGAATAGTGGTAGCCGCCGTATTGGTGCCCACCGCTGAATTCGACGCCTCGTGCGGGCGAGGAAAAGACAAACCCGTTGTTCACATTCTGCTGTGTCGGGAACAAGGGGTTCTGTGCTCCCACGTTCGCTTGGCTAAAGATGTCCCAGCCACTCAGGTTCCAGCTGCGCGCCGGACTGAAGGGCAAGTCCAGTTCGAACTGGCCGATCCGCAGGCTCAAGGCGTCCTTCGGCAGCTTCAGAAGACGTCCGGCATTGACGAACTTCAGGTAGCCGTCCCCAAGCCCACCATTGCTGTTCGCACCGCCAACGCTGAAGTCGTCGTCAGCCCAGAAAGCGATGTCGTCCCCGAAGTTCCCCGCCGTGAAAATGCTGAAGAATCCCGGCTGGAAGTCCGTCCGCGGAATAAATGGACCGGGCGTTCCTGGCGCGAGCTGGGCGTTGTAGTTGTTCGCGTTCTTGCTCGTCACCTGGAAGAAGGTGTTCATTCGCAGCCCGATCGCAGGGCCACCGGGAATCGACCCCGGCCAGATTACTTTCGGGAACATTTCCTTCTGTGCCGGCGCTCCCAGCATGACCGGAGGGATCTTCATGAAGGCTTCGTCGTCCTTCGGGAACTTGAACCCGGCATCCTTAAACGCCTTCCCGAAATCATTCAGTTTCGGGAAATTGACGTGGCACGTTGTACATGAGGTGCCGTACTGGCGGGAGAAGGCGGGGATTCCGTAACACTCGGGGGTCATGGCCAAAACCATTGCCACGAGGGCGACTAACACTGCATAGCGCTTTGAATCCATGTATAACTCCTTTAGAACTCGCGGGGTAAGCAGCTTGTCTTCCCCTAGGCCCAAAGTATGGATCAGCCCGAAGAAGTACGGCTGCGTGTCCCATCACCCTCGATTGTGATCCTGATCACACTTGCATCGAGGAAGTTGTGCAAAAGCCATGGGTCATGGCAAACGATGCTTTCGAAATCCTGGGGTACGTAACGGGGCCCGTGTGGAAAGGTTGGAATTCCCAGCAGGGCGTTCGCCGACGGCAAACCCCTACTCATCACTCGGCTTAGGCTGCTGATGGCCTGATTGTCGCTTGGAGTTTATCGCTACGACAGAAATAGGGGCCGTATAACGTGGCCATTCTGGCACACTACTAGCTGCGGTGTCTACTTTCGCTTGCCAGCCGAAGCTTTGCGCCAGCCCGTGCGGATGCCGAAAGGTGCTATGGCACGACGAAATCGACCGAATGTACGATCGCTGGTGTGTCGCGAAGATACCCGAAGATACCCGCGAAGATACTAGAGTTTGGAGACCAGGTTTCTTGTCGTGATTCTCTCTGTATCGTGTGACCATGACAGCCCCTAAGTCCATGATCTGAAAACGGTTACTTCGGTTTGGACACCGCATTTCTGGTTGATCGATTGCTGATGTCAAGAGGCGGCTCTTGCTAGTAGGCTAGGTTTGTACCTCATTCCGCACATGGACACAGGGTTTATCCAAGTCGCGTCCAGCTTCACCTGCACGCCCATCGAACCGGCGCTGCGGCGCTCTCTGGAGCGTTCGGGCGTTCCTACCTCCTTGCGCTTTGCGATGTATGCCCAGATGAGCCAGGCCCTTTTGGCGCCTGATGCCCAAGCCGCTGGGACCGTCGTGCTGCTGCGCCTGGAAGACTGGCTGCGCGACACTTTGAAGTCGGAGTCAGCGGGAATGCCGCCGCAAGCGCTTCGCGAGTTCCTAAAGGCGCGTACAGACGAATTCGTACAACAGAGTTCGGCGCTTTCCCAATTTGGGAAACCTGTGTGGTTGCTCGTCTGCCCCTCGACCGGCTGGCTTGCGGCGAAACACAAGCTGGAACCGCTTTGTCAGACCTATACCAACCTGCTCGGAGCGCGGATCCGAAGCCTTTCGCAGGTCACTTCGCTGCCATGGCCCGCTTCCCTGTTCCATAGTGACGTTCAGGACCGCAGCGCGGATCGTCTAGGACAAATCCCGTTTACGCAGGAAGCTTTCGACAGACTGGGCGAATTTTTGGGTCAACAGATTGCAAAAGTGTCGGCGCACAACAGGCAGATTGCTTCAACCACGCCGAAAGACGGCGCGGCCCAGCTCTCCGCTTATTTGAATAGCTTGCAGGTTCAGGTTTCGCTCGTTCCAGCACTCGCCAGCGATCGAGATGACATCGACAGATTGCTTCGCAGCGCCGCCACTTTTTCGTTGACCGGGGAGCAACGCGATTTGTCAGACGCGAACATTGATGAACTCCTCAACTCTGGGTATTGCTTGCTGGTCAAAGTTTCAGACCGTATTGCTGACTATGGTCTGACCGCCTTGGTAGCTTTTCGGATGGAGCCGGAAAAAGACGTTTTGTCGGTACATACCATGGCGGTGAGTTGTACCGTACTGGGTAAGCAAGTGGAATTCGCGTTGGTTTCCGCTTTGACTCAGTTGGCGATTAATCATGGTGTTGCGAAAATCCTGTTTGAGTACCGGCCTAGCGAGCGCAACCAGCCGATGCTGGCTTTCCTTCAATCGCTGGCTGATTCCGGATCAGGAACGGATTATGTCCTCGCTGTCGCGGCTTCCGAGGCTCGATTGCAGGCTGTAGCTGCCGCCCCCGGAGCGTGGACGGTGAAATACGTGAAAGAGCATTTCGAAGAAAAGCTAACGGAGTCTGTGCACTAGGTCTTATGATGAGTGCGCCGCGACGACGCGCTCATTTACGAGGAAGCGAGATCCTAAACGAAGGTTATTGCGCATGACATTGCAAGAGATCTATTCAGCCTTCGCTCCAATCGCGGAGAACGTACTCCAGATTCCACAATTCGACGATACCATTAGCATGGCCACAACTCCCTCCTGGGATTCGCTGAGGCACGTTCAACTGCTCAGCGCTGTGGAAAAGAAGTTTGGAATCGAGATCAGAACCCGCGATGTCTTCAGACTCACATCCGCGGAAGCGCTGGTCCTCTATGTACAGAACGCGATCGAGAAGGGAAGCCAGCCATGATTGGCCACGTCCTCGTCGACCCGGCCCGGACCGAATGGATTCCGCCACAACGGCACTGATGGAATTCGTCCCACTGCGCTAATCCGCAGGTAGCGCCGGAATTGCGGTCTTCCTATTATCACACGGGCCGAACTGGGGAGCGCTGCGGCTTCCAGAAGTAACCTCCGACCTGAAAGTATTCGTGCAATGTCGTCTATAATCTCGACATCCCCCCAAAAATTGAGCACAGGACGGAAGTCCGCTGTTTCAAGCCTCGGGCCCGTTGAACGGGGCCGGTTAGCGGAAGGGTCTAGGTTAAAAGAGAGTGCCGATGTCGGATGATCGGACCAAGGCGACGAATCTAAGTCCGGCCAAACAGGCTTTGCTGGAGCGCATGCGAAAGCGCCCTGCCTCCGCGATTCCTCCTCCGATTCAACCCAGATCAAACCACGCCAGCGCACCACTCTCTTTCGCTCAACAGCGGATGTGGCTGATTCAGCAGCTCGATCCGGACAGCTATCTTTACAACGTTCCACGCGCGCTTCTGCTGCGCGGTCCCTTAGACACGGTTGCACTGGAAAGCGCGCTGAACTCCATTGTTCTGCGGCATGAAATCCTGCGCACAACATTTCCAGCCGACGAGAGCGGTCAGCCGCGTCAGCAAATCGCACGGGATTCCCAGCTCAAGCTCACTTCTACCGATCTGAGTACCACACCCGTCGATCAACGCCGCCTCGCCACCGAGAAACACACATTGGAGTTCAGCCGCACTCCGTTTGACCTCGTCAAAGGACCATTGTTGCGCGCACATCTATTCCGTTTCGCCGACGACGAGCACGTACTTGCCATCACCATGCACCACATCGTTAGCGACGGCTGGACTGGCGGGATATTCTTCCGTGAACTCGGCGAGTTCTACGGAGCGATTTCACGCCGTGAGACTGCTCCGCTTCCGGAACTGACCGTTCAATATGCGGATTATGCCATCTGGCAGCGCGAGTGGATGCAAGGCCCGATCCTCGAGAGAGAATTGGATTTCTGGCGCAAGCAATTGGAAGGCGCGCCTTCAGCCATTGCGCTTCCGACGGACCGCGCGCGTCCCGAGGCCATGAAGTATCAAGGCAGCCACCGCTCGATTTCCATGAGCGTTGATCTGACTGCGCGGCTCAAGGCTCTTTGCCAGGCTGAATCGACCACGCTGTTCCCTGCACTACTCGCGGGCCTCAACATCCTGCTCGCGCAATGGAGTGGACAGCAAGACCAGATTGTCGGCACCGTGAGCGCGAACCGCGATCAGGCTGAGATTGAAAACCTGATTGGCTGCTTCATGAATTTTCTGCCGCTGCACTCGCGTGTCGCGCCCGAGGAAACAGCCATCGAATTCCTGCGAAGTGTGAAGCAAAGCGTTTTCGAAAGCCTCGAGCATCAAAATTGCCCTTTTGAAAAGATTGTAGAAGCGGTCCGGCCACAGAGGTCGTTGAACGCAAACCCGCTGTACAACGTGGCGCTACTGGTGCAGAACTATCCAGAAATGGCTTTCCGCTCCAACCAACTGGAAGCCCGGCTTCTCCAACTGGACTACGGAGTCGCATTTCTCGACCTGCGCTTTGTGGCGGAGGAGACCAGCGGCCAGCTTGCCATCGATTGTGAATACAACGAAGATCTGTTCGATCCCGGCACAATTGAGCAGTTACTGCGGGGGTACGTTCTCATTCTTGAACGACTCGCCGACGAGCCGCAACTTAATATCCAAGATATCTCTCTGCCAGCGGAACTTGTGGAACAGTCTGCTGCTGCTTCCCGACGAGACCGCGTACATACAATTGTCATCGCAGCCACATTCACCGCAGAGCCTGTGGAGGCAACGCTCGCATTCTGGATGAAGGAACTGGGGATTCCAGCGAAGATCCGGTTCGCGCCATACAACCAAGTGTTTCAACAGTTGCTCGACCCCGCCAGCATGCTCGCGCGGAACTCGGAGGAAACCAACATCGTTCTGCTGCGGCTGAGCGATTGGCGAGGCTCTGACGAGAATCAAACAGCATCAGCTGCACAGGGGAAGATCGAGGCCAGCGTGCATGGGTTTGTTGGTGCGTTGCAAGGCTTCGCGCAAAAGGCGCACTCCCCTTTCCTCGTGGGTGTCTGCCCCTCCGAACGCAAACTCGCAATTGATTCAAACTGGACCGAGTTTCTCCAGCGCATGGAGCAGGTGCTCATCTCGGAACTGGGAGGTTTGACTGGCTTTCAGATCATCCCTTCGACGCAAGCGTTCGAATGTTACGCCGTGGAAGATTATGAAGACGAGTATGCCGACAAACTGGGGCACATTCCTTACACGCCAGCCTTCTACACGGCCTTGGGAAGTACGCTGGCGCGGCAAATGTTTTCGTCGCACAGTAACCCGAAGCAGGTTCTTGTCTTTGATTGCGACAACACGCTTTGGGAAGGCACCTGCGCCGACCTGGACCCAAAAACGATTCGTATCGATGCGCCTCGGCGCGCCTTGCAGGAATTTGCTCTCCAGCAAGGCGAAAACGGAAAGCTGATTTGCATCTGCAGCAAGGGCGCTGAAGCCGAGGTCACCGCAGTTCTTGAACAAAACCGCCACATGGCAGTTCGGCCTGAGCATATTGCGTCGCAACGCATGGGCGTACAGTCCACCGGGGCGGGCCTCCACGAGCTGGCGGATGAGCTTCAACTCAATCTCGACTCCTTCGTCTTTATCACTGGCTCGTCAGAGGTGTGCCGCGACGCGCAAGCAGAGTGTCCCGAAGTCTTGACACTGTTGCTTCCGCGCGATTCCGAGCAGATTCCCCGATTCCTGCGTAATGTCTGGGCTTTGGACAGTGCTGAGCTTTCTGCCGACGCAACACAGATTTCGGATCTGAATGCGGTCGTGAACCGGATTGCTTCACAGCTCTTCGACGTCGCCAGCATTTCTCGCGCCATGGAAGCAAGCGGGGCCGGTCACCGCAGCCAGGAGTTTGTAGCTCCAACCACTCCGCTTGAGGAAATCGTAGCGGGCGACTGGGCCCAGATCCTGAGACTGGATCGAGTAGGCATCCACGAAAATTTCTTTGAACTCGGCGGGCATTCCGTTCTGGCAACGCAAATCGTGGCACGAGTACGCCGAACGATGGGAGTGGAATTGCCCTTACGCGCCATGTTCGAGGCTCCCACCGTCGCGGAGTTTGCGCGGCGCATCGAAGCAGCGCGGGAGTCTGGCGATGAGCTGCACGCTCCGCGGATTACGCGATCCGAGAAACGCGACCGGCTTCCTCTCAGCTTCGGGCAGCAGCGGCTGTGGTTTTTGGATCAGCTTGAGCCCGGCAGCCGGCTCTACAACATGCCGCGTGTTTTGCGTGTGCGCGGCAAGGTCGATATACCTGCGTTGCATCGTGCCATCAACAAAATCGTCGCGCGCCACGCGACGTTGCGAACTACCTTTGCCCTGGATGGCACCGAACCAGTGCAAGTGATCGCGAGCCAGCTGGAACTACCTCTTCCTGTCAGCGATTTATGCGCGCTTCCCGAAGTACAACGCGAGGCGCAGGCACGGAATCTTGCAGCGGAGGAAGCTCAGCGTCCATTCGATCTTTCTTCAGGGCCATTGCTACGAGTGCAACTTATCGTCCTGGGCGTCGATCACTATCTGCTGTTTTTCACGATGCACCACATCGTGAGCGACCGGTGGTCCATGGGAGTTTTGGCCGAAGAGCTAGCCGCGCACTACGAGGCCTTCGTCCACGGCGTGCCGTCGCCATTATTGGAACTCCCCATTCAATACTTCGACTTCGCGGTCTGGCAGCGAGAGTGGCTGCAGGGTGAGATTTTACAAAGGCAGCTCAACTACTGGAAAGAACAGCTCGCTGGAGTACCCTCGGTTCTCGAGCTACCAACAGACCATTCACGCCCGCCAGTCCTCTCCGTCCGAGGCGCGACTCAATCGGTCATTCTTTCGCACGATTTCATTGCCAAGCTCACCGCATTGAGTCAACGCGAGGGCGTCACCTTGTTCATGACGCTGCTGGCGGCGTTCCAAACCTTGCTTTCGCGATACGCGGGACAAGAAGACATTGTCGTCGGGTCCCCAATCGCCAATCGTAGTTTCGCAGAAATCGAGCCTTTGATCGGATTCTTCGTCAATACGCTTGCCCTTCGCGGCGACGTGTCCGGCGACCCGACATTCCGCGAGCTCATGGCACGCACGAAAGAAGTTTGTCTGCGCGCCTATGCGCACCAGGATATTCCCTTCGAACGCCTGGTTGAGGAACTCCAGCCGGAACGCAGTTTGAGCCACAGCCCTATCTTCCAGGTCATGTTCGCGTTACAGAACGCGCCGATGCAGGCAATGGAACTCACTGGCGTGAAGTTGGAGCGCGTTCCGGTTTACACCGACACTTCGATGTTTGATATGTCATGGTTTGTGAACGAGGTGCCGCAGGGATTTCTGCTGTACGTGGAATACGCAACCGACCTGTTCGAAGACGCGACGATCGCACGAGCGCTGCAACACTTCCAGACGCTTCTGCAGTCCTGTCTTGAACACCCTGGACGGCGCTTATCGGAACTGCCAATGCTGGGAGAAGACGAGCGGCGCAAGGTTCTGGTTGAGTTCAACGACACCGCCACGGATTTCCCGAGACTCTGCATTCACAGTCTGCTGGAGCAAACGGCTCAGCGCGTTCCCGATGCAACGGCACTGATTTGCGGCGAAGAGCGAACGACGTATCGTGAGCTTAATGAACGTGCCAACCAAATCGCGCATCATCTCATCAAGCTCGGCGCCGCACCGGATGTTCTGATCGGCGTGTTCATGGAGAGGACGCGAGACCTTGTGCCAGCAATCTTCGGCGTCCTCAAGTCCGGCGCGGCCTACGTCCCGCTTGATCCCAGCTATCCCCACGAGCGGCTGGCCGCAATTCTTGAAGACTCGCACGCCCCAATCGTTCTTACACAACAATCCCTGGTGGCGAAGTTAGCGAACAAAAACGCGAACTTCGTATGCGTTGATTCCGACTGGGAGAAAATCTCGCGCGAGTCCCGCGATAATCCGCAGACGCTGGTCACGCCCGACAACCTCGCGTACGTGCTGTTCACTTCGGGCTCAACCGGGAGACCGAAGGGTGTCGCTCTGGAGCATCACAATAACGTCGCCCTCGTGCAGTGGGCGCAGACCGTCTTCACCCCCGCTGAACTCGCCGGCGTCCTCTTCTGCACCTCGATCGGTTTTGATATGTCGACGTTCGAGATGTTCATTACCGCGGCAGCTGGCGGAAAGATCATCCTTGCGGAGAATCCCCTGTACCTGCCGACGTTACCGGCAAAGGATGAGGTCACGCTCATTAACACGGTGCCTTCGGCCATCGCAGAGCTCGTCCGCATGAACGCGCTCCCAGAGGCTTTGCAGACCGTGGTGCTGGCCGGCGAGGCGCTTCCCGATTCGCTGGTGGAAGAAATCTATCGTACGGGTACCGTGAAGAGCGTTCACAACCTGTATGGTCCTACTGAAAGCGGATATTCCACGTGGACTCATGTGCCAAAAGGCACACGAGTCACAATCGGGAAGCCGATTGCCAACGAGCAATGCTACATTCTCGACAAGAATCTCCAGCCGCTTCCGGTCGGCGTCCCGGGTGAACTCTACCTGGCAGGCGAGGGACTGGCGCGCGGCTACTTCGGTCGACCTGATCTCACTTCGGAACGGTTTGTCACGAATCCGTTTGGGCAGCGCAACTCGCGCATGTACAAGACTGGCGACCTGTGCCACTGGCTGCCCGACGGCAACATTGACTACCTTGGACGCATTGACCACCAGGTTAAACTCCGCGGCTTCCGCGTCGAGCTCGGCGAGATCGAAGCTGTCCTCGCCAAGAACCCGAGGGTACGTCAGTGCCTGGTGATGGCACGCGAAGACCAGCCCGGCCTCAAGCGGTTGGTCGCGTATCTGGTTCCGCATGAAGGATCAGATCATGAAGGATTAGATCTAAACTCAGACCACCTAGCGCTGCATCTACAACAGAGCCTTCCGGATTTCATGGTGCCTTCGGCGTTCGTGGTGCTCGATGCGTTTCCGCTGACGCCGAATGGAAAGATTGACCGCAAAGCCCTGCCTCCACCGGAATACACCGGGGATGTCGACAAGATTTACGTGGCGCCTCGCAATTCGATTGAAGAGAAGGTCGCGGGAATCTGGAGCGAGGTGTTGCATCTGGACCAAGTGAGCGTCACCAGCGACTTCTTCGCACTGGGTGGGCACTCCCTGCTTGCAGCGCAGGTCATTTCGCGCTTACGGCAGACCTTCGAGGTCGAGCTTCCTCTGAAAGCAATGTTTGAGTCGCCGAAACTGGAGATCCTGGCATCACGCATCCAGGCGGCCAAGCATGGCTCGGATATTCCGCCTATCACGCGCGTCTCCCGCGAAAAGCCTGTGCCGGCATCGTTTGCACAGCAGCGGATTTGGTTCCTTGATCAACTAGAGCCGGGCAACCCAGCGTACAACATTCCCTGGACCCTGAAAATCAGCGGCCTCGTAAATGCCGACGCGATTGAAAGCAGCCTGAACATTATCGCCCAGCGGCATGAAGGTTTGCGAACCTCGTTCAGCACGACGGTCGATCAACCGCTGCAGATTATTCACGATGCAGTGCGCGTGCGGTTGCAGAGGATCGACGTATCGCACCTTCCTGAAAGAGAACGCGACGCCGAAGCGGTGCGCCTGATTGGCGAGGATGCAAACCGGCCTTTTGATCTGACACAAGCCCCGCTCATGCGCGCCATACTGGTGCGCGTAAGTAACGATCAACATTACTTACTGCTCAATGTTCACCACATCGTGAGCGACCGCTGGTCTATGGGCGTCTTGTCTCAGGAACTCGCGAACCTTTACGAAACGGCAATCGAAGGCAAACCGCCGGAGCTTCCCGCATTGCCCCTTCAATATGCCGATTACTCTGAGTGGCAACGTGGTTGGCTGCAAGGAACGGTGCTCGAGAAGCAACTTGCTTACTGGAAAGAGAAACTCAAAGACATACCTCCGGTGCTCGAGTTGCCCACGGACCGGCCGCGGCAGGCCACTGAGAATTTCCGCGGGGAAGTTACCTACCTCACTCTTCCTTTTGCGCTCACCGACCAGCTAACCCAACTGGGCCGCAAGCATGGCGCAACCTTGTTCATGACCTTGCTCGCCGCTTTCCAGGCACTGTTGTCGCGCCATAGCGGGCAGGACGATATCGTAGTCGGCACCGCCATCGCCAACCGGACTCATCCCGATCTCGAAAAAGTTATTGGATTTTTCCTGAACACTTTACCCCTGCGTATACGCCTCTCCGGCGATCCCAGTTTCTCGGAACTCATCGCTCGCGCCAAAGAAACGGCCCTGGGTGCGTATGCCCACCAGGACATGCCATTTGAAAAACTGGTGGAAGAACTGAAGCCAGAGCGCAGCCTTGGCCACAGTCCGCTCGTGCAGGCATTCTTCGTCTTGCAAAATGCGCCGATGGAGGCGCTGCAGCTCAAGGGCCTGCATTTGAAGGCCGTCCCCAGCGGCTTCAAGACCGTCAAAGGCGACCTGTATCTCTCGATGCACGAAGGTCCGGAGGGCCTCGAAAGCCGCCTGGAATATAGCGTGGATTTGTTTGATGACAGCACGATGCAGCGCATGCTGCAGCACTTCGAACAACTATTGGCGTCGATGGTGGAAGCCCCGGAGAAGCGGCTATCGGACCTTAATATGTTGTCAAGAGCCGAGCGCCGCCAATTGTTGGTGGACTTCAATGCAACGGATGTGAACTATCCCCGCGATATTCCATTAAACAAGTTTCTGGAGGATCAAGCGGAACGGACTCGACATGCAACCGCGGTGGTGTTTGAATCCCAGGAGCTTAGCTACGAAGCTCTGAATGCGCGCGCCAATCAGCTTGCCCGCTATCTGCGTGAACATGGTGTTGGGCCAGACGTTCTGGTTGGCGTTTGCGCTGAACGCTCGCTGGAAATGGTGATTGCTCTGGTAGGCATAGTGAAGGCGGGCGGAGCATACGTACCGCTCGATCCCGACTATCCTGCCGACCGGCTCCAGGTGATGCTGGAGGACTCCAACCCACCCGTCGTTCTCACTCTGGAGCGATTGCTGGATCGTATTCCGACGAATGGGGCAAACAGGACCGGCCGCGCGACGCAAGTGCTTTGTCTCGATCGCGACTGGAACACCGTCGCCCAGCAAAGTACCGCGAACCTGCCGCTTGTTACGAACGGTAAAAACCTGGCCTACGCCATCTACACTTCCGGGTCCACCGGTAAGCCCAAGGGCGTGCCGAATGTGCATGAAAGCATTGTCAACCGACTGCTTTGGATGCAGGATAGTTACAAACTTACTGCGGCCGACCGGGTTCTGCAAAAAACTCCTTATAGTTTCGACGTATCGGTATGGGAGTTCTTCTGGCCATTGATGACGGGCGCCTGCCTGGTCGTCGCGCGTCCCGACGGACACAAAGATCCTGCCTACCTGGTTGATTTGATTCAACAACAGAACATCACCACGCTCCACTTTGTGCCTTCCATGCTCGGCATCTTTCTTGAAGCTGACGGAGTGGAAGGCTGCCGCAGCGTCCGGCAGGTGTTTGCCAGCGGCGAGGCATTGCCTTACGAGCTCCAGCAGAAATTCTTCGAGAGGCTGAACTCCCGTCTGCACAATCTTTACGGCCCGACCGAAGCGGCCGTGGATGTGACCTACTGGGCGTGTGACCCGGCGAGCACAAAACCTGTCGTACCCATTGGGCGTCCTGTGGCCAATACGCAGATCTACATTTTGGACAAGTTCTTGCAGCCGGTGCCCATCGGAGTGGCGGGTGAACTCCATATTGGTGGGGTACAACTGGCACGCGGTTATCTAAATCGCCCGGAATTAACAGCGGAAAAGTTTATTCGCGACCCTTTTCGCCCGGGCAAGGACGCACGTCTGTACAAAACAGGAGACCTGGCACGCTATCAGGACGATGGCACAATTGAATACCTCGGCCGCATCGATCATCAGGTGAAACTGCGCGGCTTCCGCATCGAGTTGGGCGAAATCGAGAATGCGCTTGCCAACCACTGTGCGATCCACCAGGCGGTGGTCGTAGTCCGCGAAGACACACCGGGCGACAGACGTCTCGTCGCCTACATGGCTCTGAGGCCAGGTTCTCATTTGCCAGTTGCGGAGGCTCGCCTTCACCTGAAAAGGACTCTTCCGGACTACATGATCCCCGCCGCTTTCGTGGAAATGGACGCGCTGCCGCTTACACCAAGCGGCAAGGTGGACCGAAAGAGACTTCCAGTCCCCGACTATGGTGTATCGACCACAGCCAAATCGGTGGATGGCATACGCACGCCGACCGAAGAAGTGATTACAGGAATTTGGGCAGAGGTTCTGAAGCTCCAGCAGATTGGAACCGAAGATGACTTCTTTGAATTGGGCGGCCACTCGCTTCTGGCGACCCAGGTAATTTCCAGAGTGCGGCAGGCGTTCAGCACCGAACTGCCGGTTCGAACGCTATTTGAGGCCCCGACAATAGCGGGGTTGGCACAGCGTGTAGACACATCGGTTCGGCAAAAACGTGGACTCGAAGCTCCTCCCATGCGTCGCGTACCGCGTGACCAAGCCCTGCCTGTCTCCTTTTCACAGCAGAGACTATGGTTCCTGGACCAACTGGAGCCGGGCAATCCACTTTACAACGTCGCCTATGTAACGCGCATTACCGGGCCGCTGAATTCGGAGGCACTGAAAGAAGCCGTGGACGGGGTTGTGCGTCGCCACGAGTCGTTCCGAACCACTTTCCAGACTCACCACGACCAACCCGTGCAAGTGATTGCGCCGAAGCTGGCATTGCAATGGACGGTTCTTGACACAAGCCAACTTCCGACACTCGAAGCGCGGGAGACCGAAGCACGCAGACTTGTAACTGAGGAAATTCAGAAATCCTTCGATCTGGCCAGCGGGCCGCTGCTGCGCCCGACGCTCATTAAAATTGGCGAAGAAGATCATGGGCTCATCCTGAACATGCACCACATCATCAGCGATCGCTGGTCGCTCGGCGTGCTCTCGCAAGAACTGGCGGCTCTTTACGAAGCGGCGTTGGAGGGTCGCGTAGCGGAGCTGCCTGAGTTGCAATTCCAATATGCGGATTATGCAGCCTGGCAACGTGAGTTTCTTTCCGGCGAAGTTCTCGACAGGCAACTCTCCTATTGGCGTCAACAACTCGAGGGCGCTCCCCCGGTACTTGAGCTGCCGACGGACCGTCCTCGTAAAGGCGCCGAGCAATTCTGGGGCGCTCAACACAGGCAGGCGATTCCCGCGGAACTGGCACAAAGCCTCAAGGCGCTGAGCCGGGCGCAACGCGGGACCTTCTTCATGACTCTGCTTGCCGCCTTCCAGCTATTTCTCGGTAGGTTATCGGGGCAGAACGATGTCGTAGTCGGCACAGATCTGGCCAACCGCAATCAGCTGGAAGCTGAAAAGATGATTGGGTTCTTCGTGAACCTGCTTCCGATGCGCGCGCGTTTCACGCCAGAGATGAGCTTCCTCGACTTCCTGCAGCAGGTGCGGGAAGGCTCCCTCGAGTCCATGGCTCATCAGGACATCCCCTTCGACAAGCTCATCGAAGAGCTACGTCCCGACCGCAGCTTGACGCACAACCCGTTAGTCCAGGTCCTGTTCGTAATGCAGAACACCCCACAACTGGCAACCAGCTTTGGCGGCTTGAAGTTGGGTGCGCTTGGCGTCAGTGGCTCGTCCCGTTTCGATCTGGTGCTGTTCATCAACACCCCGGAGACCGATCCCTCCACGATGTGGGTCTACAACCCCAATCTGTTCGATGCCACGACTATTGAACGCTTCGCCAAGACTTACGAACACTTGTTGAACCTCGTCTCCAGCAATCCGCAGAGCACAATCGCAGCGCTCTTTTCTGGACTGGATGCAGCGGAACAAGAGCAGCGTAGCCAGGAACAAGAAAAGTTCCAGAAAGCTGGCTTGGATAAATTGCGCAAGATCCGTCGTAAACCCATCGAGGTTTAGTGCTCGAAACCTACCTACAGCGACGGCTGAGCCTGGAATTTGGTGTACGGCTCACAGCATCGCTACTCGTATCACGGCGAAAACCGGTCGAACGCGCACCGGACCAGTCTCTTGACGACTTTCTGGAAGCATCGCAAAGCAGGTGCGTGATAGCGCTCACTGTCGGTAGTCAGCACCTAGTGAGATCCATGCTTCACCCCGCTTGAAATGAGAAAAACACGCCCCGAATGGTGCCCATGAACTCCACTCCATCCCGACGTGATCAGAAAGGCACTCATACCATCGCCTCTTACGTCGCCCATGGTGACAGCATCGAAGCCAAACGTGTCGCCCGGCGTGCGGCAAGTGTAAGTGCGAATCAGCTGTCCATCCCGGCCTGAATACAGGTAAGCGCGTCCTCCGCCCATAGCCGCTCCAGAGTATTGCCAGGCACCTACGATGACGTCCGCGTGGCCGTCACCATCCACGTCGCCAGCTACAGATGGGCTAGTCCCGAACCCTTCACCTGCAGTCTCGCCGGTGAGGGTAAACAGCCGGTGACCGTCTTTGCCGGAATGAATGTACACGCGTCCTGTCGACGGGCCCTTGGCATTGTTCGACCAGTCGGAAGCGTACACATCCGGCACGCCATCGCCGTCCACATCGCCTAGAACTGACAGGAACATGTACCCCAGCGCTGAACCTGTGTCATCCGCCTCGATGGTGAATTTCGGAATGGAAGAGAGTCCGTCATAGACGTAAGCGCGCCCTGCCTGCTTTGGTCCAGCGCCGGGAGCACCGACGATCAAGAAGGAATGTCGCTTATCGGAGAACCCCGCCACTGCAGCTCCGAAATTATCTCCAGCCTTCTCGCCATTCAATGTCAACAACAGGCTTCCGTCCTTGCCGGAGTAAACGTACGCACGACCCGCTTTATCTCCCACCGCGCTGTTATTGGGAGCGCCTACGATGATATCGGCGAAGCCGTCTCCGTTGACGTCGCCAACTCCTTCGACGTGGCGTCCGAAATCGTCAGCAACATTTTCCGCTTTCAGCGTCCGCAATATTCGTCCGTCGCGCCCGGAATAAATATTGACGTAGCCGCCGCCGGGAGCACTGGCAACAACATCCGGAATGCCATCGCCATTGGTATCGCCCGCGGCCTCCAGCCCGGTTCCAAGCTGGTCCTTAGGATGGCCGTCCGCCTTCCACAGTAACTTGCCTGACTTCGTTGAATAGACATAGATCCTCCCGGCGTCTTCCCCACCTGCCTTGTTGGTGGGAGCGGACGTTACGAAATCTGGAACACCGTCTCCGTCCACGTCGCCAATATTGCGAGCAATCCATCCAAATTGATCTTCTGCGGCCTCGCCATCCCATTCCCGGATAATCGTTACCGGCTCCACGAAAGGATCGTCAAAGTCTTTGCGCGAAGGCAGCAGGGCTGCGTACCGTGCATCGCTCTTGAGGGGCACCAACGCCGGCATCGCCTCGATCTCCGTCATATCCAGCTTCTTGGTCGCTTTGGCCTTGGATAGCCAGGAGAATGCCTGTTCATTGTCGTGTTTCAGCGCATAGAGAGCGGCGAGCGGGAGCATCGGAGTTGGAACGCCCGGTTCGACCTCCAGCGCATGCTGGTAGGCCTCGATCGCTCGGTCGGTGTTCTTGAGCATTTGTTGAGCTAGTCCTAGATTGCGCCACGCCCGCCCATTACGAGGTTCATTTTGGGTGACTTCTTCCAGGATTTTGGCGGCACCGGCTGCATCATTAGCTTGCAACCGGGCCACTCCGAGTTGCAAGGTTGCCGCCGGTACAACCGCCTTCGGTTTGGAAGTACAGGCTGTAGCGAGAACCAGGGGGGTCAGAACGAGGAGCGTCAGGACAAGGTACTTCGGCATTCGAGATGGCCAGTCGGTCATGGACTAGCACTATCCCAAGAAGGAGGGTGACGCTATCAGAAAATTGCTCACGCATTTGGCCCGACGAACCGTGCGCGCGACAGAAGGTGTGACCCCGAATTCGTGACGGAACGAGTCGGTGAAGTGACTGTGACTGGAAAACCCCGCGTCGAGAGCGATGTCGGTCAGCGGTCGCGCGGACTCTACCACCTCGGTCAGAGCGGAACGCAGACGCAGTCCGAGGCGGTACTGGTGCAACTTCGTCCCAGTTACGCGGCGGAATAGCCGGCACACATGGTACGGCGACAAACCAACCTCACGAGCGATGCCCTTCAGCGTAAGAGGCTCCTCGGGCCGCCTGCTCAGAATTGTTTCAATCTCGTGGATGGTAGCGCGCTGGCTCGAACTGACATCAGCCGGATGAGCAAGGCGGCGGCACCCGTAAGCGGAACGAACCACTCGGTCAAGCAGGTCAACTACGGTCTCCTCAACGACGAGTGGCTCAATACCCTCCCCCGTTGCTGCGCGCGCAAAAAGGCTTCTCTGCAACAGATACGTAGCGGCATCCGCAAATCCGCGGGTTAGCACAAACGGCCGCTCAGGGCGGTCATCGACCTGCCGATCGTACCCACGGACCACATCTCGCACCAACTGCGCCTCCACGCCAAACCAATCGCAGTGATCACCCTTGGGACTGATCGCGTTGCGCCAATAAGATTGGCCGGAATTGTAGAACGTCACAATATTCGGGTTTGCAACGAAGGCCGGTTCATGCTCGTGCTGGATCTCAACGGCGGTACGCGGAAACACAAAGCAGTAGTTTCCAGCAGGACCGCTATCTTGAAAGGACGGATGCGCGGGGTGGCACCGAAATGCCCCGATTCGGACGAGCCCAGTTTCGTAAATAATGCGGTCAAATTGATTCTGCGCTTTCGCCATGGTCTATCTACCCGTCCCACGCGGTCGAGGATTCCGGTCCGGAACAAGAACCAGGCCCTCCCCACACTATATAGACGGGCACGGACTCAAAAAGTTCAAAGAGTCCTGCCAATAAACTGTTGCAACCCAGAGCGATAGCCGCGACTACACGAGAGTTCCTTGCCGTCCCGCAGGATCACGATGTACTCCCCGCCGTTGACCGGCTCCAGGGCCTTAATCCTCTGCACGTTGACGATTGTGGATCGGTGGATCCGAATAAACTGTCTGGAATCAAGGCGTTGCGCAATCCGGCCGATGGCTTCGCGCATACGATAGCTCTGGCCGCTCACGCTAAGCTTGACGTAGTTTGCCGCTGCTTCAACCCAATCGATCTCATCCAGGCTCAGGAATACGACACGCCCCCCGGCCTTAATTGTGAATCGACGATCCAGATCTGACCGTCTGCCTGCATCTTCGGGAAAGTTGCCCATAATTCGCACCGTTCCCTACTTTTAGCGGATCGGGCAAGGCGGCGCTATCAGGAAATTGCGTTCCCAGTCTACACAGTAACTTGAGGCGCTACATACACTTAGCAGACACTGTCACCGGCAGATTGTTATTGTGTTCCGCACCTTCGCGAGCATCTGGGCTCGATCCCAAGATGGGATCGAGCCCAGACTCGTGGCCCTGCTTACAGGCTAAAAAACGAACTTCAAGCTAAGGGTCAGTGAGCGTATGCCTCCGCTGAAGAACTTGGCGGGCTGCAGGAAGTTGGCATCGGTTGGTAGAGCGTATCCTTGCGTCGTGGTTGCGGTCGTGATGCCAGCGGTGCTGAAGACGTTGCCGTTGCTCAACGCATAGCTGGGGTGATTGAGGATGTTGAATGCATCCACTTTCGCCGTAAGGAATTTCCCTTCGCTGAAGTGGACGCTCTTCGACAGGGACAGACTCAGCACTCCAAAGCCTGGAGTGGTTACGCTGTTTCTTCCAACGGTACTCCTGGCGCCAACCCCCGCTACGACATAGCGAGCACTTGGATTGACGGGCGTATAGCCGATCGCCGGAAAGGTTGTTCCGCCTGTGGGATCGCTCGGATCGAAGCAAGCTCCTCCCGCCGCGACCCCAGTTGGGGTGTTGAAGGCTCCCGGTCCGCCGTTGGAGACCCCGGTCACGTTACCCGGAAGCTCACACACCGCGTAAACATCGCTGCCCGTCTTACCCGACCCGAACGTATTCAGGACAACCCGGTCTCCGGCGGAATCTCCGTTGACGTTGGAGTCAATGCCCGATTGAAGTGTAACCGGCTGTCCAGTTTGAGCCAGGAAGACCGACCCCAGCTGGAATCCATTCGCGAACGCTTTCACCCAGCGATTCTCCGACTTTACGTTGGGAATCGCATAGGTCCACGCCAAGGATAGTTTGTGCCGCACGTCCAGGTCAGAGTTAGAACGGTCACGACCGATCTGCCTCGTGTCCTGAGCCCGGCGCGGGTTCAACAGACTGGTGAAGAACTCATTCGTACCATCATCGATCGTGTGCGAATAGGTGTAGTTCGCATGCATTGTCATGCCAAATCTGGAACGTTGCGTAAACCCAACCGATCCGCCATGGTAGATGCTGGTACCCAGGGACGGATAGGAAGTAACGTTTCCGGTGAACCCAAACCCGGCGTACTGATTTGGATTGAAGTTATTGAACGGTGTATCGGTCGGGGTCGTGCCGTCCCAGGTTGTGGGGACATCTGTCGCCCTTAAGTAGGTCGGTAGCGGCGCAATGCCAGCGTCGAAGGCGCTCTCTTTATTCCGCCGGAACTGCGTTGGCAGAGAGAGACCTCGGGTTCCCAAGTAACGCACTTCGATGCTGGAATTACGATACAGCTCGTGCTGCACGCCCAAGGACCAAGTCAAAACCTTCGGCATGACGGTATCGTCGATGTAAGCCGTTGTGAGCGCACGAGCTGCCGCCTGGTTTGCAGGAGCCACATAGGTTTGAGGCAAACCTCCACCAGCAAGGAATCCGGCGCGATTCGGCTGGTTGCACCAGGAAGGCTGCGGGGAGAGCGCACAGGCCACACCGGGACTGAGCTCGCTGTTAAGTTGAGGAGGCAGGGTGACTGATGCAAAATTCTGAAACTTCACGTCATACGCAACGCCGAAGCCTCCACGGATTGAGGTTTTTCCACTGCCCGTTGGGTCATACGCGAAACCGATGCGTGGCGCAAAGTTGTTCTTGTCTGTCTTGGGCACACCAAACGTGATGACCCCTGGAACGCTCGAGACCGCATTCAGAGCCTGTGTTTTTTCACCCACGGGATTGGTCCAAAACTCGTAGCGCACGCCCAGATTTAACGTCAAGCGGGACGTTGCTTTGAAGTCGTCTTGCACAAATCCATAAATGGAACTCTGCGTTCCCAAGAACGTTCCCGATCCGGCGCCGCGCAGTGTCCTCCCCAAATTATTCGATTGTTGATCATTGACCAGCTCGGCAAAACTGGCGTACCAATAGTCCCCATTGCTTCGAGACAAGAAGAATTGCGGGTAGATAAAGTGGTTATATTGACCACCGAACTTGAGCGTGTGCTTGCCAAGAGCCCAAGAGAATGTGTCCACCAGTTGATACGTGTTCTGTTTTTGACTCTGCCGGTCTGCTGGCCCCAGTGTGTTTGCGCCCAGTTCTACAACTGTCACGTCGGGCGGACAGGCTGAGCAAGGATTCGCTTCCGTCTGTGAATAATAGGAATACTGCAAGCGTGCGTCATTGACCAGCCGGCTGTTGATGGTCCACACGTCCGTCAAGGCAATCTTCCGATTGCGGATCAGTTGGGCCTGGTTGAAGGTCGATTGCGTTGAGTTTACAGGCAGGATGAAACTCGCCTGATTGAACAGAAAACGGCTGCCGAACTGGTGGTTTCCCCTCGTGTAGTCCGTGTTCACCTGGGCATCATGTTCCTTCTGGCCGACGGGACTGACGATAATCAGATCGCCGATAGGGATCGGAACATTGTTAACGACCGGATATTTCGAGGGATCGGAAAACGCTGTGGGCGCAACGGGAAAGTTCTTCAAGATATCGGTCACAGCTGAATCTGCTGCTAACGATTCAGCAGTAGCCAAACCAGCTGCTGTGGGTTGAATGAGCGGAGTCGGGGTTCCCTGTCCATGAAGTGTCGTGTACTCATAGGCGCCAAAGATAAAGAACTTTCCCTTCACGATAGGGCCGCCGATCGTCCCGCCAAAGCGGTTATTATCGTAGGCTGGTTTGCCCGGCAACGAGCCTGACGCAATGGAGTTCTTGGTGAGGTTGTCCAAAGAGTTGTAGTTTCGATTTTGGTTGTACCACTCCCCGGAGCCGTGCCAGTTGTTAGTGCCGGTTTTGCTGATGACACTGAACTGTCCACCGGCGGAGTGACCGTATTCAGCGCTGAATTGGTTTGTGGTGAGGTTAAATTCAGCGACTGCATCAGGAATCACCGTCGAGTTCGGCCCGGTGCCATTCAGGTTATTGTCGTCGACGCCGTCTACTGTGAAGTTATTGTCGCGCGGCCTGGTTCCCCCCACGGATCCACCGATCCCAGTCGTTCCGCCCGGTTGCGCGGTAACGTTGGCCGCCAATACCGCCAGATTCAATGGACTGTTATTGAGTGCACCAGCGGCATTCGGCAGTTCAACATCCTTCGCGTCAAAAGTGTGGTTGAGCGAGGAAGAACCAGTGTCCACCTGAACCGCACCGCCGGAAACTTCAATCGTCTCGGACGCGACTCCCAGCGTCAGTTTCGCATCGGCAACGCTATCTTGGTTGGCAACGACCTGAATATCCTTCTTGATGAACCCTTTGAAACCGGTCGCTTCAACCGACAGCCTGTAGAGTCCCGGTATCAGGCTCGGGAAGTTGTAGGTGCCCGCAGAAGTTGTTGTGCTTTTGCTGACAACTCCGGTTTCCTGACTCGAGAGAGTCACTTCGATAGAGGGCAGCACCGCGCCGGACGGATCCACAACTTGGCCGCGGAGCGTGCCAGTATTCCTTTGGGCAACAGCAACACCGCCCAGGATCAAAATCGAAACCGCAACGATGGCTGGCAGAAATCGCGACGCAATCCATTTTTGGAATGGCCGCGAACGACCGCGCCTGGCGCTGGTGTGGGACAGGCATTTGCGTGTGGGTTGGAATTGCATTGGTTCACCTCAAGAAGGATTGTTGCAACGCCCAGATCTGTGCAGCGCTGCTTCCAAAAGGCGCTGTCTACGCACCTTCTCGGATGGGTTCCTCAAATTGAGGGATGCTCCCGCATGGCCGATCGGGACGAATGCTGGCGCATCTGGGACGGGACAATTAGAGTGCCCGTGAGTCCCAGAGAGCGCACCTATAAGAACTGGTAGATCAATCGCTAAAAGTTGTATGCGCGGGGTGATCGCGAGTCTTGGGAGGTTGTCACAACATATGCTGTTAACTCTGGAATTCGTCGTCAATACCCGACGGTTGGTCCCCGATTCTCATGTACGTGCAACAAACCCACCGATTTTTGGCGATTCCATACGTCTAAGCAGATAGAGGCGCGTGGGCGAGCAACTATGGGAAGTCAAACCGTAAACGGATTGGACGTTAGCCCCTCCGGGCACACCCGGCAAGAGTCTTTGCCCGACAACTGTGCGTCTCACGCAGCGGAAGTGGCTCGAGCTGCGCAGCAGGAACTGAATACCCTGCTGCTTCAGCGTGCCGAACTCATGAAGCGCATCGGTACCGTCAAGCAGACTTTGGCGGGGTTGACAACGCTATTCGGTGGCGCCGCCGCCTCGGGCACATGGATAGGCTCCCAGAATGACAAGGCCGCTCAGGCATCCCATCAGACTGGACTCACCAACGCCTGTCGGATGGCTCTACTGCAGGCCAGCGCCCCATTGCGGGCCCACCAAGTGAGAGACCGGTTGCGATTCCAGGGTTTTTTGCTGGAAACTCATCGCGATCCGGTGGCTACAGTAACCACGATCCTGCGCCGGCTCGGACAATATGGGGAGGCTAGATCGGTGGTTCTCCCTGACGGAAAAAGGGGTTGGGAGTGGATCTCGCAAACGTCCGGAGAAAGCATGGCTGAGGGGGCGCCTCCGTGCGGTTCGCACGATGCACTAGGCACGCGGTAATCTCGACGCGGTTTCCAAACTCACTGAGCCGTTCGAAATTCGTCGATGATCCGACGGCGGGCCATCAGGCCACAGATGAGCACATACGCCGCGCCTGCAACCAACGTCGCAGGCACAGGCGGCAGCAAGCGCGAAGCAACGCCAAGTACCGCTGCCATAGTAGCTGCAGCACCTACTACCACGTATAGAAGAGGATGACTCCAAACCTCTCGCACTGGGGGCGGTGACATGAGGTACCCCGAAACCGCTACCGCAAGCTCAGCAGCCACAAACGCCAAGCACGCGCCGCGAAGCCCCATGAGCCGAACGAGCGTGGAAAAAAGCAGCAGCGCCACTACTGCGCCCGTAGCCGTCGAAATTAAATACGCTCTGTAGTGGCCAAGCCCATAGAGGACCGTCCCTGAGAACAGAACTGCAGCGGGAGCAACCAGCACATAGGGCGCTAGCCAGGGCAGCAATTGGGCGCTTTCGAGGTATTGCCTCCCGAGAACCAAGGGCACGATCACGCTCGCGGTGCCCAGAAGACCAATGGCCATCGGAAATCCCAGCAGCCATTGCAAGACAAGTGAGAATCTGACAATGCGCCGTAACGCGGGTCCCGAACTAGCAGCCTTGGCAACCCGCGGCAGGATCACCGACTGAGAGGTGACTAACATCTGCCTGAGGAAGTCCACCAACCGCGTTGCCGCGGCGTAGACTCCCAAAGCGTGCTCACCCAACACCCATCGGATGATGATGTGTCCAGAGCGGTGATAAATACTCGACATCCAAGAGGCGCCTGCGTAATGTCCGCTGGGAACAAGAATCCCCCACCATCGTTGCCGATGAATCCCCAGCGAAAGGCGGAGTCCCGCCCGGTGGAGCAGAACCCAACCATAGAGGTTCGTAAGCAATGATGAAAACACAATACAGGCTGGCACCCACATCACGTCTTTGGGAGAATGCACCAGGGTCAGAACCCCGACCGCGTAAATCGCCTGCTGAGTCAGCATAAGAGCAGCCCGAGCGTGGAACATTTCCATCGAGGCCAGGAGCGGTGCCGATGCGGTAAGGTTTGTAAATGCCGCCAAGATTCCGTAAAAACGCATTAGTCGCGCCACGTCAGGGCGCGTGTCAAATAAAGAGACTCCGATGAGTACGCTGATCATGACGAGACTGAAGAAGAGCCGGAGCACCAGCGTGTCGGATACAACATCGGAGGCTTCCCCGCGTCGAGCCGCGACTTGCTGCCCAGCGTGGCTCGTCAATCCAGGATTGGCAACGTTATCGAGAAGAAAAACTATCGCGACGACATAGCTCCACAGCCCATACATGTCCACGCCGAGTCGGCGCACCAGAAAAGGGAAGGTAACCGCCGTGATCAAGGCCCCAGCGACTTGGGCGCCACCGGTCGAAGCAACGTAGGAGCCGTATCGCATCCATGTGGCACGCGACGGACTCAAAGCATCTTCCTCAGGTGGAGCACTTTCTTACCCAAGCCATACGCATTTTCCGCCGATGGTTGCGGGAAAACCGCAAGAAAACTCGTTATCAATCGAGCTGGCCTCCGAGTCGCTCTATAATAACGTTTCCTTCTTGCATCGTGAGATTCCAGCGATAAAGGCGTGCCTTCGACTCATGAAAATCCTTTCTATGCACGCGATGGAGCTTCCTATTTCACGGAGCATCCCAGGCCTTTTGCTACCCGCCGCTTCGATGCTTTTTGCTTCAAGGGAGGGCTCGTGGAGGTGACGGTTCTGCGGGAAGTTCCACAAGACGCAGGAGTTGCCTCCTCCTGGAACAATCTCGCAAAAAGCATGGAGCACCCTGAGGTCTTTTACACCCAGGAATGGGCTCTGGCAGCTAGTCGCGCTTTTTCGGGTACCCTGCAGCCCTTAGTTTTACTAGTCTACGAATCGTCTCAGCTCCGTGGAGTTGCAGCACTGGCAACTCGACCTGAATCAAGTGGAAGCGCCTTTTTTCTTACGTCTAGTACTGCTGACTACTGCGACATTTTGTGCGAGCCCGCGATGAGCAAAGAGGTTCTGCCAGCCATATTCGACGCAATTCGCAAGTTGGGAGTTCATGACCTCGTGCTGGCAAGCGTCCCTTCTGATTCGTCGACTCTGCGGGAGCTCACGGAAATTGCCAAAGCCTTCCGTTATCACGTGCACTCCCGTGCCGCCTTCGATTGCGGCCTGATTCTCCTTGGCAACGCTGAAGAAAGGCAGGCCACTCTCCAATTACTACGGCGCAAAGACCGCGAGAAGCGAGCCCTGAAAAAGATGGCGCAGCTGGGGACGGTGCGGCTGACTCATCTGACAGCAGCACCAACTGAGCTGGACTTGATACCCATCTTTCTCGCCCAAGTCTCCCGATTCTTGGCTACGCGGCGCGTAAGCCCTCTGGTCTTTGCTGAGCGGCGCGCGTTTCTTCTGGAACTAAGCCGCCTTCTGGGACGATGCGGCTGGCTGAAAATAAGCCGGCTGGAGATTAACGGCCACCCCGTAGCTTGGAATTATGGCTTCCTGTTCTTTGGCAGCTGGTTTTGGTATCTGCCGACTTTCGAAGTTCAGCACGAACACTTGTCTCCTGGCTCGTGTTTACTTCGTCTCATTGGAGAAGAAGGCTGTACCGACGAATCCCTCAACAGGCTGGACCTCGGCTTGGGAGACGAAGCCTACAAAGATCGCTTTGCCAATGCAGTCCGCCCAACACGTTACATTCGTCTGTCGACAAGCCTACTGCATCACAACGCAATTATTGGCAGGCAGTGGCTGGCAGATAGTATCCAACGCTATCCAAAAATCGAAGCGCAAATCCGGAAGACAAGAGACATCTCTCGCAAAGTTCGTGAGCGGGGTTTGATCCCATCAGCGGCCCGTGTCTGTCGAAAAGCCGTTAGGTACCTGCTATCCGACGAGGAAATACTGCTCTTTCAGGCTCCCGAGATCGAAGTGTCAGACGATGGAGAGGTCTCGCTCTCTCCAATCGATTGGGATCAGGTTGCGAGCGCCGCGATTGAAAACGCTCGAGACGTCCAGACACTTCAGTATTTGATGCGTTGTGCCGAACGACTCAAGAAGAGGAGAACTTCAGGCTTCATCCTCCGGGAACACGATGAGCAACCACGGCACTTCCTCTGGGTGGATAACTATGACGGATTTCATCTTTCGGAGATCGATCACAACCTGGAAGCCTTCCATCCGAGCGCAGCCATGATTTTCGATTGTTGGACTCCCCTTGCGCATCGAGGCCGTGGCTATTATGCCAAGGCGATTCGTTTGGCTGCGGCTTCTCTTCAGCAACAGGGGAAGCAGGCGTGGATCTTCAGCGCAGCCGGGAACACTTCTTCCTTACAAGGAATTCGTAAGGCTGGCTTCGAATATCGCTCTTCCTTGCTACGAAAGAGACGGCTGGGTCGGCTCTCGGTGACTCATCGTAGTGAGGACGCTTCTCCGTTCAAATCAAGACGCATGCTGTAGAACTCAAGCCAGTTGAGTTCTCGGTCTGAAGCGTCCCCGCAGCATTTCGTGAAAGCCTGAGGCGTGAGCCTCCAGTTCGCCAATGCTCATGTCACGCGAAATATTGATTCTGGGCAGAGCATAGGGCTGGGCCTTCGACAGTACCGGCCCCCCCTCGTTAACAAATGCGCATTGGAAGCCTGCTCGCTCCACCATTTGGAACTCGCGCGGCGACACGGAATCTTCGTCGCCAAACGGGTATGCAAAACTCCAAATTGGGTGCGCCTCCAAAGCATTTTCGAGTATTTCTCTGCTCTCGACTATTTCCGCGTGGAACACTTCGGCAGGCTGCTGCGATGGAATCGGATGCGTTAGGGTGTGTGCGCCTACGTGCATTCCAGCCTCGACAAGGCGCTGTATTTCGGGCAGGCCCATGACACAGAACCTATCGCGCAAGATAGGATCTTCCAGATATTGGGATCCCCAATCAGGCGGCAAATCGAGTTTCACGCGAATCTCATCCATGAGAGCCTTCCGGCGGCCCCCGTCAACACGAGAAAGCTTCTTAAGAAGGTCCAGCCATACAACGCGCTTCGCGGCCTTGTCCTTTAATAGGAACCTGGTACCCGCATTGTCGACGCAAAACTCTAGATCCCGCTTCGACGACTGCATCAGCATTAGATAGAACTCAACATACCAAAGCATGGAATAGGGAGCCGTGACCGAAACGCCGGTCACGAAAAATACGCAGCTCAGCTTTTCCTCGACCAGAACGGGGACCATGCCGGTCAGGCTATTGAGGAGCCCATCGTCACAGGTGAGTAGCACAGCCCGTTCTGGCAACTCGCGATCCGAGTGCAACCAGTCCAAAAACTCAGACGGAGAAAATATTCGATACGACGAGCGGAGCATTCTGAGCTGCCGCCGGAACATTTCGACCGTCAGAAGAGTACCGTCAAGAAACGGGTCGGTCACCGTATACGCGTTGGGGAACACGCCGTGATAAGTAAGTATGGAGATCTGCCGCGCACGCCGACGGCGAAAATAACCTGCGCCAGCCAGCGATGGATAAATGATGCGTTTAAGAGTTGGGCTGAGAAAGAACATTTTACGTCGATCTTTGCATGTCCGGTGTCTGTATTGGGCATTCCATAAAAAACTTTACCCTGAATGGTTGGGAAGCGAGACAGATAACCATCGACAATAGAGCGATCCATCCAAGTCGCTCTATAATAACGTTTTCCCACTTGCATCGCGGATCCCAGCGCCCCGAGCGCGCCATCAATTCATGAAAATTCTTCTATTGCATCCGAACGATCGTGTCGAAGACGGTCCATGGCAAAACATTCGCTGGGACTGGATTGTAGATTTAGGCTGGGCTGGTCAAGCTGCCTATGTTCAATGGGCGGAGCGATTCAGATGCAAAGCTTTTAGCATCAGAAATGTCATAGATCACAAGCAGTATCTCTCGAATCTTCGCGAATTGTGGAAGCTTGATCTCGGCAAATGGTTGGATGATGAAGGCGTGGATTGGTGGGACGTATTCTTCCCAGTGCTGTGTTCGCGAATCGAGGAAATTCTGCCGGTATCGACCTTAGCCGGACAAATTCCGCCAAACGCCGAGCTGGCCGCAACCCGATCACATTTACTCGTACAAGCTCTTTCAAAATTGCTCCATCGCGACATCAAAACTTTCACGACGGTGAGGAACGGCTTTCTCGCTCGCTATGGTAAGGTCGCCTCCACGTTTCATCCGCTCCAGATCATGGAGATCGCTGGGGACAAGTGGGATCTCGACTATCGGTTCCGGCGCTACATCAGTCCTACACCAAAACCGTCCACCCAGACATCAATCTTGCTTCCGTCCAGTTACATCAATGTGTCCCGAGCCGAAGTTGCCTACGCGCGCATGCTTCCTCAGCAACATTTTCTGCTTGTGACCACACGCCGCAACGGCGGCCTTGTCGATCTTCCTGCGAATGTTGAGCTCCGTTCCCTGGCTTCCTACGCGTCCGCACCTTTTCTCCCCGCTACCGAGAAAGAGCACGACCACTTGGTGGACGGTTGGCGCGAGTCCCAGCCCAAATTCTCCGAAATCACCGACACATTCAACCTGGCCAATGAGCTTGGTCTCTTTGACGGCTTCCCCGCCTTCCTGAAAAAAGGGCTCCGTGTCCGGGACGCTTGGCGCTCGGTGCTGTCCAGGGAGCCCATCCGAGCGGTGCTTTCCGGCGACGAGAATAATGCCCTGACCCGATTGCCGACGTTGCTGGCACGGTCCAGAGGGATTCATACCGTTGTTTGCGAACACGGCGCACTCAACGTAGGCTTTGCTTTACGTCCTCCCGTTTCCGCAATTTCTCTGGCCCAGGGCGAAATGGGACGTGACTACTGGAGAGAATTTTGTGGCGTCCGTCATGGGCAGATAATCACTGGTGGCGCCGCCGTGCAGTCAGCACCCCGACCACAGAGCAACCAGCGTGATTGGATCGTGCTTTTCTCGGAAGCTTACGAAGCTAATTTCGGCCGAACGGAAGACTTTTACGCGGAAATCTTGCCTCAGCTCTGTTTGCTTGCCAACCAAACCGGACGTAAGGTCGTTATCAAACTCCATCCCTTTGAAAGCCTTCGTGCGCGAACGCGCATTGTTAGGAAATCGCTGCCTCGTGACCTACAGCCACTTGTGGAGCTACGGGAAGGACCTCTCACTCCGGATTTCTTTGATCGGGCTTGGTTTAGCCTTACGGTGGAGTCGAGCGTTGCGGTGGAATGCACCCTCAAAGGGATCCCCTGTTTCCTCTGCCACTGGTTCGATGGCTCCTGGTATGAGTATGGTGCCCAGTTCGGCAAGTTTTCGGCAGGACGTATTTTGAACTCGCCGGAAGATATTTCTAAGATTCCCGAACTCCTGGAAGGCTTTGAAATTGATCCGGTCGTCCAGCAACGACTCGCAACCCAAATCCGCCCGGAGCACCTGCAGGCTGTTCTCTCGGGATCTCTCTTGAAATAGAAGGCCTGCCTAAATCTTTACGGCTGGGGTTGCCCGAGCGCCTTCGATTTATCAATAACCCATTGCGGGAACACTGGAGATCCCAGGGGCGGCTTGCCCATCGTGATAGCCCAGTGGTCAACCCAGCCAGTTCCACCCTCGCCAACGTACGTGTCCGGCAAGCTGTAGGCTCCGTCGCTGAGGGCATCTTCGAGCGTGATGAAACGATAGCCACGCTTGCGCATCAGTTCGATCAGTTCCCCAATATGGTCGGCCTCGAGTTGATTGCCGTGCAGTAGCAGGATTTGTTTGGGTTCATAGCCGATTGTCTGTTTTGCAAGCTGCTCCGTATAGGCAAACATCGTGTCGCTATATTCAAGATAGCTTTGCGTCAGCTGTTGCTGGAGTGCCGTATCTCCGCGTTTCTTGGCGTCCTCGTAGACTCCCGCGTACATCCAGTCCCACGCGTCGAGGGTAATGGGAGCAATTCGATAACCGCGTCCAATCAGAAATGCTTCGGCATCGCGACGAGTCACAAGATCGCGGCCGGTATCTAAGAACGGATGGCGAAAATAACGGAGCTTCATTTTGTGCTCGGCCAACAGCATGCTGGTCACGGCTTCGCCTTGAATCACATCGTCTTCCCACGCCTTCAACCCTGATTGATTGAGGGACATGTGGCTAAAGGTGTGATTGCCCAATTCAAACCCATTGTCCAGCCACATCTTGAGGGCCTTGATTCTTTCGTCGACTTCACCCGGCTTGTAGAGCTTCTTTTCGTTGACGAACCCGACGGCTGGGACCTTCTTGTCCCGCAGCGTGCCGAGGAGTTTCGTCGTCATCTCGGTGATCGTCGCCGCATTCATTGAATTTGCGGAACCGGCAGGAAGGTCGTCAATCGTAAACGCCACCTGACGATCGGGCGTCTTCTGTGCTCGCGCTACATCGGGGCAGGCAAGAACAAACATGACAAGAAGAACTGCAACGGCGACTCTCAACGACGACTTCATGAGAACGATCCTCCTCGATCTTTTTACTTCACAAACGGCGAACAACAAGGCTCGCGAACGGGCGCTGGTTCCATAAGCTCCGCTCGCGTGAAGTTCGGATCGTAAAGATTCAACTGCCATTTCCCGTCGCGACCGATCTCTGGCCTTTCGGAAGGTTTCTTTCCCCGCTTCAAGACCGTTTCATAGGCAGCCTTCACGCTAGGAACTCCCAACGCAAAATGGTGCATAACGCCAAGGTCCCTGGGCGAGGGATCATGAACATTCAGCATATATTCCAGCCAGTCGGTACCCTCGGGGACCTGCATGTCTACCCAGTCGGTGTCCGCGTCTTTCATCCCGCCGTGCCAGGTTTCGTGAAAACCAAGAATATCTTTGTAAAAGGCATCGGCTTTGGCTTGGTCTTGCACGACAACGCCCACATGAATGATGCGCTGGGAGATCCGGGTATCTGGAAGGAACTTGCCAAAATTCCGCGTGTGCAAAGATCCCGGCATGAACTGCACAAACTCCACATCGTGCCCATCGGGATCAAAAACGTCGAAGCCGCGATTTCCGTCGAGCATCGGCTCCAATTTCTCAGGCACTTCTACGCCGCGGCTCGCCAAATACGCACGCATTTGTTCGGCGTCCGTGGTTTCAAAGGAAATATGGGAAAGGCGATCCTGCTTGGGATCCTTCAGTTCTGGGAAGACCTCAATATACTGGTGATCGTTGACTTTGAAATAGGTCAGCAGCAGCTTTCCCGGAGGGTCGTCGACCGTGAAAGGCTCTTGTAGGCCCAGGACGCCGTTGTAAAACTTGCGAGCCGCGGCGAGGTTGTCGGTTCTCAAGCCAATGTGTGCCACGCCTACAATGGCAGGACGCGTTACAGCCTGCGCCACTCCTTGCTTTCCGGTTTCCGCCGAACCAGGCTGGGCGCCCGATTGCGCGCTATGGCAACCGATCGAACTGGCGCACGCAACCAGCAACGTACCGCAGACGATATTTGAGAGCCTCTTCATTAGCTTTGCCTCTTCCCTTGTCTTCGGCTAGACCGACGCAGTGATATTACACGTGAGTCTATTTCCCGCCCACCTGACTTGCCGACGCAACCAATTCTAGAGCGCTGAGCTTATCATTATCTTGAACTAGCGCGTCGAGCTGATCGAAGGCCCTTGCGGAAGGATTAGTTATTCCCCTGGGCCCACGATATTCTTGCTTGACAGCGCTGCAATTTCAAGTAATAAAAGCTTTTAATAAAACTCTAATTTCTTGGGGAAGTTCAGCCACAAGCGCGGCTGCAAGGACGGATTCATGAAGCGGCTCTTCCTCTCTTTTCTATTGCTGACGTGCTCTGCATTCGGGCAGGCGCGTTACGAGCTTCTGCTCCAGGGTGGCCATGTCATCGACGCCAATAGCAAACTGGACGCTGTACGCGATGTCGCGATCCAAGACGGAAAGGTCGCCGCCATCGCCGAACATATTCCGGCTTCCGAAGCTCGCAAAACCATCAACGTGAGTGGCCTTTACGTTGTTCCCGGACTCGTCGATATCCATGTCCACGCGTATGCCGGAACGGGTATGCGGGATGCTTATTCGGGCGACCACAGCGTCTATCCCGATGGCTTTACTTTCCGCTCGGGAGTCACGACCGTCGTGGACGCAGGTAGTTCGGGTTGGCGCAACTTTCCCGACTTCAAGGAAAAAGTCATCGACCGTGCCAAGACTCGCGTGCTGGCTTTGCTGAACATTGTTGGGCACGGCATGGGAGGCGGCAGCATCGAGCAAAATCTTGAGGACATGGACCCCAAGGCAACAGCCGAGGCGGCTGAGAAGTATAAAGATACCGTCGTGGGCATTAAGACCGCGCACTACCAAGGACCCGAGTGGACACCCGTCGAACGGGCTGTCGAGGCTGGTACGCTCGCAAACATACCGGTCATGGTTGATTTCGGTGATTTCCGCCCTGAACGTCCCTACCAGGATTTGGTCCTCAAGAAGCTTCGACCGGGCGATATCTCTACCCACATGTATCTCGATGCGGTTCCGATGCTCGATGCGAGTGGGAAGGTAATGCCCTACCTTTTCGAAGCGAGGAAACGGGGGGTTATCTTCGATGTGGGGCACGGAGGAGGAAGCTTCCTGTTCCGACAAGCCGTCCCCGCCGTCCGTCAAGGCTTTCTACCCGACTCGATATCAACCGACCTGCACATCGACAGCATGAATTCCGGAATGAAGGACATGCTAAATGTGATGTCGAAGTTTTTGAATATGGGATTGTCGCTGCCAGACGTGATTGCGCGGTCCACTTTCAATCCAGCGAACGAAATCAATCGCAAGGATCTGGGCCGCCTTTCCGTGGGGGCGCCCGCGGATGTAGCCGTGTTGCGACTACAAGAAGGAGACTTCGGCTTTGTCGACGTCTTTGGCGCACGCTTGCGAGGACATCAGAAGCTGGCCTGCGAGCTCACGGTGCGTGACGGACTGGTCGTTTACGATCTCAATGGCATCTCGCGCAGCGACTGGGACAAATTGGGGCAGTACAAGGTGCAAGGCGAAGCAACCTGGGACGCCACCATTTCCACGGGGCTGCGTACCGAAAAGAAATAACGATGCCTCTTCCTTGGCACAACAGCTATTTCCCTGCATCGAGCTGCATGTTGAGCTCAAGCACGTTGACTCCTGGCTCTCCCAAGAGGCCCAGGAATCGATCGCGGGTATGTTGAGCAATGAGCCGCCGCAACGCATCCTGCTGCATGTGACGCTCCCGAGCAATCCGCGGCACCTGAAAATCTGCCGCTGCTGGTGAAATCTCTGGGTCTAGGCCGGACGCTGAGGTCGTTATCAGATCCGCTGGGACAGGAACGCCCGGGTTTTCCGACTGGGCCGCGGCAACATCAGAGTTCACTCGATCCACGAGTTGTTGATTGGTCGGCCCTAATTGCGATCCGCCAGAACTGGTGGCATCATAGCCATTGCCTGCCTTCGAAGCGCGCGGATGAAAATATCCCGGACCTGTGAAGGGCTGGCTCAGAATGCGGGACCCAATGACAACGTCACCCCGCCGCAGGAGCTGTCCATTGGCCTTTTCAGGAAACAGAACATGAGCCAGTCCCGTAACAACCAAGGGATAGATCAGTCCCAGCAACACTGTGGTAACGAGCGTCATGAGTACAGAAATTAGAAGATTCTTTTTCATATGGTCTCCTTACGCCATTCCGATGCGCGTGATGATCATGTCAATCAGCTTGATCCCAATAAATGGGACAACAATGCCGCCTGCACCGTAAATCAAGAGGTTATTCCGGAGAAGTGCTGCGGCTCCCGTTGCGTGATACTTCACGCCGCGGAGCGCCAGCGGGATCAACGCAACAATGATTAACGCGTTGAAGATGACCGCTGACAGGATCGCAGACTGTGGTGTTTTGAGCTGCATGATGTTCAGCGCGTTCAGCACCGGAAAAGTTCCCGCGAACATGGCCGGAATGATCGCAAAGTACTTGGCTACGTCGTTCGAGATCGAGAACGTTGTCAGCGCACCGCGCGTCATCAGCAACTGCTTGCCGATTTCCACGATCTCAATCAGTTTGGTCGGATTGGAATCGAGATCCACCATGTTTCCCGCTTCTTTCGCGGCCTGGGTGCCTGTGTTCATAGCAACGCCCACGTCGGCCTGGGCCAGCGCGGGCGCATCGTTAGTGCCATCTCCCGTCATGGCAACGAGCTTCCCTTCTCCCTGCTCGCGGCGAATCAGGTCCATCTTGTCTTTCGGAGTTGCCTCCGCAAGAAAATCGTCGACGCCAGCCTCACGGGCAATCGCTGCCGCCGTCAGTGGATTGTCGCCCGTGATCATCACGGTTTTAATCCCCATCGCGCGTAGTTGATCGAAACGTTCTTTCATTCCGCCTTTGACGATGTCTTTCAAATAGATCACGCCCAGCGCCTGCCGGTTTTCTGTCACTATCAGCGGAGTTCCGCCCGAACGTGCAATGGTCTCGACCGCTGCTTGCACTTCCTTCGGCATGACCGTGCCGTGTTGCTGCAGGTATTTGGTGATCGCGTCCACCGCACCCTTACGAATTTCCCGGCCATCGAGATTGACGCCCGACATCCTTGTTTGCGCCGTGAAAGGCACGAACTCCGCTTCGTGGGAAGCAAGCTCGCGCCCTCGCAGGTTGTATTTTTCTTTTGCCAGAACGACGATGGAACGCCCCTCCGGCGTCTCATCTGCTAGAGACGAAAGCTGGGCAGCGTCCGCCATTTGCACAGCTGTAATGCCAGGTGCCGCGATGAATTCCGCAGCCTGCCGGTTGCCCAGCGTGATCGTCCCCGTCTTGTCGAGAAGCAGTGTATTCACGTCTCCCGCCGCCTCGACTGCGCGGCCGGACATGGCAAGAACGTTGTGCTGCACCAGACGATCCATCCCCGCAATGCCGATGGCCGACAACAAGCCGCCGATTGTCGTCGGGATCAGGCATACCAGGAGCGAAACGAGTACGAACACCGTCTGCGGTGCGCCCGAATACATCGCGAACGGCTGCAAGGTAACAACGGCCAGCAGGAAGATAATCGTCAACCCTGCCAGCAGAATATTGAGCGCGATTTCGTTGGGAGTCTTCTGCCGCGATGCACCTTCCACCAACGCGATCATACGATCCAGGAATGTTTCTCCGGGATTCGATGTGATCTTGACTTTGATCCAATCCGACAACACGCGTGTACCGCCCGTCACTGCCGAGCGATCGCCTCCTGCTTCTCGGATCACTGGCGCTGATTCACCAGTTATTGCCGACTCATCCACCGAGGCGACGCCTTCGACAATTTCGCCATCGCCCGGAATGAAATCGCCGGCCGAGGCCAAAACCAAGTCTCCCGAGCGCAAATTCGAACTTGGCACTTTCTCGCTGCTTCCGTTCGGCAGGATGCGGTTGGCAACCGTTTCTGAACGCGCTTTACGCAGGGTATCCGCCTGCGCCTTGCCTCGTCCTTCAGCCATGGCCTCCGCGAAGTTGGCGAACAACACCGTGAACCACAGCCACAGCGTGATCTGCAGGTTGAACCCAAAGGCTCCCTGATGCTGCAGGACATCGCGGAGCAACAAGGCCGTCGTCAGGACGCTGCCTACCTCGACAACAAACATGACGGGGTTGCCCATCATTTTGCGCGGATCGAGCTTGACTAGCGAATCCCAGCTCGCGCGTCGAACAATCTTCATGTCCCACATCGACTTGCTTTTCTTTTCGGCCATAAGTCCTCAAAAAGCCTTTCCAGCTTGCATAAGCAAATGCTCCAGAATCGGACCTAGACTGAGCGCCGGGAAAAACGTCAGCGCGCCGACGATCACAATCACGCTCACCAGCAAGGCGCTAAACAGCGGCGTCGTCACCGGGAAAGTTCCAAGTGAGGGCGGAACGTACTTTTTCCTGGCCAGATTCCCCGCGATGGCTAGCATGGGCAGAACCATGAAGAACCGTCCCACCAGCATGGTCATGGCCCCCGCAATGTTGTACCAGGGCGTGTTCCCATTCAGCCCGCCAAAAGCGGAACCATTGTTGCCAGCCATGGATGTGAAGGCATAAAGAATCTGCGTCAACCCATGAGGTCCAGGATTACTGATACTCGATGTTCCAAATCCAGCCACTGAGGAAATCGCCGTCAGCGCAAGAATGATCAACGGGAACACCAGCGTGACCAGCATCGCCATCTTGACGTCGTAGGCTTCGATCTTCTTCCCCAGATATTCCGGCGTTCTGCCCACCATCAACCCAGCGATGAATACCGACAGCACGACGTAGATCAGAATTCCGTAGAGACCCGCACCGACGCCGCCAAAAACCGTCTCACTCAGCATGATGTTCACCAGCGGCACCATGCCGCCGAGTGGAGTAAACGAATCGTGCCAGCTGTTGATGGCGCCACAACTCGCGTCCGTCGTGATGGTCGCGAACAGAGCAGAATCCGCAATACCGAAGCGGACTTCTTTGCCCTCCATGTTGCCGCCCGATTGCGTAAGACTGGCGCGCTGATCCACTCCCTTCAAGAGCGGATTGCCGCGCGCCTCCGCCCAGTACGCGGTCGTTACGCCGGCAACGAAAAGAGCCGCCATTGCGGCCCAGACCGCCCAGCCATGTCGTTGCGATCCCGTTATTCGCCCCAGCGTATAAGTGAGTCCGGCCGGAATAAGGAAGATCGACAACATCTGCAGATAGTTGCTCAGCGGTGTTGGATTTTCGAACGGGTGAGCGCTATTTGCGTTAAAAAATCCGCCACCGTTCGTACCGAGCATCTTGATTGCTTCTTGGGACGCCACTGGCCCTTGCGCAATGACTTGGTCCGTCACGGTATCCATCGCAGGCTTTCCGTCCGGGCCCATCACTGGCTTTCCGTCGGAACCGACCTTCGGCACGTGCTGCGGCTCGACTATTTTTGCCGTGTCATACGGCCGTAGATTCTGTACGACCCCCTGCGAAACCAAAACCATTGCAAAGACCAGACACAACGGAAGCAGCACCCAGAGCGTGCCTCGCGTGAGGTCGACCCAAAAATTGCCGATGGTTTCCTTCTCCCGCCGCGCAATTCCTCGTATGAACGCGATAGCCAGCGCAATACCCACAGCCGCTGAAGCAAAGTTGTGATAGGCCAGCCCCGCCATCTGCGTGAGGTAGCTCATCGTGGACTCGCCAGTGTAGTTCTGCCAGTTGGTGTTCGTAGTAAACGACGCCGCTGTGTTGAAAGCCAGGTCTGTACCGACTCCGGCGAACTTCTGCGGATTCCATGGCAGGAACGAAAGTGACTGCACTCTCTGAATCAGATAAAGCACCAGCATCGAAACGCCACTGAACATCAACATGGAGACCGCATATTCCGTCCAACGCATTTCGTGGGTCTCGTCCACAAGAGTCATGCGATACAGCAAGCGCTCTATCGGACGCAGCACCGGATCAAGAAAAGTCTTTTGACGTTCAAAGACCCGCGCCATGAAAACACCCATCGGCTTCGTGACCGCCAGGATCACCGCGAGATAAACAAGAATCTGCAACCAGCCATTGGTCGTCATGGGCTAGAACCTCTCCGGATAAAGCAGGGCGTAGAGCAGATAAATCATCAGCAACCCGCTCACAACTAGCATGACGATAGTTTCTAAGTTCATTCCCTCACCTCAGCGAATCCTGTCGCAAAATCGCACGTACGCGATCGAAACCAGAAAAAATACAACCGTTACCGCCACAAAAATCACGTCTTTCATTGCTTTCCCCCTACTTCGTTTGCGTGGCGCTTCATGAGCTTGTCACGCCGACGTCCTTTCCGGCCTTCGATTACGAGCGCGCGCAGGAACCCCATCATGACGATCGCCCCCAAAACGCAGAAGCCCGTCATAACGTAGCCCGCGACACCCGCAACCGCTGCTGATTCCGACATTCTGCGCCTTCTCTTGGCGGATGAAACTAGAACTTCACGAGCAGCGCCAGTAACCACGCACACTTCCGCGATCTAGTTCGATTAGAAAGCCCCCACCGTAAGGATGGGTTAAGCGGTCTATAAGGAATTCGTAAAGGTGGGGGGAATTGCGCAATGCCTAACTGCGACCACTAGCCTCAAAGCGGTACCCAATCCAGGGCTCGGTAACAATGTACTGCGGGGAATCCGGAGAGGGTTGCAGTTTCTTTCGCAACTGGGCCACGACTACGCGGAGATATTCCACTTGTTCCGTGCTCTCGCCGCCCCAGACTGCTCCCAGCAGCGGACGATGCGCCACCACTTTACCGGGCCGCTCGGCCAGGTAAACGAGCACATCGAACTCCTTCGGTGTCAGATGTACCGCGCGTCCACCCACCGAAACGATTCGGGCATCAATGTCGATTCGAAGATCGCCCAGTTCCAGTACTTTGGGTTCAGAGCCTTCCACGGGCCCGCGCCGCAGATTCGCGCGAACGCGCGCCAGAAGCTCTTCCATGCCGAAGGGCTTTGTGATGTAGTCGTCGGCGCCGGCATCCAGCGCCTGCACTTTCGTACGCTCTTGGCCGCGCACGGACAAGACGATAATTGGAATCTGCGATTTCAGCCGCAGTTGCCGGCACAACTCCAGGCCATCCATGTTGGGCATGGATAAGTCGGTTATCAGGAGGTCCGGCGTCCAGTCCTTCATGATCTCCAGCGCCATCTCGCCATCGTTCGCAACGCGAATGTCATAGCCCTGACTCGACAAGCTTGTACGAAGTACCCGGGTAATCTGCGGTTCATCATCGACGACCAGAATACGGCGATGATTGGTGGCTGGCGGCACTAATCGGGCTCCTGGGTCACGATGTGAACATCCACTGCAGGCGCATCGCGAAGGAACTTGTGCAACGCCGAAAGGTACAAAAACCTCTTCCACCCTTGCGTAGCCGAACGCCCAAAAACTACCTGCGTTATGTGCTTCTCGCGAACGAATTCCGCGACCGCCTCTTCGAACTTCTTGGCTGCGAGCCGCACGACCGTTGCGCCTACGTTCTGTGCGAACTGGATATTCGCGCCCAGCGTTTTTTGATTCGCGTCGCTGCTGTCCTGACCGCGATCAATGTAGACGACATACAACTCCGCATCAATTCCCTGTGCCATGCGGCGACCTCGCGCGATTAAGTGTTGCGCCGCCGGATTCGAACTGATGCACACCGCGATGCGTTCCCGAATGTTGACCTTGCTGCAATCCTCCACTTTTTCCCGATAGGATTCCAGTTCGCGATCCACGGCATGGGTCACTTGCCGCAGCGCAAGCTCCCTCAAAGCGATCAAATTCCCTTCCTGGAAAAAATTGTTCAGCGCGCGGTCCACGCGCTCCTGAGGATAAACATCGCCGCGCCTCATCCGATTGTGAAGGGCCTCGGGTGTGAGGTCAGCCATCACAACTTCGCTGACCCTCTGCAGCACCCAGTCCGGCACCGTTTCCCGCACTTGCACACCGGTAAGGCTCAGCACGGTCGGCGTCACACTTTCCAGGTGCTGAATATTCATCGTGGACAGAACATCGATCCCCGCATCCAGCAGCTCCAGGACATCCTCATAGCGCTTCCTATGCTTGCTTCCTTCAATGTTCGTATGCGCGAGCTCGTCGATCAGCGCAACTCTGGGCTGCCGCGTCAAAATCGCATCGACATCCATTTCCTCAAAAACGGTCCCTTTGTATTCGATCTTTTTGCGCGGAACGGTTTCCAGCTGTGCGGCCAATTCCGCGGTGGCCTTTCGGCCATGGGTTTCCACCACGCCAATCACGACGTTTTCGCCGCGGCTGTGGCGACGAATGGCTTCACTCAACATGCTGAACGTCTTGCCGACGCCGGGCGCGTAACCCAAAAACAGCTTGAACGAGCCACCCTTTTTAGTCGGTGCTGCTTCCTCCAGCCATTGCTCGGGAGTCTTGGGCATCGGGTTCATTGTCGTCGAGAGACGCGCAATTGTCGATACTTGCAAAGTGAGTCAGCTACAATCAACTCGTGAAACCAGCTGCCAGATCGCTTTTGGGGTACGTCGTAGCGGCCGCGGTTGTATCCGCGGTGACGCTGGTTTTCAGTCGGTTCCTCCACGTTAATCCCACTACGGTCGCGCTGAGCTTCCTTATCGCTGTGCTGATGATCTCGGCTTTCTGGGGACTGGCCGAGGCCGTATTCCTGGCGATTTTGGCCGCTTTTGCCTTTAACTACTATTTCTTGCCTCCGATCGGGACACTCACGATCGCTGACCCGCAAAATTGGGTCGCGCTGTTTGCTTTTCTGCTCACTGCGGTCATCGCCAGCCAACTCTCCGAACGCGCCCGTCGGGAGGCTCGGAGCGCCACCGAGCGCCGCCACGAGGTTGAGCAACTTTACGGATTCAGCCAGCAGCTTTTGTCCAGCGACAATCTGCCTGAACTGTTGAACTTCATTCCCCGGTACGTAGTGGAATTTTTTGGAATTGACGCAGCCGCCATCTCTCTGTCCAACCACCCCGACACCTACCGTTCCGATCCGACTACCGAGCTTGACCTCAGGGACCTGCAGATGACCACCTTGCGCGGCGAGTCAAAAGTTGAAAAGGGTCGCGCCTTCGTTCCTCTTCGCATGGGCGCACGAGTCGTCGGCAGCCTGGGCGTCCTGGGGACGATCCTCCCTTCCCGCCAAACTCTAGACGCGGTCAGCAGCCTCATTGCGATTGCTGTGGAACGAGCCGGGACGATCGAGAAGCTGGGACGAGCCGAAGCTGCGCGCGAGAGCGACCAGCTTCGCTCCGTTCTTCTCGATTCGGTCGCCCACGAATTTCGAACCCCTCTGACGTCCATCAAGGCATCCGTTACTGCTCTCCTGGGCAGTCCGAATCTCCCGGAAACCGACCGCCAGGAACTGCTCACAGTTATCAACGAGGAGAGCGACCGGCTGAACCGGCTTGTGGGCGAAGCGGCAGAAATGTCGCAACTAGATGCGGGAAAGTTCGAGCTGGACTTACAACCCCATAGTATCCGCGAGGCCATCGATGCGGCTCTGGAAGAAGCGCGGCAAACCCTGGCGCAACACAAGATAGAAGTGCGACTTCCACCTGAACTGCCGAATGTCCGCTACGATTTGGCTCGAATCCGAGAGGTGTTCGTTCAGCTCCTGGAAAACGCGTCGAAATATTCGCCTCCGACTGCGGAGATTCGCATAACCGCCGAGATCAAAGACTCCATGCTGATTGCCAGCGTAACGGACCATGGCCCGGGCATTGACGATTTCGAACAAGCACTCGTCTTCGACAAGTTTTACCGCGGCAAGAACCAGCGTATGAGCGTGCAAGGAACGGGGATGGGACTGGCGATTGCAAAGGCCATCGTAGAGGCGCACGGAGGACGAATCGACGTCACCAGCCAACTCGGGCACGGTTCCGTTTTCTACTTTTCCCTGCCGAGCAACTGATCGTCTACACAAGATCTACGTCTGCCACTTAAGTTCGGGGAGGAGCTGGCAAAATCAGAGAAGAGTTACCAGTCACGGTTATCGTCGGCAGCCCCATCACTTCGCCCACTCTGCTTGTCTTTGTGGCGAACGAGAAAAATCATACCGACGGACGCGAGAGTTGGAGGGGCGATCAGGATCAGAATCCCACTACGCAGCGCCTCAATCATTCGAGTGCCGGCGGAGGCTGCCTGCGTATAGCAAAGGGCACAACTCTGGGAAAATGCCGCGGGAGGCGCCACGAGCGCAACGAACCCTGCCAAGACTACGCACGCTAGCAACGAAAACTTTCGGCGTTCTATCATTGTCTTGACCATCTCACACTTCCATGCCGGCCCATTGCCGGCGACCACGCGTAAGAGCGTTTCCTACTTCACATTCGAGTACGGCGCTCCGACCACCATGCGCGAGCTGTCCGTCCAGCCGAATTGCATCCCAAGCAAAACAGAGACGGTGAACACGACGACGAAGACGAGGAATGACCGCCGCTCCGACCACAGATGCATAAAGAACAATACTGCCAGACTTGCCTCTACGCACGCAACGGCCAGCATCCTTATGAACATTTGCGTTGGATCAAGGCTCTGATACGCGATGAGAAATTGAACGCCAGCCAGCGCAAGCAGGCAACCGTAGATGACCAGGTCTTTTCCGATTCCGGCGCTTTTGTGTTGTTCAGCAGTCGTCATAGGATTCCGCTCCAAATTACGATCCAAGGTTCGATCTAGTGGCTAAGATTCAAAAGGTAGACCAGCGGTACAACAAACATCCAGACCAGATCTACGAAGTGCCAGTAAAGCCCGAGTATCTCAACGTCATCGGCGTTATAGCGACCGCCCTTGTAGCGTACGCCGACCACGAGCAATGCTATGACTCCACTGACGACGTGGGTCAGGTGCAATCCAGTGATGCTGAAGAACGACGCCCCGAACAGTCCCGTACCCCAGGGATTCTTCAGCAGAGTCATGCCTTCGCCGATCAGCCCCTGCCACTCGCGAATATGTAGCAGCGCAAAGACAATGCCCAGAACTGCCGTAACCATCGTCCAACGGAACGCGGCAGCTTTGTCCCCGAGCCGCGCAGACCGCACTCCGATCAGCATCGTCAGACTGCTGGTCAAGAGAATCACCGTCATGATTGCGACGTTGGTAATGCTGTGGAAAGGCCTTGGCCAGTTGGCAGTGCCGTTACGCAGGAACCCATACGCCACAAGGCATCCGGCAAAAGTCATGGTGTCCGCAATGATGAACAGCCACATCGCCAGCTTTTTTGAAGGAATCGAGAACGCCGTACCCATCATCGGGCCGGTCGAGTGCTCGTCCATAGTCAACTCCGCTTGGCTCACGGTGCCTCCTGTATTGGCGAATTGGTTTTACAGCTTGAACCAAAGCAACAGAACCAGATACACCCAGAGCGCCCCCATGAAGTGCCAGTACCGCGCAGTGGCAACCAGAGTATTGCGCCGCAGAGTTAGATTGTTCAGCTTGTAGATCACGTAGATCAGACCGCCAAGACCACCCAGCACGTGCACAGCATGGACCGCAGTCAACAGGTAGAAGAAAGAACTGCTGGGATTGGTGGCTAAGTACATTCCCTCAGCCCTTAGCTGTGTCCATGCAACATATTGCCCAGCCACAAAAACCAGGCCGAGAGCCAGCGTGACATAAAGCCAGAGCGCCGGGCGCTCGGCCTCACTCCTTGCGCCACGCATAAAAGCATTCACACGGCGGCGAGCGACTTCCAGTGTGACGCTGCTGACCAGCAGCAAGAACGTATTGAAATACAGAATGGACGGCAGAGCAAAAGACTGCCAATCCATCGATGACCCTTTGCGGACAATCAGGGCGCTGGTGAACGCTGCGAACATCATGCAGATGGCGAACAGCGCGACCCAGATTGCACTCGACGAGGCGGGCGGCGAATGGTCGAGAGTCGCACGCAACCCGTCCTTGGGAATCCCGATCGAACCACCATTCCCAGCGCCAGACAGGTTGTTCAGATCGATCTGCGGCGGTTCATGAAGCGTCGTTGCCATATCGAGGACATCCTTCCGATTGCAAAAACCTGATTGCTACTTCTCTTCGAATTCCGTCTCGACCTGTTCCGGCGAAGTCTGCATCACGTAGTCGCCCACGGAACTCTTTACTCCGTACTGATAAGGATCGTGATAGACGATCGGATGTTTACCGCCAAAGTTGTCAAAAGGCGGCGGCGTTGCGGTGCTCCACTCCAGAGAAGTCGCTTCCCATGGGTTGTCTGGCGCCGGCTTGCCCCAGAACCGGCTATGGAACAGGTTGTATAGAAAAATCAATTGGGCAAAGCCGGTGACAAACGCCGCTATCGTGATAAATCGATGGACGGGAATCAGTGGCTGTAGGAAGTCGTCTGTGAAGGTTGAGTAGCGGCGAATATTCCCGACCATGCCGAGGTAATGAAACGGCATAAAAATGCAGTAGGCGCCCACGAAGCTAAGCCAGAAGTGGACCCGCCCCAGGGTCTCATTCATCATGCGCCCGGTCATCTTAGGGAACCAGAAGTATGTTCCGGCGAAAATCCCGAACATGGCCGCAACGCCCATCACGAGGTGGAAATGGCCCACGACGAAGTACGTCGCGTGCAGCATGATATCGATCGAAGGCTGAGCGAGAAAGAAGCCACTGACGCCGCCACTGACGAACATGGAAATGAAACCCAGAGAAAACAAGGAGGCTGAGTTAATCCTCAGCTTGGACCCATAAAGGCTAAACGTCCAAATCAGCACGATTATCGTCGATGGAATCGTAATAACGAGGGTGGGGAAAGAGAAGGCCAGCGATGAGAACGGGTTCATACCGCTGACAAACATGTGGTGGCCATACACCATGTAGCTCAGCACAGCGAGCGCTCCCATGGAGTAGATGAGCACTCTTTGGCTCAGCATCGGCTTGCGCATGTTCGCCAACAGGATGTGAGAGACGATACCCATGCTGGGCACGATCGCGATGTAGACCTCTGGGTGCCCGAAGAACCAGAACAGGTGCTGCCAGAGAAGCGTAGAGCCGCCCGAGTGCGGTAACACCTGATCGTTCATTACCAGGCCCGACGCGACGAAGAAGCTAGTCCCGGCCACGTGATCGAGAATGACCAGGATGCATGCGGGCATCAAAACCGCAAATGCGGTCAATCCTATGCAGGATGTAATGAACCATGACCACGCGCTCAGGGGTAAGCGCATCAGACTCAGGCCCTTGACCCGCAGATCCAGCGTTGTACTGATGAAATTAAGTGCGCCCAACAACTGGCCAACGCAAAAGAGCGCAATGGAAGTCGCCCACAAGACAACGCCCATGCCCTGTCCAGGGCCGCCGACGGAGCCGATTGCGTTCAGCGGGGCATACTGTGTCCAGCCACCGAGGGTGGGTCCGTCACCCACAAAGAAAGACGACATCAGGACCAGGAACGCCACGAAGGTGACCCAGAACGACATCATGTTGAAGTGCGGAAAAGGCATGTCTTCCGCTCCCACCTGGATGGGCAGGAAGTAATTCCCGAAAGCAGCGAACGGCGCTGTTGTTAGAACGAAGAAGACCATGATGGTGCCGTGCATGGTCATCAGTTGCAGATAGTACTCCGGCGTCATTACGCCACCCGGCGCGCCGGAAGCAGAGAGGAACTGCAGGCCAGGTATCGCGGTACTATTCCATGCCAGGTGGAAGCGCATCAACCACGAGAGGCCCATCCCGATATACGCAGCCACCAACGCCAAGCCATAGTACTGCTTGCCAATCACTTTGTGATCAAGGCTGAATACGTGCTTCCGAATGAATCCGGTCGGCGGAGCGTGGTGTTGCGCCGCGGGCACTGACATGTCGTGCATATCCTCACCTCAAAAATGATGTGCCGATCTACTACGCCCAACATTCGACCGATAGATTTACTGTCCGGCTTGCTGCTTGAGCCACTTGTCGAAGTCCTCTTGTGACATGACTTCGAGATACGCCTTCATGTTGTAGTGTCCCAAGCCGCACAACTGGGTACAGACGATTTCGTACTTTCCAATCTTGGTAGCCGTGAAATGCAACGAAACATCCAATCCCGGAACAAAGTCCTGTTGCACCCGGAGTTCTCGCACAAAAAAGGAGTGGCCCACATCCTTCGCGTGCATCAATAGGTGGATTTCCTTATTCACGGGAATCGCCATTTCGGCTGCCACAATGTCGTCGCGGGCGTCTACATCGTGCTCAGGATCGAGTCCGAAGATGTTCTGCGAACCCTCATTGATGAGTTCAGGGTGCAGGCCCCCGAACTTTCCATCTGGGCCGGGATAGCGAAAGTAAAACGCAAACTGCCCGGCTTGTACCTGGACCGGCATCGCATTGGCGGAAGGCGCGTCGAGGTACACATTCGCCCAAGCCTTCACGCCAAAGATACCCAGAGCCATCACTTCAACGCCCACTACCAGCAATGCACCAATCACCAGGCCTTTGGCGCCGCCGGGAAATTTCTTGATCTTCGCATCCGGCGCGGTGTTCGAGAACTTCCAAACAAAAAAAGCCAGAATAAACTGCGCTGCGAGGAAAGAGATTCCGGCCTCGGCCATGGTTTCCGACATCTGTTCATCGATCAATGCGCCATGCGTGGAAATGTCTTCTGGCGCCACCCAGGTGTGTCGCAGAATCGGAATCGCAGAAAGGACCGCGATGACTACGATGGTGATCGCAAAAAATCTTGCCATGATTTGGTTCGCCCTCCGGCTTCTACCGCGGGACTGCCCTGCGTCGAAAGCAAGGGCGGCGAGATCGATCGCTCTGCCGCCCTTCCTTCCTCAATACGCCTTCGCCTTGAAGGTGAAGTTCACGTCCTTGGTTTCATTGCCAGTAATAGTGACGTCGGCGGTCTGGGTGCCGTAGTCTTCGTGCCAGGCGGTGATGGTGTACTTGCCGGGAGGCAGGTTCGGCAGTTTGAAGGCGCCACCATCCTTGCTCAGGTCGTAGTGATTCGTGCTCATGACGGCAAACACTCCATGCATCCAGGGATGCACGTTGCATTTCACTGAGATAAATTCCGGCTTCTCGTATTTCTCGGAGATCGGCGGCGTGCCGGGAGGCTGGGACTTGTTCCACTCGCGGTTCACTTTTGCCAGCGGGTGGATATTGTGCGAGGTCTGGTCGCTGTTCGTGATCTTGAGTTCCTGATTCACGTGCATGGGCAGGACGTGCGGAAGATACTGGCAACCCTTTTGCTCATAGGTAACCGCCTGCGCGGGAACCTGACCGTCATCGGGAGCGCCCGAGGAGATGTAGACCACCACGTTTTCCAACCCATTGTTGGCGCCCGTTACGACCGATTCGGTCGTCAACGGCGTGGCATGTTGCTTGGCGCAACTCGGCTCCTTGGACATATCGATGGTTTTCGGTTTAGCCGGTGTGCCTGTATACGTCACCTTGCCGCTGACCGTACCAGCGAACATCAGGGATGAGCATAAAAGCAGTGTCGAAAAAGCGAGCAATGTTGACTTGGTGCGCATCCGATACTTCCTCCTCAGGAGTTAATGTTCTTGTTGCAGAACCAAAATTTCTGGGCAAAAAACCAACTATCGTCTGCTGCCGTTGCCCGCGCCTTTGTTTTCAGGCTCCTTGGCTGGCTCTTCCGGTTTCTTGTCTTCCGGCTTAGGCGGCAACAATTTCCCGCCCGCTGCCTTCAATACCTCGTTTTCCTTACTCTTGCGCGTCGTTTGCAGCGTACGCAGGTAGTGGACCAGATCCCAGGCATCGGCTGGCTTGATCACGTCATTAAACGAGGGCATTGGAGTGCCGTCAACTCCGGTCATGAAGATGCGATAGAGATCTTCGTTCTCGGCGCCACATTTAAAGCGGCCCCCGCCCGTAAAGTTATAGGGGCGGATGGGTTGGTCTTTGCTATCCGTGAGCGTTGAAGCGGACGGGCCATCTCCACGTCCCTCTTGTCCGTGACACTTCCAACACTCTAGTTTTTGGAACAGTTCCCCACCATGACTGATGCCTTCAATGGTTACGGGAGGTTCCGCAGGAATTTTTAGGACGTCTGCAGGCTTTTCGTCATGCCAGCGCGGCGAGAACGACTTGATGTAAGCCACCAGATCAATTCGCGTTTGCTTGGTTAGCGGCGCCCATGAGGGCATAGCCGAGGTGTTAAACCCACGGCCAACCGATTTGTAGAGATCTTCGTCCGTCGGCAAATTGCCGGTTAGGGTTGAGCGGCATTTGAAGGTGGCCGCTGTAAAGTCACGCGGCTTCGGGTCCAGGAATGGCGCATTGTCGCCATTGCCATCTCCCCGCTCGCCGTGGCATCCGATGCAGAAGCGCCTATAAAGCTTCTTGCCGTCCGCTGCATGACCCGTCAAATTTCCCACATGAGCTTCCTGGGCGCCGAGGCTCGAGGCAACCGCCGCGATCAACACTCCCACAAATGATAGACGCTGTGCTGTTCTTGCCATGGTCAACCCTTTCTAGAAAATGAAGTCGAAGCCCAGAAACACGCTGCTGCTGACGCTGTCGTTTCCGGCGGGCGATGTCCCTTTGCTGGAAACACGAGCATATTCGTTGTGGATGGCGAAACCATCCCGGCTGTTGATGAATGGATACCATCGATACCCAAAGGTCAACGCGTTGAGATTGCCGAAATCCTTCTTGATCCCGTCCAGCGGCTGCTGCGACATGCGGATCGTCTCAAACCGATTCACGAGAATGAACTGCGGGTTGACGGTGTAGTGAGTTTCGACCAAAGCTCCATTCCAGGAAGGGTCGTGAGCACCCGCCGGCAACGCCGCGTTCCCGGGCGTGGCCGTCGCCAGATAGGCGCTTTCTCCCGCGTGCGTAAACATCGTGGTGAAATCGAGCTTCTTTAGGTACCACAGCCCATAACCGCCAACCAGATAGTGCATCTTGTTGCCCAGGCCGGCTCCAGGAATCGCCGTCCCTCCCGAGGTCAAGCCGTAGGTTGGATACTGACCGATGTAGGCAAAGCCGCCTACACGCTGCAATCCCAGGCTCCCGAGTTCGAACGCCTGACTTCCGGTCAAAAACACGTCATACGCGCGGCTGGTCGGCAGGCCGACCTGGCCATCGCTGTTGCTCAGAACCGAGACCGAGTACCGAGTGTAGCTATTCTTCGAGTGGCCCATGACCTCAAAGCCAATCTGGTTATCGCCAATTCCAAAGGCTCCGGGACCGAACGGGGTCTGGTCGGCCGGACTCGCGGCGGACAACCCGCCTGCCGGAAGGTAGTGGTAAATCTGGTACAACCCTCCGTTGTTGGACAACGCGAGAATTCGTTTTTCCGAAAGAATGTTGTCGAGCTCAAACTTACCGACCTTGACGTTTAGCCAGGAACTCTTGAGCAGGTTATCGAACCGGACCCAAGCCGACTCGAAGTGGAAGGTCGCGGCGCTGTTCGCAGAAGGTGTAAGCAAGAACGAGATGTTTTTTGAGAGCGTGCCCGCCGTCAGAATATCCAGTCCGGACAAATCGAAGCCATGTACGGTCAGGTTGCCCTCGCCGTTGGGAACCCCGTCCACCGCCGCCCGGTTGGTGTTCTCGCGGTGCCAGTGAGGCGTGATACGGAAACTGACCGGCCAATAGGATGGGTCCTTGTAGATGGGCGAATCGCGGTCGTTACCCATTTGGTAGCCGTTGTCTTTGAAAGTTTGGCCGAAGTTGTTGAGTTTCGGCCATGCCTCGTGGCAAGCCGAGCATGGCATGCCAAACTTGCGGGCAAATGCTGGAATCGCGGCGCTTGGCTGGGTCAATGAGACCCAGGCGGTAAGGACCAATAGTCCGGTGGTCAGACCAGAACGTATCGAGAAAAACCTTCGAGAAGCCTTGCTGCTGGCGGCAATTGCGGACATACCACACTCCCGGAGACAGGTTGGTTTGAGATCCATCGACTTCCTGACAGCAGAAACCAAACCGTCGCATCCTAACTCCCCGCGAAGGAGCTTGGCAAGGGGATATTACAATTTATTTACAATATTGTGACATTTCACTGACATACATGTGATTGCTGAAAAAAGATGGCGCCAATACGGCTTTGAGCGAATTTCGACTTGACACGGGTTGCTCGGGAAGATACCTAATGTGTATTGCCAGGGCTGAGTGTGCAAAAAACTGCTCCCAGTTGCTAGCGAAGGACGCGTTCCGTCTCATGTCTCTTCTCAAGGCTCAAAAAATGTTGGCGTTTATTTCTCTGCACTCAAACATGGGCAGGACCCAACGCCTTCTGAGAATTTCTGCCGTCGCGGCTTTGTGCCTGGGGAATTTGATCGCGCTTCCGGGAGCATTCGGCAAAGTCAGCAAATCCACCGGCAAATCGAACGACAATGCCGAAGTTGGCAGCGGATTGGCCACCGAGCTGGATGCATCGAAGGACGACGTTCTGCAAGCGTTGCAGGAAGTTCTCGACGACCTCGAAATCCGTGGAACGTATCAATACGAAAAAGAAAAGGTCCTCACGGGCGCAAGCCGCAGCGAGTCAGCTCGAGCGTTTGGCACGTGGACGGGTGCTGGTCAGGCGTTCTTTAAGATTGCGCCGGATGTCATCGCGCCCCGCCACTTCAAGGGCAGCGCCGACATCGGAACCGTCAGCGTACGCTACGTGGTCGAGAGCGTTACCGCTGCTAAAACTCGCCTTCGTATTGACGCTGTTTTCGTCGAGGCCGCGCATCGCGAGGTTCATCCTTCCGAAGGATCGGTCGAATCAGGCGAACTCGGCGCCATACAGGAGCATCTGGACGCCATTACAAGTAAGCGCAAGCAAGCGGAAGACGAAACGAAGAGAGCCGCGCAGGAGGAAGCCGAGCGTGACGCGGAACGCGAGCGGCAGGCTGCATCGGCGCGCTCCGCCGCTTCGTCGTTGGGAGACCTTGAGCAGCGCGTCCACGACTTGCGCCAGCAGGTGGAGTCCACCGTAAAGGCGGGCGGCGCTCCTTTGCGAGGTGCGCCCTTCAAAGCATCGCCTCCGTTGCAAACGGTGGCTGCCGGGACCGAGGTCGTCATCCTGATTGTGACACCGTATTGGTACGGAATTGAAACACCCGACGGACATCGCGGCTGGATGCCGCGCAGCTCTCTGGATGCCATCCCATGAAGCAGCGCTTCCGGTTCGCGAAAACGAAAGAGATCTTCCTCCTCGCGGCTGCCGTCGCGTCCATTCTGGGAGGAACCCTGCTGAATCCGATCCGGTGCGCGGCCGATGACGCTCGCTACGAACGGGAGTTTTTGCGCCCGAAATCCGAGATTGAGAAAGCCCTGCGGAGTCTCCAGTCGCCTGCTGGAGCTCGCCTTCCCATCCTCGACGGCTTTGTTATTCCGGCGCTGCAACCTCTGGAACGCTACGGCCGAGCTTACTACCAGTACTCTTTCGATGTTTTCGCACTCAACCCATCGCGGTGTCGGGTTCGAGCCGTCGCCAAAATAACAGCGTGGTATCAGGATCCCGATCCTGCCAAGTCGTCCTATCAATTGTTGCGGTCGAACGGCCGACTCGAGCAGGACATCCTCGACCGTTTGGCCGAAGCGGTCGAGGCCGCACCAAGCGGAGCACTGCCGAAGGGCAATCCGGTGTCGATACCAAAACCCGGCCCTCTAAATAACGACGTATCGGGCAGTCCCGCACCAACCGCGTTACCCGATGCTCCGGCTAACACCACTGCTGCGTTCAAGTTTCCGTCGACGCGAACATCCTTGCCGACCCGCGCGGAGAGTGCGACATCGGGCGCTCCTCCAAGCGCCGAGGATCGGCACATCCAGCAGTTGCGAGCCCAAGCCACAGGCTTGGAAGAGATCCTTCGCAATCAGGCGCACCCCAAGGATCTTCTAGTTGTGAAACACTTTCGTACCCCCGTCTCAGCGCGTCCCTCGGCAACGGCGGATGTTGTCCTGCTCGCCGACGAGGGAGATGAATTTCAGATTCTCGGTAAGCTTGGCTCCTGGGTCCATATCCAGATCACGGGCATCGCCCGCGGCTGGATTCAAAGGGCAGATGTGGAGCTACCAGAGGCCGCAGAAGCTAGTCCGGCTGCGGGGCGTGAAGCTTTTACTCGCGAAGCGTTCACTTTAGATCGCGAGGAAACCACCGTCTTCCCGGGAGACTGGGCGGCGCTGCGAGGAAAGAACGTGCGCGTCGTGTGGGTGCGTCCGACGGCGCAAGGAACCGCTCCGAGCCCGCGCGAGCGTCTGACCTTCGCGCGATCTGTATTTGGGAAGACTTTGCCACATTTTGCGGAGTTCTCGCCTGCGGCCGATGGGATCGCTATAGTGTTCGATTCCGCCGACGGCGGCATGACAGCTGCGACTTCCTCGACGTTGAAAAATTGGCAGTCGGGAAGCTTGTCTGATGATGAGTTTTGGAAGCAATGTTGGTTTGATCCACCCGAGGCCTTCAACGGTTCGCCCAGTCGTTAGGGTAAACATTTTTTTGAAGGACTTTATAGAGGCGATCTCAGGGCGAACCTGACGCAGATGTACAAATGTTGTTTTTGCCTTGCGCTGCATTGAGATCTATATATAATCGCCGCTGCTTTGAAGGTAAGACGGCGATTCCAGAGCGCTTTGTATGGGTCGAGTCAAATTATGAAATCCCTGGTTACCGCATGCAATCGCCGGTGTTTAGCCGCATGAGCGCAATTATTCAGCCGCTGGTTGTTCCCGAGAAACGCATCGCTACGCTGCTCAGCGACTACGCGCAGCTCACCAAGCTGCGGGTCACAACTCTTATTGTCCTCACGGCGTGGTGTGGCTATTACTTCGGCTGCGTGAGAGCGGGCGTCTCCTCGATATCGTGGAATTTGTTCCACGCGCTACTCGGCATCGGGATGGTCTCCAGCGGAACGGCCGCCCTCAACGAAGTCATGGAGTACAAGGTCGACGCCAACATGCGCCGCACGGCGCGACGGCCGATTCCTGCCGGTCGTATGAGTTTGCTGCATGGCGCTCTCGCGGGACTGACACTTACGCTCGGTGGCGCGCTTTATCTGGGGTTCGCGCTGAATCCGTTGACCGGATGGCTGTCTCTCGCTACCGCGGCAGTCTATCTCGCAGCGTATACGCCGCTCAAGCGCATCTCGCCCATCTGCACGTTTGTTGGCGCATTTCCCGGAGCGATGCCCGGAGTGCTGGGCTGGGCAGCGGCACGAGGCCGGCTCGAATGGGGCACGCTGGTGATTTTTGCCATCGTCTTCCTCTGGCAATTTCCACACTTCTTTTCGATTGCGTGGCTCTATCGCGACGACTACGCAGAGGGCGGCATCCAGATGTTGCCGGTGGTCGATCCGGATGGTCGCTCCACATCCTGGCGCATCCTGGCCTATTCGCTGGTGTTGATTCCGGTGAGTGTGTTGCCCACGGTCGTCGGCATGTCGGGGCGTTTCTATCTTTTTGGCGCGGTGGCGCTCGGCCTGGGATATCTCTATGCGGGTACGCGACTGACGCGCCTAGGACTGCCTGTATCGGCACCGGTTTCCAAATTGCGTGCGCGACAACTGCTGCAGACTTCCGTTCTCTATCTGCCTTTGTTGTTTGCGCTGATGATGACCAACTCCGTTCGGCCCTAACCGCACGGAAGCCCACCGCAGCGACGGCCTTGTTCCAATATTCTGGCATGCGCGGGCCTCGACCGTGCCGTTCCTTAGCTAGACCCAAGACGCTCTGCCAGCGGGGCGTAGCGAGAAATATTGCCGCAGCGAAGACGCTCGGAAACAGCGGTCCCATCCCCCTAACTAAAAAGGTTTGGGGACTATCCGAAAGGATAGTGTTTTCAGCCAGCGCCCGCAGAGCCATCTGTATCACTAACTGTTTTCATGTGCTTACAGAGACTCAACAGCCGAAATCTTGGCATCTTTCTTGCAACCACTTGACGGCGTAGGGACGCTGCCAGGCGGGAGGTTCTTACGTCCAACCGTGTTCTCATTATCGAAAGCGCCGGGTCTACCTGCCCGAGTTGCTTGCGTCTTCTTCAAATCCAGGCGGAATGCCGAACTATTGCCTGGGACCATCTGACCCCCAAATCAGTAATGGATTGCTCTCCGCAGCTTATCGTGGCAAATGCCACTCCCAGCGTTGAAAAAGCCCTATTCTTCTTCGAATGGCTGCGCGAACATGGCATCCCGATCCCTGTTCTTGCGCTCTTGCCAGCTACGGAAGATGACCCAAACATATCGATGGTTTCCGAGATTGCCGACGACTTTCTATTTCTGCCCGCGCGGGAAGAAGAAATTAGGCTGCGGGTTGCCCGCGCTTTAGGAAGGCAAGTCGACCCAATACAAGAACTGGAATGTACACTTGGAAATGAGGTTGGCGTGACGCAGATCGTGGGCGCCCACCCTTCCTTTCAGCAGTCAATGCAGCAAGTTAGGCTGTTTGCTCCCAGCGACGCAGCAGTTCTGCTGACAGGTGAGACAGGCACGGGCAAGGAGCTCTTTGCGCATGCAATCCACAGCCTGAGTAAGGCTCGCAACGGGCCTTTCATCCCGGTCGATTGCGCGGCCCTGCCTGAAAGTCTGGCAGAAAATGAACTTTTTGGGCATTGCCGAGGAGCCTATACGAACGCCCAGACGGACCAAAAAGGTCTTGCTGCGATGGCCGAGGGGGGAACTCTGTTCCTGGATGAAGTTGATTCTCTGTCTCTGGCCTGCCAGGCGAAGCTCCTTAGGTTCTTGCAAGATCGCACATATAGATCACTGGGGGCCGACCGCTTTACACAAGCCAACGTTCGTGTGGTTGCCGCCACGAACCGACGCCTTGAGGATTGCGTTCGAGAGAAGACATTCCGGAGTGACTTGTACTTTCGCCTCAACGTCCTAAGGCTTCACCTTCCTCCGTTGCGGGAGCGGCGCAGTGATATTTCGGTGCTGGCGAAATATTTCGTCAAAATGGAATCTGCGACAGGGCTTCGCGAGAAGACCCTCACGCCGCCAGCGCTGCGTAAACTTGAAAACTACCTCTGGCCAGGAAACGTCAGGGAGTTGGCGAATGTTATTCAGCGCGCCGTAATTTGCTGCGATTGGCCGAGGATCTTGCCACAACACATTACGCTCCCTTACGACGCTTGTTCCTGCAAGGAAGGCGCGGAACCTCCAAGAAAACTCAGCGCGGCCAAGCGGCAGGTGATTGAACAGTTTGAACGCGAATACGTTGAAGAACTCCTCATTCGGCACCACGGCAACATCACCAGGGCAGCGTCGGACGCAGGCAAGGAGCGACGGGCCTTCGGCAGGCTCGCGAGAAAATATGGAATGACCGCCGACACCCTTCGGATTCGCCCTGTGGCCTGACCAGGTTGCCTGCCGCCGCCGCACACTCCCTCGCCGCCATATCCTGATCTTCCGTCGCAACTTCCGTTTCTGACAATAGTCAGTTCGGAGCGCCGCTTTCGCTCGACCAAGTTCAGCGGGTAGATAACGCCATCGTGCGGGTCGTTTCCCGCCCGCCTCTTTCCGCCTTTGTTATCAGCCCAGAACAACGCGGGACAAAGAAGTGCGGGTCATCTTTCACCCGCCTTCTCGGCGGTTTCGCGTGACCGCCGACGCCAAAGCACTGATTCTTCGACATCGGCACGCAAATCGACGATGGCAACCGATTTGCATGTTTCTGATCGAGGTGCCTGTGGCACGCGCCGATTGCGAAGTTGACCACGCGGTTGTGAAGCAAGTCTTGAGCTACTTTGTGCGAAATCAGCAAGCGGCCGATACGATCGAAGGGGTGGCGCGGTGGCGTCTCCTCCAGGAGCAAATTCACCGGAGCGTTCGCGAAACGGAAGTTGCGCTGGACTGGCTGGTGAAGAAGGGCTTTCTTGAACAGACGCTCCCGGGTGGATCGCGAAATCCCATCTTTCGTCTGAACCAGAAGCAGATTGAACTAGCGAAATCTTTTCTCCGGGAACAGGATGGAGAAGGTCAGCTAAAGCCACGTCGCAAAACGCTCAAGTAAGGCCGCAAGCCGATCTTATCTCTAAGTCGTTGCAGAAAACTCATGTTGCTAGGCTATGTCACATTTGCCATGTAAGTGACGGGGCGAAGCTATATAGATGCTGAGGCTGGGCACGATGACGACACTGGAAACTCAAACTCCCGTTGGCTGGCATGATCCGAAATGGTATGCACTTTTGGTTGGCAGCAACCAAGAGAAGAGGGTTGCAGACGGCTTAGACTGCCGCCATATCGAGCACTACCTACCTTGCATTATGTCGGCTCGTCAATGGAAGGACCGTCGCGTCACGCTGAAAATGCCTCTATTCCCTGGGTACATTTTCGTAAAGATCGCTCTGGCGGAAAGAATGCGGGTGTTGACTGTACCACGGACCATTTCCCTGGTATGCGTGGGAAGTCGTCCAGCTGAAATTTTGGAAGAAGAGATTCTATCGGTGCAGCTTGGTATTCAACATGGCAACGCTGAGCTGTCTCCGTCGTTGAAGGAAGGGCAACGCGTCATGATCACATCGGGCGTAATGTCCGGGCTGCAAGGCGTTCTTCTGCGCCGACAGAATAGTACGCGTGTCGTCATTTCGCTGGACTCAATTTCCAGGGCGTTCGCGGTCGAGGTTGACTCCGACTCCGTGACCATCATTGCGGAACCGAAGTCGGCTTATCGCGCCAGACTTGGCGTGCACCTCCACTGAACCAACTCCCGTCATCCTCTCCTTAGCGATACTCACAGGTTCATGGCACGAGCAATCATTACCGCGATCGATGAGCTGCAACCCTTGATGGAGCCACCCGCACTTTCGGGCGCAGCGCCAATGTCGCCGTGGGATTCGCTATTTCCAGCCTTGCGGAACCTCGACCGCCTACTGGAATGGGCGACACGGAATATGCAAGTTCAGAAGCCCGAGGCATCGGCTCCGTTCCGCGGACTCTATGTAAGCAGTGAAGATGTCGCTCGGGTCTTGCGCCAAGACCCGGGCTCCGCCTTCTTTCACGATGCAGCGGGCCGCGACACGGACTCCTATAAGCCGGAGGAAGGCTCTCCGCTTGCACAAATTGTCGGCCAGTTTGGGCTCACTGCCTTCGACACCGATGTGATTCTATTAGCGCTGGCTCCGGAACTCGACCTTCGCTACGAAAGAATTTTTTCCTACTTGCAGGATGACGTAACGCGAAAGCGCCCTACCGTTGAACTGGCCTTGCATCTTTTGTGTTCCTCTCCGCAGGAGAAACTGGAGCGGCGGGCAAGTTTTTCAAGAAACTCGGCGCTAATTCGAGAGGGCCTACTCCACTTGTTTCCAGACCCGAATCAAGTAGAACCGCCTTTGCTGGCGCATTACGTTAGAGTGGATGAATCGGTAACGCGGCAGTTGCTAAGCGAACGCACACTGGATTCTCGCCTGGCGGGTTGCTGCGAGCTCCACGGGGGAACAGCCGATTGGAAGCCGATTGCACTGCCCGCAGGCGTCAACCCCGCCCTCGCCGCGCTGGTTCGGCAATCCCGCGAAAACCGACGACCTTTGCGATTGTACTTCCAGGGACCGCGAGGGACAGGGAAGCTCGAGACGGCTGAGGCTTTAGCTGCGAGTACCGGAGTGAAGCTGCTCCTCGTGCGTGCAGATCGCCTGCTCCAACAGACTAACGCGGTCGATCTGATGAGACTCTTGTTGCGTGAGGCCCGATTGCAGGACGCTATCCTCTACGTGCGCGGCTTCACCGACACACCTGAGACTACGCCGGGCCGTCAGGATTTCCTAGACATGGCGTTGCGCTACGAAGGCATTACGATTCTCGCCGGCAAGAAGGCTTGGGAACCACGCGCAGGTGCAGCCATCGGAGTTCAAAGCGTCTCGTTTGATGTCTTGAATTTCACCGAGAGTTGTGCGTGCTGGGAATCCGAGCTTGCAACCCATAAACTGGCGCTCGAAAGGCCAGACCTGGAGTTGGTAGCCTCGCGCTTTCGTCTCACGACAGGCCAAATCAGGACCACGCTCGCAAACGCCCTGCTTAGTTCAGAATGGCGTAGCGCTCAGCTCGGCACCGCAGGCAGCGACTCTGTCTCCCCTACGCAGAACGAGTTGTGCGCGGCAGCACGGGCGCAGTGCGGTCACGAATTGGCGTGCCTGACCAACAAGATCGAACCGCGCTATGGTTGGGACGACATCATTTTGCCGGTGGACCAAATCGCCCATTTGCGCGAAATTTGCGGACAAGCTGAATACCGCAAGGTCGTCTATGAAGATTGGGGCTTTGATCGCAAGCTGTCTCTCGGCAAAGGGCTGAACGTGCTGTTTTCGGGGCCTCCTGGAGTAGGTAAAACCATGGCTGCGGAAGTCATGGCGCGGGAGTTGCAGCTGGATATTTATCGCATCGACCTCTCGCAGGTGGTCAGCAAGTACATCGGGGAAAGCGAAAAGAATTTGGAAAAAATATTCAACGCGGCAGAGAACAGCAACGCCATCCTCTTCTTTGACGAGGCGGACGCGCTTTTCGGCAAGCGGTCGGAGGTTCATGACTCGCACGACCGCTATGCCAATATTGAAATCTCTTACCTGCTCCAAAAGATGGAGGAGTACCTTGGAATCAGCATTCTCGCCACTAATCTAAGGCAGAACCTCGATGCCGCATTTATGCGGCGACTCCAGGCAGTGGTGGAGTTTCCCTTCCCCGACGAAACCTACCGCGTTCGCATCTGGGAGCGTTCCTTCCCGAAAGAAGCACCCTTGGCGCCAGACGTGGACTTTACCGCATTGGCGCGCGAAGTTCACATGGCCGGAGGCAACATCAAGAATATGGCGCTGGCTGCGGCTTTTTATGCCGCGGGCGATGGCGGTGTGATCCGAATGGAGCATCTTATTCGGGCCGCGAACCGTGAGCACCAAAAGATCGGGCGCTCCTGGGATGCTACGCAATTGGGTTGACGGCTAGACCCGCCCGACAGTTGCTGGCACTTTCGAAGTCTTAACGTTTCATGATTCGCGATCTCAGTGAAACCCTAAAAGCAGTGTTGCTCGATCCTGCTTTCGCGACTGTATTCCCTCAGCTGGCGGCTGCGGATATCGTGTTTGACCGTCCGGTGGAACCGTTCACTCCGCCCAAGACAACCATTGACGTCTTTCTTTACGACTTACGCGAGAATCTGGAACTCCGCAGTAATGAGTACACGGTCGATACCGCCGGTGGAGCGGCAATTACGCATCCGCCGGCTCTGCGCCTTGCTTGCTCGTATCTCGTCACCGCGTGGCCCGTCGGTGGCCCGGAACTGGCGTTGCAGGAGCACCGCTTGCTCACACAGGTGCTGCGCGTGCTTTCCCGGTATCCGATGATTCCAGCAAATTTTCTGAAGGGCAGCTTGGTGGGACAGAATCCGCCCCTGCCGATGGTGGCCCTCCACCCCGATGCCCTGAAGAATCTGGCCGAGTTCTGGAGTTCGCTCGGCAGCAAAATGAAGGCATCGCTGACCGTGACGGTCACCATCAGCGTGCCGGTGTTTGCGGATGTCTCAGACTTCCTGGTCACCACTCACACCACCAGCTATGCCCCCGGTGACCTCGTTCCGCCCGAACAACTGCTGCAGATCGGCGGAAGGGTTGTGGACCAGACCGGCACTGGCGTCGCAGGTGCGCTCGTCGATGTTCTTGATGTAGGACTGCATCAGATTACGGGAGAGGGCGGCGTTTTTTCTTTCCCAACGATTTCCGCAGGTGCGCACAGCCTGCGGGCGGTGGCGGTTGGCTTCCAGCCGCAGGCGCAGAACGTCACGGTTCCGGGAGCACCCGAAGACTACGTTATCCGGCTCACGCCGCTATAAGCGGATTCGACAAAAGGAGAGGAATCACATGGGAACATTTTCGACGATCAACAAAGCCCCGGGAGTCTACATTCAGGAAATTACGATACCCGGCCCCATACCCGGCGTAAGCACAAGCAACACTGCCTTTGTTGGGCCAGCGGCCCAGGGTCCGCTACTCAGGCCTACCAGAATCACAGACATCAGCCAGTTCTGGGCAATCTTCGGAGATTACGTGGACGATCCCTACCGGGTTTACGCGGCTCACGCTGTGAACGGCTTCTTTGCGGAAGGCGGTCAGCTCTGCTACTTCGTGCGTGTCGGTACAGGCAAGCAGGCATGGCTGGGTCTTCAGGACCGCAGCGGCAAAAACCGAACCGCGCTGATCGTGACGGCCTTCGCTGAGGGGGTCGCCGGAAATGCCATTACCGTGAAGGTTGATGATGCAAGCATCGCCAATACCACAGCTCAAAAGGCAACCGCGGATATTGCGGCCGGGAAAGCGCCGACGAACCAGCGCACCGTCGGAACTGCCAGTGACGCCGATGCGGCCAACTTCCGACCTGGCGACGCAGTCTGGCTTGCAAGCGGCGGCAATAGCCAAAGAGCGACAATTTCGAGCATCAGTAAGGACACAGTTGCACACACGACAACATTTACGATGGTGGCCAATCTCACGAATGACTACGGTGGCGGCAAAATTCGCGTTGCCGATCTTATCCCCGGCCAAACGAGGTTCCGGGCAACGGCTGTGGCCGGGTTGGAACCCGGTACATACATCAACCTCACGCAAGGCGCCGTTACCGAGGATGCTGTAGTAAAGCTCGTGGACCAGATCAATAACTTCGTGACACTTGGCAGCTCGCTGACCAAGACCTACCCGATGGACGGCGCTTCTCCGAATGTAGCGATCGCGAGCAAAGAGTTCACGCTCACGATAACGGCCCCCGGAAACCCAATAGAGACGTTCGCGAATCTCTCTCTGGAGCCGAGCCACAGCCGCTACTTCGGGACTCTTGTAACATCCGCGAGCGTCTCCGTAAATTTGGCAGATCCTCCCACGACGACTCCTCCCTCAAAAAACCTGCCCGTAGCCCTGGCTGCCCCAGGGAACCTCGCGAATGGCGCAGACGAAGATATCAAAGCCTTACAGCCCAAGCATTACCACGATGGCATCGATGCCTTGCAGAAGATCGATGATGTAAATCTGCTCTGCGTTCCCGACGCTGTAGGCCCTGTGTCGTCTCCCCACTTTCAGCTCGCCGACACCCAGGATATTCAGGCCTACATGATCGCGCACTGCGAAAAGATGAAAGATCGCTTTGCCATCCTCGACTGCGCCGAACCGGATCCCACCGATATAACTTTTACAGGAGTCACCAATCAACGGCAGAACATGAACTCTGACAACGGCTATGGGGCGCTGTACTTCCCATGGATCGGAATCTCCAACCCATTTGGCAAAGGCAAGATCTATGTTCCACCTTCGGGTCACACCGCTGGCGTGTATGCCAATAGCGATAGCACTTTTGCGGTATTCCGCGCTCCGGCGAACGAGCAAATCACCTCGGCGCTCGCGGTGGACGCAACCCTGACGGACGCCGAGCAAGGGCCGCTCAATGAACAAGGCATCAACGTAATCCGCGCGTTTCCTAACCAAGGGATCAAAATTTGGGGGGCACGCACGATTACACCGCCGAGCATAACCGCGTGGCGCTTTATCAACGTGCGGCGCTTGCTAATCTTCATTGAGAAATCTATCCAGGAAGCCACGAGGTTCGCAGTCTTCCTACCCAACAATCTAGCGTTGTGGCACCAGATCAAACGCTTAGTGAACGGATTCCTGACCGAACAATGGAACGAAGGGGCGCTGTTTGGCGATACCCCGGAGCAAGCATTCCGAGTGCGCGTGGACGAGATCATTAACCCACCCGAAATCACTGCGCTCGGTCAACTGATCGTGCAGGTTACCGTGCGAGCGACGACACCGGCAGAGTTTATCGTCTTCGAAGTGATTCAGGACATCACCGGATCGACCCTGCAAGAAAAAACTTCATAACCGGAGGAAACAATGGCAACACAGGATCCATACAAGATTTTTAAGTTCCGCGTGGAGCTTGAGGGTATTCAACAGATGGGCTTCACGGAATGCAGCTCAATTGGCTCGCACCTTGAAGTGGTGGAGTACCGCGAAGGTGGCGATCCGTTGTTTGTGCGTAAGTTGCCGGGGAAGGTCAGCTTTCCCGACATAACGCTGAAATGGGGAATGACGGATAACCAGGAACTCTACAAGTGGCACCTGGACGTGACAAAAGGCAACATCAAGCGCAAGAGCGGTTCGGTGGTACAACTGGACGACACCGGCACCGAAAAACTGCGTTGGAACTTTTTCAACGCGTGGCCGAGCAAGTGGGATGGCCCTGCCTTCAACGCCAAAGGCAACGATGTCGCTATCGAAACTCTCACATTGACTTGTGAGCGGGTCGAGGCCGCCTAAGAAGCGCCGGCAGCCTTCACTGCAGAGGAGAGAATCATGTTTCAGACTGAACACCAATTCACTTTGCCCTTAGGTTTCGTGGATGAAGACGGCAATCTTCACCGCGACGGCGTGATGCGCCTTGCGACCGCGGCAGACGAAATCCTGCCACTCAGAGACCCGAGGGTGCAGGGGAACCAAGCTTACCTCGTTGTGATCCTGCTCTCGCGTGTAATCACGAAGCTCGGGTCTATCGCTCAGGTTACGCCGAAGCTTGTAGAGGGCCTCTACGCGGCAGACTTGGCCTACCTGCAAGAGCTTTACAACAGGATCAATCGCGGTGGAAGGGCCGACTCCGTCGCGGTGTGCCCGGAGTGTTCTCACCGGTTTGAGATGGAGATGGCCGCTTCGGGGGGATTCTAGGCTACCCCCTTCCCTTGCTCTATGAGGAGGTAGCCTTTGTCGCTTATCACTTCCATTGGTCCCCGGAGGCTATTTTCAATTTAGAACACGGTGATCGGCGGCGGTGGGCGAAAGAAATCTCCGCCATCAACGAACGCAGAAATAGCGAAACAGATGAGACCGAGACACGAACCTGGAACGCCTAAGGCTCCTTCCGCGGCAAAAGAACGAACTCCTCTTGCGCGGAAGCTTCTGCAACATCAGCGTTGGGCCGGCGCCATCAAGGAAAGATTCCGGCGACAAAGCAGTATCCTGGCGTGGCATCCAGAGTCGCTCGTCTACAGTCTTCTCGCGCGACAATGGTTTCTGCTATTCCGCAGCTCGCTGCAGTCGCACTTCCAACGGCAGAGCAGCAGTCCCGCTCACACCTATGTCAGCAACACCTTTCGGCAACAGCTTGTCTTGCCCTCGCGGCTGTTGCGATCCTCCGAAAAAGCTGTGGAAAGCACCGTGCTGTCCAATGCCGTCCGGCGGAATCAGCTGCCAGCTCAGAGGGGGCCACAACCACCGAGGTCCGTCGCCCCATATAGGCAATCCACTCTCGCGCGTCGCGTGGAAGTCATCCGGAGTCTGGGCACGCATACCTGTTTAGCGTTGCAAAATTCGATCGAAATCAGCAGACAAACGATCCGGCGCGAGAGGGCGGGTGCGGATCTGCCTGTTGGCCAGATCGGCGCGCGGATCACAAGGCAAATGCGGCGAGTCGATCGAGTGCCACTCTCGCAGTCATTGGAATCAACGCCTACGCTCGAGCCCAAGCGCAAGACTGGCGATTTTGTGCTGGACAAATTCCGTCCATTACCCCAAAAAGAGACACCACAGGCCACCAGATTAGAGTCCGTACCGGCAGTGACGCCTCAGCTATTCAACGTAACGCGCCTGACCGATGAAGTAATGCGACAGATCGATCGCCGGTTGATTGCCTCGCGCGAGCGCTTGGGAAAGATCTGAACCGTGCATGTTTAAGGAAGACAAATGGCTCTGGATCACATACAGATCACCAACGAAAAGACGGGTAAGAAATTCACAGTGATGTTCAACCCTGAAGAGTACAGCCTGAATAAAGACAACAACTTTGCCTCACAGGCCATTCCAGGATTGACTTCCCCTCTCCTGCAATTCGTCCACGGGAACCTGCGTACGTTGGACATGGAGCTGCTGTTCGACACTTTTGAAACGCAGGAGGATGTCCGCGATAAGACGTTGCAAATCACCGACTTATTAACCATCGATTCCGACCTGCACACGCCTCCGGTACTGAATGTCACCTGGGGATCACTGGACTTCCGCTGCGTCTTAGCAAAAGCGCAACAGAAATTCATTAAATTCTTTGGCGACGGACGGCCCGCCCGAGCCCGTCTCACAGTCACGTTCAACGAGTATCTTGACGCCGACACGCAGGTTAAAGCCGCAAATTTACAGACTGCCGACTTCACCAAATTACACATCGTAAAACAGGGTGACACGCTAAGCAGCATTGCTGGCCAATACTACGAAGATGTTGCAAAATGGCGTGCCATCGCACTGGCGAATGAAATTGTGGATCCCCGCGCCATAACTACAGGGCAGGAAATACGGATCCCTTCCCTTCCGTTTATCGATGCCGCGACCGGAGTCGTTACACAGTAGATGGCTCGCTATCCACAGCTCGCACCTCAGTTCACCATCCAGATTGGAGGGAACAATCTCCCCTCGGCGCTGCGAGGTTCCATTGCAAGTCTCACTTACACGGACGGCATGGAAGGCGCGGACAGCGTGGAAGTGACGTTCGCGAATCAGAATTTGCGATGGCTGGACAATTCGCTGCTCGCAGTCGACCAGGGGTTCTCGCTGTCGATCGGCTATGCGCCGGATCCGCTGGAGAAAGTATTTGTCGGCGAGATCACAGGTGTAGAGCCCTCCTTCCCAAACGGCGGTATGCCCATGATCCGCGTCACCGCCCATGATTTTCTGCAGCGGTTAACGCATGGCAAGATCGACCGGTCGTTTGCGATCACGATTCCGGAAACGCTCGTGATTCCGCTGCCCGATCCGGTTGTAGCTGGCATCGTAAGCGGCACGAATCTGTTGCTTCCATCGTTGGACCCGGTCGGCGCCGCCCTTTCCACCTTGATGACCCTGGCGAGCTATGTGGCAGCGCCGACAGAGCCCGAAAAATGGGTGCGCATGCAATCTGGCACTTCGGATTTCGATTTCCTCTCCGGCATTGCGAAGGAAAACGGCTGGGAAATGTTCATCGATCATACGCAAGAGCCCAAGGGCTATGTGCTCCGCTTCCAGTTCCTGCTGCAGGACTACTCTCCGAGCGTAAATTTGGAGTGGGGCAAATCGCTGATGGACTTCACGCCGAGAATCACAACGG
>Ga0209068_10000066_pt1 | contig 64890 bp, 52 predicted proteins | sample ColStrG_CSR_2012_FD_187200 | JGI IMG/M metagenome (GOLD analysis project Ga0209068, IMG submission 187200) | Freshwater sediment microbial communities in response to fracking from Pennsylvania, USA - Cold Stream Run_MetaG_CSR_2012 (SPAdes)... | ecosystem: Environmental > Aquatic > Freshwater >...
AGTTATTTTTTCTAAAACATTTCTGGACTCATCACCCACTACAACATCTAAATAGTTATTATTTTCATATATCCATACCACTGACTCATCATTTGTCATTGCCTGTATGGAACTTATAACTTTTAATTTATACGCTCCGCTCCATATACTATCCATATTTTTCAGACTCCACAGATGCTTTACAAGCTGAAGAGCATATATTCTCACGAGGGGATCTCTATCCACAAGAGACGATATGATGATTTTTTGATAACCCTCTACCTGCTCGGGTGCAATCTCAGCGATCCGCGCCAGCGCATACACGACCCCGGCCTTGAACACCCGTTCTTCAACATCATAGACCGATGCGATAAGGGGAATAAGATCAGCGAATTTTCCCGGGTCCGCGCTGACGATCTCTCCCAGGATCTCCGGAGCTGCCCAGCCAATACCGCCTGACTCATCCGACAGAGACCACAACAGCCTCCGAGCAATCTCGCGCAGGCATTCAGGATCGGTCTTTGCGAGCGTTTGCGCAGCGCGACCGATTGCCTTGATCGCGCGCCATCCCGCGAGCGTCTCCTTGTCATACGCCATGCGTATGAGTAAGCTCAATACTTTCCGGTTCTGTTGCGCGAGTTGGTCAACTCTATCGAGATCGTTCGACTCAAGTGCCTGCTGAATAATCCGCTTCGCCTCTGTCTGGGTCATGAATGGCATTATCCTGTTGAAAATCGGAACAGTCAAGTATGCAAATGGGACTACTTCTGGAGCTTTGCAGTGAAAGCGGGAACGAACTGCATCACATCAGCCACCACCAGAACGTCCGCCACCTCGTTGATGGGAGCGTCCTTGTCCTTGTTTATGGCAACCACAAACTCGGATTTTTTCATTCCGGCAATATGCTGAATAGCGCCAGAAATACCGCACGCCACGTAGAGCTTCGGCGCCACGGTCTGGCCGGTGGTGCCGACCTGGCGGCTGTGCTCGACCCATCCCGCATCGACCACCGGACGACTCGCTCCCAGCACCCCCCCAAGGGCCTTGGCCAGCGCGTCAATGATCGGGATGTTTTCTTTTTTCCCTACGCCCCGGCCGGCGCTCACGATCACTTCCGCCCGTGTCAGGTCCACGTCCTTTTTCTGGGCCGGCTCATAACCGATGAACTCAAGGCGCGATATAGCATCGGACAGCTCGATCTTTTCAAGCTGCGCCTTTCCCTGCGGTTCTCCGGCAACGCTGAAGGCGCCTGCTTGGATGGTGAGAACCATCTTCCCGGTCTGCGGAGTGACAATCCGTCGCAGCTTGGCATTGCACAAACCGACTTCGAATTTCCCTTCAGGAGTGATGCTGGTGATCTCGGATATCTGACCCGCCTTGAGGGCTGCGGCCACCCGTGGGGCCAAATCCCATCCATAGGAAGAGTGGAGGAAGACAATAGAGTCCGGTTTTTCTCTCTTGACTGCTTCCAGTACGATACTTTTGTGCAGGTCCGGGTTGTATTCTCCGTATTTCGCAACATCAGCCAAGTACACTTTACCGTTGATCCTCGGGGCTTGTGCTTCGCTCCCGATCAGGACCATTGTCTTGTCAGCGCCCAGCTTGTCGGCAAAGGCGGCGAGTTCATAGCTGGAATCGAGAAGTTTTCCTTCCCGGTATTCGCAAATGAGCAGTGTTTTCATGTCGATTCTCCTAATCCGAAACCCGATTTACCACGAAGACACGAAGGCACGAAGAAATGCTTGCTCGGCTTCAGGGTTTGATTTACTTATTGGTTTAACAGCCTGTTAAGACCTTCTTTGTGTCTTGGAGCCTTCGTGTTGAAAAGTTTTTATTTCACGACCTTGGTTTTTTCTTTCAGAATGCCGAGAAGCCGCTCGACCATGTCGTTCACGTCCCCCTCGAGCAGAATACCGCTCCCCTTCTTCGCGCGTGGATACGCGCTTGCAGTCACAGTCAGTTCCTTCTCTTGAAGTACGTCTGCGATTGGGATAACAACCAGTTCCTTCTTTTTGGCCTTCATGATATTGGGAAGGGTCGGATAACGCGGCGTATTGAGCCCGAGTTGACACGTAATCAGCGCAGGCAGCTTGAGCTTTACCACCGCCTTAACCCCGCCCTCAAGTTCACGCTTCGCGGTGATGACCCCGTCGGCAAAAGCAAAGCCGACCACGGTGGTGGCACAGGGGATGCCTACTATCTCGGATACGATGGCCCCAACCTGGCCGGAGCCCCGGTCCTGTGACTGCAACCCGAAGAAGATCAGGTCAAAATTTTTGTCGCGGCTGAAGGCCGCGATGGCCGAAGCGATCTGCCAGGGGTCTTTCCGAAAGGAAGCATCATCTTTTATGTGGACCCCGCGGTCGCAGCCCATAGCCAGGGCCTTCTTGATCGCCTCGACGACCCGGTCAGGGCCGATGGACAACACCGTCACATCAGGGGCATTCCCGGACTGTTCCTTAAGCTGCACCGCCTGCTCCACGGCATACTCGTCGTACTCGTTCATCCTGAATGCCAGGTCGGTCTCGTCATACCAGGTCCCCTCCCCGTTGACCTTGAACCTGGATGCCATGTCAGGCACCTGCTTGATACAAACCAGTATTTTCATTTCATTCTCCTAGCCCGGACCAGCCGGAAACAAAAAAATGCCACGGTAACGGTTACGATCCTTGTTTCTTGGAAAGGTACATCAGAAGGCTACGGTAACGATGCCCATATCGTGATTCGGTAACGGTAACGTTAAAACCACGAACGACGAAACACGTAGCCGATACGGGCCTCATTGCCGTAACCGACCTCCTCACGATTTTATAATCTCGCCGCCACAATCTCGGCCAGATCAATTGCCTTCAATTTTCCTTCGCAGTTATTAATTTTTATCCCATCCTCGAACATCGTAAGACAGAAGGGACAGTTGGACACAATCAAAGGAGCGCTCGTTGCCTGGGCCATGTTCACCCTCGTTGCATTGATCCTCGTCCCCAGCTTCTCTTCCGCCAGGATTAAGCCTCCGCCTCCGCCGCAACAGAAGCTCGCATACCCGGACTTCTCCATCTCATTGATCCGGCCGCCGGCCGCCTTGAGCACGGCGCGCGGTTCCGTGATAATGTCCATGTAGCGTCCCAAATAGCAGGAGTCATGGTAGGTGAATTCGAAGTCTGATGGCTTTAGCTTGAGCCGGTTGCTGTTGAGAAGCCCGTTGATATAGGTGCTGTAATGCTCAACATCGATCTCCATTCCAAGGTCTTGATAATCTCTCGTAAGCGTATTGAAACAATGGGGACAGGTAGTAACGATCTTCTTGACACCGTAGGCCTTGATTCGTTCGATGTTTTCAGCGGCCACCATCTGGTAGAGGTACTCGTTCCCAAGCTTCCTTGGCGGTTCGCCGCAGCATTTTTCCTCTTTCCCTAGGATACCTACCTTGATACCCGCCGCGTTGCAGATTTTGACGAAATTCCTGGCGACCTCCCGGTTTCTCTTGTCAAAGGAAGCGTAGCAACCGACGAAGTAGAGAATGTCTACGTCGTTGTCCTGCTCCATGATCTTCACGTCGAGCCCATCAGCCCATTCCCCCCGCCCGGCGAAGGCGAGGCCGAAGGGGTTGCCGTTCACCTCGATATCGTTGACCGCGGTCCGCACTTCATCGCCAGGAAAAACCCCCTGCATAAGAGAGAGGTCCCTGCGCATTTCGAGGATCTTGTTCACGTGCTCGATATTTGCCGGGCATATATGCTGGCACGCGTAGCAGGTGGTGCAGGACCAGAGGACGTCAGTGCTGATTGTTTCTATCAGATCGGCCTGTGTTTTGGTGAAGGCATTCTCGCCGATCTGTTTCACTACTTTCATGGGAGACAGCGGTTTGCCCGTTGCATAAGCCGGGCAGCGTTCCTGGCAGCGTTTACAGGTGGTGCAGGCGTCGGCATCGAAAAGGTCCTTCCAGGTAAGGTCACTTACTTTTGCCGCGCCGAACTGACCCGCGCTTTCGTCCTCCAGATTGATAGTTGAGATACTCCCTTTCGGTGCCAGGTCGGTAAACAGGTAATTCGTGGAGGTGGTGAAGATGTGGCGCAGCTTGGTGAAAGGAATGAGAACGATGAATCCCATGCTCAGAAAAAAGTGGACCCACCAGAGTATCTTATGAATACGGGACAGTGCCTCGGGTGTCATGCCGAGGAAGAAGAATTTCCCGATGACCATGCCGACGGGAGAGAAGAGCGCCAGGCCGGGATTGGAAATAAGTTCCGTAGCGGCAATTCGTAATCCTTCGACGACAAATCCGGTCAACAGAATGGCAAACAGCAGGACATGCACCACGTAATCGTCACGGATGGTCTCCAACCCTTCCGGCTTTATCAGGAAGCGGCGCACAAGAAGCCCCCCGAGCATGATCAGCGCGGCAAATCCTGCCACATCGAGAAATAAGGAGAAAAGTTTATAGAAGGTCCCTTTGAGAAAAATCCACCCAAAGATTGGCTGGGTGAAATCAACCTGAGCCATAATGAGAAGGGTCCCGATGAAGAGGACGCAGAAGCCCCAGAAAAAAAGTGCATGGAGAAAACCGGGGCCGAGCACGCGAAGCACTTGCGTCTGGGCAAATGTATTTTTCAGAAGCAGTACGATCCGCTCTTGCAGGTGATCGAGCCTGTTCAGGGCCTTTCCCTGCCGATACGTTGCGAAGCGCCGGTAAAAACCGTAGAGAAACACGGTGATGGCAACAAAGGCAAAGAAGTACATCGGCAAGATGACCCCGTGCCCGACGTTCCAGTATATTTCGCGCGTGGCTTCCATGGAGTGCTCCTTTAAAAAATATACTTCTCCGCCTCAAGGACCGCATCTGCCAACAGCCGCTTCGACTTGAGAAGACCCGTAGCGTCGTATTTGGTAAACCGGCTGATTCCGAGAAGAAGCATGTCCAACTTATCCCCCTTCTCGATGAAGTAGGCGGCCTTGCGCGCGGCAGTCGCGGCCTGTTCCGCGGCATTGAAGGTGAAAACCTTGACTGCGGCAATGACGGTCCCCTTTCTGACTGTGCTCTGCGTTGGCAGGATCTTTTCAGCGCGCAAGAGGGCGCTTTCGATGGCGAAGATGTTGATGGCCACGTCGGCAATTGCCAGGAGGACCTCTTGTTCGTCCTTAATGGTGGTCATGAATTTTTTAACGCTGGTTCCCGCAAGCACCAGGAATATATTCTTCAGATGGGCGACGAGCGCCTTTTCCGCCGCAAATGGCGCTGTGTCGTCGAGCTTGCCGACCGCGGGAGCCGCAAACGCTTCAAGCGCCTTCTTCACTTCGCTCTGCAGCGGGATTTCTCCTTTCATGGTACGCGACAGGATAAGGCCTGGGATCAGGAGCCGGTTGATCTCGTTCGTCCCTTCGAAGATCCGGTTGATCCGCTCGTCCCGGTAGAACCGCTCTGCGGGATATTCCTGGATGAAACCGTAGCCTCCGTGTATCTGCACCACCTGGTCAACTACGTCTGCAAGAACGTCACTGCAGAACACCTTGGCGATGGCGCACTCGATGGCGTATTCCTCAATCCCCTTCTGGTAAGCCTCGTAGTAATTGGGCGTGTCCTTGGGAATGGTCGCGAGCTTGTTGTCGATCATCCCCGCAAGGCGATACACGAGCGATTCCGCGGCAAAGACCGCGGCGGTCATATCAGCGACCTTTTCCTTGATAGCGCCGAAGCTTGCGATGAGAACGCCGAACTGTTTCCTGACCATGGCGTATTTAACTCCCTCGCCAAGGGCGTGCTTTGCGGCCCCGGCCACTCCCGCGCCGAGCTTGAAGCGGCCCACATTCAGGACGTTGAACGCGATCTTGTGCCCCTTGCCGATTTTGCCGAGCAGGTTCTCCACCGGCACCTTGGCGTTTTCGAGAACGATCTGCGTGGTAGACGTGCCTCTAATCCCGAGCTTTTTCTCTTCTGCGCCCACGGATAGCCCTTCCGTGTTTCTCTCCACGAGGAACGCGGTAAAATGCTCCTTGTCTATCTTGGCAAAGATGGTATACAGGCTGGCAAAGCTGCCGTTGGTGATGAACTGCTTAGTGCCGTTCAGGAGGTAGTATTTCTTGTCAGCTGAGAGTGTAGCAGTGGCCTTCGCCCCGAGCGCATCGCTTCCCGAATCCGGCTCGGTCAGGCAATAGGCCGCGACCCACTCGCCGCTGATGATCTTCCGCAGATATTTTTCTTTCTGCTCCTTGGTGCCGTAATAGACGAGCGGAAGCGTGCCGATGCCGGTATGCGCGGAGTACGTCACGGAAAAAGAGCCCGCTGGGGCGATCTTTTCCGCCACCAGCATACTGGTCGCCTTGTCGAGTTCGAGACCGCCGTATTCCTCGGGGGCATCGATCATGAGAAGCCCCAGTTCGCCGCACCGCTTCATCAGCTGGGCCGCCACGTCGAAGTTGTGGTTTTCCATCTCCTCCTGATGTGGGAGGATCTCGTTCTGTACGAACTGCGTGGTGGTCTCGCCGATCTGCTTCTGCTCGTCGGTGAACTCCTCCGGCGTAAAAATATCGTCCTTAGTCACGTCTGTAATCAGGTACTCGGCCCCTTTGAACAGTTTTGCGGTCATATTCACCTCGTTTATTTTTAGCGCAGTGACTTTATTTCATCATTATATAAAGTTTACCAGATTGATGAACGATGTCAACAACTATAGACAAAAGTCTTCCTGGGTATTTACAATCTCGCAGGACGTGTGATAAACTCACTTAAACGGAGAGAACAACGATGTCCGACAAAAACGACTCGTTTAAAGATTTTATTCTTGATCAACTGAGCGGCTTACACAAGGTAATCGCCCGCAAGATGTTCGGCGGGTACGGATTGTACCAAGCACAGACGTTCTTCGGCATTATATTCAAAGGTAGGCTGTATTTTAAAACCAACGACCAGACGCGAGCGTCTTATGCAGAGCGCGGCATGAAACCCTTCCAACCGAACGCAAAGCAGACCCTGAAAAACTATTATGAAGTCCCTGCTGAGATTTTAGAAGACCTCGATCAACTCCGCGACTGGGCCGAAACTGCGGTACGCATAGGGTAAAAAGTATTTCAAGCAGCCGGCTGAGTCAGTGTCTGTTATGCCCAACTGAAAATCATGCAATATTTAAATCCATCTGGTATAATCCACGCTTATGCTTCGTGAAATTATTACCTCTATAACAACGCCATGCCCGCAGTATGTCCGGCGCATGGAATATCTCTACCAAGCAATTGCGCTCAGGGGAAGATACCGGCGACGTCGCGCAGGCTGGCAACCGCATCTTGACAAGACAAAGGAGTTTATTCTTGCTGCGGCCGTAAAATGCCGAAAGCAAGACAAGGTCATGGTGCTCGGCTCGGGCCTTCTGCTCGACGTGCCGATCGAGGCCCTTGCAGAAATGTTTCGCGAAGTGGTGCTGGTGGATGTAGTGCATTTGCCGGAAGTGCATAAGCGCATCAAGCAGTATAAAAATGTACGGACGCTCCAAGGCGATATTACCAATGTGGCGGAAAAACTTTACTGGAACGTGCAACAGGGCCAAAATGAGCTCCCCTTAAGCGAACCAAGCATCCCCGAGGCCGACCCAAACACTAGTCTTGTGATCTCCCTGAACATTCTCTCGCAGCTCTCTACCATACCCCAGGATTATGTTCGTAAGAAGTTGCCTGAACATGATGAAGAGACCATTGCAGCTTGGTGCGATCAGATTCATGAAGCCCATTATCAAGCGCTTAGAGCGCTCTCCAGTGAGGTCTGCCTCATTGCGGACCATGAATATGTTTACAAGAACAAAGAGAGAAACGTAATCGAACAAGGCTCTACCGTTGGAAGGGTGATACTTCCCGAGCCAGACGCTTCTTGGTGGTGGGAGATTGCGCCGCTGGGCTCTGCCTCAAGGCATTCCTCCAAAGAACTGCATGTGGGGGCGTGGCATCTTCGGTGAACTAACCGGATTTCAACATAATGATCCTATCAAAATCTTTTCTGTCTTCCCTACTTCTCTTTGTAAAAAGCGCTATTACCAGCTCCCGGAACCTCGCCTCCCTGAAAAACTCGAACCGCCCAAACTGTTCGAACTCCAGGAACTCCCTGAGCCCAAGGGTTAGGGCTCATTGCCATTTTCATCAAGCTCTTCCCTTCGAGACCGTATTGCCTCACCGACAGCAGCCGTGAATCCGCTCCAGTTATTGACGGAACGAGCCATCGTCGACAGTTCCTCAAGTGGTATGTCCCAGCTACGCGCATTCTTGAGGTACTGAAGCGACTTGGCGTCATCGAAGTAGCCGGGGATGCGCTTTCTCAAGATGCCGCGAATGTAGTAGAGCTGTTTGATATCTGGATCAGTTTCACTCGCGCGGTTGACCCGGCAGATTCCAACGATCTTGTCGAAGGCTAAGCTCCACGATTCTTCTGTGACTTTTTCACCATTGAACTCGAGGTACGAGGTGGCCGCAGCGTCCATCGCCTTGCATATCTCTTCAACAGAGAACTGTTGCAGCCACTTTTTGATGCTGCGCTTACCATTGTCATTAACAGACCAACCTGGGGTATGCCCTTGCCAGTATTCGGCGATTCTTTCGACGGCTTCTTGATCAAGGTCACGTAGGCTCTCTCGCCACTGCATCATGAGTTCAAGCTGCTCGCGCCGCTCCTGTAGTTCGTCCATCTGAGCGCGTGCCTTATTCACGGCAGCGTGTTCATTGAGAGCGACGTCGCGTTTGCCGAGATTGCACGGCATACAGGCCGTAATCAGATTTGTCAATTCGTTTGTTCCGCCATCTGCGACCGGATTGATGTGGTCGATGTGCAGAAGTACGTTTGGGGCCTCCGCTCCGCAGTATTGGCACTTGAAGGAGTCACGCTTGAAGACCTCGAAACGAAGAGTCTTCGATATGGTTTTTCGCGGCGCGCGTTTAGTCGGCATGGGTGCTTACTAAGCCTAAAATTATTCAGTAGGTGGCAAGTGGTTATGCGATTAGCAGGAGTTTATCAGAATTGAACGGAAAAATAAATGGAAAACGAATTGAAATCTATAGCCCTGTTACGTCAACCCGTTTGACAAGTCTCCCGCACCCTGTCTAACCATTCTCGTAGATGAGCAGGATTTGGTATACTATTTATAGAGAACTAAAATTGTTTCAGCTATGCAGGAGATAAATCATGAAAAGATTATACCTCATAGTTGTTGTTTTACTGCTTTTAAGCGCGACTTTGGCTCTGCAGGGCTGTATGGCAGGCGAGCGATTGCTGCCTGTGCCGGCTGATCCGGCTGAGGTCAAGGGGACCTATACTCTTATCCTGTACGGGTGCAGATACCCAAGCGACATGGAAAATATGGCTATCCTGGTGGATGAAAAAAGTCCATATCCGCTGGAAGTCTATGCAATGGAGTCCCTGTACAAGGTAAAAAAGAACGTCCCTGCGTCGCAGGCGCTGAGTGAAGCGAACGCTTTTCTCAATTGCAGCATGCACACGGTCTGGCAGACTGTGTTGAGAAGGATACCCGATGACACGGGCAAGACCATCGGCTACGAGTTGAAGCCACTGTTTCGTCCCTGGGAAAGCAAAATCCCTGAAGTGCTGCTGTCTTCGTACTCCCTGAAAGATGGAAAAGTCACGACATTTATTACCCTCGATCCATCAGTAAAGAAAGATGACGAGTTCAGAGATCGAAGGAAAAGGCCTGGAAATATATAGCCGCATGTGTGGGGCAAGGATTAAGCGTATATGTGTGAAGCGTGTATGCGGCTATAGTGGAAAATCATATCCCCGATAGAGGCATTCGGGAATAACAGTCTGATCAAATACTATTTCAAAACGGTAATTAAGTCTTTTACAATTCGTGTCAATTCGTGATAATTCGTGGCAAGCCTGAATTGCATCAGTTTTTAAAACTCTGCACCGGTGCCGGAATCCTGCCGCCGAGGGAGATGAACCCTTCCGAACCCCCGTCTTCCCGGATGTTGATGATAGTCGCTTCACCCAGCAAACCGCCGAACGACGCCTTGTCCCCTGCTTTCTTGCCAGGCACAGGAATCAGCCGCGCTGCTGTTGCCTTGCTGTTGATCACGCCGATTGCCATTTCATCTGCAATGATCCCGGCTATGGTCGCCGCTGAAGTGTCGCCCGGTATGGCGACCATATCGAGTCCCACGGAACAGACGCTCGTCATGGCTTCAAGCTTTTCGAGAGTGAGGCTGCCGTTTCTCGTTGCTTCTGCGATGCTCAGGTCCTCGCTCACCGGTATGAATGCCCCGCTCAGCCCGCCCACGTAGGAACTCGCGAAGATGCCGCCTTTTTTAACGGCATCGTTCAGCATGGCCAGAATTGCGGTAGAGCCGGGATTGCCGATGCTCTTCAAACCCAGGCTCTGGAAGATTTCGCCCACGCTGTCGCCCACATTCGGAGTCGGCGCAAGCGAGAGGTCCGCAACGCCGAAAGGAATGCCGAGTTTATCAGCAACCTTCCTGCCGATAAGTTCGCCCACGCGGGTCACTTTGAATGCAGTGCGCTTGATCGTCTCCGAGAGCTGTCCCAGATCAAGATTGGGATTCGCTTCACGTGCGCGGTCGATGGCTTTTTTCACGACTCCGGGTCCGCTGACGCCCACATTGATCACCGCATCAGGCTCGCCCACTCCGAGATACGCGCCTGCCATGAACGGAACATCCTGGGGAATATTCGCAAAGACCACGAGCTTTGCGCAGCCGATCCCATCGCGATCCGCGGTGATTTCCGCCGTACGTTTGATAGTCCTCCCCATGAGCGCAACAGCGTCCATGTTGATGCCGGCATGCGTGGACGCCACGTTGATCGATGAACAGATCCTTCCGGTTTTTGCAAGCGCCTCGGGGATCGCCTCGATCAGCGCATGATCGCCCTTGGTAAAACCTTTTTCAACGAGAGCGCTGAAGCCGCCGATGAAGTCGATCCTAAGTTCCTTGGCAATGTCATCCAGCGCTATTGCTATCTTGCACATGCCCTCAGCCGAAAAGCCGCACGCGGCAACCGCAATTGGGCTGATGGAAATACGTTTATTCACCACCGGAATTCCGTACCGAAGCCCGACCTCATCACAGACATCAACAAGATTTTTCGCAAGCCGTGTGATCTTGCTTCTGACATTTTTGATGAACCGGTCCACGTCGTGGCTCGCGCAATCGAACAGGCTGATGCCGAGCGTCACCGTGCGGACGTCCAGGTTTTCATTTCTGAGCATTTCAAGTGTTGCGATAATTTCGCGTTCAGTCAGCATTTTTTATACCCTATGAATTTGTTCAAAGATTTCTCTATGCTGGAGGTTCACGTCCAGCCCAAGCTCTTGCGCCCGGCCGTAGAGAGCGGTCCTGAACGCGGGAAAATCGATCTTCGACGGAATATCCACCTCGTAGATCATCACGAAGTTCTGCAGATTATGTTCGGCACGAGAAACCGCCTTAAGGTTTGTGATGTTTATCCCATGGCTTGCCAGCACCTCGGTAACTCCGGCAACGAGCCCGGGCCGGTCCGGCCCGATAGTAGTGATGATAAAAGGCTCGGCCTGGAGCTGCTGCCCTGTTCTTGACTTTGATATTGAGTTGAGATGCACAAACAGGCCCATAGGCGAGATCGCCGTGCGTATCGCAGCGAGCACCGTGTCTTCTTTTTTATCGTCGCTCATCGACGCGATAAAGATGGCCATAAATTCTGTTTGGAGAATGGTCTGGCTCACATCTTCGAGGTTGCAACCCTGCTCGAAGAGCGTCTTCGAGACCGCCGCGATAATACCCGGCCTATCAGGACCTAAAACAAAAACAGATATCTTTTTCATTCCCTTGCTCCATAACGTCATAATTATTCCGATAGGGTAAAATACAAGCAGGAACTTATAGAAATAACCACGGTAGCGAATCCGTTCACGCCCTGTTTGAAGGCCTACGGGAAATTTTCTCCCACGCATCCTCGTCCAGTTCGTCTGCATAGTCCTTGATCGGAAACTCCCTGCCGCACGCCGTGCAGCGCAAAGTCACCGTGCGTCAGCCGATCCGGAGTTCCACTTCCTTGCCGCAGACCTTACACTTCATGAGTCCATCACTCCACAATATCCAGCTTGATCGAAAGCTCCTTGAGTTGGGCCGCGGTGACTCGTGACGGGGCCTCGGTCATGACGCAGATGGCCTTCTGCGTCTTGGGAAAGGCGATCACGTCGCGAATGGACGTCGCGCCCGTCAGGATCGCCGTAATACGGTCGAGCCCGAAGGCCAGCCCCCCGTGCGGCGGCGCGCCGAACTCGAGCGCTTCGAGCAGGAAACCGAACTTTTTCCGCGCGTCCTCTTCGGAAATGTTCAACAGGCCGAACATCTGCGACTGGACCTCGGCGCGATGGATACGGATGCTGCCGCCGCCGATCTCCGAGCCGTTCAATACGATATCATAAGCCTTGGCCCTGACCTTGAGCGGATCGGTCTTCATGAACTCAAGGTCCTCGTCCTTGGGCGCGGTAAAGGGATGGTGCATGGCATCGTAACGCTTCTCCTCCGCATTCCACTCCACGAGCGGGAAGTCCGTGACCCACAGAAAGTTGAATTTGGTCTCATCAATGAGGTTCAGCCGCTTTCCCATGAGCAGCCGCAGATAGCCCAGCGTCTCGGCAACGATTTTGGGTTTGTCAGCGATGAACATCATAAGGTCGCCTGATTTAGCCCCAAGCCTGCGCGCGATCTCCGCCACTTGGCCTTCCTTGAAAAATTTTGCAATCGGCGATTCAAAGCCCGCCTCCGTCACCTTGATCCAGGCAAGGCCTTTTGCTCCGAAGACCTTTGCCTCGTTCGTGAGGTCGTCAACGTCCTTTCTCGACAGGCCTGCCATACCCGGCGCAGCAAAACCTTTCACCTTGCCGCCCTGTTCAACAGCCTGGAGAAAGACCTTGAAGTCCGACGCCTTCGCAATGTCCGAGATGTCCTTCAGTTCAAGCCCGAAGCGAGTGTCCGGCTTGTCCGAACCGTAACGATCCATCACGTCGTGGTAGGAGAGCCGCGGGAAGGGACGCGAAAGTTCAACGCCCTTGACCGTTTTAAAGACCCCGGCCAACAGTTCTTCCATGAGAGACATGACATCGTCTTCCTCGACAAAAGACATTTCGAGATCTATCTGGGTAAACTCGGGTTGACGGTCAGCGCGCAAATCTTCGTCGCGGAAGCACTTCACGATCTGGTAGTAACGCTCGAAGCCCGCGACCATCAGGATCTGCTTAAAAAGCTGGGGAGACTGCGGAAGCGCAAAAAACATTCCAGGGTTTACCCTGCTCGGGACCAGATAGTCCCGCGCGCCTTCGGGCGTGCTCTTGGTCAAGAACGGGGTCTCGATATCAATGAACCCATTGCTGTCGAGAAATTGCCGAACGGTCCGGGTGATCTGGTGCCGCGTCATCAGCGTTTTCTGGAGACTCGGCCGCCTCAGATCGAGGTAGCGGTACTTCAGCCGCAGGCTCTCGGCAACGTCGGTCTCGTCCTCGATCATGAACGGCGGGGTCTTTGCCTGGTTCAGGATCGTAAGCTCGTTCACGAGCACTTCTATCTCTCCGGTCGGGAGCTTTGGATTCACGGTATTGCCCGGCCGGGGAGCGACCTTGCCCGTGACCGCAAGCACGAACTCGCTCCGGATGTCGTGAGCCAGTTCGTGGGCCTGGGAAGAGGTCTCGGGATTGAACACCACCTGCGTAATGCCGCCTCGGTCGCGAAGGTCCACGAAGATCAGGCCGCCGTGGTCCCGCCTCGTGTTTGCCCAGCCCATCAGCGTCACTGTAGCGCCCACGTCTTTTTTCGTCAATGCTCCGCAGGTATGCGTCTTTTTATTCAATTTCACCGGTCCAGTACCTTTCTACTATAATGTAGTATATTATAATGAAAAACAGAAGGGAGATAATAGCATCTCGCACGCCATAAAGTCAAGCATGCGTTGGCCCCCGCTGTGCGCCGGACAGTACTAAAGATATGATATAGTAGAAGGCATGACGGCCCGTTTGATTGCACTGCTGCTTGCCTGGGTGCTGGTTGTACCCGCATCCCAGGTCCATTCCGCGCAGAAACCCCTGAAATTAACACTCACATATACGACGATACACGGCGGCCTTAAAGCGGCCCTGTTGCCAACGCAGAAAAGAATGCCCAGGCTCGGGCTGGCGCTTGCAGGCGGGGGCGCAAAGGCTGCGGCGGCAATCGGCGTACTCAAGGTGCTGGAGCGGGAAGGCATCCCCATCGCGGCAATCGCGGGCACGAGCATGGGAGCCGGGGTCGGCGGCCTCTATGCCGCAGGCTACAGCCCCGACGAAATCGAGAAGATATTTCTTGCGAACGACTGGAACGATATCTTCACGGATGCGCCCCCACGCGCCTTTCTGACGCAGGAGCAAAAAGAGGCGCGCAGCAGGCATCTGCTCGAGTTTACCATCTCGCGCGGCCGCTACGTGCCGCCTTCCGGCCTGTCAACAGGCCAGAAGCTGACGAACATGCTTGCTGCAAAGACGCTGGCCGCGTCGTTCGAGGCAGACATGAACTTCGATAAATTAAAAATTCCTTTTCGCGCCGTGGCCACGGACATAGAAACCGGCAACACCGTAGTCCTGGACCACGGTCTGCTTCATCAGGCCCTCCGTGCGAGTTCGGCCGTGCCGCTTGTGTTCCAGCCCGTGGAGATCGATGGCCGCCTGCTCGTGGACGGCGGGCTCGTGAACAATCTTCCCGTTGAGGTCGTGAAATCCATGGGCGCCGAAGTCGTGATCGCCGTGGACTCGTCCACCAAACTGGAGAAGAGAGATAGTCTCGAATCGTTTGTCGAAATCATGAGCCAGTCCATCTCTTTGCAGGTGCGGCGCGAATCCGAGCGCCAGTCCTCGCTCGCTGATCTGGTGATCACGCCCGATACGTCGAACTTCTTGTTCACGAACTTTCCCGCCATGCAGGAGATCGTCAAAAAAGGCGAAGAAGCAACGAACGCGGTCCTGCCGCGCATCCGGGAACTCATGCGGCCGAAGAAGACAACGCATACCGGAGAGGAGCAGCGTTTCCACATTACCCGTCTGGACATTCAAGGCAATGTTCATGTGTCCGAGGATACGATCCGTTCCTCCATGGCCGAACTCCTTCCGCGCGATCCGAGCTCTGATGAAGCCCTCGCTGCTTTGGCCGGGCTGTACAAGCTCGGGTCTTTTGCCGACGTTTCGCTTGAGCTGTATCAGGAGGGAAAAAACTTTCGGGCAGTCCTGACAATCAAGGAAAACCCTGTCGTAGAAGAGATCTCGATCCGCGGGAACACAGTCATCTCGACCGATGAAGTCCGATCAACGCTGGCGTGGCAACAGGGACAAACGCTCGACGTGACGCGCTTGTCCTCGGCACTCGATGCCATCGTCAAAAAGTGCAAGGACCGGGGATATTTGCTCACTCGCGTGGAACGGGCGGGGATGAAACCGGATCTGCGGACGCTCGAAATCGTGCTGTACGAGGGTTTGGTGGATTCCATTACGATCATCGGCCAAGACAAAACCGACCCGGCCTTGATCCGGCGCGAGATGAAATCCAGGGTAGGACAGCCCCTGAACTTCGATACCGCGGCTTACGATATCCAGCGCCTGTATGCGCTCGACTACTTCGAGTCCTTGTCCGTGGGCTTGGAAAAGAGCCCCCGGGGTGGGGTAGACCTTACGCTCAGGATCAAAGAGAAACCGACAACCAAAATCAGGTTCGGTCTCCGTTACGATCTCGCGGACCGGTTCACGGGGCTCACGGACTTCATTATGGACAACGTGGCCGGCCAGGGGATCAAAATGTATCTTACGACCCGCTACGGCAATTATACGGACCTTGCCGCCGGATACATTTCTCCGTTCTTTCTCAACTCATCGTTTGTGCACACGATGCAGGTTTTCTACCAACAGCGGAATTATTTTATCTACGAAGACCAGCACAAGATCAACGAGCTGGACATCCGCAGGACCGGAGCGGAGTTCGCCTTCGGCTACCAGTGGTTCCGATTCGGCGACTCCTATCTGCGGTACCGGTATTCCGCTGACAGCAGCGAGGAAACCCTCGGCGCCAATCCGTCTCACACGGGTCTGCATATCGGCAGTCTCGCATTCCTGACCACCGTAGACACCCGTGACAAAAGCGCGTTTCCGCGCAGCGGGGTCCTGATCAAAGGCTCCTACGAAATGGCCGAACAGGGCTACGGCAGCACCAACGCGTTCACCAAAACGTCGGTGTTCACTCAGGGAAACATCCCCATGGGCGAGCGCCATACGCTCATTATCGAAGGCTCCGGCGGCCTCGGCACCGGCATTGTCCCTTACGAGGAGAAGTTCGGGATCGGCGGCGCGGACTACCTTCTCGGCATACCGCTTATGGGTTATCAGCGAAGGGAATTTACCGGAGAAAACGAGTTGGGCTTCTCAGCCTCCTATCAATATGCATGGAAGTACTATCAGCTCAAAGCCGTCAAAGCCCTGTACCTGCGGATGACTGCCCAGGCAGCCAATGTCTGGGACAATAGCGATGCAATGTCACTGGGTCATCTGCGGAATGCGTCCGGCATCGGGCTGCATGCGGATACTATCCTCGGACCGATGCGGCTTGATTTCGGCATGGGGGAACAACGGCGGTATACGATTTACTTCTCGGCGGGATTCGATTATTGAAGGCGGTACTCAACTCTCTTTGTACGCGTGAGGGATTCCAGCAACCCGCGTGTTCATCATGTGTCCGGCCACAAGACCCGTAACCACACCTCGCGAGGATTTCTTACTGGCAGGGAAACTGCGACTTTGCAGTGGCCGCGCACACGGAATTCGCGGGCCATGGCAGATGTTTGCAGGCCTCCAGCGCCGCGATCTGGGCCGCGCAGTTCTTCACGGTATCGCCTAACGAGGGGCCGCTCTCCTGTCCCGAAGAGGCCTGCGGCCGCGATTGTTGTTGTTCCCGGGCCGCCTTCATCGTGTCGAGTTTCTGCTGCGCATACTGAATCTCGGCCAGAAGGTTCTCCATGTCCTTTTTCTTCTGCAGTTCTTCTTGCGCGCGTTTTGCCCTGGTCGTGGAATCGAGCATGGCCTCGATGAGGACACCCGTTACTCCCATCTTTTTCAGCGCCACCATCTCTTTCGCATCAAAGTCCTTGTAAATGCCGTTCTGCATGCGGATCTTCGCCGCAACAACCGTATCCTCGATGCCCTGCTTCAGAAGCTCAAGGATATCATTGACCCGCATTCCCTCGGGACCGATCAGAGAGAGACGATAGGTGGAGGGAATAAACTCCATTCCGTCTTGGAAATCGGCAACGAACTTCTTGTAGCCTTCATAAGGGTCTTCCTGTTTTTTGATCAACGAAGACATTGCCGTGAAAGCCGCTTTTCTCATGGTCGAGGAGGGATGCGCACGCAGGAATTCAGCATACGCGTCGAGCGTATTCTTTGATGTCGCCTGCTGATATTCGCCGGCTTCAACTTTTCTTCTTGCCATCATCGGGGCTATCGCGGGGTCGGATTCCATATAGGCCTCAGCGGAAGCGACCGGAACCGAAAAATCCTTGGCCGTACCCTCTCTCACTATCGTTATCGTTGCCGTCTTCCCTGGCTCTAATGTCTTCGCTTTGCTCAAGAACTCCACCGCTGTATTAATATGCTGATCATTTAACCCGGTAATTACATCTCCCGGCAACATCCCCGATCTTTCTGCCGGGCCGCCCTGCACAACGCTGACAACCTCCGCGCCTTTAACTCCCGTGTTTGAAGAGTCCTTGACCTGCGCCCCGACCATCCCCCTTCCCCCTCTGTATAGCCAGGCCTTTTCTTTATCTCCCCCGGCATAGTACACGAGGGAAAGATGATAGGAGTAGTTTGGATAATCGGCGACCTCCTTCGCTTTTTTTATTAAATTGATCGCGGTTTCACTCTCTCCAAGGCCAAGAGATGAGAACGCCTTGCCGATAAGGAGATCCCTTAAAAAAGATTTATCGCTCGGAGTCTTGTTTGGACTCCGCTCAATCGCCCTGTTGAAGTAAAGGAGGGACTCGTCATAGTTGCCGAGCACGAGGTCGGAATTTCCTAAATAGTAATAGGAATTATTAATGGTAGTTGCCCAGGCAGGCGCATCCGGCACGAATTGAAGGGCATTTTTGAGCGCCGAAATCGACTCAGAATACTGCTGTTTCATAAAATAGCCCGCGCCGAGCCAGTACCACCCTGCTCCGTCGGAGGCGTTATTCGAAACAACTTGATTGGCGGTTTCTATGGTCCTATCGTATTGACCTTTCTCAAAATACTCTTTTGCCGAAACCGCGCTGATGCTGCTGGGTGAGCGTCTCGTCTGTTGCGTCAATCCCATCCGAGAACTCCTGTTTCCGCTGTTGGGGACCGCGCAGCCGGCAATCATTGCACCGAACGCGCAAAGCAGTATGGCTCCTATCATTCTTTTCATGCCAGCTCCTTCCAAACAGCATCTGCTGCTTTTTCGAATGCGGAAGACATCAATCAACGATAGTACGGTTAGAGAAATGGGAAATAGCGTAAGAAGCGCATCAGTACGAGCGCATAGAAGAAACCTTACTATAATTGAATAGTATCAAAAAGTGTTGGTTTTGGCAAGGAAAAACTGGCGGGAATGCCTGGTGGTGTAGTAAAGTACTGGTCAGCCTTTTGCCGACTTCAGGAGCTTCGCCAGCTTGTCGGCCCCCACGCACTCCTTCGCATAGGCGCACCACTCGATGCAGGAAGTCCCGATGGGCCGGGCATTCAGGTGCCCGCACTTCTTGCATGCGGTCTCGGGCTCATCGCTCCAGATCTCGATCTTCTCGCCACACTTCTGGCACCGGATATCCTCGGGCTTGGGTTGGCGAATCTCTATACTTCCTGGACACCCTTCTTTAAACATGTCTTCATTCTACCTGTATTGAGAAACAAAATCTATGATGTACATCATACGCGCGCTGCGTTCAATCCTACGTGGCCTCCTTTACTGAGTCGACGATCTGTATCCTGAAATTGTACGGGATGATCTGTCGGTTGATCTCTACCGGGATAAAAAGATTGAAGGTCTTACCCTTGAGGCCGGCCGCGGCCTCGCTCTCGAGGAAAAAGAGCGGCTGGACATCATAGCCCTTTTTTTTCTGCGAATAAGATACGTTCCCGATGGGAATCACGGATTCCTGCACCGAACGCCGGGACAGCACAATTTGGTCGGGGATAGGGCTGTTCCGGTCCGCATAGCGGATCCCGGAATGCATGAGCCGGTACGGGCGATTGGTCACATCCGTATACTCCGCGCTCTCCCAGAGGAGTTTAATTTCGGAATTACTCAGGTTCTCTAACCGCATCTGAAATGACTGCTCACCGACTGCAAAGGAAACGGCGATGGTATTATCGCGGAATTGAAGCTCTTCCGAAATCGTGGGAGCAACCAGGCGGTATTTCAGGCGGTAGATGGCCTGCAGGATCTTTTCCAGTTTAATAGTGACTGTATCGCCGTCATTAATCTGGCGAAGCCCTATGGACATCGGTTTATACTCGTCCCGCTTTACTTCTAGTATCGCCTTAGCCGCGAGCGAGGGATCCTGCGGCACCTCGACAGTAATCGTTGCAGGCGAGCGGTATTTCTGCTCCGTTAATCCGGCGCCCGACACAACCTTGATGACTGAATCCTGCGGGTCCGCACGGACCGTAAACGTTTTTGTAACCACGCTTGGAGAACATCCTGAAACGAGCAACCCTACGAAGGCCAGAACCAGATATTTTTTCATTTTCCCTCCCCTGCATGCAGCCATGCGTTTATGTTTAAATAATAACACATCAATTGCAATCTGTCATGAAAAACCTGGATTAAAGAAGCGGAAATGGGCGCCATTCCACGCTTTAGTGCGCGGAATAACGCCAAACAGGTTAAACTACAACCATGACAGACGCAAAATATTCCTGGTCTGAGCTGACAAATTGTCTTGAATTTGCGTTCATAGGCAACTATAATTAAGTAACTAAGTTACCTACTCTGGTCAGGAGGGCGTAAGAACATGGCGGTAAAAAAGAGCGCAAAGAAGAAAAAGGCTGCCAAACCCAAGGTTAAAAAGGCAGCGAAAAAAGCCGTCAAAAAAACCGGGCCAAAGAAAACACGAAGCGCAATCAAAAAAAAGGCGGCAAAAAAAACCGTCAAGAAAGCTGCAAAAAAACAGCCGAAAAAAACCGCTCAATCCTCGTCCTCGGGAGCGGCAACAGCCAAGCCTGTACGCATATCCGCGGCCACTCAGAAACGGCATGAAGTGCTGAAAAAACTTCTCCTCAAAAAACGGAACGAGGTAGTCGAAGGACTGGAAGCCCAGATGGGCCGCAAGCTGATCAGGGAAACGGGCCAGAAAATCGACTCGGCCATGGACAGCGCCGACCAGTCTGCGCTGGATGTGGACCAGGGCATCGACTATTCCCTTCTGGAAATGAAGTATGAGCAGTACAAAGACATTGCCGATGCCTTCCGCAAGCTCCAGAACAAAACCTACGGCACGTGTGAAGAGTGCAGCCAGGAGATCGATATTAAACGTCTCGAGGTCAACCCCCTGGCCCGGTTCTGCATTGCGTGCAAAACGCACAAAGAAGAGCTGGAACGGATCCAGAAAGAAGAGACGAGATTCAAAGAGTAAATCGCATTTCCCAAATCTCAAATTACCAATAATGACCAAACGCGAAAACTGAAACCCCAAACAGGTTTGAATTTCGGTCATTGCCCTTTGGAGTTTATTTGAAATTTGGCTGCTGTATTTTTGGTTTTTTCCGGCATACTTTTTCTTGACAAAAAGGCCGCGATACAGTATCGTATGCCTCTGAAATTTTTCACGGGGCGGTGTAGCTCAGCTGGTAGAGCAGGGGAATCATAATCCCTGTGTCCGGGGTTCGAGTCCCTGCACCGCCACCATTTTTTTTCCTCGCTGACATCAGTACTCCCCTTTCCCATGCTTACAAAAAAAGTAAATAAAACCATCGAACGTTTCGGAATGCTGAAGCCCGGAGACCGCGTCATCGTCGCCGTTTCAGGCGGCCCGGATTCGGTCTGCCTCCTGAGCGTTCTCCAGGCTTTGGCAAAGGACCTCGACCTTGCCCTGCACGTCGCCCACCTGGATCACATGTTCCGCGGAAAAGAGTCTGCCGACGAAGCCTTGTTCGTTGCAGGTCTCGCGAAAAAGTCAGGCGTCCCCGCGATCATAGAGAAGGTCGATGTTCCAGCATTCTGCCGCGAACAGGGGCTGTCCTCGCAAGAGGGTGCGCGGAGAGCGCGGTATGGGTTTTTGCAACGAGTCGCACTGGAGACCGGGGCTGAGCGCATTGCCACGGGCCATACCGCCGATGACCAGGCGGAAACGTTTATCATGCGGCTCATGCGCGGCGCGGGTGTATCGGGCCTCTCGGCCATTCCGCCCGTGCGTGAGAATATTATCCGTCCTCTCATCGAAACTACGCGGGACGATATTCTGGAGTACCTCCGGCAGAACATGCTCGAATTCGCGACCGACCCTTCGAATGCAAAACCCATGTACACGCGGAACAAGATAAGGCTGGACGTTCTGCCTGTACTCAAGCGATTCAATCCCCGAATCATCGAAACGCTTTCATCCGAGGCTGCGTTGCTGAGAGACGAAGACGAGGCAATGGAGGCCTGCCTCGCGACGCTCTCTCCCAACGTGATCAGCCGGGAAAAGACCGGCGTTATTCTCAGCCGAGAAAAATTCAATGCGTTGCCGCAAGCTTTCAAGCGCAGGCTGCTCAGAAAGGCCGTGGACCTCGTCGTCGCGGAACCATCCGGATTGTCGTCTCCAGAAACCCAAGCGTTGTCCTCTGTCCAGATAGACGAGGTGCTCGCTTTCATGTCAACTGCCCGGACCGGCAGAGCCATGCACTTGCCGCTCAATCTTACGATAGAACGATCGTATGAAAAATTCATCGTGTCCCCACAAGCAGTTGTACAGGACTTTTCCCGGGCCCTCGCCTTGCCAGGAACCACCGCGATTCCGGAGATCGGCGTGGAGGTGGAAACAAACGTCCTTGAAATGAGGGACGAGGAACGAAGGACGGGGGAAGAACGTGAAGAAAATTATCTCTGGCAGGCGGAGTTCGATTATGATAAGATACGCTTTCCTCTGCTGCTCAGGTCCAGGCTGAGCGGGGATTGGTTCTGCCCCACGGGCTTGGGAGGCAGAAGCAAGAAGCTCCAAGATTATTTTGTAGACGAAAAAATCCCGCGGCAGAAACGGGACGCCGTCCCCTTGCTCATATCAGGAGGCGACCTGCTGTGGGTCGTAGGACTCAGAACGGACGGAAGGTTCCTGCCGAGTGAGCAGACAAAGAGCCTTTTGGTAATCCAGGTGCGACAGGTAGAACAAGGGACATGATCAACGTAATCAGGTGACATATTCTTTTATAAAGTAACTTTACGCAGGGAGGTCAGAACATGGTAGGTATCGATTTCGGAAAACCGCTGTTTACGCGGGAAGAGATCCAACGGAAAATTCAGGAGATCGGATCGCGCGTCTCGGCGGATTACGCTGACAAGGACCTGCTCGTCATCGGCGTGCTTAAGGGCGCTCTCTTTTTCATGTCCGATTTGCTCCGGGCGCTCAAGATTTCCGTCAGGATGGATTTCATCCACTGCGTCAGTTCCGCTTCCAAAGGCCAGGTCGGGAACCCGGTGCAGATGCTGTGCGACACGAAAGAAGATATCAAAGGCAAGCACGTCCTGCTTGTGGAAGATATCATGGACTCCGGCGTTACGCTCCAGTATCTCAAACAGATGCTCCTGGAACGGAGTCCCGCATCGCTGAAGGTCTGCGTGCTGTTGGACAAGTCCGACCGGCGACAGGTACAGATCGAAGCGGACTATGCGGGTTTCCGCATACCCAATAAGTACGTCGTCGGGTACGGCCTTGACTACCAGGACCGCTACCGCAATCTTCCCTATATCGCCGTGTTGCCGATGGAAGAGCGTCAAGGGTAACGGCCGGATAAATTGTTGTCATAACCATGGGAATATGTTACTATTTGGTTTAACTTAATTGCAGGTTGCAATTTGAAACGTCTCAGGATCATGCAATTTCACATTCCAAGCTCCAATTGACAATTATTACGGTATCGGAGGTTTTATTCGGTGGGAGCATTCTATAAAAATTTGGCGCTGATCTTACTCTTCGTCGTAGTATCAGTGCTCATCTTCAACGTGTTCAACCCCATAAACCCGGCTGCACTGCAGATCCCCTTCAGCGACGTCATGGATAAGATCGCGAACAACGAGGTGAACGACGTCACGATCAAGGGCGCAGAGATGACCGGCAATTTCAAAACGGGAAAGTCCTTTAAGACCAACCTCCCCGACTATCCCGATCTTGTCAAGGACCTGCGCGCCAAAGGCGTAAAGATCAATGCGGAGCCCGTCAAGGAATCACCCTGGTACAATTTCCTTGTCGTCTGGGCGCCGCTGATTCTCATGGCCCTTTGGTTCTTCTTTATCATGCGCAACATGCAGATGGGCGGGAACAAAGCGATGTCCTTCGGCAAGAGCAAGGCAAAACTTCTGAACGAGAACTCGAAAAAAGTGACCTTCAGCGAGGTCGCCGGCATGGACGAGGCGAAGGTCGAGGTCCAAGAGATCATCGAGATTTTGAAGGACCCGCAGAAGTTCCAGAAACTCGGCGGCAAAATCCCGAAAGGCGTTCTCCTCATTGGCCCTCCGGGCACGGGCAAGACGCTCCTCGCGCGCGCCATTGCGGGAGAAGCAGGCGTGCCGTTTCTCTCGATCAGCGGGTCGGACTTTGTTGAAATGTTCGTGGGCGTGGGCGCATCGCGCGTCCGCGACCTCTTCGAGCAGGGCAAGAAGAACGCGCCCTGCATCATCTTTATCGATGAAATAGACGCCGTGGGCCGTCACCGTGGCGCGGGTCTTGGCGGCGGCCATGACGAACGCGAGCAGACCTTGAACCAGCTCCTGGTTGAGATGGATGGATTCGAAAGTAACGACGGCGTGATCCTGGTGGCGGCCACGAACCGTCCTGACGTGCTCGACCCGGCGCTCCTCAGGCCGGGCAGGTTCGACCGCCAGGTAGTGCTTCCCCGTCCGGACCTGAACGGCAGGATCGGCGTGCTCAAGGTGCATACCCAGAAGATTAAGCTTGCGCCGAACGTAGACATCGAGGCCATTGCCCGCGGGACCCCAGGATTGTCAGGAGCGGAGCTGGCGAACCTCGTGAACGAGGCCGCGCTGCTCGCCGGAAGAATGTCGAAAACACAGGTAGAGAACGATGACTTTGACCGCGCCAAGGACAAGATCCTGATGGGCCTCGAGCGAAAGAGCATGATTATCAGCGATGAGGAAAAGCGCATTACAGCGGTCCATGAAGCCGGTCATACGATCGTTGCGAGGCTCATTCCCGGGACAGACCCGGTTCACAAGGTGTCGATCATCCCGCGCGGTATGGCCCTGGGCGTCACGCTTCAACTCCCCATGGCAGATAAGTATCATTACAGCCGCGAATACCTCTTGAATGACATTGCCATCTTCATGGGCGGCCGTGCAGCCGAGGAGATTGCGCTCCAGCAGATGACCACCGGCGCACGCAGTGATATCGAACGCGCAACGTCCATGGCAAGGAGAATGGTGACGGAATGGGGCATGAGCGAAAAGCTCGGCCCACTCTCCTACGGCAAGAAGGAAGAGGCAATATTCCTCGGACGCGAAATTGCGCAGCACCGCGACTTCAGCGAACAAACCGCCGTCGAGATCGACGACGAAGTGAAGCGCATCGTGACCGCAAACTACGAGCGAGCAAAGCGGCTCATAACCGAGCGCAGGGAAACGCTGGATCTGTTGACCAAGGCCTTGCTTGAAAAAGAGACCCTCGATTCTGCAGACATCGATGCGATAATCAATCCTCAGCCCGCGACGGTGTAAGGAGGGCATTCTATGGAGCCTGTTCTCCGGATTTGCGGTCGCGGCTCGCTCTTCATCACCCTGCACGGCCTGACTTCCGGACACACGGCCCTCCTGCGCGAGATACTTCGATCATCAGACATCGGGGCAGGTTTCGATACTGCCCCGCCTTTTGCATCCGGCGCCGTACTCGCCGGCACGCCAGGTCAGCTGCAACGCCTCGTCTGCCTTCTTGCATCGCGCCATGATGCCTTCGCTGTACTATCCGGAAAAATCAACTCTTTGCTTGACAACTACCTGCGCTCAGATTATAAAATTAATTGCAGAGGCAAAATACTCGACCTCGGCAGCCGCACGCATATCATGGGGATCCTGAATGTGACTCCCGACTCCTTTTCCGACGGCGGCCGGTATGTTGACGTGGAGAGCGCCCTTTCGCACGCGCGGGAGATGGCCGGTGCAGGCGCGGACATCATCGATATCGGCGGCGAGTCCACCAGGCCCGGCGCGGAGCCCCTGTCGGAAGAAGAAGAGCTTGCCAGGATCATCCCGCTCATTACGCGGCTTTCCGCCGAGCTGAGCGTTCCCCTCTCCGTCGATACCTACAAATCGAGGGTGGCGCAAAAGGCGCTTGAGGCAGGCGCCGCGATCGTGAACGACATCAGCGGCCTTCGCTTTTCGCCGGACATGGCGAAGATTGTGGCCGACTACGGCGCGGCAGTGGTCATCATGCACATCAAGGGCACGCCGAGGGACATGCAGCAGAACCCGGTTTATAAAGACGTCGTGGGAGAGGTCATGTCCTATCTGGAAGAGGGAATCGAACTCGCCGAAAAGGCAGGAGTTGACCGCGAGAAGATCTTCATCGATCCGGGCATAGGGTTCGGAAAAACGCTCGAGCATAATCTAATCCTGCTAAACCGGCTTGACGAGTTCCGCGGCCTCGGCAGGCCCATTGTACTCGGCACATCGAGGAAAAAGTTCATCGGAGCGGTCCTCAATCTCCCGGTGCCTGAGCAGCGGGTAGACGGCACGGCGGCTACCGTAACGCTCGGGATCGAACGCGGCGCCGGCATTGTGCGGGTCCATGACGTGGGGCGCATGGCACAGGTCGCGCGCATGACGGATGCGATCCTTAAATCAGTGCAAAGTTCATAGTTCAGAGTGAACAGCTTTAACAAATGTGCTCATCCGGTTTTATTTTGAACATTGAACGGTGAACTCTGAACTGTTATTAAAACATGACTAACTTTATTGAAATACGAGAAGCCCTGGCGCACTACCGGTGGTTCAACGATACGCTGGACCTTGCCCTCGTCTACTATCTCTTCTACCGACTGCTGCTCATCATCAAGGGAACACGCGCCTTCCAGATGCTCATCGGCATCGGGCTCATCGTGCTCGTGCTCATCGCCTCGCAAATACTCGAGTTCTATACCCTCGACTGGCTTATCCACAGCTTCTGGTCCCAGATTGTGCTCGCCGTCGTGATTTTGTTCCAACCCGAGATCAGGCGCACGCTGGCACGCGTCGGTGAACGCCACCTCTTCCGGTCGCTGTCGTCCATCGAGAGCTCAAAGTTCATCGAGGAAACGGTCAAGGCCGCAGTCTCCATGGCGAACAAGCGGATCGGAGCGCTCATCGTGCTCGAGCGCGACACGGACCTCTCGACCATCGTCGAGATGGGCACCGAACTCGATGCAAAAGTCACCAAGGAGATCCTCGTGAGCATCTTTCTCCCCTACTCTCCGATCCACGACGGGGCCTCGATCATCCGAAACGGCAGAATCATCTCCGCCGGGTGCTTCCTGCCGCTCACGCTGTCGTCGAACCTGTCGAAGGCGCTCGGCACCCGCCACCGCGCCGCCGTCGGCCTCACGGAAGAAAGCGACGCCGTTGTCGTCGTTGTCTCCGAAGAAACGGGTGAAATCTCGGTGGTCATGAACGGCGCCATCGAGCACAACGCGGACGCGCCTGCGCTCAGGAAAACACTTTCTGACCTGTTCGTCAAGAAGAAGGGCCGGTGATCGGATCATGAGCTTTCGGAGCATAGTGGTGGACAACTGGGGAATCAAACTCGTATCACTCGTCCTCTCACTCACGCTTTGGTTTTATGTCACTTCAAAAGGCAAGTCCGAGATGACCCTTATGGCGCCGCTGGAACTGCGAAACATCCCTCAAGGTATGACCATCGTGGGCGATGTAACCGGCTACGTGGATGTGCGCGTGCAGGGACAGGAGCGGCTGCTTCGGGACATCACGATCGGGAAGAAGGTAAGCGGCGTCATTGACCTGTCCCTGACCAGGGAAGGTGAAAATTCGGTGCGCATCTCGCCGGACGATATCAAACGGCCCGCTGGAGTCGCGGTAACGTATATGTCTCCGTCCGTGATCAAGGTGAAACTTGAACGGCTCAAACGGAAGGTCTTCAAGCTGAAACCCCTTCTGCACGGGGCTCCCTCTCCGGGTTACCGCATCGCGGGAATCAAGGTCACGCCGCCGAAGATCACCATCGAAGGCCCGGCAAGCGCCATGGAAGCATTCCATGAGTTGCAGACCATGCCGATCGACATCCAGGGGGCCAAAGACGACCTGACCGTCGAGCCGAAAATCGATTACCGAGGACAGCCGGTGAAGCTCCTTGAGAAAAATATCGCGGTGCGAATATCCGTTGAAAGGATCAAACGATGAGAAAACTTTTCGGGACCGACGGGGTCCGGGGCGTGGCGAACATGGACCCCATGACCTCCGAGATGGCGATGCGCATCGGGAGGGCCGCGGCTCACGTGTTTCGCGATTCCGTCCGCAGACACAGCATCGTGATCGGAAAAGACACAAGGCTCTCGGGATATATGATCGAGAGCGCGCTCACCTCGGGACTCTGTTCCATGGGCATGGACGTGCTGCTGGTGGGACCCGTACCCACGCCGGGGATCGCGTTCCTGACGCGCAGCCTCAGGGCCGACGCGGGCGTGGTGATCTCCGCCTCGCACAACCCCTACGAAGACAACGGAATCAAGTTCTTCGGCAGGGACGGCTTCAAGCTCCCCGATGAGGTTGAAAAAAAGATGGAGGATCTGATCTTCTCCGGCAGTATAGACTCCGTCAGGCCCACGGCGTCCGAAATCGGCAAGGCATACCGGATCGACGATGCGATCGGCAGGTACAATGAGTTTGTAAAATCATCCATCCCGCGCGGAATGGACTTCGCCGGACTGCGTATCGTCGTGGATTCGGCAAACGGAGCGGCATATAAAATCGGTCCGCGCATCCTCGCCGAGCTCGGCGCGGACGTCATCTCGCTCTACGACAAGCCGAACGGCATCAACATAAACCAGGGCTGCGGCTCGCTCTATCCCGAGGTCATCTGCCGCGCGGTAGTCGCGAACAAAGCACAGATCGGGATTGCCTTTGACGGAGACGCCGACCGCTTGATCCTGTGCGATGAAAAAGGAACCTTGGTTGACGGCGACGCAGCCATGGCAATCTGCGCGCTTCAGATGCTTAAGCAGGGCAGGCTCAAGAAAAACACGCTCGTGGCCACGGTCATGAGCAACCTCGGACTGGAGCTTGCCATGCAAAAAGCGGGTGGCAAACTCGTCCGCGCCGGTGTCGGCGACCGGTACGTCATGGAAAAGATGATCGAAGGAGGATACAACCTCGGCGGCGAGCAATCCGGCCACATTATCTTCCTCGACAACAATACCACCGGCGACGGGATCATTTCCGCGCTCCAGATCCTGTCCATCATGAGGCAAACGGGCAAGCCATTGTCCGAACTCGCCGCGTGCATGAAGACCTACCCCCAGATACTCGTCAATGTCAAGGTGAAGGAACGGCGTGATCTCGAGTCCATCCCCGAAGTAGTGAAACGAATGGCACAGATTGAGAAAAAGCTCGACAACACCGGACGCCTCCTGGTGCGCTACTCAGGAACCGAACCCAAGGTGCGCGTTATGATCGAAGGAGAGGACCAGAAGGAAATTAAGGCGCTTGCCGAAGACCTCGCGGGGATTATTAAAGAAAAACTGGGGTAGACCTCGCCCTCTTTGGGTTACCAATGGATTTTCTCGGCCACCTCGATTACAGCTACGTTCCTCGCACTTTCTCTGTGCCGTCGCCTTCTGATAAATCAAAAAAGAAGAAGGCTAGCAACTCGAAACGGAAGTGTAAACCGGTTGTGCCGAAGAGAGATATGTCAGCATAAAACAGAGGTGATAAAGTGCTATTAACTATAGCGGCAATATTGTATTTATCATCATATATTGCACTGGCCTGTTTTGTTTCATCTGACTTGGCTAATCCTGACTTTCTTAAAGGACTCAAACCATTTTTTTATTTCCTCTTTGTAACAATTTTCATAGTCACCCTAAAATATATGATTGAATTTGATAAAAAAGATGAATTACCAGTTGACGATATCACAAAACGGAACCTAGATAATTGGATTCAGTATTTGTTTGAGGTTGTATCATTGTTTTGCATAGGTAGTACTGTGTCAGCACTTAGCACATCTAACCCACCCAAATATGCAGCACTTTATTTACTTATAATATGCTTATTCTCATTATACAAAATGTATCAGCTTGACCCGAAGTTCGTTGTTGCTCAATTTGTGAGATTTTTTTCACGTGATTATAGCGAATATTATTCTAACAAAAAGAAAATAATAAATCAGGAATTAAGGCTACCAAAAGTTTTTATGCCGTTCATTTTCTATATGATTAGCCTCCTATCTTTAATTTTAGTTATACTTTTTGGCGAGCAGGCAAAGAAATTTAAAGACTTAATTGAAAACTGGAAATGATGAGGTGACGCATCGTCAATAAACTTGACAAGAAGAAACCGCTGCCTTTGATGAGGCATTGATTGCAACCATCTTTCAGCAAGAGACCATGATGAATATTCTCGAAAGGGAGGGCTTGTTATCAAGACAGGTATCTACTGATTCCCAGCCGACGACAGGCTTCACCGTCCCGCTTTGACTATGCAGAGCCCCCTCCTCACGAGTAACATCCCAGTTTTGCACCGCACGCCTTTTTCTGCTTGCCATTTGATTCGATTTATACTAATCTCGTAATCACTCAGTTTATTTTTTATCCGCACTGGGCACGGGATAGAGAAGCATTCAGAAGAGGAAAGATGTCCATAAATGCCGATAAGACGCATCTCTGGAAAACCGACGTCGCCCAGTCCATCGATTTTTATAACGACTGGTTTCTTCGCTTTGCTCCCGGCACCTACCGCAAACAGCGGGTTATCCGCACAAAAGAAGTTCTCGACACATTTGAAAAGACCTACAACCTGTCCCAGATCACGCCTAATGTTCTGAAGGAAAGCCCTGGAATCCTGCCCATCCTCCGCATGGTCACTGCGCCACCCCTGGCAAGGGACCGCCTTATCGGGCTTGCTCACCTCAACAAGGCAATGATCGGCGCTATGGAAGGAAGCGAAGTTAAGCCGCCGAGACTGCCAGTCCGGATGGACAAAACCGACCTTGATGAGGGATTACAGCGCATTTGCGAGATCGTAATGGAGCTTGCAGACCGCGACTTGCTGCCCTGGCTCGTATCAGGAGAAGAACCCTCGGACACCGAACGGGACCGCGCGGCTACGGTTATCGCTGATAGGCTTTGCGGCGCAACAACCGACCCGATTATCAGAAATGCACAGGAGAAGCGACAACTTGCCGCGCTCAAGGGTTGGCTGCGCCGCAAGGGATATAAGCAGATCGAGACTGCCGAGGCCAGAGACCTTGATACCATGCCACCCGGCACGTTTACCTTCCGTCTCAACCTGCCTGTCGGAAAGAAAAAGGCCCCCGTAAATATACCTATCGATTGCGTTATAAAGCCTCTCGATGCCGGAGAGCGTGATTTTCCCGTATTGATCGAGGCGAAATCAGCGGGAGACGCGACGAATACCAACAAGAGACGGAAAGAAGAAGCCCAGAAGTTTGCACAACTCAAGGAGCGCTATGGAAAGAATGTTCAGTTCATTCTACTTCTCTGCGGCTACTTCGAGCCCACGTATCTTGGTTACGAGGCTTCTGAAGGAATAGATTGGGTCTGGGAACACCGGCTGGATGATCTGAGCGGCCTTCTGGTCAAGGGTAAAAAAAAAGCTCGCGGAATCGAAGAAACAGCAGAGGCATATGACCCGAGGAAGCCGAGCGTAACAGAACAAGAACGGTTCAAACTTCAACTAAACGTTGACGGAACTAAATCCCAGGAAGAAAGAAATATTCACGGCCAGTTTTCAACGCCTTATCTCCTGGCTCGCCAAATAGTAGCGAGATCGCTTGCGGAACTGCCTGTATCGGCGACTGTTTCGTTTCTCGAACCTGCTCTGGGTTCAGGAGTATTTTATTCCGCCTTGATGCAAGAGATCGGAGACCGCGCCATTCTAAAAGCCGTGGGCGTGGAACAAGATGAGGTATATGCAAAGATAGCAGCCAGGCTTTTCAGCGACAAAGATCTCAAAGTTCTCGTGCAGGATTTTTTCGCATTCACACGCGAAGCCGGAAACCTCGCTCGATTCAATTTGCTCTGCACGAACCCACCCTATGTCAGGCATCATCACATCGAATCATCCTTAAAACAAGAGTTGCAAATTCTTGTACGCGACAACCTCGGCTTGAGGATCAGCGGCCTCTCGGGGTTATATATGTATTTTGTTTTGCTGGCTGATGCTCTTCTTGCGCCTGACGGCATCGCGTCCTGGCTCATTCCTTCAGAATTCCTCTACGTAAATTACGGCCAGCCCCTGCGGGATTACCTGAGCAAACAAGTAACTCTTTTAAGCATCCATCAATTCGATCCAGCTACAGTCCAGTTCGACGATGCGCTTGTATCGTCCTGCGTGGTCACTTATAAGAAGACGCGCCCGACCGGAACAGCCTCGTTCATCTTCTCTTTTGGTGGCAGCATTTCTCATCCTGTGGAAACAAGGACCGTAGACTTAAGCGGCAGAGACAGCGCGCAGAAATGGGGTCTTCTCCATTTTGACCAAGAAGAGGGGTTGCACGGGGAACGGGACGTTTTCGGAGATTTTTTCGAGATACGTCGGGGGATAGCAACAGGGGCGAATGATTTTTTCATAATTAGTCCTGAAGTTATAAAAGAATATTCAATACCACAGGAATTTTTGAAGCCTATGCTTCCCAGTCCGCGTTATTTGACTCAGGACGTTATCGAAACAAATCCCGATGGAACTCCGAAAATCGACAAGGTTAATTTCCTTTTGGACTGCAACCTTCCGCCGGAGGTAGTAAGAGAGCGACACCCTGGCCTCTGGCAGTACCTTCAAAGTGGAAAAAAACAAGAGCTGCACGAGCGGTACCTCTGCGCAAGTAAGGAAGTATGGTACTTCCAGGAAAAGCGCACCCCATCGCTTTATCTGGCGTCGTACATGGGCCGTTCAAACGGAAATGGGCAAGCCCCCATCCGGTTTTTCTTGAATCACTCTCAAGCAATTGCCACGAATGTTTTTCTGCATCTCTATCCGAAGTCGGCGCTGATGAACCTGCTCAAAGAGGACCCGGAGCGGATGAAAGAACTGCTCGATGTGATGAATGCTATTCCATTGCAGGAATTTCTTCGCGTCGGGCGGGCATACGGTGGCGGGCTGCATAAAGTGGAGCCAGGAGAGTTGAAGAATCTGGCGTTCAGTCGATTGCCGGAGTGGATGCGGGGGGCTGTGGAGAAACAGATGGTGTTGATATGATCGTGGGATGAAAAGAACAGCCGGTGACACATGAAAATGAACGAGCTATTTACTGAAAAACAGTGGGTCGGCGTATTTTTCACTCCAGGCCAGTATGACAAACGCTTTTCAGGTCAAATTAATTATTCACCAGAGCACGGAGTAATCCTATCTTATTTGTTAACCGAACATGAAGTACTCGCCGAATCAAATATAGTTCATGGCGTGCTGAAAAGCGGTGATAGATGCACTCTCGTTGGTAAATTCACATCCAAACACGCTGGCCATACATCTAAAAATGGATTGAGCACGCGATCTGGCAGGGCAGGTTTCTACTGTCTTCTTATAGGAGATTTAATCGCTCACGATGAATTGCTCAATAAAATCTATTTTTCTTTAACAAATTTGCAAGAGTTTTTCTTTCCAAAAGGATATAAAGACCATATGAAATTTTCTGATGAACCGTTATTCGTATTAAAAACTGCATATGGCGAATTAGAGGTCGGGAATAGTGCAAGCTTCAACTCGCTGCCTAAGGATATTACAGCTCAAATATACAGTAGAAACACTGACGCTCTTAAAGAATTGAAGGAGTCGTTTGATGCACTTAAAGCTAAATATCCTGATTCGCATTTTATGATTAAGAAAGATATTGCATATCGGATACGCTTGGGAATTGATGCTGGTACTACAGTGATAAATGCCTACGAACGAATCAGAGAAATTGCTGACTTGTTCGCGATATTGATGTATAGCCCTGTGTATCCCGAGAATGTGCAAATTATTAAGAAATTTGAGGACGGCCACACTCTTGCCATTGACGTTTATCCATCGCTGGTTCTAAACAGGAGGACAATGGATTTATGCACCGAAGATAGGTCACATTTCTATATGCCGATCACAAAATCCAATATTGATCTTCCTGCCATTATTCAGTCTTGGCTTAAAGATCCCAAAAAACATTCGATAATTGTGTCCAGCATACAGAACGAAACAGGCTTTAGAGATGAACATTCACTACATGGTGAGTTAGTGTTATATGCGACACAACTAGAATCTATTAGCCATTGTGTGGGAATAAAGAACGATCAGAAATATGAATATCCTTTGGATGCTTACGGATCTGAAAAATTAAAGAAAGAAATAAGTGCCATATTTGGAAAAGCAGGGGAAGCAGATATTGGCAAGGCCATAAGCGACTTACGCAACGAAATTGCTCATGTTGGCAAACCAAAGAAGTTGCTGCTATCGCTATCTATGATAGACATGATCACGATCTCACAGTATCTGCAACTGACAATTATCGGTTATATTCTGGCAAACTTAGGCGTGAAAAAAGAGGTTATCAGTAACTATCAAGACAAGTTCACGCCAGATATATAGGTGCCTATTACGGATAAACAGCGGCTCAACGATAGTCAGATGATACTGCAATGAAAAAGCTAATGAAGCGATCAGGGAGCTGATCCTCTTTGCTAATGCCAATTGGGAAGATGCAATTTTTCTTCACGAAGATAAAAAATTTTAGTTAATAAATATGAGGAGTCAAAGAGAACCTTAACATATCAATTAGGACATTGATTCTTGCGGTAAACCGCTTATGCAGAAACCCATCATCCCCCTCACCCTCGCATACATTGCAGGCCTTCTTCTCGGCCACGGGTTTCTTTACTTCCCCTACTCCATCAGCATCCTCGTCATACTCAGCATTCTGACAGCAATAATACTCACTGTGCTTCACAAACTGGCTCTCCGCAGCTTTCTGTTTATCGTTATCCCGGGAATCATCGGCGCCACTCTCTACGTCTACTCCGCAGCCTGGTTTCCCTCGGATCATTATACCCGTGCGTTCACGCCCGATAACAAACTGCATGAGATCACCGGCACAATCGCATCGCCACTCGACCGAGATCCGGGCAGGACCGCATTCAGTATGGATGTGCGCGATATCGACGGGATGCAGGTCACGGGCGCGGTTCGCATAAGCGTCCGGGAGGAGGCGGCGCAGGTCGGCTACGGAGATACGATACGCGTCATCGGAAAATTATTTAAGCCCAGGGGATTTAACAACCCAAATGGATTCGATTACCCGGCATACCTTGCCCAAAACGGCGTCTATTACACGGTCAGCATAAAGGACTTCGGCAAAGTTCAGGTCCTGAGACAAGGAAGAGGAATTTTCAGGACCATCCAGGACTGGCGTGAGCGCATCCGGCAGTCCTTCCTCGCTTCGACCACAGGGCCCGGCTCGGCCATACTCCAGGCCATGGTCATCGGAGAGGAAGGCAGGCTCACCGAGGACATGCGCGACCAATTCATGGCTGCGGGCGTTACACACATCATCTCCATATCCGGGTCACACCTGGGCATGGTGGCGGTCTTGTGTTTCGGCCTCTTAAGAGGCCTCCTGTTCCTCATGCCGGAACGCTTCTATCACCAATTGACGTTATCCGTTGACCCGAAAAAGATCGCAGCCTGGCTCACACTCCCGCTAGTGCTCTTCTACACACTCCTCGCCGGCGGCCAGGTGGCCACAATACGTTCTCTTATTATGATCTTGGCGGGACTTCTGGCGCTCATCCTTGACCGGGAGAATGCGCTCATGCATTCTCTTGCAAGCGCAGCCCTCTTCATTCTCATCGTAAGCCCGCAAGCGATCTTCGATATCTCGTTTCAACTTTCGTATTTATCCGTACTGGTCATCGGATATGTGGTCAATCTCTGGAACAATTTGAAGATCAAAGCGCACGGTGTACTTCGGAAATTCATGAACAGCGCCATACTGCTCATCACCATTTCCCTCGCCACAAACCTCGCAACCGGGCCGCTTGTGGCCCACTACTTCAACCAATTCTCGTTCGCGGGAATAATTTCGAACACCATCGTGGTGCCCTTTGCCGGAATGGTAGTCGTACCTCTGGGGCTCTTCTCGGCAATCCTGTCTCTCTTCACCAGCCATCTGCCGTTTGCAGGAATTAACCAGATTGTCTGCGATTGTTTTGTGAGCGTGGTAGCCTTCTTTTCCCGACTGCCCTTTGCGGAATTTCACCCACCTGCGCCCGGCATATTGTGGCTGCTGTTCTATGCGATCTTTCTGCTTTCGCTTGGCGCATTTACCAGTGCCCGGCTGCTTGCATGGTTCAAACCGCTTGAACGTTCTTCACGGATTGCGAAGCTTCCCCTTGTTGGGATGGCGCTTTCAGGAGCAGTGTTGGTCCTCTCGCTTGCATTCTTTTTCGCGCCGAACAAAAGAGCTGAAATCAGTTTTCTCGATGTCGGCCAAGGCGACTGCGCGCTCATCCGGCTCCGATCAGGCAAAACCATCCTCATCGACGGCGGAGGCACGTACGACAATCGCTTCGACATCGGCCGGCGCATCGTGGCCCCGTATCTCTGGAACACGGGTATTCGCACAATCGATCTGGTGATCCTGTCCCACCCGCATCCGGACCACATGAACGGCCTGAAGTTCATATGTAAGAAGTTTCACGTGAACGAGGTTTGGGAAAGCGCGCGGGACCTTGATCTGCCGGGATACGGGGAGTTCAGGCAAATCGTCGCCGAGAAGAACATTCGCCGAAAAATCGTGTCCGCGGAAGATGACCCGGTTACACTCGGCGAGGCCGAACTGCGCGTGCTCCATCCTGCCCGCGCGTTCACGCCGCATGATCAAAAGGCGTACATGGCGGAAAACAATCGGTCGCTTGTGGTGCGGGTCGCGTTCGACAATAGGGCATGCTTATTTACCGGTGACATAGGAGCGGAGGCAGAACAACACCTGGCCCGCACTGAAAAGGACCTGAAGTGTAACCTGCTCAAAGTCCCGCATCACGGAAGTAAAAGCTCGAGCAGCAATGTGTTCCTGTCAAAGACGCGTCCCGAGATCGCGGTCGTGACCTGCGGCAGAGGAAACCCTTATGCACATCCATCGGATGAGGTCTTAGCGCGATATGAACACATCGGAACACGGATTCGCAGAACCGACCTTGACGGCGCAGTGACCATAGTGGTGAAGAATGATAGGCTGGATTCTATGCAATGGAATGATTCGAAACCGGGGCGAATAGATCTTTCTGACCGCGCGAACTGGGGAAAGACGGAGCAGATGAACCGGAGCAGGCTCCTGTTCAGGGCATCGGCGCTTTGAGGGGATACACCTTCAAAAAGTTCAGAAACTCCTTGGCGGTATGGGTACAGTAATTCCGCTTCGGCGCGATAACGCTGAAATTCCAATGGAACTTGACGTCCTTGAACGTGGTGGCCCGTACGACCCCGCACTTGAGCGCCTGGCGAACGGACCAGGACGACACAATCGATACCCCTACCCCATCCGCTACCGCGCCGATGATCGCCTCGGTGCTGCCGAGCACGAGTGAAATTTTGAGATGGTCGAGCTTGAGACAGTGCTCTTCGAGGTTCTTCAGAATGATCTGGCGCATTCCGGAACCCTCTTCACGCAGGATGAGCGGTTCCTTCATCAGTTCCGTGCACGTGATGCTTCGCCGCTCCGCCCAAGGGTGCGCGGGAGACATGATCAGCACGAGTTCGTCCGAGAGAAAGGGTTCGACGGCAAACCGCTGCTTACTCACGTCCCCGGACACCATGGCGATATCCACCTCGCCTGCGTTCAGTTTTTCGGTGATGGTCTTTGCATTGCTCACGACGAGCGAGATGCTGACCTGGGGCATTTTTTTCTTGAACGCGGATATGATCTGGGGAAGGACGTAATTGCCGATGGTCGTGCTGGCGCCTATGGAAAGAGAGCCTTTGATCGCGCCGGTGATTTCACTGATGTTTTCCTGCGCCTCAGCATACAGCGCGAGGATTTCCTTCGCCCGTTTGTAAAGGATCTCGCCCGCCGGCGTCAGGTTGATGGCGTTGCCGGACCGATCGAACAGGCGGGTCTCGTAGAGCTCCTCCATGGCCTGCACCTGAAGACTGACTGCGGGCTGGGTGAGGTGAATCAACTCCGAGGCCTTCGAGAAACTTCTTGTTTCTGCGACGGCGCAGAAAACTCTCAGTTTATGGTCTTCCATAATTTATCGATCAACGGTACGAAGGGTTTCTTTGGGGTGATGCTCCGGTACTCTGTCTAGTTGGTAGATTACGAATTGTAAATATAAATCAAACCGTGGTGCTTGTCAAGGGGTATCGTCACGCTTATCACGCTGAATGTTCCCCAAAAAATGTTCATGCAATGCATATGATAGGGGCCTATTCCTTGCCTCCGGGCCCTCTCTGTTACGCTCCAGTCAGCAGCTTAGCCGCGGCCTGTTGTATTGCGTCCATTCTGTCATACGCTGCTATGCGCGCATCGGCGGTTCTAAAAAGATCAAGGAGATAGGGGCTGTCGAAGGAAATCACGATGGATTTTCCCCCCGTCATTTTGGTGGATCGCAGAATTTGCAAGGCCCTATCACGCAGCTTATCAGTGATCCCCGAATGTCCTTTCGAGGCGGAGATTTTGGAAAACACCGCCACAACCACGGATTCCGCGGCCGCAATGCTGTCATGCACCAGGGATTCGGGCATGTCCGAGCCCGGCCTCAAGATCATGACCGATAAATATTTAAATCGTTCTCTCAGCTTGCGAATAAAGGTATCGCCGGAATCGGTATCGTTGTCGTCATCGAGAATAAAACACGCCACGCCTGCCGCGTGGTTCAGCGCAAGCATCTTCTTATCACCGGCAACGATACGGAGCGCCTTGCGTCCGAGCTCAGCCGCGATCCGTTGGTGCTTCTGATAATCGATTGGGCTGGTTTTCCCGGGCTTATCAAACAGCCCCAGGCGCGTCTTTGAGGCCATAATCCGCGCCACGGATTCGCTGATCCGCTGACGGGTCAGCCTTCCCTGCTCCACGGCCGAGACGACCGCGCGAATGGTTGCGAGCGCGTCCTGCGGGTGAAGCAGGATGTCCATCCCCGCCTCCACCGCGCGCACGGCTATTTCCTCCTGCGAATATGCTCCGGCGAGCGCGCCCATATCGAGCGCATCGGACACGATCAGCCCTTCGAACTCCATGCCTTCCCGGAGCAACGCGGTAAGCGTTTTTTTCGAGAACGTCGTGGGTTTTTCCGGCTCTAACGCAGGCACAAGCAGGTGCGCCACCATGATCATGCCCACGTCGTTCTTCACCGCCTCGCGAAACGGCGGAAGCTCAACGCGGTTCAATCGCGCCCGATCGGCGCGAATTACCGGCAGAACGGAATGCGAGTCCTGGTCCGTGTCCCCGTGCCCGGGGAAATGTTTAGCGCAGGCCAGGAGCTGAAGCCTGCCCCTGCCGGAGGGTTTCTGGAGCTGCTTAATATACCGCGAGCCGAACCACTCTACGACCTCGGGCTCGTCGCCGAAGGCCCGCGTGCAGATAATAGGGTTGAGGGGATTGTTGTTCACATCAACAACCGGAGAAAAGACCGCATGGATGCCTGCCGCGCGCGTCTCGACCCTGACGGCATCGAGCATTTTGTCGAGCAACTCGACATCTTTTTTTGACCGGCGGTTGACGGCGGACGCCACGGCGCGCTGGCTCGGGAACCGCGTCCCTCCGGCAAGCTGTTGGCCGAGCCCGCGTTCTATATCGGATGCGATGAGGAGCGGAATCCCGGCAAACGATTGTATCTCCTGAAGCTGTTGCGGCGTATGTTCCACGGTCCCCCCGAACAGGATGAAGCCGCCGATGTTGTCTTGGATGAGCGCCTGGACCTTCGAGAGCTGGCGTGGATCGCCGAGCGTCTTGCCGTCGAGCCGCGGCATGACCATTTGCGCAACTTCCTGCCTGAGGGTCAGATTATTCATGACGCCTATTTTCGTCTTTTCTCCGGAGCATTGCAAGCATTTTTTATTTTTCATGCAAACCCTGTCTCTATCCTCTTACCTTCCTACCTTCCTACCCTCTTACCTCCATAATTTCCCGCTTCACACGTACCCGCGACCATGGTATACTGACGCGCAAATTGAATAAAAAATACCGCTAAACTTGGGAGTTTTGCATGGCATTACACAAACTTGAAGGAGATACCTACAGAACAGAGCCCCGTCGGCTATCCTTTTTTGCCAAGACGCTGCCCTCGCTTGTTTTTTACTCGGATCTTCTGTCACTCGTTGTACGGGGCAGCAGAAAAGCGAAGCGCGGCCGCTACAACACTGCGGACTGGAGCAACAGCAGCTTTGAAGCGCTCCGCGCCCTAGAGCGCGTCGGAGTGCAGCTGGAAATAACCGGCATGAATAATTTCAAGGCCCTCGATGGTCCCTGTGTGTTCATCGGCAATCACATGAGCACGCTCGAAACCTTTGTCCTGCCGACGATCATTGCGCCGTTCAAGGAAACAACCTTTGTCGTCAAGCAGAGCCTCATCGACTATCCGGTCTTTAAGCACATTATGCGCGCGCGAAAACCCATAACCGTGGGCCGGTCGAATCCCCGCGACGATTTACAGGCCGTTTTCGAGGGCGGCGTTGAAAAGCTGCGGGCCAGCAGCTCCATTATCATCTTTCCCCAGACAACGCGCACACCGGCCTTTGAGCCTGACCAGTTCAATACCATCGGGATAAAGCTTGCGAAGAAAGCGGACGTGCCGGTAGTTCCCATTGCGCTCCAGACCGATGCCTGGGGGACCGGAACCTTCATCAAGGATTTCGGGTGGATCGACCCGAAGAAAAAAGTGCGCTTCGCATTTGGAAATCCTCTTCGGATCGCAGGCCGAGGAAGCGAGGAGCACCGGAAGATCATTGAATTTATCAAAGGAAAACTGGAAGAATGGGATAAGGCAACCGCATAGGGCCGGTCCGTTCCGGACCGGCCCTATGCGTTCATACTATTTTTTAATTGAAATCAACTCAACCTCGAAAATCAAGACGCTATTCGGCCCGATAGGACCGCCGCCGCGTTCCCCGTATGCGAGGTCAGCGGGGATAACGAGCTGCCACTTAGATCCTTCTTTCATGAGCTGAAGAGCTTCGGTCCAGCCCTTGATCACGCCGGTCACCGGGAATGTCGCCGGCTCTCCGCGCTTATACGAACTGTCGAACTCGGTGCCGTCGATCAGCGTCCCTTGATAGTTTACCGTCACGGTATCGGTTGCCTTGGGAGTCTCGCCTTTCCCCTCCGTTATCACCTTATACTGAAGACCGCTCGGTAGGATCTGAACGCCTTTCTTCTTTTTGTTTTTTGCGAGGAAGGCCTCCCCGTCGTTTTTGTTCTTTTCTCCAAGTGTTTTCATCCGTTCCTGCTGTTTAGCCTGAAGGTCCTTCTGCGCTGCCATGAGGACGGCTCTCACTTCTTCGTTGGTCATCAGGGGCTTGCTTCCGTTCAGGACGTCCTTTATTCCCCGCACGACAATATCCGCATCAACATCGATTGCATTTTTCTTGAGCCCGTTGCCCATGTCCATGCCGATCGCATAGCTGAGTTTGTCCTTTGGTGTCTTCAGCTCTTGCTTCTCCTGGGCAAATGCAAGACTCGTTGCGAGGACCATGCCTATAACCAGTGCCAATTTTACCTTCATGTCTTCTCCTTTATCGTTCAAAATCGGTCGCCCTTGAACGAGCGTTTTATTCGTATAACACAGCCGGTTGATAAAGTCAAAGAATTTCTACCACCACGAGGAGGGTTTCCCCAGTTTCCCGCACACCTGTCTTTCCGTGTCGCCGCTGCTACCCCGCCGCCGTCCTTTTACGGTATCGCCAGGGGTCAATAAAAGGATGCTGCCTTCGCCAAAATACCATAGGCACGGCCGGTGGAATTTCCCGATTTCGAGGCTACGTCTGCGTTCACTTTCGTTACAACCCGGAAATTTGCTCACCCCGCCATACAGGGCTTTGTCGATGGGTTTCAAAAGACAACGTTTCCATCACCTCCTGCCATCCGAGCTACATGGCTTTGGCGTTTTGCCATGACGGGACTTGCACCGCAAGTGTGTGCGACCCTTTGCTGGGCACGCGATATTTTTCGGGTATATGAATAAAGACAGGTGTGGGGTTCCAGGGACCTGCAGTCATTACAAGTGCGAACAAGGGCGCCGTTTTGTCCAAAGGCCCGCGCAATGCCCTTTCGAGCAACACTTTGTACTACCATAACGAAACCATATGATGTATAGTAGTGCTCCCGGAAACACACCGGGAATCAGCCCCTGGATAAATTCACAAGGAGACCCAAAAGATGAAAAATAACATAAGAAGGACGCTTTCGCTGATACTGATGCTGCTGGTTGTCAGCGTTACGGTCATAGAACACGATGCGTATGCGCGAGCGGGCGGATCACGGTCGTTCGGCAGCAGCGGTTCAAGAAGTTATTCCGCTCCAAACCGTTCTACTTCCAGCCCGGCAACTCCAAGCCAGCCCACGTCGCCTGTTCAGCAGCCGGTGGGAGGAGGCTTCATGAGAGGCATGGCAGGAGGCCTGCTCGGCGGACTGTTAGGCGGGATGCTGTTCAGCAGCCTGGGCTTCGGCGGCACAGGAGGTTTCGGCGGAAGCGGAATGGGTATTTTTGAAATCATCCTTCTCAGCGCACTCGGGTATTTCCTCTACTCGATGGTAACAAAAAGGCGGAGAGAAGAGGCCTTTGCTTACCAAGGAGCTTCTCAGCAGGGGAGCTCAACTGCGGAGCAATTCACTTCCTACGGAACAGGCAGCCAGGCAGATGTTTCAACGGATGAAGGGATAGCGCATATCCGCCGGATGGACCCCTCCTTCAATGAAGACCGCTTCAGAGATACAGTAATGGATATCTTCTTTGAGATCCAGGGCGCATGGACAAACAGGGACCTGTCTTCGGCGAATGTTCTTTTAACAGACGAAATGAAAAACATTTTTCAGCAGGACATCGACCAGATGTTGAAAGACAAAAAAGTAAACCGCCTTGAGAATATTGCCGTCAGAAAAGTTGAAGTTGTTGAAGCATGGCAGGAAGCAGGGCAGGATTACATAAAAACCCTCTTTACCGCCAACCTGCTGGATTATACGACTGACGACGCAACAGGGAGCGTTATCGCGGGGAGCAAAACAGAGCCGGTAAAGTTTGAGGAATGCTGGACCTTTACCCGGCCTGTGGGAAATAATCCCTGGAAGCTTTCCGCAATAAGCCAGGTGTAAGGCAGTAAAGAAGCCGAAGGCCAAGAAAAAGTAATCACGCTGACGTCATGAGTGCAAACAAAGGGGGCCATGCGCTCCCTTTGTTTTTTTAATGGAATCGAGGTTTGATGTATGGAACAAATAAGCAAAACGCAAAAGAAAAAAGAGGCCCTGGCATTGCAATCACTCGGAGAGCGGTTGGTGAAGTTGAAGGCCGAACAACTCAAAAAAATCGATCTGCCTGCGGACCTGCACGCCGCCGTCACTATGGCAAAAACAATTAAAAAATTCGGTCCGCTGGACAGGCAGTTGCAGTATATCGGCACGTTGATGCGGAAATACGATCCTCAGCCCATCCAAGAGGCCCTTCAGAAGATTGAGCAGGGAACCCGTAAAAAACCATCAATCCCTGACGCTGAAAAGGTCTGATTACGATCCAGTTTCTCCCCCCTCCTGCCCCTGGGCAGGATTCTCCGTGGGTTCTATTGCCTTTTTCTCCAGCTTGCGCTGTTTCTTTTCCTCGTTCTTTTTCTGCTTCGCAATTTCTTTCTGGCGTTTTTGAAAACTGAAATTCGGTTTCCCCAAGGCGGCGCTCCTTTCAGATGATACCCTTAACAACTGCTCCATTATACCGGGATGTACGCATGAAGTATATACCTATGATGGGCGTTTAAAAAAATTGTTATGATTTGTCACGTACGACGTGTGGTGCGGCGCGTGGGCGCGGCATTCCACGGATCATCGGGCCAGGGGTGTTTAGGGTAGCGGCCTTTGAGGTCTTTTTTCACTTCCTGATACGCATTATTCCAGAACCCTTTCAAGTCCTGCGTGATCTGGACCGGCCTGCGCGCGGGAGACAGAAGATGCAGCAGCACCTTTACCCTGCCCGCGGCAATCATAGGCGTGTCCGCAAGCCCGAACATTTCCTGGAGCTTCACCGCAAGAATAGGAAGATTGCCGGATGTATAATCCAGAGTAACACGGCTGCCGCTCGGCACGAGAATCGTTGTAGGCGCGCGCTCGTCCAGAAGCCGCGCCTGTTCCCATGAAAGTCTTGCTTTCAATGCAGGCAGTACTTTCAGCGAGCCAAGTGCCTGAGCCGTCCGTATGTTCGAAAGCCAATCCAAAAGCCAGTCCTCTGGCTTTGAGAAAAGCTGTTCATCCGACAAGTCAGGCCAGTTCTCTTCGGGGAAGGACCTTTTCATGAGACCTACCCTGCCCTGGAACTCTCGTGCCTCCTTGCTCACGGTGAGAATACCCGGGGTGGCGCGGATCGCCTCAAGCAGGATAGGCAGCGTCTCTTCATCCGTGGGTGTAAAGGCACGGCTGGAAAGGACCAAAGCCCCAAGCCTTTCTTCTTTCGCAGCCACAATCCTATTTTCCTTTTTATCCCACTCTACTCTCCTGATGGTCTCGATCCTGCTCGCGCATTCGCTCCGGATAAGCTCTTCGGTAACCGGCGCTGCCATATGCACATAGCCTTCAGTCTTCTCGCCCGCATCCACGTTCATTGCGATGATGTAGGGGCTGCTTCCCAAATGGCTGTCTTTTGAAAGGCGCACTCCCCTTCCCTGGATATGGACAAAACCTCCGCCTCCTTCCGGCCGCTGCTTACAGATACGGTCCGGAAAGGACGAGAGTAAGAGCCGTGAGATCATCTCATAATCAATCGCGTCATTTTTATCTTTTGAACCGGACATCAAGTACATGAGCTGTGATGCAGTCCTCTCTACAGCCCGCAAAGCCGAAGGGTCCACGCTTGCGTCTGCTTCTTTTCCAGAACGTCCCTTTCGCACGGCTTCAAGCCTGCGCGACAGATCAGGTTCAATACCCACACGCTGTTCCGCGTTCCTATGGAAGATCTCCCGTTCAGTAAGAATGGCGGCAAGATCCGCGCCCAAACGCACGCATCCTAAATCCTGAGCCCGCACCAAGAGACGAGATAACCTTGGATGAAGCGGCAAACGCGCCATGGTCCTGCCGATAGAAGTGACTGAGCCGGAAGCATCCAGAGCGCCCAGATCCTTTAACAGCCTGAGCCCGGCATCCCAGGCAGCACGAGGCGGCGCATCGAGCCATGAAAGCTCTTGCGAATCTTTCACGCCCCAGATTGCAAGTTCAAGAACCAATGGAGAAAGGTCCGACAGAAGGATTTCGGGTTGAGTAAAAGGAATCATACCTTTGAGATCGTGGCTGCTGTAAAGGCGGTAGCACACGCCGGGGCCGAGACGACCTGCCCTGCCCTTTCGCTGTTCCGCGGATGCGCGCGAAAGAGGAACAGTCACCAGCCGGTTCATGCCCGTGGAGGGGTCGTAGCGTAGCATGCGTGTTAAGCCGCTGTCGATCACCACCTGCACGCCCTCGATGGTGAGGCTCGTCTCGGCGATATTCGTAGCCAGCACGATCTTTCGTTTGTCCTTGGACGGCAGAATGGCCCGTTCCTGTTCCTCAAACGGAAGATCACCGTACAGCGCGTGGAGCGAGAGACGCTCTTCATTCATATTCAGCGTATTCTGAAGTTCCTTTGTTGATGCGCGTATTTCGCCTGCTCCGGGGAGGAATACAAGGATGTCGCCATTGGTCTCTTTCAAGGCTGTCTTCACGGCATTGGTGATACGAAGGGGAAGGAAACCCGTCAGATTTTCGAGATACCGTTCTTGCACAGGAAAGGACTTTCCATGCGAAGCGATTACGGGCGCACTTCCCAGAAGTGCAGCAATAGGGCCGTAGTCCAGAGTGGCGGACATGACAAGGATTTTCAAATCCGGTCGCAGTCCTTTGCGGATATCGAGGCAGAGCGCAAGCGCTAGGTCCGCATGGATGCTTCGCTCATGAAATTCATCAAAGATGACGAGCGACGTGTTCTCAAGCCCCGGATCCGTTTGAATGCGGCGGGTAAGCACGCCCTCGGTCACGACTTCGATGCGGGTCTTTTCGGTTATCTTCGTGTCAAAGCGTATGGCATAGCCCACGGTCTCACCCGGCTGTTCTCCAAGCGATTTCGCCATCCAGCGCGCAGCGGATACAGCAGCAATCCTTCGTGGTTCGAGCATAGTGATGCGGCCCTTGTCATGCGGAAATGTATCGAGAAGCGCCAACGGCACGCGCGTGGTCTTGCCTGCCCCAGGGGGCGCGTGCAGGATGACCGAGGGGTTGTGAAGCACGGCCTCTTTGAGTTTGGGCAGTATGATGTCTATAGGATAAGAGGTCACGGTTGTGGTAATGGTTGTAGTTGTGGCGCGTGATAACGCGCGGGTGAGACGCGCGTTTCTTGCGCGTCGGACTCGACCCGCAGGTTATTCAATGAGCATTATGAAAAAGCTAATGTTGTATTTGAGCTACCTGTAATTTTTTGATCATCTCGATTTGCTGTAGTAAGGATGCATGCCTAGAATCTTTGACATCGACTTTTGAAAGCGCAATTTCTAATAGGGCTATGGCTCGGTCATAATTCTTTTGCTCCAAACGCTGCTTCGATGCCATCAGAATTTCATCGACACTTAACTGATTGTTTGTCGAAGTGGGGGTTGCAGAGGCCAAAATCATAACGAACCCGATTATAAAGAACAGAGGGAGACCGCCACCAAAGAAACTTAGGAAATGCTTTTTTCTTTCATTGTCGGTTGTCGTGATGGCGACTAGAGCAACGACAAAAAGAAATAGCGCTAATGTTACCAAAACGATGTAGCCGAAGACAACCAACGGGTGGTCTGGTATTTGGACTGTGAGTTGAACAGCTTGCAAGCTTGTGATGACACTACCAAGAAATATCCCAGCTACTAGCAAGAGTAATGTCTTCCTGGACTCGCGATGTGCGGGAAAGATATCTTTCAATTGCAGAAGGAAACCCAGGAGAGTAATTATGCCGGAGATATAAGCAAAAATAGACATATTATAGGCCCACCTCTCTTTTGCATCTATTGACCATACCAGATAACCATCTGCATTGATCTAAGCAGTGGCATTCCTTCGGGCACAGCCTCCTTCATTGGATTTTTAGTCTTAAGCAGAGTCGCTATTTCCTTAAAGAATGAAGGTATGAGGATAACCTCTATACCAGTGCCCCATGCAAGATCGGCCTGTGTTTCTCTTTGAAAGCCTACAATAGCTACTCTGCGAATGTTGCTTACTTCAGAATCAACAAGCGACTCGTATTCTGCATTATCAAAAATGAACTTCTTAGTGAGAAATCTTTCTTTCCTGTTTGGCCAAGAAAGGGCATCACCAGAGGTTTCGATATGAAGAAGTTCTTTGGTTTTTGGCATAAACGCAAGCACATCCAATTCAGCATCATAACCACCACGATCTCTTTTTCGTGCCTTAATGTTGCTTCTGACATAGTAGCCTATGTATTCGTAATATTCAGCAGATAGCGATTCGAGGAAGTTCATTTATTCTCTTTCTGGAATAACCATATATTGAGCAGACCCCGGACTCAACATCCCAAATTAAGTACATAGAGGGTTTGTAGAAAACGCCGCAAATCCGGTGCTATCTACTTTAGCAATGAATGTGCCAATGTGCCCACGGTCTTTGCGAGAATATATACCTTATCAGCGGTGATGTCAAAGATTCCAATGGAGGATGTCAACCCAAAATAAAAATGTCCTATCCTTACCAAGATAGACATGTCCGATTTTATGAAACTCGCCCATATATTTTTCCTGGCCCTATAGTGGGTTTCAATAAATGATTGAATGAAAAAACATATATCAGGACAAAACAGTTGATAGACGTAATCCGATTAAATATGCAATCGCGTTTAGAGAATCTGACGTTAAGTTGCTGTCTTTTACTGCTAATACTGCGAATATCTGTTCAGCTTTTTTAATTTGGAAATAACGAACCCCTAAATTAGTTTCATCGGATAGTTCGGATAAATCCGTCTTATGATCTTTTTTAGCAATGAGGCTTTCGATTGCATTTGTGATAATGCTTGAGGCGGACCCGATGTAATGTTGCCATTTGCCTTCGGAATAAACATGTATTGAACAATACTGAAAATGAAACAGTATTAATGCTTGTTCGGCAACCTCGGTAAGAGTAAGTTGGTCATCCGGCTTCGACATAAGCCATAAACCGAATTTCTGAAAGCGACTTATCGTCGTTTCCAACAGTACATTTTTATTTTTAATTTTTGCGGAGGAGGAAGTTAAGCTGCTTATTGCAATTGCAGTTAATAAAAAGACAACCAAGGAAATCCAATCTGCAATTGAATATATGGTAAAAGATCCGACAGGTGGCAAATAGAAATAATTGAAGCAAAGTGTAGCAACAAGAGAAACAGCAATAGCGGTAAAAAAATTCCCGAAGAAGGCTGAGAAAAGGATAATGACAAGGAAGACAAAGGTAACAATCGTTGCATTTGAAATATTGTCACTCGTTAGTTTTACCGTAACAAAAATTGCCGAAATAGATACAAGTGTTAATACTATATGTTTTATCAATAACCGATACTTATCAAAATATTTTTTCATGATATTTCTCCTTGGGGACCGATGGGATCAGGTCTCATGTTTTCATGTATCCCTGAGTATACTCTCTTCAATTATTTTTTCAAGCGTAGCTTGTGAGGATGTCAACGGGGTGGGGAATTACGGGTCTGGATAGATCTACCGATGTATGCCCGGTTTCGATTCATTGCGGGGCTGCTCCAGGATGCGCTTCAGCACATCGAGGGCCGCAAGTCGCGCTGCGATTTCAACCGGATTTTGTTTCGTGGGTTCGAGTTCATAATCGGCCGCGGAGTTTTCGACCACGCTTTTTATCCCGGCCGGCGTGGCCCCTTTTGAGAGCGTGAGGCTGTTTTCGAGCGATTTCCGGATGACCGTGAAAATCGTCCAGTCGAGCTTGACCGGGCTGTTCTGCAATCTGCAGTACTGCGTGATGTCTCCCTGCCAGATCGTCTTTTTGTCGCTGAAACGAACGATTGCGACGTCAGATAGTTCGATCGTCGCCTCCCAATAGTTTCCGGCAGAGCCGAACCCTTCCCGCGTTCCCTGTCCGTAGGTGTTCATCTCCACGGATCGGACCGTGCCGGTGATCTCATAATCGACCCGATTGGTCGGAGCGCTGTATCCGGGGAGGATGACGCGTTGGTTCCGCCTCAGCAACTCATCGATAAAGGCATAGCGAACGATGTTGCCCAGATCGCCGTACAGAGTCTCCTTCTGCTCCTTCGAGAGGCCCCAGATCCAGGGCTGGCGGACCTGAAGCAATCCTTCATGATGGCCGCCTTTGATCTCGGTTGAGCTTATGTCGAAGGGAGTGACCACGATCGAGAAGGTTCCTGCACGGACGCTGTTGACGACATCTGCGGGCGGATACTCGGTAAAGGGTAAAGACCGTGTTTTGCCGGCCATGCAGCCGTTCAGGATAAGAGCGAATATGAACAGCCCTGCAAGGAGAATGCGGCTTCCGGGACAATGGCTGTACCGTGATTTCAACGATTCTTTCATTGGGAACTCGAAGGCTCCAAATTTCTGAGATGAAATTGAATGTCGTTAAAAAATTGCAACAACAGATATAAATGAAACAATGAGCAGTCGCCCGTGAAACTCACTGGCAAGGAAACTGCGACTTCGCAGTGGCCGCGCACACGGAATTCGCGGGCCAAGGCAGCCGTTTGCAGGCCTCAAGTGCCGCGATCTGGGCTGCGCAGTTCTTCACGGTATCGCCCAGGGACGGGCCGTTATTCTGCTGTCCGGAAGCCATTGTCTGGGGCTGCTGTTGCTGCTGTCCTTGAGCGGTCTTTGCCTCGTCAAGTTTTTTCTGTGCCTGCTGAATCTCGGCCAGGAGGTTTTCCATCTCCTTTTTCTTCTGGAGCTCTTCCTGTGCGCGTTTTGCCCTGCCTGTGGAATCGAGCATGGCCTCGATGAGGATGTCCGTCATCCCCATTTTTTTAAGCGTGACCATCTCTTTGCCGTCAAAATCCTTGTACATGGCGTTCTGCATGCGGACCTTGGCCGCAATCACCGTGTCCTTGATTCCTTGCCTGAGGAGCTCGACAATATCATGGACCCGTATTCCTTCGGGGCCGATGAGCGCGAGGCGCTGCTGAGACGGCACGAATTCCATTCCGTCTTCGTAGTCGGCAACGAACTTCCTGTAGCTCTCATAGGAGCCCCCCTGTATCTTGATAATCCGGGACATGGACTCCAGGGCTGCCCGCCTGCTGGGCGACGAAGGATGCGCGTGGAGAAACTCAACATAGGCCTGGAGAGTGTTGAGGGATTTCGCCTGTTTATAGGCGCCGGCATCTTCCAACTCTTTTTCGTGTTTCGTCCTTTGAATTGCCTCCAGATTATCTGCGACCTGCATGCGCGCCCTTTCAGCCTTAATGTTCTTGAGTAATTCCACACAGTGCTGCGGCTCATTGCGCCGTGCCCGGAGATATTGGTTGTCGGAATTGGACCACTCTGCAAGCGTCTTTTCGCAACCGGCTAATGCGGTCTCCAAATCTGCTCCTTTAGCCACTAAAAATCTTACTACGTCATCGCGATCCGTAGCTATGCTCGCGGATTTTAACGGTGTTGCGCCGTAATTGTTAGTCGCATTTATATCCGCGCCTTTGTCGAGCAATAACTTCGCAATGTCAACTTTGGACGCATAGGCTAAGACTGTCCAGCCATTATAATTTTTTATATTTACATCCGCCCCTCTCTCAAGCAATAACTTCACCACCTCAGTATGGCTTTTTACTACTGCACCCAAAAGGGCTGTTTCACCCCAGGCATCCTTTGCATTCACATCAGCGCCTTTATCAAGTAATAATTTTGCAATGGCAACATGACCATTATCGGCCGCTTCGCGTAACGCTGTCATGCTGTATTCACCTTGCTCATCCACAGCAGCGCCTTTATCGAGCAGGTCCTTTGCGGCATTGATATCACCGCTGTTTGCCGCGTTCATCAATGGCGTCTTTCCTGCGCAACCGGCTAAGAAGCTGAATGCGGCAAGGACCAAAACCGTTAAAAGAATCCTCTTCATCCCCACCTCCTTGGGTCACCCGTGATGAGGCCACTACAACCGCGCAACCGCGCCTAACTGACAATTTCCATGTACAATACAACAGGGGACCTTCACTCCATTCAGGCGAACAGACCAACCGTTATGCTCATCAACCTAATAAATATTCAGGAAAACCTCATTACCGATAAATATATCATAAAATCAAGATAACAAGAAACATTTATAACCACGGATTTTACAGAAAGGCCAGGCACCTTTTGATTATTTGCAGGTAGTATATTGTAGTAAATCACGTGAAGCCCGAGGAATTTTAATGGATGGGAGAAAAATGATACCTCTGATCAAGAATAGCGAAATAGAGGTAAATGCTTGCAGCTATGGATCAAAAAACATGCAGTGTGTATGGACATTTTGGCCTACGGGTTCATGCTCCTTGACCATCCTCACCAACGAGTTTCCTGTTCATTCCCGACAGGCGTGCGATCAAGGTGTTCAAAAAAACTTTCGTGAACTTCAGCTGGCAGTATACCGACGTGCTTTCGAGCATCTCGTTGTCAATCTTGAGGGCAATCACATCACTCCCTGCCTCGATGCTCACCGTGCGCGGTCTTTTGGAGATGTATGCCATCTCGCCGAAGCAATCGCCTGCCCGTAGTGCGGTAATAAATTTCTTTTCTACCAGCACCGAAACCTCGCCGGCGACGATCACGTAAAACGAATCATCGAGGTCGCCCTCGGATATGATCACTTGGCCGACCGAATATTCGAGCCACTCGCTCGCGTTGATGACCTCCGACAGTTCGATCTCGAAAAAATCCCTGAAGAACCGCAGCTTCTTGAGTCGCTCCAGCTTCTCCCGCATGCCCACGTCCGTGGTCACGACAACATGAACGAGTTTCTTGTGAATCGCGTTCAGGTCCGCGGCCATGTCCGCCGCGTTCTGATAACGGTCCTTCACGTTTTTTGCCAATGCCTTTTTGACTATCGGCTCCAGGATCTCCGGCACGTCAGGATGGTACTGCTTCAGCGGCGGGGCCTCGTTCTCCATGATCTGATTGAGCAGGTCATGCAGGTTATTGCTCGAGAACGGGCGGTGGCCGGTCAACAGGCCATACATGACCACACCGAGTGAATAAATATCGGCCTGATGGTTCACCGGCTCTTTCCGAAGCCGTTCTGGGGATATGTGAGTCGGCGTGCCGAGAATATGTTCCAGGTGGAGGTGGTCGGTGTCCGGATGCAGGATCTTTGCGAGTCCGAAGTCGGCCAACTTTACCTGGTCGTCGGCGGTCAACATAATGTTACCCGGCTTGATGTCAAGATGGATTACCTTGCGCGAGTGTGCGTACTGAAGCCCTTTGCAGCATTGGTACAGGAGTTCCACAGCCTTCGGAACCGGCAGGAGATTGTCTGGCTGGCAGTAGCGGAACAGGGTCCTGCTGTTCTCGATATATTCCATGACGAGGTAATACCGGTCTTCGTCTTGCCCGGCGTCGTACACAGGGAGGATGTTCCGGTGGTCGAGCATCCCGTAGATCTGGGCTTCGATAAAGAAAAGTTCCACGAGCCGTCGTTGAATTTTATCGTCGTTCAGCGACTTGGGCTCCGTGACCTTGATGGCCACCTTTCTCTGCATGTAGGGGTCATAGGCTAGATAGACCGTGCCCATGCTGCCTTTGCCGATCTCTCCGATAATGCGGAACTTTCCTATTTTCGACGGTGATTCGATCATGATCAATGAACCTGATAAAATATTTTGCAGCGGATTAACACGGATAAAAACGGACACATCAGAAGGCCGTGATACGTGTCAGTTTGCGGGCTGCGCCTTCTGCGCTTTGCACAATGCTCGTTAAAATTTTCAAGATGAATTTATTTTATAATACAACTCGCCGATCGCATGGTCAAGAAAGATTTGTCGGGCCGGCTACGGACAGGAGGGAAAGGGGAACGCTGCACGTCGGAGTCCACTCATCACGGATTCTTTTAACAACCGGTTTCCATCTTAACGCCAAATCTATTTTTCATCCGGTCCAAAGGAGTTCGGTGGAAGAGAGTCGGGCTGACGCCTAATTGAATGGGGTATTATCACCCTGGTTTGGAATTGATCAGGGGCATTCTGCCGGACATTGCCCATTCCTTTTGCGCGGGTCTCACCGCGGTGTTGTGCGCTGCTGCGCGTTCTGCTGCATCAGCTTCGTCATCGACTTAGCAAAGGCAACGGGCTCTTTGACCTTGGAGCCTTCGAGCAGGAGCGCCTGGTTGTACAGCAGGTCGATATATTCCGTCAAAATTTCGTTATTCCCGCCTTTGTCCAGAAGGTCGTTCAGTATCCCCAAAATCTGATGACCTGGGTTGACTTCGAGTATTCTCTTCTGGACCGGCACATCCTGGCCCATGGACTTGAGCATTTTTTCCATCTGGGGATCGAGTCCGCCTTCCTCAGCCACCAAACAGCAGGCCGAATCTTTGAGCCTGCCGGAGAGGCGCACGTCTTTTACTTCGCCTTTCAGTTGTTCCCTCATTCGGTCAAGCAGCTTCCCGAATTTTTCTTTTGATTTTTCCTTGTCCGTGCCCTTGTCGAGGCTGATGTCGCCTTTGACTGCCGATTTTACCTTCTTGCCTTTGTACTCCTGCAGATCCAGCATGATGAGGTCGTCGATATCGTCGGTCAGGACCAGGACCTCATACCCCTTTTCCTGGAATGCTTCGAGGTATGGCGACTGCATGACGTTTTCATCATCCTTGCCGAGAATGTAATAGATTTCCGTTTGCGCGATCGGCATATTCTTTACATACTCCTCGAACGTCGTAAGCTTTCCCGAGGCCGTCTTGGTGGAACGGAACAGGAGCAGGTCCGCGATCTGCTCTTTGCGCGAAAAATCGAAGTGGATCCCCTCTTTCAGGACCCGGCCGAATTCCTGATGGAACTTAACATACGCGTCGTAATCATTTTTTTTGAGGTCCGTCAGGGTATCGAGCACTTTTTTGGTGATATTCTTTTTGATGACTTCGATCTGTTTGTTGGACTGCAGTATTTCCCGGGATACGTTAAGCGGAAGGTCCGAGGAGTCCACCACGCCGGTGACGAACCGCAGCCAGGCGGGAATGAGCTGTTCGCAGTGGTCCATGATCTGGACCCGCTTGACGTACAAGGTCGGTCCGATCTTGAATTCCCGGTACTGGATCCCGTACGGGGCCTTTGTTGGGATGTACAGGAGCGCGGTGAATTCCGAAGTCCCTTCGGCGCGGTAGTGGATGACCTTGGCGGGATCGCCGAAATCATGCGAAATATGCTTGTAGAATTCGTTGTATTCTTCCGTGGTGATTTCCGCCTGATCTCTGAGCCAGAGGGCCTTCCGGGCGTTCATGGTTTCTTCTTCAGTAACTTTGATTTTTTTGCTCTTGTCCAGGGGATTTTCTTTTTCCTGCTCAACATCCATCACGACAGGATACTCTATGTAATCCGAATATTTTTTAATGATCGACCTGAGTTCCCATTCGTCCAGATATTTTTTCTCTTCCTGTTTGAGATGCAGGACCACGTCGGACCCGGCCTGTTCCTTCTCCGCAGTATCGATGGTGTACGAACCGTCCGCAATCGACTCCCAGGCCACGGCTTTATCGGTCTGCTCCGAGGCCTTGCGCGTGATGACCGCGACCTTATCGGCGACCATAAAGGATGAGTAGAAGCCGACGCCGAACTGTCCAATGAGCTCCGGCCTGTCTTTCACGGCCTTGTCCTTCAGCGCACGGAGGAAGTCCTTGGTGCCTGAATGCGCGATGGTCCCGAGTCCCGCGATAACTTCATCGTGATTCATACCGATGCCGTTGTCGCGGATGGTCAGCGTTCCCGCGGCCTTATCGACGATGACCTTGATCTTCCATTCCCCGCCTGGGGGAAGAAGGTCTTTGTTCGTGAGCGCTGCATAGCGCGCCTTGTCGATGGCGTCGGACGCGTTGGAGATAAGCTCTCGAAGGAATATTTCCTTGTGAGAGTAGAGGGAATGGATCATGAGGTCCAGAAGCTCTTTAACCTCGGTTTTGAATTCTACTTTTTCAGCAACCATGAATACACCTCATTTTGTGGATTATGTTGGATGTCCGGAGCTTCATACATGCCGGTTTACTGCAAACGAACGCCGCACTTTTTGCAGCCGCGCGGGTTCATGTCATTTCCCATATATTTTTTACACGACGGGCACCGCCAGTTAAAAGCGGTAAAATTAATAAAGGCAAGGATGATCAGGATCTGCGCGAAGGCAAGGGTGTTCTTCGAGAATTCCCCAAACAGGTCGGAACGTTTATACAGCATGGCAACCAGGAGCACGAAAATGATTGCCGCTACAATTGCAATGAACTGTCGGGTGCGGCGTACAATGAAAGCCTGCATGTTCTTTTGCGAGTTTCCTCTACTCATCCGCGAAATTCCTTTACTATAAAAAATAACTTCATGGGTCGTCCATGAAGTCCAGGAAAAGCCGGATGATTATCACGCAAAAGCAGGCATGAGTCAAGACGTATTTAACGTATTCACAAAGCAATTACTCCTGGCGGATCTTCCCGATCAGGACAGAGCATTTTGAATGGGCAAGGATATTTCTGGATACGCTTCCCAACATTCCCTTGACTCCCCGTAGGCCCCGGCTGCCCACAACAATGAGGTCCGCCTCGATTGCCTCCTCAACGCGCAGTATTTCCGTGGAGGGGTCTCCTTTTTTTGAGAGCACATGCACCTTCTTAAATCGTTTGCGCAAGTTCACCCTGGCCTGTTCTATGATCGCCTCAGATTCTTTGCCTTCAAGTGCTCCGGTGTTTGCAACAATTTGCTTGCTTTCTTCATCCATCCCCAGCAAAAATTTTTCCGGAATATCGGAGAAGCGTGGAGACACTATATGCAAAATGGTGAGCTCCGCTGTATCTCGAAAAGGGATGGCAGCCAAAAACTCTCCCGCGGCGCGGGACCCATCTGAACCGTCTGTTGCAAATAGTATTTTCATCGTATTCGATGCCGGAGCTCCTGTTGGTTTTACAATAAGGACGGAATTCGGCGAGCGAATAGCGACTGACTTTGTTACGCTCCCGATCAAGAGTGATTTGACCCCTTTGATTCCCCGCGCTCCGAGAACGATAAGGTCCATGCCCGATAACTGCGCCTGGTCTATGATGCATTGATCAGGCGTGCACTGGTTGGGCGCGAACTCATCGATCTCAACGCTGAGCTCCGCATGAACGGGTTTCAGAACAGCCAACGCTGTATCGATGATCAGGGGTGCGATGTCCTTTTTTATTGCCTTGAGCGTATTGAAGTAAAAAGGTTCATCATGGCGAAATGGAACCGCGTAGATGGCATGAAAGACCGTAATAGAATCGTCGGGGGTCCACTGTATTCTGGTCAGGAATTTTGCGGCGCTTTCCGAGTATTCGGAGCCATCGGTTGCAAGCAGGATTCTCATGATGTCACCCGTTGAATTGTCGTGGTCTTGGTTTAAGTATAGCAGCATTTGAGCATGGCGGCCAACAGAAAGAGCTCTTGAGCGGCAAAGAAGTGCTTGAACGGCATCGCAGGATCTCAGGACAGGTTTCTTACCATGGTGGGAAGACGGTTATTGATGAGCGAGGTGAATTTGCCCTTCTTCATCGTCATTTCCAACGCCTTCTTTACGGCATCGGCATTAATGGGCCATTCTTCAATAAAGTGAGCATACCCGCTTTGGATATTTTGATAGAGCCGCTCAGGAATCAGGATATTACGTCGGGCGATCCGTAATGCGGTCGGCAATGCAATGCCGAGCAAGGCATGCTTATGATGAAGCGTAGTGTAGAGTTCCCAGTCCACGTATCTTCGTTTGCAGGTTTCCGCGCCGCATAAAACAATGGTGATCGAAGTTTTTGCGATATATTTTTCTTTGATCGCCCTGCGTATATACCCCGGAACGACGTTTTCGCTTCCATTATCAGGCGAATTCCCGTAGATAAAGGTGAACAGGTCGCCAAAGTTGTTCCGCAAATAGTCGGCCCACCACTGATCATTTTCATGATGGTAACTGATGAACACTTTTGGTTTTGCATGCATACGAGTAAAACCTTAAGGACTGGTGCTTAAAGATATGCCCTTGCCCCCGATAAGAGGGCGAGGGAGAAAACAAGAACACTGATAAATACGTTTGTGTCAGTTAGTACGACAGGTCATATCCCAGAGAAGAGTCTGCGGATTCCGGACATAATCGAAAAGTAGTGAACGATGCTCTCCCGCTTTCACTTCCATTTGGCAATCGTCCGATCTCTGAAGGTTTTCGTATGGTAGGTTCGAGTTGACCGTCACTTTCCAGGTTCCCGACTGCAGGTCTGAAGGAGAATGTTGGATGACTCCGCCGGTACCTCCTGAGCATTGAATGGGGTCCGTATTGTCGTGTGTGAAAGCGGCCTTGCTGAGAGTATTTGGAGAACTGCAATTTGAAACGCAGGTCCCAACAATACCGACATAGGCGGTCGTCGAGTGTGCCGGATCCTTGCATGTGAATTTGAACGTAACGGCAATATCCCCCCCTACATACGGTCTCTCGTTTACGGTGATAGTCTTTGAGCTTGTAGCCGACTCAAGCCAGTCGCGCGCGGTCAAGGTGTACATATAGGTCCCGGGCTGGAAAGGCCCTACCAGGGCAGAGCCGTTAACCTGCTGCGGCAGCGGCGGGTGCGGCAGCGCAGGAGTTATGGCAATAGATTCGGCATTCGTGGTGGCCCATGTCAGCTTCGTCTGCTCGTCGTTATAGATAGTGCTTTTTGAGACGTTCAGGCTTGCCGTAACGTGATCTTTCATGTAATAGGTGACGGAATATAACGATCGTTGGCCATTGTAATTGCCGGCCTCGACTACCACGGTAGCATTTGTCTTTACTTTATTCAGATGAATTAAGAGCGGGTTACCCCCGATACCACCGGCGTTATTTGTGCCCATTATTGAGAGCATTACCGGCACGAGGTTGCTGGAGTCCGGAGCGCTGCTCGTACTCACCGTATACACGGGGCCGCCCTGAGAGATGACAACGGAAAGATCTTTGACGCCACCAGGATTGTTCGCGTAAATAACCAGAACAAGGTCGGCAGTCGCATTTTCGTTCGGTAAGGTGACGGAACTTTTGCATGGTGAAGCGCAGGTGGACGGAGAAGCATCCGGATATTGGATCTGCCCGCTTCCGCCGCTCGCAACAGCCTTGACCGAAATTACGGGAGCCTTGTCCAGTTCCGGTTTGGGCACGGGCACTCGATCTTCATTACAGCCGATAACAGATAATAAAAAAATAAGAGTGAACCGGCATATCGAACTCCTGTTTATTCTGTAGTTTCCGATCATCGTTTCTCCCTCCTTAATTATCACTAGCGCCGTTAGGGTCTCTACTTTCCGTATTCACCGGAACCAGACTTAAACCGCAGAGGTAACTGAAACAGGAGCGGGTATTGGGAAGCATTACTATTATAATGCTCATCAAGGTAAGACTATAATAAACCGCCCCTGATGGCAAGAAAAAAAACGCTCCGAGGATGGGGCGAAGAACTGACGATGAGAAACGCGAAGTTATGGACTTTTTATTTTACGTACCGGCGCGTGTCATCCCTTGACATTATATCTTACCGGGGCTACACTTAATCCTGTCGCGTAGATTCACACATTTTATTACAAAGGAGAAAAGCACTATGAAAACACTGAAGTTAGTCCTGTACGTTGCAGTCGCGATTGTTTTGACCGTCTCGCTTGGAATGGCTGCTGCAGGCGATACCTTTAAGGCAATGCTCACGGGTAAGGATGAAGTTCCTGCTGTAACGACAACAGCTACGGGTGAGGCTGTGTTCGAACTGAGCAAAGACGGCAAGGAATTGACCTACACCCTCACGGTGAAGGGTATCGAAAATCCCGTGGCAGCGCATATTCACACGGGCAAGATGGGTGAAAACGGCGGAGTCGTGGCAGGCCTCTTTGGAGGACCGAAGAAAGAGGGTATGTTCAGCGGCGAGCTTTCAAAAGGGACCATCACGGACAAAAACCTGGTCGGCGCTTTGGCCGGAAAAACGCTTGCTGATCTCGTAGCTATGATAAAAAGCGGCGGCGCCTACGTCAACGTCCATACCGAAAAGAACAAGCCCGGAGAGATCCGCGGCCCATTGAAGTAGCGTTCCTGATAACCATTATTTTAAAAAACGGCCAAATCTTTGATACTGCCACCAAAAAAGATTTGGCCGTTTTTATTCTTTCATTTAGCTCAAGACAGCCTTTTCAGATGCCGTAAAAATACACCGTATTTTGGTGCAACTCAACTATATATTGCACTAATATATTGCACAATGCATTTACCTGATTTTTCGGCCCAACAAGTTCATAGAGATGATATACACTGAAACATTCCGCATCAAATCATTGCACTGCTAATTTCCCATACCTAAGTACAATCCATAATATCAATACGATTTGAATTGGCATTTGCATTGCTATATGTGTGGTTGCACTCATAATAACAATACTCGTTCTCTGTCCATGCTTATAAATGCGCAAAAAGCTGTTGGTGGACAGTTTCAAGTAACCGGGAAAACATATGCCGGCACGTTCTGCGCCACAGCGCCGTACCGGCGTGTTGAGGTTCTTGTATTTCAACAATTGAAGGGAATGCTATGACCTCGGATTATTTCATGCAACCCGGCCTTATGCTGGCCGAAAAACTTATTACCTACGTCGCTCGTAAGAAGAATGCGCGTTGCATGCAATTCTCTCCCTCGACTTCGCTTTCCGTCCCCAGGAGGGTCGGGAACACCCCGACCCTCCTCTATATGCATATCCCTTTTTGTGAGGAGCTCTGCCCGTATTGTTCGTTCAACCGTATTGAATTCCAGGCAGATCTTGCACGGCAATACTTTGCTGCGCTCAGGAAAGAGCTCCTGCTGTACCGGGACCTGGGTTACGACTTCAAGGCCTTGTATGTGGGAGGGGGTACGCCAACGATATTAATGGATGAGCTTGCAGCTACCATTCGTTTGGCGCGGGAGACGTATGCGATAAGCGAAATCTCCATTGAAACGAACCCGAACCATCTCACGAAACAGAACTTAGAGACATTAAAAAATATCGGCGTGAACCGGCTTTCGGTCGGCGTGCAAACCTTTGATGACGGCCTCTTGAAGGCGTTGAAGCGCTATCATAAGTATGGGAGCGGAGAAAAGATCGCGGAACGATTACGACAGGCGCAGGGGATCCTTCATACGTTAAATGCCGACATGATGTTCAATTTCCCAATGCAGACCGAGGAAATGCTTGAGCATGATCTAACGACAATAGCCAGCCTGGGTATCGACCAAATAACCTACTATCCGCTCATGGCATCGTCTCAAACTCAACAGATAATGAAAGAAGAGTTGGGCGGCGCAATAGATTGCAATAAGGGGCGAAAATTTTACACCAAGATCACGGAGACGCTTTCTGCTCGCTACCAGGCCAGCACAGCCTGGTGTTTTTCGAGAAATGACACGGTAATCGATGAATACGCCGTAACGTTCGACGAATACGCAGGCCTGGGAAGCGGATCAATCGGGCATATCGGCGGGAGCGCCTATGCGAACACCTTTGATATTGAGGCGTATATCAAGAAAGTGAACCAGGGTTTATTGCCCATAGCCGCAAAAAGGGATTTTTCTTTACACGAAAGACTCTGTTATGATTTTTTGATGAAACTCTTCGGATTGAGTCTTGATGTCGCCGCTCTGAAAAAAAAGCATGGTGTAAATATATATCGTCATCTCTGGCCAGAAATTCTTTTTTTCAGATTAATAGACGGGTTGAGGCAGCAAGGGAATACGCTTTCGCTGACCAAGAGAGGACAGTATTACTGGTTTCTTATGATGCGTGAATTCTTTATTGGAGTGAATAACTTCAGGGATTACTGCCGCGCACAGGCTCTTGCCGCCAAAGATGCAGTTTGATGTTTTGAAAGCGCGTGCATAACACCGGAACGAACACCATTGCTCATCCATTCATGACCCCTCCATCCTTACCTTGGATTTGGCTGTTGCGGCAGCGCAAGGGGCACCTTCTTTGTTCTTAAATATCGTCAAAAGCATTGTCAATAAGCCCAAATCAGACGTGCCGAAAATTTACCTTAAATTCACTTGATTTTTTCGGGAAAACGATTATAATCGACGAAATTTTTCGTGGCTCATGGTGGGTCTGACAGCCTCCGGGCCAACACGCGGCCTGTGCCGGTCATCGGCCCATGCTGCCTGACACTATCTCAAGACTGCAGTGCGTTTTTTATCCGATTTATCCATCATGCGACAGACGACTGCGGTTATTCATGTGAAGAAGAAGGGGGGTGAAATTAAATGAAGAAGATCTCCGTAATCATAGCAGCTCTGGCAGTTGTTGCGATTTTCGCTTTTGCCGGATGCCAGCAGGAGGCTCCGAAGCCCGCGGTGCAGTCGGCAGTAACGTCGACCGCTACCACGACGGCGCCGGCAGCAGCTCCAGCGGCAGCACCCGTAAAAAAGTAGTATGCTTGGCAGCATCAACAAAAAGGCCCTCCAAACAATCTGGAGGGCCTTTTTTATATTGAAACCGGTAAAACCTATTTCGGAACGTCTGTTGCCTTTGATTTCACGGTGTAATCTATGTCCACATCGGATGGCGTCTTCTGTTTGACCACCTTGATGAATCCGTATCCCATGCCGGCATGGCACTCATTGCAGCTCTTTATCACCGCCGTGTATTCTTTTTCGAACGCCACGACATCCTGCGCCATGATGGCCTTGTTCACCGGAGCGAACGTATCTTTATAGAAGCTTTCCCATGCCATATATTCCGCGGGTTTCGTCAACTTTGCCGGGTTCATGGCCCCGTTCATATACTTCGACATGTATGCGGCAAGTCCCCAGTTGCCGCCTTTCGCGGCAAAGTTCATGTTTTGAAAACGGTCGCCCACTTCGCGCATCGGTATGGCAAATTTCGGTATTGCCGCCTTAATAGCATCAATCTGCGCTTGCACATCTCCCTGAGCCGGCATTGCCGTTTCCGCGGCATTGACTGCGCCCATCCCGATGAACAACGCCAGACCGACCATAACAATCAGCATTATTACTTCTTAACCATATTGATCTCCTTTCAAAACTGTTTTTAAGTTCTCCTGAAACGTAAACCGCAATGACTATCAATCATCACAAGTGACCCGCTTCACCTCCTTTGTCGGATAAGCTCCTACTTTTTCTCTTCCTTCTTTTCTTCTTTCGGACCAAAGGTGTACTGGTACGCGAGATACGCCGAGAACCTGTTATCGCCATTGATGTCGCTCCCAACGGAAAAGAGCACATGATGGTCATCAGTAACATTAACTATAGTCCCCACATTGAAACCGACCCGGGATTTTGCATCATCGGCAGCCTTGGTCTGGGTGAACAATTCCGCGCCGAGGGTCAATGTCTTGGACATATCGCGCTGCAATTCCCATCCAAAGAACCAGTAGTTTTTGTTGCCATCGCCGGGGTTGCGCCACCACCCACCGCCGCCATAGGTTGTCCAGGGTCCCCAGCTCTTCTGCAGCCAGAGCGGAATGAAATACCTGGTATGCCCTGTGCCCGTGCCCTTATCGCTGTCGCCGGTCGGCACTTCCAGCATCGGGAATGTCGCCATCATAAAGTGCGCGTCCTCGTTGTTCAAAAAGCGATACTTGACTCCAAGCTCCGTATCCTCGTAGCCATATTGCATGGCCTCCCCATGCGGCTTGTTGTAGGCAAACGGCGAGATCACATGAAGTTGCACGTTCGGCACGATGCCGTAATTTATTTCGATGAGGGGGGCGGCGCCGGATATTATGCTGCCGGTGGCCACGTCCTTGTCTTTGGCAAACTGTGAGCCGAGATAAAACTCTCCGTGTTGATAATCAACAGGCTCCGGGTCGTCCGTAAGAAAAGGCGGTCCGGCCCAGGTTTTGCCGATGCCGACGATCAGAATAAACAAACCCGCCGCGATCACAGTTGCTAAGCAACGCGCGAATACGGGAACCTGATCAGATATTTTTTTTCCGGCCAATCGGGCAACTTCATAATGGAAACGATTTCGCTTCATAACTTACTCCTTACTTAAGATATAGTGTGCGCGAATTTATATAGTTTAGCATAAATAGTTTACGCTTGAATGGGAGAAAGACACAATAGAATAATTATCCACTGAATTGCGCTATCTGTGAAGAGTGCTTCACAGACGGGTTTTAGGAGTACATGCCGCGGGAGGTACACTTTATTGCAAACTACTGATGAGTACTCGATACCAATCACTCGATCAGGTGATTTTCCAATGTCCGAAGACAGGCCAGAGTCTTCATCCCCTCTTTGGCCAACGAATAGGACTTTTCATTGTCCTGCTCTATGATCCCGGCTTCTTTCAAAATCTTGAGGTGAAAGACCGTTTTCGTGTGGTCATCGATCCCCAGCTCACGGGTGATTTCCATCAGGCGCATCTTCTCCCTGGCGTGCAACAGCTTGATAATATTTCTCCGGATGGGACTCGCCAGAGAGCTCAGGGTTTGATCGAAGTCCGGGTTATTCTTGCACGTTTCAAATTTCGCTTCTTCGAGCACGCGCCGTATGGTTGTGAGGAGCGACTCGATCTTAAACGGCTTGGAAATATAATCGCTCGCCCCTTTTTTTACGGCATCAACCGCGTTTTCGACAGTTGCAAAAGCTGTGATCATTATTACTTTCGTTTTCGGCCGTAGCCTTCTCATGGCCAGGAGCACATCGACGCCGCTCATCTTCGGCATCATGAAATCAAGAAGGACGACATCAAATTTCTGCGCCTCGATCATTGCAACGCCCTCTTTGGCGGACGCAGCGCTCTCGGCCTGATATCCCGCCTCCCTCAAGACCTCGATGAGGTTCGACCGGAGTTCCGCGTCATCGTCAACGATCAGAATCTTCTTCATATCGCTCCCTGATTGGAATTTTTACAATCACTATCGTGCCTCGTCCGGCAGCGCTGGAAATATCTATTCGTCCATGATGCTGTTTGATGATGCCGTAACAAATGGAAAGTCCAAGGCCCGTGCCCGAGCCTATTTCCTTGGTCGTGAAAAAAGGGTCGAATACCCGGGATTGATTTTCTTCGGAAATTCCCGATCCTGTGTCGGCCACACGAACCTCTACCATGCCGTTCCTCTGAAACGAGGAGATAGTAAGCTTTCCTCCTTCGGACATGGCCTCCAGGGAATTGGATACAATATTGATGAAAACCTGCTCAAGCTTTCCCCGGTCTCCCATGACCTCCGGCAACGTCGCAAGGTGCCGTTCAAGGCCGATATTTTTCAGTTTGTACTCCAGAAGCGTCAGCGAACCGTTGATGACCGCATTGATATCCAGGGGGATAAATTCCGTTTCACGCTGGCGGGAAAACTGGAGCAGTTCCTGGGCTATCATGGACGCGCGGTCGATATTTTTTTCAACAGCATCGAGCTTTGCCACCAATTCGTTTTCCACGCCGTCGCTTTTGAATCTCTGTTTCAAAGTCTGGATGCCCAGAGAGGCGTTTGTCAATGGATTATTGATCTCATGCGAGATGCCGGCTGCAAGTTGGCCGAGCGAGGACAGTTTTTCCGTCTGCACCAGGAGTCTTGTCTGTTGTTCGATTTTCCGTCTCGTTTCAATATCAAAAATGTTCAGCGCTTTCATGATGAAGTAGGATACAAAAACAGTCGATGCCCCCCGCAGGAATTCCACCGGGACGTGAACACCGGTTAAAACGCCGCGAAGATCGCTGACACCCTCTAATATACCGTAAAAAGCGAATGCAATGCCGGCTGAAAAAAAGTTCCGTGACACGGATTTGCTCAAGTTTTTTATTTCATGTGAATAAGAAATCAGGCCATAAGCGGTTACGAGACCTCCCGCGAGCCCGAGCGTATATCGAACGCCGATCTCCGCTTGCTGCAAAAAAAGCAGATCAACGCGTTCTCCCCGCTTCATGATAATAACGGTCCACACGAAAAAGAGGACGACGGGAACTCCTTTTGCCCACAACGTCCGCTTTCCATTAAGGGCGCTTATCATCGCGAGACCGAATTGCAGAAGAAAACAAAAAGAAAGCACGATCATGAAAAATAAGATCAGATTCACCAAGCAGAGGTCACGAAGTGACATCTGCTCACCCTGGATCAGCGGATAGAGTTGGAACCATTCGTGTACCCCGTGTATAAACCCGAAGACCCCCAGCATCCACAGGC